>Ga0209536_100003108_pt1 | contig 26864 bp, 20 predicted proteins | sample DeeMarSeWOR28_12_FD_187461 | JGI IMG/M metagenome (GOLD analysis project Ga0209536, IMG submission 187461) | Marine sediment microbial communities from White Oak River estuary, North Carolina - WOR-2-8_12 (SPAdes) (version 2) | ecosystem: Environmental > Aquatic > Marine > Intertidal zone >... | reverse complement strand
TTCCTGCTGCTGTCGGCTGCGGGCAGAAGTTCACGGAGCCAGCCGGCAAACGAGGTGGCGTCGTCATAGGGACGTCCGTAGGTTGTTGAACCGCCGAGACAAAAGATCCGGTAAGTGCCCGGCCCTTTCTCCTGCGGAAAACTCTGCCGGTTGAAATAGTCTTTTTTATTGGACGCAGTGGTCAGGATCTGCCCGCCCTTTGCCCCTGGCAATGGAACGAACAGGGGGACATTGGAGGCAAAGCCGACAAAGGGGTCTTCAGTCTGCAGCGCCGGTTTTACCCCGAAAAGAGCCAGTCCGCCTTCAAGCAGCAGGAAAAAGACCAGGACAGCTGCAAGCGGCAGAACAAGGGCCTGCCAGAGGGGGGTGCGTCCGGATACATCCGACTGGGAGTTTGATCCGGAATGCAAACCGGAATGCTGTTTTTGTTTAGACATCGGGTGGAAGAGTCTGGTAGTGGTTGATCCTCAGGATGAATGGATTCAGCGTTCATCAGTTAAGCAAAACCATTTGAATAGGTTCGTCCTTCTCCGTCAAGAGGTTTGTCGAGATTATTTGGAGCTGGAAGGTTATACAATTATATCATTTCTAATCGTTAGTCTTGCAAATTTTAATTGTAGATCTTTCAAGGTTTCTCTATGGGTAAATTTGTGGAGATGTTCCCTGATTCACCCGGTCCGGTATATTGCAGGTATTTTTAACCAGTGGATTAACTTCAAACGCTTGACAAATACACATCTATTTAATTTAAATGTGATGCACCGGGTTGAGCCGGGCAGCTTGGAGTTACCTCAGCCTCCAGACTGGCTCAACACCGATTCGACGGACATATTGACCCGGCCTACTGCTTCCAATATCAAATCAATCTGAAGACGGTTAAAACCTGTATAGCTCGTCATGGATATGACATAAAAGGAGAATAAGATGATACGCAGATTTCTTCCATTGCTTTTGCTGCTTCTGCCCCTTGTGCTGGCGGCATGTTCCGGCGGATCTTCCGGCGCCGCGCCGGAAGATCCAGACGGTCCGGGCCAGGCCCCTCATCCGGTGGATACCAGCTATCTTGAAGGAGCAAATCATGGGCCTGATGCCAAGGCTGACCTGAGGGTTTGCCAGGCATGCCATGGCCAGTCCGGCGGACCAGGGAGTAATCCCCGTTTTAACCTCGGCATAGACAGTCTCAATGGTACCGGTTGTGAGGCCTGCCACGGGATCAACTACGCCCATCCAGCGGACTGGGCCGGCCCCAATGAGACATACCATTACTCAGCAGGCAATATCCAGAATAGCTGCACCCTTTGTCATGGTGCAAGCCTTGACGGCATCGACGGGGTCGGCGACAGTTGTCTCGGCTGCCATGATTCGACAACCTCCTTTACCCTGGACTGCACTTTCTGTCATGGGGATCCCCCGGACGGCAGCGCAGATGCTGCCACCGATACCGGTGTGGAACACGGCAGTGTTGCTGATGTTCCCCAGCATGATACTTGTGTTTTGTGCCACGGCATGAAGGAATCCGATACGGGCGGCAGTTTTACCGTTGCTGCAGAGTACCTGCTGTTCGACAAGGCCAGCAATACCATCGGCGATCACTGGGACGGTTTTCTCAATATGAATTCCAGCACCGGCTACGACCAGGCTGATTCTGGCTGTAACGCTGCCTGTCATGCCAACGATCTTGAGCATCAACTTTCTGATTCCGGTTTGCCTGTTAAATTGAAAAACTTTGATACCGGCGTTTCTGCCCCCCACCCGGTGGGTTCTTCCTTTCTCTTTCCCGCAGGTCACGGTCCTGCGGCTAAGGGCTTGACAGCCGCCTTCCCCGATGGCATAGCTGACTGCCAGCTCTGCCACGCCGACCCCGAAATCGGTGTCAACCCGCGCTTCAATATTGGTATAATACGCGGTGGCAGCATCGGCTGTGAGACCTGTCACAACGACCTGACTGCTCATCCGTCGGTTGGCCCTAGGGACAATTCCCACTGGTATGATGGTACTTATAGACATGGGGATATAGCTGCAACCAGGTTCATGACCATGTGCACCCTCTGTCATGGCGCTGATCTCGGCGGTCCTGCCGATGGTGGAGTCGGTCCGGCCTGTACCGCCTGCCATACAAGCGATCCGGTGGCTAACCCGAGCGGCTGTATTTCATGTCACACCCTGCCGCCAAATGGCAACGCTCCGGCCGGAAACATACGGCCCAACCGCCAGGGGCTCCATCATTTTCCCGGGCACAGCAGCCGGATAAGCAACGACCCAACACAGACCTGCGCTCGTTGCCATAACGGGGCCGGCATCGGGACTAAAGCACATTTCGACTCGTCCAGCCCGGCGGATGTGGCCATCCGCCCTATCAACGACCCGGAAGATACAATTTCGGCAGTTTCTACGAATGACAACACGACCTGTACTGGTGAGTGCCATTACGATGATAAAGAAAGTTACCATGGTCATGGTGACATCGAAGGTCAAACCTGGTACCCCGCACCATAACTATCGATTCTGAATGCTGTGCAAAAAAAGCCCCCGCTGCTACAAAAACAGCGGGGGCATTCTTTATTAGCTGAAAAACTGCCGGTTATTCCGGCTCATCATGGCACAGGTCGCAGTCCATCTTGATATAGTTGCCGGCCTCGGAAGTATGCTCCTCGTCGTGGCAGCGGAAGCAGCCAAAGCCGCTTTCATCAAAGTACTTATGGCCTAAATGACCCTGGTAGGTTCCCCAGGTGACATTCATCTCAGGCCAGATATTATTCATGTAGGACTCAACCAGGTATTCCCCTGCCACCCTGATAGCCTCGATATTTTCTTCGGCCTTCTTTTCGCCGCGCAGCTTCTGCAGGGCCAGCAGGTGCTCACCTATCCTGGCAGCAGCCTCTTCCCGTGACGGGTATTCCCGCTGCAGGGCGATGAGGCTGTCCTCACGGATGCCCTCGATGTCAGGGTTGATCCGCTTGCTCAGCAGGCCGAAGTCCACGACCTCATCGGGCATATCGTAGATGTGGGTCGGCCGGTTGTGGCAGTCGATGCAGTCCATGACCCGCCATTCCAGTTCTTCTCCTTCAGGAACCTCGATGTCCTCTTTGACGAATTCCTCTTCAGAACCGTCAGGACGTTTAACCCGGACCCTGGCAACCTGGGTCCGCTTGTCATCAACAGACAAGTAGCTGACTTCCACATCTTTGCTGACATGCCAGTGGATACCTTCGAACTCTCCGGTCTGGGGGTTGTGACCGCCGATATGCAGGGACATCTCGTTGACTTCCGGGTTGATCTGGTCCTTGTTGGTGAAATGGGTGAATGTCTTGACCCTCTTGCCGTGAAACTTGTCAGGCCAATGACAATGTTCACAGGTATCCCTGGCAGGACGCAGGTGTTCGACCGGAGCCGGGATCGGCCGGCTGTAGCTGTCAGCCATTACTGCCAGTACCTGGCGCAGACCGGAGATCTTGGCCTGGACAAACCATTCGGCACCCGGACCGATATGGCATTCAACACAGGCAACCTTGACATGGGGCGAGCGCTGGTATGCCGTGTATTCCGGTGCCATGACCTTATGGCACACCATACCGCAGAAATAGGGAGAGTCGGTAAAATGATAGCCTTCGTATCCTACGAGGACAAGCACTGTAATGTTGACGATTGTCAGGATGATAAAACCGATGATGAAACTGCGGTGTTTGTGATCGCTGAGGTTGATCTGCAGGTGTTCTTTGACGATGCCGTATTTATGGTATTGTTTTCTCCGCAACCAGGCAGCGATCGGGATAATTATCAGCCCCATGATCATGCCGCCCGGCATCACCATGTAGGTTATGATCCCCACATACGGATTGCGGACGATTCCCAGCAGATCTACGATCATGCCGAGAATCATCAGGGTGATACTGACAGTTGTCAGGACCATCCCGAACATGCCGAGGGGTGTACGCCACATGCCCCTGATAATATGGCCCCAGGGTCCCCGGTACTTCTTGGGGTCGCCGCCTGCCGGTGTTTGTCCTTCCTGTTTTGTTTCGTTCTCAGCCATTGATCTCAACGCTCCTTCGCTATCTTCTTAATACGTTCAACTAATAGGTTTTCCTTTAATAACAAGACCACCAGGACAAATCCTGAAAAAGGTTCCTGCAAAACATTGTTGTATTCGGGTGCTCTGTATACCACAAGGTGGCAAACAAGGTCAACACATGAAAGAAACCCCCTTATATAACAAAGGGGGTTTCAAACCTCAACTATTTTTAAGTACGCAAAAATACCTATTTTACATACAGAAAGACCATGGAGTAAATAATGGAAACAACAAGGGACAGACCGATGGCTAACGCGGTAAAACCAAAAACATGGGAAACAACAAAAAACCAGCGCGGTGTCGGGGGCACTTTGATCTCGTCAAGCTTGCCGGCAGCTACCAGTTCGGCATATTCCCTCGGGCGCTCATGCATCAATTCATCCAGGGGCATGGTGCCGGTAAAAATTACCGGGTCCATGGGAAACTTCTCAGGACGCAAATGGGTATTGAAAAAATGGATGGTAAAAATAAAACCTGATGCGAGCAGGGCCTCGTCGCTGTGGATAATGGTGGCAATATTGATCCAGTACCCGGGAATGACCAGCGTGAAGGCTTCAGGAAACCAGAGGCATAACCCTGTTGAACCGATGACTGCAACACCCCAGAAGACGGCCATGTAGTCAAACTTCTCCCAGTAGGTCCAGCGCCCGTATTGAGGCTGCGGCCCCATGCCGAAGAACCACTTGAAGGTCTGCATCAGTTCCTTGGCATCGTTCAGGTTGGGAATCATGCTGTCTTTCTGCAGCATGAACTGCACCAGTGATTTGCCCGATTTTCTCCAGTTCTGGTACATGAGGAGGAAATTCAAGGCAAAATAGGTAAAGGTGACAACGGCCATTAACCTGTGCAGAGCGCCCAGGACCTCAAAACTGCCAAAAAAAGAAGCAACTATTTCCGCCCATCTCTCGGAGGCAAACTTCAATGCCATCCCTGTGACCGCCAGGGTCAGAAAGCTGATGATTACCAGAAAGTGCAGAAACCTCGGAAAAATTGTAAAACGCTGAACATATTCTACCTGTGACTTATCCATAACGAATCTTCCTTCTCAAGAACTCTCGGCTCGGCCGACATTTCTGTTTATATTCCTAATTAACTTTAAGCTGTTTTGATTTTATGTCCTATCATCCTTTTTCAGAATGTTCTCGCGGCTGTGCTCCCGGCGTTTCTTGAAACGCTCCCTGAATGAACGGGGCATCCAGAAAAGGGTGTGGATGCCAAAGAAGGCAAAAGTTCCGACCAGCAGTCCCGTCATGCCCCAGAACGTGTAATACAGGTAGGGATATTTATCCCTGTCATGATGGGTGGCATGGGTAAGATAGCCGGTGAATTTCCTGTTGGAACCAGGATGGCATTTCTTGCAGGTTTCCACGACATGGCGCCGGTTTAGATTGGATTCAGAGTAATATGCCGGCAGGATGTCATGTGAGCCGTGACAGTCGGAACACTTTGCTGTCTTCTCACCTCCTGAAAGCATGGAGGCCTTGCCGTGATACGTTTCAAAATAGGTGTCTGTTTCATGTTCATGGCAGGTGCCGCACTCGTCAAGGATCAAACCACGGAAGCCGGCAGTGTCATGACGGCTGATGGTATGCGAGGTGTGACAGTCATTGCAGACCGGCAGTTTTTTATCCGTCTTTGATACTGTGGGACTATGGATCGAGGAACTGAATTTCTCAGCAATGCCCAGATGGCACTGGGCGCATGCCTTTATGATATTATTCCGGTTTACACTCGAATCCGGATTGGATGCCGGCAGCATGCTGTGTGCCGTATGGCAGTTGGTACAGCTGGCTGAAACCATCAGTCCTGACTGCGACAAGCCCCGGCCGTGAATACTCATCTGGTAGTGCTTGATGATATCATGCTGTGTTCCTGTGTAGCGCAGGGCGGCCTTCTCTCCTTCCCTGTGGCAGCCGGCGCAGAGTTCCGGGATATTGCGCGCAAAGATGGGGGATTCGGAATTGGACCTGGACATTATGCCATGCGTGCCATGGCAATCGGAACAGACGGGCGCATTCTTGTCATTCTTTGCGGCCAGCATGCCATGGGTACTCTTATTATAAAGGTCTACAACCTGGGCATGGCAGATGGAACAGTCCACTTTGCCCGAATCCTTGCAGACCGGATTTTTCTGGTGGTCGACATTGACATGGCACTTGGCACAGGCGATACGCTTCTCCTTATGGACCGAATGCTCGAAATCCTCGACATTGACAAACAGGCTCCTCTCCTCCCCGTTAGCCATGATCATCTTCAAATCAGGATTGCCATGACATTTCAGGCAGAACTGGTCATTCAGGCTATCTTCATAAAGGACTCTCCTGGCCTGATGCGGTCCATGGCATTCGACGCAGGCCGGGACCTTATGGGGTTCCGTTTCCCATAATTCGCCCCGGACGATCTTGGTATGGGCTTCTTCAATATTTGCATGGCATTTCATACAGGTCTTCACCACATTCAGACGGCTGATCGTGGATTTCGGGTCGGTATGGGGCAGAACATTATGGGCCGTATGGCAGCTTGTACATACCGCGGTCACGGTCAAACCCTTGCGGTAAAGACCCTCACCGTGTATGGACATGGAAAAATTCTTCAGGATGTTCTTCTTGGGGATATCATGGGTCAGGGTCATGGGGCTGCCTTCCTGGTGGCAGCGGCCGCAGGTAAAGGGAACATTCATTATATAGGTGGGAGAATTCTTATCCTGCATTGAGAGAATATCATGCTTGCCATGGCAGTCTATACATTTCGGGGCATAGGGGTCATTTTTTGCCAGTGCCTGGCCGTGTAAGCTGTTGGCAAAAATCTCGGCAACATCATCATGGCAGTTGGCGCAATCAACGCGTGCCATGGGATATGGATGCGGGGCCTCGTCCACATCAGCTTCCTCATGACAGGAAACACATCCGTTATCGGCATGCACAGACCTCAGGTACTTCTCCCCGTCAACGTTCAACTGCACCGTCTTGCCGTCAATTTCAACGGTAAGGTCCGGGTCGGTATGACAGTCAAGGCAGTCTTCATCTGTCATGGCACCTGCATTCTGCACCAGGCCTAAGAGCAATACTGCCGGAATAATAAGCAGGAATTTCAACCAGTCTTGTTTTTCTGTAACTTTTAGCATGATCCTTCTAACCTTGGTTTTAATGATCTTTGGGTATAAGACTCTTTAATAAATCCATCGGAATGGGAAGCAACGTTGTGTTCTTGCCGGACACACCAATTTCTCTTATGGTCTGCAAATAACGGAGCTGCAGGGATGCAGGTTCCCTGGCCATGAGACCAGCAGCTTCACATAATTTCACCGCTGCCTGTAATTCCCCGTCAGCGTTGATAATTGCCGCCCGCCGCTCTCTTTCAGCTTCAGCCTGGCGTGCCATGGCCCGTTGCATGCTTTCCGGCAGATCAATCTCCTTCAATTCAACCTTGCTGATCTGCACACCCCATGGCTCTGTTTCATGATCCAGGATTGTCTGCATCTTCTTGTTCAGGGCATCCCGCTCCGATAGAATATGGTCCAGGTCTTCCTGGCCGCATACGCTCCGTAGAGTCGTCTGGGCCAATTGTGAAGTTGCAACCTTATAATTTTCCACTTCGATGGAGGCCTTGATCGGATCTACCACCCTGAAATAAACAACAGCACTTACCCGGACTGAAACATTGTCCTTGGTAATGATGTCCTGCCCGGGCACATCATGGGTAATGGTGCGCATGTCAACGCGGATAATTCTCTCCAGCATGGGAACCACGACTACGACTCCGGGGCCCTTGGGAACCCGGACCTTGCCCAGCCGGAAAACAACGCCTCGTTCATACTGTGGAATCATTTTTACCGTGGCGTAGATAAACATCAGGAAGAGCGGGATCAAAAAAATGGCAACGTATAACATTATTGCACCTTCTGTATATGTTTCTTAACGCCTGCCATCCAGTGTTCTGCAGCAGAATTTATGCGCCATTTATGTGGCCTCATTGATTTCCTGCAACATTTCCAGGGAAAAATGCAACACTTGTGTGGCAAACCGAATATACGGTTATTTTCCTAAATTGCAAGAAAAAAGACAATTTTATGAATGGCCATTCAATCGTTTACCCCGGATATGCACATGTGCAAGCCTCTAAAAACCCTCCAACATTTTTAATTCCTCACCCAATTTGCCCTGGGAACACTTTCAGTCAATTTGTCAGTAACATATTGAATTGCAAGGGTTTAATTGTATTCTGCATCACAAGTGCAAAAAAAAACAATCGCAAAACGCAGGTCCCTTATATCCTGGGCGTTTTTTTTAAAACAACCATTATTATAATCACGAAATTTTTTCAGAGCCATACAGCTGAATAATTATCCAATTTTGCTTGACTTTTTTTGCCTTCCTGGTCTATTCATTGCATTGATTTTTGCTAGACTGAATATACTTGGGCAAAAATAAAAGCATCTTTTGGCAATACCGTTTTTGCCGGGGTGAGTGTGGCTCAATCCTGAAGGAATTTCCTTAAGTGAACCTGACTCTGATCTTCCATATTTTTTCCACCATCGGTTTCGGCCTGGCGTTGCTCCTGGCATTCCGTATCCAGAAAAATCTTTTAGGACATCCCTCAAGAATATTCCTGAGCCTTTTCCTGCTTATTTATTTCCTTGTCGGTGTCTCGAATGTCCTCAAACAGGGGGGCGTGACCAACTACTTCGACCGATTTGAATATTTTGCCGAAATCCTCTTCCCGCCTGCTTTCCTCTTCTTTATATTTCCCATTTTTTCGCTGTACATTTTTTCCATATACATGAAGCAGGATTTTGAGAAACGTATGGAAATAGAGGAATCACTTATAGAAAGTGAAAAAAAATTCCGTAATTTATCTGAAGAAATTGCTGATGGCGTAGCAGTAATAATCGATGGCCAGATCAAGTGGGTCAATAAAATCTTCCCGAAAATTTTCGGCTTTGAGTACGATGAACTGCTTGATAAAAATATAGATTCCCTTATGCAGGCGGTGCCGCCTGCTTTGCATAAAAACCCAGTGCTGCACAACAACGCTGCAGAAAATCAGCCTGAAACGCGGTACGAAACGACCGGTTTTTTAAAGGATGGCGGCACCATTTCCATCGAGGTTTCTGAAAAGTCTATTACCTTTGACAATAGGCCTGCGCTCCAGATCATTGCCCGTGATATTACGGAACGCAAGTTGGCCCAGGAGGAAATCAACCGGGCCAAAATGGAATGGGAGCAGACATTCAACACTGTTCCGGACATGATCACAATTCTTGACAGCAGCAATAAGATTCTGCGCGCCAATAAGAGCATGGCAAAGTATCTCAACTCTTCCAGGGATGAGCTTGTCGGCAAGAATTTTTACATGCTCGTCCATGGCAATGAAAATCCTGCTGAGATCACATCCCCTGAATCCATTGCGGCATATTGCAATGGACAATCAGTTGAAATCTACGAAGAACACCCCGATGAGCATTACCTTGTCAGCATCTCTCCTTTGCATGATGACAGGGGCAATTATATCGGTTCTGTCAGGGTGGCCCACAATATCACCGAACTGAAACAGGTGCAGAATGAACTTGAGGCTACCAGGGCTTTTCTCCAGTCAATCATTGACGGCGTGACTGAATCCATAATGGTCATCGATAAGAACTACCGTATCCGCCTCATAAACAAGGCAGCTACAAAGGTCCATGATGTTGGCCTGCCCTTGGCGGAATCCCTTCTCTGCTACCAGGTCTCGCATCAGTCAGTAAAACCGTGCCATGGAGAAGAACATCCCTGCCCCCTGAAAAAGGTTCTTGAGACAAAACAACCGGTGACCCTTGTACATACACACAAACGGGCGGACGGAACTGAATACGCTGTAGAGATCAGTGCCTCGCCAATAATAGGCAGTGACGGCGAAATTTCCGGCATTATCGAAGTCGGCCGGGATATTACGGAAAAATTACGCCTGGAAAAAGAGGAAAAAGAATTCCGGGCCCGGCTTTTTCAGCAGCAGAAAGACCAGTCCATTGCACTCATTGCCAAAGGTATTGCCCACGATTTCAATAATCTCCTTGGCACCGTTATCGGCAATGTCGACCTGCTGCAAATGGGCAGTGCCCCAAAAGAGGATGAGTGTGGCATCGTGGAAGCCATAGGGAGTGCCGCGCACCGCATGAGCGATCTTACCACCCAGCTGCTGGCATATGCCAAGGGGGGCACTTACAAGCTGGAACGGTTTGTTATTAATTCCCTCATCCTGCAGACGCTGAAATTCTCTCATACCGGAGCAGCGACAAAAATTAATATTTCCCAAAACCTGGCAAAAGACCTCTGGCCTATTCTGGGTGATCCAAACCAGATGAAACAGATGCTGGTGAACATTTTTACAAACGCTTTTGAAGCCATGGAAGATACGGGCGGCACTCTGACTGTGGAGACCAGGAATCTTACCAAGGAAACCGATTGGCAATGTTCCTTTCATACTGTGCATCCTGAAGGCAGCTACGTATTAATAGACATAACCAATACCGGCCCTGAAATCCCTGCAGAGATCTCTACCCAGATCTTTGAACCCTTTTACACTACAAAGTCACTGGGACGGGGCCTCGGCCTTGCAGCCGTGGCAGGTATAGTGCAGAATCATGGAGGTTGTATCTCATTTGAGAGCAGTCCGGAAGAAACAACATTTCATATACTGCTGCCTAGGGCATCCGAAAAAGGAATCCACTCTGAAAATGAAATTCTCAACCAGACCCCTATGACTTCAGGGCTGAACCGCATACATTAAAAAGCCCTTTAGCATCTCTTGGCTCATTCAGTATATATCAAACAACTCAAACAGCATGTCTGTAATGCCCGTGGCTGTCAGACCTGCAATTTAGACCAGTTCGCCAAGGTTGCTGTTAATTTCCTAAAAGCGCATCCTGATGAGCTTCATTCTCAAGGTTCCTTTTTGACTGTTGCTGCGCTGAAAGCTGCCTCTCCCTGCCCTTATAAGACTCCCCGGAAATGATGCGCCAAGTGTTCAAAGGGATGCCCCCAATCAATCAAACGGCATGAAATGTATTATGGATGTCTCCTGACTTTACAGGATGGTAAAAATATTTGCACCGCATGTATGCAAAGACATACACCTTGCAATTATCAGTATTTGCAGGGTTTTCTTGACAGATCTCCCGAAACGGTAAACGAAGTGTATCAATATCACGACTTCTAGGGCTTTCCTCCAGCGGTTGCCAGCAGTTCCATATAAATTTATTTATTCAAAAATATCATAATGATAGGATTGCAATTGCCACAATAACCACATTGTGGCACACAAATTGCTTTATTGATAATGATTACTAATAGTGTATTCCAGGAATGGCTGCAGGGAAAGTTGTTGATTTCCCTGCATTTTTATCATGTATTTCACAAAGCGGCACAGCCGCTAAATTTAAAAAGGAGGTTTTCAGTGACCCATCATCTTACCCATAAATGGATCTTTTATCTATTAACTGTTCTGCTTTTAACAGCCTGCAGCGACGGCAGCAACACTGCAGTTAATTTGCCCGGAGGAGGGATCACGCAAGGCATAGCAGTCGACCCTTACATTGAAGGCGCTGTTTTTCAGGAAATAGATCCTGACACAGGTGCGGTTCTGCAGGAGTCTTCTCCCTCAAATGTATTCGGTGTGTTTACCTTCCCTGAACCTTTAACACCCGGTTCTGTGGTTGAACTGAAAGATACAGATAAAGGGCTGCACGGCGGTGCCCCATACCAGGGAATGTTGCAACGTGTGGTCACCGCTGCTGACGAGGACCCACTGGTTGTTTCTCCCCTGACCACACTGCTGGCAAATGGCATTACACCGGAAGAGCTCATTGCTGCATTGCATGATGCCGGCCTGACGGGTCTGACCACCTCTGATCTTTACTCTGATCCCATGGTTGGCCTGGCCGACATGACAACCGGGGTAACGGAGCAAGATCTTGAACTTCTGCAGGCCTCCATGGCAGTTGACGCCTACCTGCAAATCACCGGTGGACCCGGGTTGAACGAACTGAATGATCCTGTCCACCTCGAGATCTTCAACACCATGCTGGACACTATGGGAAATTTGCTGAATCCTGTGGAGTTCGAGACCATTACCGATGCTTTGGCCACAGACCCGGATATAACAACTCCGCTGATCTTGGAGGATTTTATCCTTGCTGTTCTGGCTGAACAGCAAACCATTGTTGCACTGGCGCAAGAAGATATGGCGAATAACAACACCTTTGATCCGGCCATGGTCGCCCAGGCGGAACAGGATGCCTTGAACAGCTCTGTTGCAAAGGTTAAATCCTTTTACAGCCTGCGGGTTCCCCCTTCCACTACCTATGATGGGGCTACCCTGTATCATGACAACTGTTCCAGCTGCCACCAGCCGCTGGATGTAACCACAAAACCGGGCCGGACTGCGGCTGATATCCAGACCGCTATTGACAATAATGTAGGCTATATGGGCATTCTCAGCAACCTGACGCAAGGTGAGGTCGCTGCCATTGCGGATGTACTGCCAGCGCCACCTGTTGCTGATCCGGGAACACCTCCTGACGGTGCTGCCCTTTACAGCTCCAGCTGTGCCGGCTGCCACCAGCCCCTCGACACAACCAGCAAACCGGGCCGGACTGCGGCCCAGATACAGGCTGCCATTGACGGCAACGTAGGCAATATGGGGTATCTCAACACCCTGACTGCGGAAGAGGTGCAGGCCATCGCAGATGTACTGCCACCTTCCCAGGGTGGTGCTCCGGGCCCTGACTACAGCGATTGTACAGCCTGTCACGGGCAGCCGCCGTCCACTGGTGCCCATGACGTTCACACTGCACTGGGTTTAGGTTCAACGGCACCCAGTTGTAATGCCTGCCATGATGGGGCTGCGCATAACTCCCAGGTAGACCTTGCCTTCCCGGCCGGTTTCGATGCCGAGAGCGGCCCGGCCACTGACAACGGGGACGGCACCTGTTCCAGCGTCAAGTGTCATGGCGGGCAGACTACGCCGGACTGGTGGAGCGGTTCCATTGCGGTCGATACCCAGTGTACCGCCTGTCATACTTCCGGTTCTTCACAGTACAACAGCTATGCATCCGGCAGGCATTCCAAGCATGTCCAAAGTGAAGGCTACAGTTGTACGGTCTGCCATAATATCGATACCCTGCAGAGCGGGCACTTCACGAATCTGGAAAGCTCCGATTTTGAACTGAACCCGGCTGATACCATCGGCGGCGGTTCAACCTCGGTAGGGAGTTATAACAACGGCACCTGCTCCAGTATTGCCTGTCATGGTTCCCAAAACTGGTAGCTGAATAAAAACAACAATGGCTGAGAGAAAGGGTGCCCTGGAAAGGGCACCCTTTCTTTTGCTCCTACTGTATGAAGTTAAAACAATACATGTATAGAAATAAAAAATGCAGGATCAGAAATGATCCTGCATTTTTACTCGCCTGAGCCTGTTTACTTTTTTGGGGCTGGTCTCTGTCCTTGCCGGCCTTATCCCCTTTCAGTTTTAATCAGAATGCAGTTTTTTCCGCAGCTTCGGGCCCATGATGCTCTTCGTACCCTGTAAACATGGCCTTGAAATGCGCCCAGGGTGTGTGGCCAAGGGTGGCAAGGTAAATATGTACAAATAAAAAGGCCACAAAAAAGAAAAAGAGCAGCACATGAATAGAAGAGACAATCTTTATGCCGCCTATAAGATCAATATAGTTTTCGAATCTCTTGACCCGCCAGAGAAAGAGGCCTGTTATCATCTGTGCCGGCAAAAAGACGAACATGATGCCCACGTAGGCATTTTTCTGCAGGGCGTTGAATTTGTTGTCAGGTGTCATCTGGTGCGGGTTGGGCTCTCCCCTGAAAATCCCGGCGCCGTAATATTTAAGCTGTTTAATGGCATGCGGCACAAAGGTGCGCGGATTGGGAAAGTAGAGTTTTATCTTCATGGTGCCGAAATAATAGGAAACCCAGAGGCCATAAACCGCAATAACTACGAAGCCGACGTAATTATGCAGCTGAATTGCCTCCTCCAGCGAAAACCAGTCCACTATCTCGGCAAAACGTATCTGGATGCCTGTTATGATCAGGATGATAAAGCCGACCGCATTGACCCAGTGCCATACCCTGACAGGAGCAGGATGAACATACATCAATTTATCATCTCCCATGGCCCTTCTCCTTATAGTGAAAATTCATCTTTCTTTTCTTTTCTTTTTCTGCGTAAAGGTATAGTAGCGACCCTTACCAGGAGATGCCCTATAACGACACTTATACCGCCAACAATGAGAACAAGGCCGATCTTGTCCAGATACCTTACCCTGGTGCCGCCAATTGCATAGAAATGATTCACATAATAGCTTTCAAGTACCCTGCGCTCCACCTTTTGGCGCTGTCCTGTGCCGTCCTCCTTATTAAGTGTGATATAGACCTCCTCAAAAAAAGGTGATTGCGGATTATGGCACTGTTCGCACTCCCGGTTAGCCCCTCCCCTGTTAATGTGATGTACTGTAGGCACCAGTTCCAACACCAGCTCGCCATGAAAGGTGCCGCGGATATCTTTCTGGCGCAGAAGAAAAACCATGTCCTCCAATTCCGGCAGACTGATGACCCCGTCCTTGTCTGCATCCAACTTTTCCATGAATGAATCAAAATCTGTATCCAGTGCTGCAAGCAGATCTTTTGCGCCTAAGAACTTCTTGGAAACCAGATCGAAAAATCTCAGCGAAATATAACGCGGCGACTCGGGGGCATGGCAGACCGCGCATTCAACAAAGGCGAAATGTGTCTCTTTTTGCGGCAGCCACTCATGAAAATTATCCGGGTTGTGACACTTGAGACAGAACCTGTTCTCCCGTTCAAAGACGGAATCCGCTTCCAGATGGCTGACGAAATGATAGCCGTGGCAGGCATAGCAGGGAATGGTTATGCCCTTGCCGCCCGCCTTCTTGTGCACACTGTTGAGGTAGGCTTCACCCTCGGCCTCGTGGCAGCCATCACAATCGACCATGGCTAATGAAGTTGCGTGCGGCACCTCGTTGTCCCAGTTAAGCTCCTCAATATCTGAATGGCAGTCAACACAGGTGATGCCGTTAACATTGTGTACCGAATATTTGAAATTATTGTAATCAATATACAGGTCCTCCTTCATGCCTTCAGATTCATTACGCGCAAGAGTATCGTCGCTGTGGCACTCCATGCATTCATCATTCTCAATGGCATATCCAGGGGCTGCAACAAGGCAGGAGCTTATAACAGCGATAAAAACACCAACTGCAAGGCAAGTCTTTCTTTTCATGGTGTTGAAGGCCTCCTGTTTTTTTATGCTTTTGGAGCAGACTCGTTTTTTATAAATTTTTACTAATTACACTTAGATAATTATGGTTTATCGAAGAATTTCGTTTCGTAGATCAGAGCAGAGAGATTCATAAGAGAACACCTTGTTTGACAGCAGGGAATGAAAAGATGACTGTGGAAGGAATCCGTAAAAGAATCATTCGTACTGTTAGAGTCGGGTTATTAAAAGGTAACAATCCCAATTAATACTTTGTTATCACTGCAAAATGTACGAGTAATCATTAAAAGGAATTGACGCATTTTGCAAGTATTTTTATTGAGTTACTACTTTGTGGTACTTCCCGCTGCTCCTGTCCGGACATTCTCCTTCCACCCGTTTAAACAATTTTCTGCCACGGCAAAAAAATTGCTGTTTGGGCTTATTGAATTAAAAAATTTAAAGGTGCCTGACTCGCAAAAAGCTCTCTGCCGGGAGGAATAACGTGCGTAATCAGCTTTTTTTCAGGCCGCGTTGCTGGCTTCGGGACATCTTATGATTGCAGCAATTGTTGTTTCACCCTTTTCGGATATCTGTTAAGGATTTATACTCACCTATGAGACCGAAGAAGCATAAATGAAAAATTAGTGATTGGTAATACCAGTCCCACTTGTAACCACTACGAACCATAAGCTGCGATCATGCCGGCCATAAAAGAAAAACCTGAAATCCCTCTCCATACCAAGTGGGGTATCCGAGTTACAGCTGTCATTATCCTGCTCATCACGATAATGATCATAAAAAACTGCATGGGCTCGTTCATGTATGGCGTTTCTACGGAACAGGAACTGCAGCAGCACTATTATGAGCTTGGCTACTCCCAAGGCGCGCGGAAAGCACAAGGATTGGAGCAGGCCCCGGAGCCTGAAACTGAGAATCTTCTCCTGCGTAAACTATACCGCAAGGGATACAGGGACGGCTGGGACAGTGTGCAGCCAGGTAAAAAGGCTATGGATGCAGACCAATCCCAAAAGAAAGGTCAGTAGCATGCGAGGATACTTAGAAAATAGAGGCTGCAGCAAAACAAAAAAGAACCCGCCGGTTAATAAATACGGAATAGCTTGCCAACAAATCTCTCTCCCAGCAGGAATCCAAAACCCAGCAGGCCAAATGCCCCGATAACCACGATGAGTTCGGCACCGCTCGGGAAATAGTGCAGGTATTGCGGCAAGTCATTCCAGCCGGAAAACTTTGGCACTATCTGGCCGCTGTATACCAGATCAAACCTCTGGACATACGCGCCAACCATCGCCATGCAGGCGGCTAAAGTCATTGCCCAGATCGATTTTGTTTTCGTGAGCAGCAACAATGCCAGCGGCAAAATAAGTCCTGTTAGAATTTCAAACCCCCAGAAATTAACGGCCAAAGGCCCATTTATCAGGGCCCGGGCCGCAGTAATTCCAGGATCAGGCGTGTCACTGAAAAACATGGTATAGAACCTGGCTATGGTTACGACCAGAACTATGCCAATCATCAAGGCCATGAGCGTTGCGGCGGTCTCAAGCGCCTTGTGGGTCTCCCCGATTATTTTCTGCTGTCTTAGCTTACAGGCAAGGACCGTAAAAATAATTACAGTTGCCGTGCCTGACAAAACTGCTGATGCCAGAAAGAGGACAAGAAGCTGGACCCCGAACCAGATGGGCGGGTCAGAAGCAAGCGTAAACAGGCCGCCAAGGTTATTATTTGCCCCCACAGCGGTAACAGCGGCAATTATGCCAAAAGTCAAGGCCAACCCCTGACTGCCTGAGACCAGGAAGGCAAAACGCAGGAACAGGCAGCCTGACATAATGCCGTAGAGGGTGGAAAGCCACCATATATTGGATGTAAGGTTCGGAGACGCAGCGTTGTAATAGATTAGCAACCAGGGACTTTCCACGCTGAATGCCAGGAGCATGAAAGCGGTGACAGTGGTAACTATGGCAAGGTAGACCGCCCGGCTTCCCAGGGGTCTTAAAGGGGTGACCCCGTAGGCATGGCTGATGGCAGCTATCAGGCACAACCCCGTTGAGGTTATGGCAAAAAAGGCAAAGGATGAGGTCAATATCCCCCAGGGAACCTGCCGGGAAATGCCATAGGCGATCTGATGCCCGGTCATGGTCGCATAGGCTCCGGCTGTCAATCCTGCAATGACAAACAGGGACAGGAGATGCGTAGTCCATTTTACAGAACTGCTTGCCAGGCGCCCCTCTTCCAGCTCCTCAATATTGGTTGCCATGTCTTTCCCAAAAATCTTTTATACAGACTTCTTGCCTATTTTATTCCCAGTTCATATTCTTCCAGGTGTTTATGCCCCTGGACACCTATATGACACCAATTGCATTTCGTATTAACTGAAAAGGCAATGGAGCCATCATGGCACTTGCCACAGTACCTTCCCTGGTTAAAAGACTCCATGGTAAAGTCGTCTTTTTCTTCAACTTCACCAGCTTTTTGCGCAAATAAATCCGGATGGCAACTCTGGCAGTCGAATTTTTTCCCCAGATGAAATCTGTGTTCAAAGATAACCGCCCGCACCGGTTTTATAAAAACAATAGGACCTCCGCCATATTCCTGTGCCGCAATTGTCTGTGCAATACCTGAAAAGACCGGCAGAGCCGATAAAACAACGAAAATCTTGCATAATGTCTTCATGTGCATATCTGGCGCCCCCTGACCTCTTTCTAGCCCAGCAGGTAAAAGACATTGGGCATTGAGCCTGACTCGGGCCTCAAGACCAGTATGGTCTGTTCAGGCTTATGGAGTAATCTATAGATTTCACCATTGTGCTCTGACAGATCACCAAAAAGTAATGCCCCCGCCGGGCATGCCTCAGCGCAGGCAGTATTCGTGGCGCCATTCTGCAAACGTCTGCGATAACAAAAGTCGCACTTGTCAACTGCCTGGATTTCCCTGTTATAATAACGGGCATTGTAAGGGCAGGCGGTCATGCAGGCCTTGCAACCGATACACAACGACTCATTCATCATGACAATGCCGTTTTTCTTGTCCTTGTATGTCGCCTTGGTGGGACAGACGCGGACGCATGGCGGCCGGTTGCACTGGTTGCAGAGAGCAGGGAGAAACTCCCGTATCATTTTGCTGGCCGCAATCCCCATTTTCTTACGGCTTAAAATGGTATTCCTGGAGCCATAAGAGGGAACATTATTTGTATGCGTGCAGGCTTCAATGCACCGTTCACAGTCTATACACCTATCCTTATATATAATCATGGCATAATGGGGCTGGTAAGGATAGGTTCCCACGACACTGGCGCCAAGAATTTCGCTTCTCACCTCCGGTACGGGAACAAGGGAAAGGAGTGATCCACCCACAAAAACTCCGGTGATTTTCAGGCCAAGAAGCAAAAACCTTCTGCGCTCCTCGCAGGAAATCTGCCCGGCGTTCCCGGATTTTTTCTCGCTGTTATTCTTCGAGCGTTCCATTTTATGCTGATTTCATGATCATTGACTTTAGCAGGGATGCATACTATAAAGCGCCCTGCCTGTAATGGTCAAGGCAATATTTTGAATCATTTTCAACGGATATATGACGCTTTAAAAACAAAACAAGATTATTTCCAGCACCCGGCCATGACATGCCAGGAAACGCGCCATTTTTATGTGATGCCGTATATTTCCGGGAAATAGATTCACCTTTTAAAATTGCCTCATAACAAAAAATGAATTACCATTCACCCTTTTTCGTGATTGGCTTGAAAATTATCATAATTTTTATTTGTTATTTTTACTGGTTGCGGATAGAAATTCAGTAGGCCCTCAATTTCAGGCTCTATATTTATCAAAAGTTCTTTTTCATGTACAATATATATAATTGCACTCAAAAGGCCATACTCTTCCAGGGGGAATTTTGATGGACACCCAGCATGAACAAACTGATCAGATACTGATTGTTGATGATGAGGAGAGTTTACGTCTGACCTTTGAAATGTTGTTAAAAAGGGCAGGTTATGAATCTGTTACCGGGGTTTCAAGCTTTGATGAAGCTATTGCTGCTGTTGAACAGGGAGACTTTGACCTGATCATCAGCGATATCGTCCTCCAGGGCGCCTCTGGAATTGACCTGCTCCGGCAGATCAAGGAAATGGGCAAAAGCTGTCCCGTTGTCATGATAACCGGTTACCCGAATATCGAGACAGCGGCCGAGGCAGTGCGGCTTGGTGCTTTTGATTATGTTCCCAAGCCTGTTAAAAAGGACGAACTGTTAAAAATTGTTGCCCTGGCCCTTGAAAAACAAGAACTGCAGAAAGAAAAAAACCGCTTTGAGGCGCAACAGGAAAAGAACCGTTATCTGCAGGAGACAATCCTGCGCTCGGTCCGCGAGATAATCATTACGATTGACACCCATCTCCGCATTGCCGACATGAACGACATGGCAAGCGACTGGACGCGCTCCTTTCTGCCTGAAATTGCCATTGGTGTTTCCCTCCCCACCTTGACCAGCAAATTTGGCCGGGCATTACTGGAAGATGCTGAAAAGGTTCTCAAGCAGCGGCATGAGCTTAAGATCCACCGCATAGAATGGCAGAAACCGGATAACAGCTATGGTGTCATGAGTGTCACAGCCGCACCTCTTGAGGACAGCAAATCAACCTTTCTCGGTGTGGTAATCACCGCCCGTGACCTCACCCACCTTGAAGACCTTGACAAACGTGGACAGCGGACTCATTTCCATCGTTTTGTTGGGAAAAGCCAGGCGATGCAGCGAATTTATGCCCTCATCGAAAGCGTCGGCAAGGTCGATACCACTGTCCTTATTACAGGTGAAAGCGGGACAGGAAAGGAACTTGTTGCAGACGCCCTGCACGAAGAAAGCCCTCGCCGCAACCGTTCCCTCGTCAAGGTTGACTGTACTGCAATCCCTGAAGAGCTTTTGGAGAGTGAACTCTTCGGCCACAAAAAGGGATCCTTTACCGGTGCTGACCGGGACCGGCTGGGAAGAATCCTGCAGGCCGACGGCGGCACCCTTTTCCTCGATGAGATAGGTGATATTTCTTCGCGCATGCAGCTGCGGCTGCTGCGCTTTCTGCAGGAGAGAACATTTTATCCGGTTGGACAGGACCAGCCGATCCAGGTCGACGTACGAGTCGTCACGGCGACTAATGCCGATCTCAAGGAAAAAGTACGCCGGGAGCAGTTCCGGGAAGATCTCTACTTCAGACTACGCGTGGTGGATATTATCCTGCCGCCGTTACGCGAACGCAAGGAGGACATTCCGCTTCTGGCGCAACACTTCCTCACTATTTTTGACAATAAAATGAAGAAAGGCGTGACCGGTTTTTCCGACTCTGTCATGGAACTGCTTATGAACCATTCATGGCCAGGAAATATCCGGGAACTGGAACATGTCATTGAAAGGGCGTACGTTCTCTGTGTAGGCGACACCCTGACCACGGACCACCTGCCAGCCGAAATAATGATTGCTGAACCCCCCCGGCAACCGATCCATGAACCTGCCAGCATCCAGCCTGTCCAGCTCCAGCCCATTTCACCTGCAATGTCATCAGATGATGAGGTCGAACGCATTATTGATGCATTGCGCCGCACTGCCGGGAACAAGGCCAAGGCGGCCCGTCTGCTCGGAGTGGACCGCAGTACGCTCTACAGAAAGATTTCCAGCTATAATATTGACCTGTCTGACCTGGATATCTAAACCTAAAAATAATATGCAACCTGTTACGGCCCCGTTAATTGAGCCTTTTAAGCACCACTACTGCCTGCAACACTTTTTTGCAGACATATTCCCTCTTCTCCTGCTGAGACTTTTATCAATTTGATATTATTCAGTTTATTATTATTCTGCCTGTTTATGTAAATCGTTTTTATACCATTGCCGCCTTATTCTGCTTTGAAAATTCTTCAGGCCATACATTCCATACCAGACACTTTTTACTTCATTGAAATCATTAGATTTTAAATATTATTTACAGCACTGAGTGGAATATTTTCCCATGTCCTGTACTTGTAAGGATACGGTCATGTAACATTTACATATTATACTTATATCTATTTGATATTAATAGATATAATAGAACATGCAACACATGTGTTGCAACATATGTGTTGCATCCAACACACCATGCGACACACAGATAATAACCGTTCCCAGTTAAATCCCCAGGGATCCCAAAGCCACGTTGCCGTTCCAGAGAAACCGGGGGCGGCAAATTGTACTAGCCTATCCACACAAGAGTTTCTAATTACCTGTAATTTAAGCATTAAAATGTATACTTCCAGATTATTTCTATTATGTTCTTTCATATTTCAGAAACTTTTGAAATAACAAATTTGAGATGAATAATATTTCTGGCATGGAATATGCTTAATTTCAAAACAAAGGATAATTTGGGCTGGAATTTGGCAAAATTTCAAGCGGATCGATCAAGGAGGCACACAATGTACGAATCAATGGAAATCACCCGGGAAAGAGTAGCAACACTTGACAGCACTGTGGAAGTTGCTGAACTCGAATTGGGAAATTCCAAGCTTGGCCTTGGGGTCATTATGGTAATGGCCGCTTTTGTTGGTATCTGGGGCATAGCGTGCTTGATCGGCGGCTTGGCAAGTGCCGGAAGTTTTCGTGAAATCGGGCGCAGCCTGATCACAGCCTTCACAGGAATGTAGTAAAAGACTTTGGCAATTAAAACAAACGGGGTCATGGGCATGGACAAAATAAACAGCAGGAGAATAGCCTGGCATGCTTCAATTTTCTGCGGCACAGTCATCAGCATCTGGTCCGTTGCCGCCTTTCTCAGCGGACTGGCTCAGGTCAACTGGCAGTTATCCGAACTGCTGCGGCAATATTTGATCGCAGTGGGTTTGCTGCAGGAGTTCCACACCCTGTCCGACTTCTATACCCACATCAAGGGAGTTGAATATATTATTGCGGTTCTCTTTCTTGGTGCTTTTCCCGCTTTCTATACTTACCTCAATCGTTCCAAGGAGGGCCTTGTAACTAAAACGTAATATTTGTACTGACATTCCGCCTGGTCGTGTTGCAGTAACCTGCCAGGCTTTTTTTTACCCAAAATTCAGGCTTTTTTTAAAAAAAATACTAATAAATTCAATAATTTAGAAAAAATCAACTACAAGGAGGTAACAAAAAAATGGAGCAAATCCCCAAATATCTGCTGAATACAGTCATGGCAATGCTGTTGTGCATTTATTCGTACAGCACTATTGCAGTAGCCGGTGAAGGGCCAGATGAGGTTGAAATTAACTCCCTGGTCCAGCTATACGAACCTGTCTATTTTGATCATGCGATGCATGAAGAGGTGACAGACAGCAACTGTGCTGTGTGCCATCACCATACCCTTGGCACAAAGATCGAAGATGAAAACTGCATGCGCTGCCATGCAGAGAGTGGTGCAACTGATGAAGTTTCCTGCCAGGGATGCCATTCAAGCAAACGGTTCGAAGCTGAATATCTTAACAAAATTGATGCTGACAATACCCTGTTCCACCGCGATAAAGTCGGGCTGAAAGCAGCGTATCACATCCGCTGCATGAACTGTCATGCGGAAATGGGTGTAGCTAACGGCTGCCAGGATTGCCATGCGCGCACAGATGCCGGTGACAAATTTTTCCATGCCGGCAACTACGCGCCGCCCGAAAGTGCCAAACCAACAAGTGGCGGACACTAGAGTCGAGTAAAAGTTGATGTTACCTTTCAGCATAAAAAAGAAGGAGAAGATAATGAAAGCAATGAACCGAAGAAAATTTCTGAAAGGCAGCTTACTCGGAGGAGCTGCTGCCTCGGTAATCGGCAAAAGCAAAAATGCAGATGCTGCAGCAACATTCGGCGGATATCCTGAAGCCATGGGTGTACTGGTAGACCTGACACGCTGTGTCGGCTGCCGAAGCTGCGAAGCGGCATGCAACAAGGAACAAGGACTTCCGGCTCCGGCGCAACCTTTTGACGACCTGTCCGTCCTGGATCATAAGCGTAGAACCAGTGAAGGTGCCTACACTGTTGTCAACCGGTATGAAATTCCCGGCCAGGACCATCCGCTTTTCCGCAAAATCCAATGCAATCACTGTAACGAGCCGGCATGTCTGACCTCGTGCTTTGTTAAAGCTTATACCAAGACACCTGAAGGCGCAGTGATCTATGACCCCACAGTCTGCGTGGGGTGCCGCACCTGCATGGTAGCCTGTCCTTTTTATGTTCCTGCGTACAGTTACTCAAGTGTTTTAAACCCTGTAATTAAAAAATGCATTTTCTGTTACGACACCAGGCTTAAATTCGGCCGTCCACCGGCCTGCGTCGAAGCATGTCCGAGAGAGGTCCTCACCTTTGGCAAACGCCAGGATCTGATCAAGATAGGCAACCAAAGAATAAAAAACTATCCGGACCTCTATGAAGATCATATTTACGGCGAAAATGAAGTTGGCGGAACTTCCTGGATGTATCTCTCAAGTGCTCCTTTTGAGCAGGTAGGATTTGATACCGATCTTGGCACGCAACCTATTCTCTCCTATGTCAAGGAATTCCTGACAGTAGTTCCCATGGTGCTGACTATCTGGCCTGCCCTGTTTGCAGGATTCCACCTGCTGGCAACGCGCAAGGACGTCCAGAAAAAAGAAGAAAAAACTGAGAAATCATAGGAGGCATGGAGAGAATGAAGACACTTATCGCATCTGGGAAAACTCCCGTGGCTAGACATTACGGTCCAGACAAAAACAAGCTTACCATTAAAGACAAACTTCTCCTGGGACTGAGTTTGAGTGATTACCTGGCCCAGGCTTTCCGCAACCCGGTCAATTGGATCTTTGCTGTCATATTTGCTTTTGGCGGCTATGTTACAGTGACCAGGTTTCTTTTCGGGCTCGGCTATGTTACGCACAGCTCGTATGATTACCCCTGGGGTCTCTTTCTGGGTTTCGGGCTTTTCACCATGGTTCCCCTTTCTGCTTCCGGCTTCATGCTGGGAACAACGGTTGAAGTATTCGGCCGCCATGATTTCAAGCCCATTGAGCGTTTGGCCCTCTTGAACGGCCTGCTTGGATATTTGTTCGCTGTTATTTTTCTGCAGGTTGATCTTGGACAGCCATGGCGCTTGATCTATCCCATGTTTGTCTCCCTTGGTCCTGCAGCTGTCCTGTTCCTGGTTGCCTGGCATGTTGCAACCTATCTTTCAGTGCAGGTTGCCGAACTGGTCCCGGCCTTTGCCGAATGGGCCGGTATGCCGAAACTGAAAATATTTATCAAAAGCATAATACTCGGGCTGACCATCGCCGGCATTATTCTTTCCACCCTGCACCAGGGTGCCCTGGGTGCCTTGTTCACATATGCCCCCGGCAAGGTCCATCCATTATGGTTCTCTGCGCCTTTTCAATGGTTCCACTACTTCTGTTCTTCGATCTTTGCCGGTCTCTGCATGCTTATCGTAGTGAGCACAATCTGCAAGAAAACCATGTCCTGGCGGTGTGACAGTAATTTTCTCGATAATCTGGACCGCCTCACCCTGGGGCTGGCAAAAGGCGCCACCCTGGCCTTGATCACTTACCTGGTCATCAAGATAATTGCCATCGCCCATGATGGCGACTGGGGCTACCTGGCCAGCGGCTGGGGCCAGTGGTACATGCTGGAAATGGGTGCCGGTGTCATACTGCCAATGATACTTTTTACAATCTCCATCCGGAACAACCTGGCTGGCCTTGCAAGGTTTGCAGCCCTCATAGCGGTCCTGGGCATTGCCTTAAACCGTCTTAACACTGCTCTTTTTACCTTTAACTGGAAGCTGTACCAGGAAATACCGCACTGGCGGGAAGTGATGATCTGCATCTTCGTATACTCGCTCTATATAGTAACCTACCGCTTCATCCTGTACCGCTTGCCGATACTATACACCTGGAAAAAAGATGAAGAGGCGGTCGGCTAGAAAGAGTTCCTTTGCCAGTACGCGGGGGCGCAGTTATTCCGCTTATGCGCCCCCGCTGTACCGGGTTGCAAAAAGCTGACAATTGCTGACGCAGCAAAAACGGTATCACGCACAATGTATACAAACAGACGAACAGGAGAAAACAGGCAGGTCATTGAGAGTGGATCTCTACCCTTTTGTCCTTCTTTCGACATTGGTCGGGAGCTTTTAAAACTCTTCATTTCCCAGAGCGACTGACATGATACTTTCATTGCGCACAACCAGTTATACCGCAGCGATCTTTATCGCATTGATCCTGGGCTTCCTGTTATTGCTTGGTTCGCGGCAATACAGATCCCACAAGGAATATGAAACCATTATTGAGCAAAATGAAAAGGTCATTTTTCAATTTGCCACCATAAGGGAGCATATAACCGAATCACTCCTGGAAAACCGCCTCCAGCAGCTCAGCAGCATTACAAGTGAAGTCGAGAGTTTGAATGCCAATATTTCCCAGATCCTGCAGCAAAGTATCATCCCCGACGAATACAGGATATCATTTGCCGGCCAGGTAGACCTGGCAGGCATCATCCTTCTTCTCAGAGGCATAGGTTCAGGTGACCAGACGCAGGCAAAGATCCGTCAATTGAACCAGGAGATACGCATTCTGGGCGAGCGCCTGATGCTGTTCGACAGGGTCATCGTCGACCATGTCAAAAGAAAGCTCGTCGGCTTTCAGAATTTTGTTATTGGACTTCTGGCCATTATCCTTTTTATTGTCATATATATTCTACTTTTCTGGCACGGTCAAATTGCCATGCCACTCATCGATCTTGTAAAACAGGCCCGGGAAGTGACTTCGGGAAAACGTTCCGCCTTGTCAATCCGTAAAAAAAGTGGCGAGGTGGCAGAACTGGCCGGCTCCTTTCAAAATCTCCTGTCAAAACAACACCGTACATCAAGTGAATTTGCCCGTTATAACAGGGTGCTTGAAATGGTCCATAATGTGAGTGAATCAGTATGGCAGATGCAAACCCGGGATGCTGTTTTTGTCGAAGCATGTCGAGGCGTCCTGACCAATAGTGATTACATCCTCGTCTGGATCGGCATTCCAGGCGAAAATACCCATCTGGTCCCTGCCATTGCAGACGGTTCAACAACCATGAGCCGCCAGGAACAGGATGAATGCATGACAGCCCTGCTCACGGCTGCCGAAGAAAATCACGAGAAATACGATGGAGCCCGTAAGGCTTTAGAGCAGAAGTCACCGGTAATAATGCGAAATATACTGGCAGGATTGCCCAAGGGGCCATTCAAGAACACTCCCTTTGCAAGCAATACAGCTGACTGCATAGCCCTTCCCCTTATATATGACCAGCAGATTTTTGGAGTTATGAACATATACTCCATTGCGTCGCTCGGGTACAATGAAGAGGAAGTCGAGCTGTTAAAAAGCATGAGCCGTGAGATCGTTTTTGCTATTTTTGCCCTGGAAGCCAAAGAGTCAGACAAGACATTGGCGCGCTTGCAGGCTGCCAGAAAAAAAGTTTTTGAAAATAATCCCGATCTCATCCTGGTTATTAAAGCAGACGGAACAATTGTTGAGGC
>Ga0209536_100003106_pt1 | contig 26871 bp, 23 predicted proteins | sample DeeMarSeWOR28_12_FD_187461 | JGI IMG/M metagenome (GOLD analysis project Ga0209536, IMG submission 187461) | Marine sediment microbial communities from White Oak River estuary, North Carolina - WOR-2-8_12 (SPAdes) (version 2) | ecosystem: Environmental > Aquatic > Marine > Intertidal zone >... | reverse complement strand
ATTTCCTCAATGCATTGGTTGCTGGGCTTTTTGCATTCGGTGGTTGGCACATGGTCACGTACAGTTCGGAAGAGACAGTCAACCCACGCCACACGATTCCGCGTGCTCTCATCCTTGGCACATTGCTCGTCACCGCGTGTTACATCGCGATGAACACAGTGTACATGTACATCCTCCCGCTGGATGCAGTGGCATCGTCCACACGGATAGCTGCCGACGCAGCCGATTCTGTCCTCGGTTTCGGCGGCGGAGCCACCATGTCTGCCATCGTCATGTTCTCCACATTCGGGGCCCTCAGCGGCATCGTGCTGGCTGGGCCTCGGGTATACTTCTCGATGGCTCGTGATGGCCTGTTGTTCCACTGGCTGGGTGAGATACACCCACGGTATCGCACGCCACACCGAGCCATCATCGTTCAAGCCGTATGGTCATCAATTCTGGTTGGGACCGGTACCTTTCGGGTACTCTTCACCAGAGTGGTCTACACTGAATGGGCTTTCTTCGCCTTGATGACCGCAGGCCTGTTCGTGCTTCGGCGCCGACGCGATCTGAGCAGGGACTACTCGGCCTGGGGATACCCCGTGCTGCCAATCGTTTTCATAATCTCCTGTTGCGCCATTGTCGCGAACCAGCTGCTGTCGAACACCGGAGAGGCCGTGTTTGGCTTGACGCTGGTACTGACTGGCATCCCCGTCTACTATACGTGGGCACGCAAAGGTCTGGTGCCGGAGAATAGGACATGACTGTCATCGACTTTCACAACCACTTCTACCCACCTGAATACCTGGCTGCGATACAGACTGGTCCCAGCAATATCAAGGTCACGTTTGACGATCAAGACAATCCTGTGCTCCACTCGCCGGGAGACAAGAACTACGTGGTGCCGGGCCACCGTGACATAGCCTTCAGACAGAAGATCCTAGATGATGCGCAGGTGGACAAGCAGGTCCTCACCTTCACGGCGCCCGGCACACTACTCGAACAGCCTGAGCGCTCAGTGATATTGGCTCAGATCGTCAACGATTGCCTGGCGCAGATCGCACATGATAGGTCAGATCGATTCACCGCACTTGCGACCTTGCCACTAAACGATCCAGCAGCATCAATCAAGGAGTTCGATCGCGCGATACGAGAGCTCGGATTCAGAGGTTTCATGCTCTTCGGCAATGCCAATGGCGTTCCATTGGCCGATGAACGCTTCTGGCCTCTGTACGAACGAGCCAGTGACGCGAACGCAGTGTTGTACATCCACCCCACCTATCCCCTTGGAGTAGAAGCCATGGCAGAATATTGGCTGATGCCGCTGGTGGGCTTCATCTTCGACACAACACTCGCTGCTGCAGGTCTCGTGTTCAGCGGTGTCGTCGAACGATTTCCGGGCATTCGCTGGGTGCTCGGACACCTTGGTGGTGCCATACCATATCTAGCAGAGCGGTTGGACCGAGGATACTTCGCATTCCCGGATTGCAGGGCCAAGATCGCCAAGCCTCCGACAGAGTACCTGAAGGAGTTCTATTTCGACTCAGTCAACTTCGACGTCAACGCGCTGAGGTTGGCCATCGACTTCGCCGGGGTCGACCATGTCCTGGCGGGAAGTGACTATCCACACCAAATCGGTAGTCTGCAGATGATGATCGAGAGCATCGATGCACTTGACGTATCCGACACCGAAAAGGCGAAGCTGCTGGGAGAGAATGCTGCTTGTCTACTCAAGCTGTGATAGGTGTAGTCGGGGTGGGGGAGGCCATACTGACCTCCCAAGAGCGACTGATCCCGTAATCAGCGGACGATTGCTTGATACCTGTTTCACGACAGAAGAGCCGCTGGCCCATCCGATACACCGCCGCAATCAGTGCTGCTGCGACTATTGCTCCGCCAGCCACTTGGCAACGGTTTTCTCGCAGCGACTCCGGACCGCATCATCAATGTCTTCCTGGGCCCCAACTTGCTGCAGGATAGGCAGCAACCGCTCGACGAGATCGAGCATCGCTGCACCATCACAGCCCCACCAATTCTCGGCCACGATCGTCTCAATCCGCATTAGTGAGTCACCCGACCTAGCCGCATAGTCGTCCGGGAGTCGGCGTGCAAGCCACCGATCGTCCTGTGTCATTACCTGTGTCACGGTCGTACTCCCGTCGACGGAGCCATCGTGCCATCCCTCTTCTCATGTCCCAAACATGGAGCACCGCAAAGAAAGTGCCGCTACCAGCAAGGGCCACAACCTATCCGGAAGCCAATGTTAAGCAAGCATTTAGGGAGCACTGTGACGGACCTCACAATCTTTCCCATGTTGCACAAGGCGGCACACCCGGCACTGTGAGGGCACGCACCACCCCGACTCAGACACCCCGTCCGCTCAACCACACCTGACGTCCCCCTTGTCCTGCACAGTGTATGCGCCCTCATGGTATCTTTGTGCGAACCCAAATCTGATATGACCACCATGTGTGTCTTCTGCCAAGCAATTGCCCGCAAGGGTCAATTCCTCGAGAACGAACGCGCAGTCGCGTTTCCAGACGGATTTCCACTCAGCCCAGGGCACACCCTCATAGTACCTCGGAGACACGAGACTGATTTCTTCGCCTTGTCTAGAGGAGAGCAAGCCGCGCTCTGGAGTCTGGTCCCCGCAGTCCGCAATGCCATCGAGCGCACCTACAATCCGACAGGGTACAACGTAGGTGTCAATTCCGGGACCTCGGCAGGACAGACCATCGACCATATTCACATCCACGTGATTCCGAGATATCCGGGCGACGTCAAAGATCCGCGCGGAGGAGTTCGTTGGGTAATCCCCGACCGCGCTGCGTACTGGGAGGAACAGGAGTAACGACGGCATCGCTGGTGGTTAATCCCGTCGGCACTGAACCTGACTTCCCTTCGGGCCCCCATTTCATCGGCAGTCTGGTCCCGCCACGAGCGACCTTGAGATGCAAAGCTCCACCTGATACTATCTCCACTCCCAATCGACGACGACGGGACTCCCATGGCACGACGAATCAAGGGCAGTGCGACAGAGACTTTTGAGAAGATCGGCGCGTTCTACCTAGGACGCAGGTTCGATCCTGAGCGGGACTTGGTCACGCCCGAACTGATGCTGTACGACTCCAAGGACTTGACAACCCACGCGGTGTGTGTCGGCATGACGGGGAGCGGCAAGACCGGACTCTGCGTGTCGCTGCTCGAAGAAGCGGCGATTGACGGTATTCCGGCGCTTGCGATCGATCCCAAGGGCGACCTGGGAAACTTACTGCTCAACTTTCCAGCGCTGCGGCAGGATGATTTCCGCCCCTGGATCGATGAGGCGGAAGCTACCCGGAAGGGTATGAAACCGGATGAGTACGCGGCGGCAACCGCGCAAACTTGGAGGAACGGTCTAGCGGAATGGGGGCAGGACGGCCAACGCCTCAAGCGGCTGCGTGATGCGGCTGACATAGCCATATATACGCCCGGTAGCAGCGCTGGGCTGCAGCTCACGCTGCTTCGTTCCTTTGCGGCCCCCGGCACGTCTATGATGCAGGATACTGACGCGTTCCGTGAACGCATTGGAGCCACGGTTGCCAGTCTGCTCGCATTGGTCGGGATTGACGCTGATCCGGTGCGCAGCCGTGAACATATTCTATTGTCCACCCTCTTTGAGCGCGCCTGGATGGAGGGACAGGACCTGGACATTGCTGCCCTCATCACCCAGGTCCAATCCCCCCCTCTCGAAAAAGTCGGGATCATGGATATCGAGACTTTCTATCCTAGCAAGGAGCGTTTCGAACTATCCATGGCGCTCAATAACCTCCTTGCCTCACCGGGATTTGCGGCGTGGATGGAAGGCGAGCCATTTGAGATCCCGCGCCTCCTGTGGACCCCAGATGGACAGCCTCGGATTTCAATTCTCTCGATAGCACACCTCTCCGAAGCCGAGCGGATGTTCTTCGTGACCATCCTGCTCAATGAGGTGATCGCCTGGATGCGATCGCAGGCTGGTACAGCAAGCCTGCGGGCCCTGCTGTACATGGACGAAGTGTTCGGATACTTCCCGCCGACGGCAAACCCGCCTTCGAAGACCGCGATGTTGACGCTACTCAAGCAGGCGCGCGCGTATGGCGTCGGTGTCGTACTTGCTACGCAGAATCCGGTCGATCTCGACTACAAGGGCCTCTCTAACGCCGGCACGTGGTTTCTGGGCCGGCTCCAGACGGAGCGCGACAAGCTGAGAGTCATGGACGGACTTGCAGGCGCATCCGCCGCTGCTGGGACAGCCCTCGACCCACAACGGATCGACCAGATTCTGTCCGGGCTCAAGAGCCGTGTCTTCCTGATGCACAACGTACACGAGAAGGAGCCTACACTCTTCCACACACGCTGGGCCATGTCATACCTCCGGGGGCCCCTTACTCGCACACAGATCCACACTCTCATGGCCGACCGCAAGGCACCGCCGATGCCGCGTGAAGATCAGCTCGCTCGACCGGCCGCTGCCAAGGCAAAACCCGGCAGGGCCCTAGCTGAACGGCCCGCGCTGCCAGCCGATATCACCGAGTCGTTCCTGCCAGCGGCACGGACAGCCTCCGGCACCGAGCGCCTCGTCTATCGCCCAGCACTGCTCGGAACGTCAGACCTACATTTTGCCAACGCACGGGCTGGGGTTGATAGATGGGACACAGTGACCCTGATAACGCCACTGAGGGCTAAAGCCGGCGCCAAGGTGTGGGATGACGCAGACGTACTCGAGGGCGGTGAGCCGGAGCTGATGGAAGCGCCCGACGAGACAGCTGAGTTCAGCAGTCTACCGAAGGCTGCCTACCGCCCAGCGTCGTACAGGTCGTGGGAGAAGTCGTTCAAGAGCCACCTCTACCAGAACCAAACCGTCGAGTTGCTAAGCTGTCGAGAATTGAAACTGAGTTCCTCGCCTGAGGAGACAGATGCCGAGTTTCGGGTGCGGCTGCGAGAGGCTGCGCGCGAAAGCCGCGACACTGCAGTTGAGAGGCTGCGGAAACGGTACACCCCAAAACTTGCGAGACTACAGGATCAGATCCGTCGGGCGGAAGAGCGTGTCGGACAAGAGAAGTCGCAGTACGATCAACAGAAAATGCAGACCGCCATCTCCATGGGCGCCACAGTATTGGGAGCTCTGCTTGGGAGAAAGGTGGCGAGCGTTGGTTCCGTCGGCCGGGCTACGACCGCTGTGAGAGGTGTGGGCCGCACAGCCAGAGAGAGGCAAGACATCGCTCGAGCCAAGCGGGAACTGGAACTGCTGCACACAAAACTAGCCGATCTCGAATCGGAGTTCGCGAAAGAGATCGCCGCTCTGGGAAAGACCGTCAGACCCGAAGCATTCGACGTGACCAAAATCGTGATCCGACCGCGTAAGGCCGATATTGCGGTCGGCCACTTTGGGCTGGTCTGGCTCCCCTGGCTTGTTAGCCAGGACGGGATCTCCGCACCTGCCTATGAAACGTAGCGGCCGGCCTCTCAAGGCCGGCCGCTATCACGCTGAACCGGCGCGCCTTGTGACTAATCCTTCAGCACGAACGTTACTTTTAGGTTGACGCGATACTGAACGACTTTGCCCTTCTTCACGTCTACCTTGAAGCCCTTCACCCAAGCACCCTCGATGTTGTCGAGTGTCTTCGACGCCCTATCGATGCCGTCGGCTATTGCATCCTCGAAGCTCTTGCTCGAAGAGGCGCTGATCTCGGTGACTTTTGCTACGCTCATCGTATCTCCCCTTTGGCTGGTTGAGTGACCATCAGTAGGTAATCACTGGCGACAACTTAGCGGCCTCGGTGACCCACTTCTCGACAGTCTTGGCACCTGGCGTCATGCGCGACAGCTTCTTGACCTGGTTGATCTCTTGGAGCTTGGCGGCCAAGTTCTGTGGATTACGATTGCGCAGTTCCTTGACAGTATCAACACCAGCCGCTTCGAGGAGCTCGGAGTACTCGGAGCCGATACCTCGCACGCGCATGAGATCAGCCAGGTTGGCCCACTTGAGCAGTTGAGTCTCGCTGACGCCGGTCTTCTCGCTGGCCGACACTCGACCGTGCGCACTGGCGCAGATCTTCAGCAAGTCATTCGTAGTGCGGATCTTGGCCATCGATAGCTTCTGCGCATATGATGGGCCGATACCTTCGATGTCTTCGATTTTGTACGCCATAATCCCGGTCCTCTCTGTAGTGGGTGTATTGACTGAAGGGATCTATGATCGATCCCACTTGCCGACAAGGCAGCCGCGTTCGGATAGGTCCAGCAACGCGACCAAAGTCTGGCCCGCATGGTCGCAATACAGTGACGGCCGGCAACGAAGGGCCCGGCACACCCAGCGACCGACCCCCTGGTCCAGCAAACTCAAGGGACCGTGTTTGACCCTTCGATCCATTGGCCGAACACTACTCCAACCCCCTAATAATCCACCGCGGGACACCGGTGCGCCACCGCCGTGACTCCCTCCATTGCGCTTCGGCACAGCCGGGCACTCGGCTGGCTACCTCGTCTTCACGATATGCCCACAACGTCGGGCCGGTGGTGGCCGGCTGAGCAGTGCACTGTGGTCACGAGTATTAAGTCGTTGGCGAATTGCCGGTTACCGGGCTTTCGACCTGCACCTGACCGGGGCAAATCCACTGCCCTGGCCCCAAGCAGCCCATGACAAGGCCAGTGTCTTCATCGACCCGGGTACTTTCTGCTGGTCCCCGTCGCTATCTTATGCCGTTGTTATCAACCATCACCAGTCTAACGTCTCGCTGCACAACGAGTGAGTTAGCTTGCGCAGCAACCTCGACGGAAGCTGGCGGCAAACCAGCTGAACAGGAGATCTCGGATGTCGAGTAGGTACCTAGCCCCATGCGTCCCCATCGCCATGATCCTACTGGCGGCGTGCTCCGGTGTCGAAGCCGATACAGAAAAGGCTGCCGCCGCTGAATCGGCCGCAGACTCGCTGGCAGCGGTGGCAGACATGCCAATTTCCAAGTCCCAGTCGGAGCCGAAGGATCCGGCGCCTGAGACCCCGACAGCGAACACCACCCGCCGCCAACCCCCACCACCGCCATTGACACTGGACGAGGGCACAGTGATCCTGCTCAGTGCCGCTGATACGGTACAGCTGAATGAGGATATGGTAGGACAAGCGATCACTGCCACGACTACCGCAGCCCTGCTTGATGGTCGGAGTCGGGAAGTCATCCCAGCCGGAGCCATGTTCCACGGAACGCTCACCAAGACGCAGCTAGCCGACAGCACCGGGACAACCGAGATCATGCTCCTCACATTCGACACCGTCAGTTTCGGCGGTACCACCTTCGCGGTACAGACGCTGACCGACAGCATCGGGACGCGGACAGAAAAGGGCGGTGTGACCGCAGGTGACGCGGGAAAGGTTGGAGCGGGCGCAGTGGTCGGCGCGATCGCCGGCCGGCTCATCGGTGGGAACAAGACGGGTACCTTAGTCGGGGCGGCTGTTGGCACAGCTGCCGGCGTTGGCGTCGCTGTGCTAACCAAGGGAGACAAGGTGATTCTCGACGCTGGAGCGCCCGTGCGAATCGTGCTCACAGCACCTTTCACAAGAGAGCCCGTCAACTAGGTCAGGTCCGTGATCTCACAATGGAGCAAGGGGCCGTACTGACACCCCGATTGCATCACCGTCACCACCTCGCTAGGAGCTGAAACGTGCTCAAAGAATTCAAAGAATTCGCGATGAAGGGCAACGTGATCGACATGGCCGTCGGAATCATCATAGGCGGTGCGTTCGGTACGATTGTCAAATCGCTTGTATCCGACGTACTAATGCCGCCGATCGGTTTGTTGCTTGGGAACGTCAGTTTCTCTGATCTCTTCGTGACGTTGAAGGCAGGTGAAGTCGCTGGCCCTTACGCTACTCTTGCCCAGGCTCAGGAAGCTGGAGCGGTGACCGTCAACTACGGCGTCTTCGCCGACAACGTCATCAGCTTCCTGATCGTGGCGTTCGCGGTATTCATGCTGATACGCAGCATCAACCGGCTGAAGAGGCAAGAACAAGCCGCACCACCTCCACCTGACAAGAAGGACTGCCCCTTCTGTCTCTCGACCGTGCCGATCAAGGCGACGCGGTGCCCCAACTGTACTTCTGAACTGGCAGCAGCAGCATAGGCCGCGTCGATGCGGCATGACGTTGGAGCGGGTCACCTGATCCGCTCCACACCGTCATTCGGCATTCTGACGCACGCGCAGCACCAGTGCCCAAGCGCCCAGCATGACAATGGCGGCTGTGACAAACGCAGCCTCCGGTGAGATTGCGTCGTACACCTCACCGAACACGAACGGGCCCGACAATCGACCCAGTGCGGACACGGCGTGCGCGGCTCCTAGCATTGCCCCTTGCTCTCTTACATCAGAAAGCGTCGAGATCATCCCCGTAAGAGCAGGTGCCGCAATACTATTTCCAAATGCGATTACGACCCCAACACCGTATAGCATCACACCGCTTGGAACGAATGGTGCTATCCCGAGCGGAATCGCCAGGCCGAGCAGGCCTGCAATGATGAGCGGGCGGTCGCCGACGAGCCTGGACAACTTCCCGAAGATGTACCCCTGCACTGATACAGCCACTACACCTATCAGGGTGAAGTACTTGGCGAGCTCACGCTCGGACCATCCGAACTCCGCTCCCGCAAACAGCGGTAGTGCGACGATGAATCCTGAGAAGGCGAACGGAATCACACCAAATACGACAAAGAGCCGTCCCAATCGAGGGTCGCGCAGCCCTCTGACGATGGGGTCGACATCGAACAGTGGGCGGCGGGTACGATGCTCTTGGTGTAGAGATTCCCGCAGCAGAATAGAAGCTGACACGAAGTTGAGGGCGCAGAGGCCGGCCGCAGCCAAGCCTGCAGCTGGAGGACCGCCGAAGTGGCTTGCTACACCACCCAAGGCTGGACCCACGATGAATCCCAGACCGAAGGCTGCGCCTATGAGTCCCATACCTCGCGACCGTTCGGTTGGGCTTGTGACATCGGCTATGTACGCCTGTGCCACTGATACGTTGCCTGCCGCAAAGCCCGCAACCATGCGCGCCACGAATAGCACGACATACGACCTGGCATAAGCGAAAGTCAGATAGCCGAGTGCGCCGACGAGGATTGTACTGAGCAGTATCGGGCGACGCCCGGTCCGATCCGACAACCGGCCAAGCACCATTGTGGAAATGAACTGCATGAGCGAGAAGATCCCGATCAGTGCCCCATACCCCAACCCGCTGGCGCCAAAGCTCTGGGCGTAGTATGGTATCACAGGCAGGATGATTCCGAAGCCGGCGAGATCGATGAAGACCGTGAGGAAGATGACTCCGAATCGGGACCGCCGACCAGGCATATCGGAGCTGGCGACTAGAGCCCAACCGGCGGGATATATGCAAAGGCCGGAGGGTAAACCCACCTCCGGCCGCCACATCGAAGCATCACCATAGCTGAGCTCTCAAAAACGTACGTCCAGCACACCGCGGGTCAGCTTGCTGAGCTACCTCCGGCTTGCCTGCCCACCTCCCCCTCCTCCTGTCTGCTCGCGCTGCATATCGAGCTCTACGATGTTGGTGTTCATGCGTTCGTCGCCCAGCAGATGCTTCACGAAGTACTCCGCCCTGAGCCAGAACCAGTAGTCGGCCCCAGCTCTGTAGCCGTGGCGTTCCCCCGGGAACACGAACATGTCGAACCGTTTGTTGGCCTTGATCAACGCATCGGCCATTCGGAACGTACCGGCATGGTGGACGTTGTTGTCCACGTCTCCCGTGGTGAGGAGCAGATGACCCTTCAGATTCCGGGCCAGGTCCGAGTTCTTCTGAATGTCGTACTCGAAGGTCACCTTTGCGGAATCATCCACTATTTCCTTCACGCCATCATGCTTCTCCGACCAGTTCAGGTTGTAGACGTCGTTGTTGTGGTTGCCTGACGACGAGACTGCGACCTTGAAGAAATCGGGATACACCAACATTGCAGCAGTGGACATGAACCCACCGCCCGAGTGACCGTAGATCCCAACGCGGTCGATGTCGATGAAGTCGTGGCGGTCTGCCAGTTGCTCGATGCCAGCCTTCTTGTCGGCCAGACCGTAGTCACGGAGGTTACCGTACCCATAGTTGTGGTACCACTTCGACCTCGCCGGGTGGCCGCCACGGTTGCCGATCGTGATGACGATCATTCCGAACTGAGCCAGCGCCACTTCGGTGGCGCTCGTCGAGAAGGACTTGGCCACCGACTCTGTCTGCGGTCCGGGGTACACGTAGGCGACGATGGGGTACTTCTTGTTGGGATCGAAGTCGAAAGGCTTGTACATCACGCCATAGATGTCAGTGACCCCATCGGCTGCCTCCACCTTGTACGGCTCGGGGAACTGGTACCCGGCTGCCACCAGTGCGGAGAAGTCTGCCTCCTCCAGATCCATGATCTTCCCGCCGGTGGAGCTGTAGAGGACCGAGGCGGGCACTGTGTTGACCCGGGAGTAGGTGTCCACGAAGAATCGGTTCGACTCGCTCATCACTGATCGGTGATCGAAGTCACCCGGATTCAGCAGCGTCAGGCCGCTTCCATCCAAGTTCACTCTATACTGGTGAACGTAGTAGGGATCCTCTCCCTCCTCCCGAGCGTTGGCCGTGAAGAACACGTACCCTCGGGTCTCGTCCACGCCTGTGATCCCCATGACGTGCCAGGGGCCTTCTGTGAGCCGAGCCTTGAGGGTGCCGTCGGCCCCGTGGCGGTAGAGATGAGCCCAGCCATCCCGTTCCGACCACCAAATCAGGTCCCCGTTCTCCATGCGGCGGGGGGACTGGTGCTCCACGTAGGTGTTCAGGCGCTCCTCGACAACTGCTCGCACATCGCCTGTGGCCGGGTTGGCGACCATGAGGTCCACTCGATGCTGGTCCCGGCTCCTGCGGTAGAAGTAGAGCTCATCGGAGCTGTCGGAGAGCCACTTGGTAATGGGGGGTTCGTCAGACGGAGCGCCGCCACCCCTGCCAAAGCCGAACCCTCCTCCGCGGCTGGTTGGATCGTTGAAGATCCCCATCCGCTGGTCCTTCCACGGATCATCGTCGATCCGGGCTATTTGCCGGCTCTGCATGTCGAAGACCAGAAGCTCCGTCTGGGTGACATCCTCCTCCCCTGGCATATCGTACTTGTATGTCTCCAGCAGGGGCCGCTTGTTACCGACGGCGTGGATGACCCAGAGGTCGTTGACTTCACGTTGGTCTTGCCGGGTCATGGCGAAGTAGCGGGAGTCGTGAGACCAAGTGATCCCGGAGCGCTGCCGCTTCTCCCAGTTCTTCTCGGTCTCTTCGTCGTTTTCGCCTCGCCCGTAAGACCCATAGCAGTAGTGTTTCTCCCCGTCCGTGGTGAGTTGGGTCTCCTCGGCTTCGACCTTTATCTCCGCCGAGTCGGCCTGGGCACCTGACTTGCCACGGCGAGCATCAAGGAACTTCTGGTACTCGCCGTAGCTCATCATCCAGAGGTTGCACTCGCGGGTGAACACCACCAAAGCGGTGTCGGGAGATACGGCAGCCCAGCTGGGGTGACTGTCAGGCGCCTCATAGTCCTCCAACAACCGCAGCGCTCTGGTGTTGACGTCGTACTCGAAGTGGTAGACCTTCTTGCGGGTGCGGGGCCGACTCGGTGGTCCGCGCCGCTCTTGCTCCTGCTCCTCCTCGACCTCCTCCTCTTCGATCTCCTCGTCCTCGGAGGACTGAACCTCAAATTGTAGTGTGTTGGCGTCGATGAACTTGATAGACCGAATTCCAAGGTGTTGAGCGTCCCAAGGATCCTTGGTAATCCGAGTGATTTCGGCGGCGATCCGATCGTTGTCAAAGATCTGGCGTTTCGAGCCCCGTGCCGGATCGACTATGTAATAGAAGGTTCCGTCCGAGGTCTCCCACTCGTACCAGAACCGATCGCCACGCTCGATCCAGTTGGGGTTGACCGCAGTGCTGTGGACGAGCTCCTGCAGTTTGTAGGGAGCGAATCGCGCCGCGAGTTGGTAGTTGGGCGTGACCCGACTGTTGTCCTGTGCAGCCTCCTGTGCGGCACTCTGAGCCGACAGGGCTCTTGCGTCGACGGTAGCGACAAGGACGAGACCGATGAATAGGGCTGAGAACACCGCACTCGACATCCGGATGGCGCGGTGCGCTCGCTGTAGTTGGTGACAACAGCGCATTGTCATGGATGGACCTCCTAGTTCCGATTGACTACAAGTTGGGCGAAACGCGTCCTCCCTTGCAGCGGACCAGCCTGCGACGTGGATAGACTACTGCAGGGAACGGAGAAAAGCGAGGGTCCACACAACCACCCCACAGCGCTACAAACAACACCACTGATCGTGGCCAGGGACTCTCGGTCAGTCTGGCAAAGTGCCACGAATCTCCCACTCAAGCGGCACGCATATGGCGCCTGGTAAACGCCCATGTGCCGATCGTAAAGAACAGTACGGTAAGTGCCACAATAGCCCCTATCTCAAACGCCACGTCTCCCAACGATCCTCCGGCATTCAGTATCCTATCCAGCGCCGAAATCGAGTGTGTAGTGGGAAGGATGTCGTTGACGTTGATAGTACGGCTGCCGATGGTCAACAGACGCAGATCCGGCAGCGGGAACATGCCTCCAGAAAAGAACATCAGGATGAAGAAGGGGAAGCTGCCGATCGTCACCAGATCAAAGATGGTTCGTAGAGAGGCCGCAACCACCATGCTGATGGCCACGATCGACATGCTCGATACGAGGCAGACGACCGCCACGGCGGGCAAGGAGCCGGAGCTGCGGTACCCCAACACCGCTGCGGTCAGGAAGGTCAACCCCACTGCCGCCACGCCAATGACTACTTGAGCGACACTGATTGCAGAAAGCCATTCGAAGGTTGTCATGTGAGAAAGTCGCAAACGAACGAGCGTCCCGTTGTCCTTTTCCTTGATAACGGAGCCAGCAGCAGTGAACATCAGCATCATCAGGGCTAGGGCCAGCAAAGCCGGAACGTAGAGATCGAACTCATCCGGTGACTGCACGCTCCCAATGCTCACCGGCTCCAATCTCACAGGGCCCGTCTGTCCCGTCATCGCCGCGGCGTACTCGTAGGTCAAGTAGTCACAGAATGCTGCGGCCATCAGGTACTTGCCGTTCGCCTGGTCGCCGTAGGTCCTCACGGCTACCGGAACAGACTCCCTGCCTTGCGCGAAATCGAGGAGGGCGCCTGAGAAGTTCGTGGGAATCTCAACCACCAGATCGGCCGATCTGTCTCGTATGTGCTCCTGAGCCGACTCGAGATCGTACGCCTGCCGCACCCGTAGGATCTGGGTTTCACCCGAGGATCGGACGTCGCTCAGTCGGGACACGAGCTCTTGTCCGGCGGCTCCTTCGTCATGGTTCAGGACGACGATACGGTATGTCGTAGTAGCATCCGCGTAGTAGAAGTACATTAGGAAGACAAAGAACGGGGCAAAGGTCAGTGTCATGACCATGATCTTCCAGTCCCGGAAGCTCTCGATCATTGTCTTCTTGAACAGGCTGACCATTCTCATTCCCGCAACCTCCTTCCGGTCAGGCTGATAAAGACATCTTCCAGCGTCGTCTTCCGAATGATCATGTCCTCAATACTCACCCCATGGTCTCGCGCCTTGTCCAACAGAACCGGCAGGACATTGAGAACGTCAACGCCCACCAGACGGAGGGTTCCCTGCTCGAGCCCCAGGCTGCGCACATTGTCCGGCAGGCCCCGTTGAAATTGTGACAGTCCCTCCTGCTCTCCATTTGCGAATCTGATTTCCAGCACATCCCCTGGTCCAATCCGCTTCTTCAGGTTCTCGGGCGTATCAAGGACCAACAACTGGCCGTGGTCGATGATCGCTATTCGATCGGCCAAGCGATCCGCTTCATCCATGTCGTGCGTGGTCAAGATGACGGTGATCTTCTGGGCCAGGGATTGGATGTACTCTCTCACCAGAATCCGACTCTGCGGATCCAACCCGGCTTGAGGTTCATCCAGTATCAAGATCTCTGGCTCATGCACCAGTGCCAACACGATGTTCAGCCGACGCCTCATACCTCCCGAGAGTGTCTTGGCCAGCCTGTGCCGCCTATCTGCAAGACCCATTACCTCCAATAGCTCCAGACCCCTCCTTCGTGCCTGAAGCCGTCTCAGATCGTAGAGGCGACCAACGAATTCAATCTGCTCGAGGCAGGTAAGAGATTCCCAGATCACGAGGTCTTGAGGACAGAGACCCAACAACCGCTTGCACGTGCGGTAGTCGGCCTGGAGTGAATGACCATCGATGACGATCTCACCAGCATCACATGCTAGCAACCCACATACCATGTTGACGGTTGTGGTCTTACCAGCGCCGTTGGGCCCGAGTAGGCCAAATATCTCACCGCGGTCCACATTCAGTGAGAGATCCCTGACGGCAACGGTGTCGCCATAGGACTTGGTGAGACCATCGATGGTTAGTACCGGGTCGAACCGATCAGCTGGCATACGTAGCCCCTTTCACACCCGATCCGAGGATCAGAAAGGAATTCAAGCAGGATCTCGCTGGCCTCGAAGCTCGCGCCAGAGGAAGTAGGCCAGCACTGCCGACCCGAGGAAGCGAACGCACTGAACCACACAGGAACGACGTACTCTGCCGCAACGATCTCCACTCGAAACACCAGACGGAACAGGTGAGCGACGGACAGCAGAAGCAAAAAGACCAGAGTAATGACTGAAGCAGGCTGCATATCGACCCCCTAGCGGTCAACCGGTACAGGCCCAAAGGTACGGCTCACGTCAGGACACGGCCACTGTCCGAACGTCACCGTGCGGCGAAATGCCGATCGGATAGCCGAGCAGCAGTGGTGGGCAGACAAGCCCTGGCCACTCGTGGATAGTCGGAAGGCGAGAGCACCGTTAGGTACCCTCGCCTTCCAGTATCGGATTCGTGCCAGCGTGGGAAGCTAACGCCGCTCGTAGACTCTTGTGTTCCCCTGCCCGTCGAACGCGATTATGTCGTATGGTTCTGGATTGGGCCCCTCCATTCCCGGCGAACCTACGGGCATCCCCGGAACTGCTAGACCGGCGACATCTTGGGGCCTCTCGGCCAGTAGGCGATCAATCAGATCGGCGGGTACGTGCCCCTCCACGACATAGCCACCCACCGTGGCAGTGTGACAGCCCTCCAACATCCGCGCGATGCCGTGCTCGGATTTGAAAGCGACTAGTCGCTGCTCGGTCACGTCCCGTGAATCGACCTCGAAGCCGTTCTCCTGTAGGTGAACCACCCACTTGGAGCAGCAGCCTCACGTAGGCGTCTTGTAGACGGTTACCGTTGGACGGGCGGCTGCTGGCTGGTTGGCGACGGCGAGGCCACCGACCACCAGTGCCAGCACAACAAGGCCAGCCAAGCCAGACTTCCATTTCACCTGTTGCATGGTCCCTCCTGAGTGGTTATTGGGCGACCGCGCACTGTCGCCATTTTCAGTGCTCAGGTCAAGTCCGGGAGGAGTGGCGTGTCCCCCCCTTGCCACTTCCTTGCAGTTGGCGGATAGTAGAGCCAGGTGAAGCGACACCACCAACGGGTGGGGACATGCCCTAAGACAAGGAGGCGGCACACGATGATTCCGCAAGCAATTCGAAGCCTTCTGTTCTCGGTGGGCGTACTGGCACTCACCGCCTGCGCCGCGGATGAAGCCGAACAAGCGCCGGTACCCGGCTGGGAGTGGTCCGAGGATCAGATCTTTGAGACGGTCAACAAGGTACGCGCCGGCCGGAGCCTGCAACCCGACCAATGGCCGGGCGGCGCCCGCGTGGCTGTGCTCCTCTCGTTCGACGTGGACAACGAGACCATCGCCCTGCGGTACGGTGAACCGACCATCGGTGCGCTGTCTCAAGGTGAGTACGGTGCCCGAGTAGGGCTCGCGCGTGTGGTCGATCTCGTGGACCGACATGATATTCCAGCCTCGTTTTTCATCCCCGCCGTGAGTCTCATGTTGAGCCCCGAGATGGCTGACCTGATCAAGCGGTCCGGACACCACGAGTTCGCCGTCCACGGGTGGATCCACGAGATGAACTCGTCACTTCCGCTCGAACAGGAGCGTGACTTATTGGTTCGATCCATTGAGTACTTGACCGAAGTTACCGGCGAGCGGCCGGTGGGTTACCGAGCACCATCCTGGGACTTCAGCCCCAGCACTCTATCCGTGCTGCGCGAGTTGGGCTTCGTGTACGAGAGCTCACTCATGGCCGACGACAGTCCCTATGAACTCTTGGCTGACGGAGAGCCTACTGGGATGGTCGAACTTCCGGTGGAGTGGATCTTGGACGACGCACCGCTAGTGAACCCCTTGGGCAATCGATACAGTGCACCACGCGAAGTCCTGCAGGTCTACATCGACGAGTTCGAGAAGGCGTACGAGGAGGGAACGATGTTCCTCCTGACCATGCACCCGCATTACATGGGCCATCGGTCCCGGATCGTAATCCTGGAAGAACTCATCGACCATATCCACCGCAGAGGCGATGTATGGTTTGCCACACACCGCCAGACCGCGGAGTATGTGTTGCAGCAGGCTGAGATGAGCCAGCCCTAGCAGCCTCAAGTCGTCGTCACTAGCCTCCCTCGAGCACGTCCGTCGCGCGGTCGACGGCTGCGGTAGCCCGATCAAGTACGGCCGCCACGATGTCGACATAGCGCTCCGCCTCACGCCAGGTCCGCTGCTCGATGGCCTCCCTCACACCCGGTAGCGTCTTGACGCCGTAGCCCGTATAGAACCCGGGCGCGTAGATCTGATGCCGGAACCAAGGTCGGCCAGGCAGGCCCTCCTCATAGGTAAGCATGCGCTCGATTGACATGAGAATGCGATCCAGCGACTCACGGACTGCAACATCGAGCTCCGGTACCCGCTCCAGCCGCCGTTGAAGAGCCTCGTCATATGAGTTGGCACTGTGCACCAGTTGCTCCAGGGCGTTCTGAATGGGCGCAAAGTTGAGGTATGGCACCGCCGACTTCTCCTCGGGTGGCACATAAGTCTTCGTTGGATCCGCCGCCAATTCGTATGCCCTACTGCTGATCAGGAAGTTCTCCAGCTCCGTCTCGGCACGCATATCCTCAGCAAGTCTTGTCAGTTGTTCGACGTACTGTGTCACGTTGTCCGCGAAGTTGCTGAACTGATAGGGTAGTACGTCGGCGTCTGCGAATCGCAGAGTCGCCCGGCCCATCGTTTGAGCAAGCGCGATCCCGTATTCGAAGTTCGGATCGCCAAACCGAGTGTAGAAGTCGAATGAGTCGAAGATGGAGTGATACTCTCCCCCACCACTCTCACCACCATATCCGACATTGAGCGATGCAATCCCCAGGTGCTGCAGAAACGGTGTGTAATCCGAGCCTGATCCGAGTGGGCTGATTCGCAGATCTGCTCTCGAGCGCGCTTCCTTGTTGCCTTGCACCAGCTGCGCAGCCCGAGCGCGCTCTAAGACCGTCACGCCAGTCTGCGGATCGACAACGTCGCCTGCGACCTCGTTCACGAACTTCTCCAGCGTATGCGAGCCACCAACACCGAGGAACCCCCGACCGTAGGAGTCCGTGTTCATGTATATCACAGCCTTCTCCTGCAGTTCGGCCGCGTGATGTTCGGCCCATTCGGTCGAGCCGAGAAGCCCGGGTTCCTCCGCGTCCCAACTGGCATACACGATGGTGCGTCGGGGACGCCATCCAGTCTTCGCCAATTCACCGATCGCCCGTGCTTCCTCCAGGAGCGCGACAGTACCGCTCAGCGGGTCTCCTGCACCGAACACCCAGGCGTCCCGGTGGTTGCCGCGGATCACCCATTGGTCGGGAGACTCTGAGCCTGAAAGCATCGCGATGACATCATAGGCAGGCGTCAGCTCCCAGTTGAATTCCAGTTTGAGATGCACCTTCGCAGGCCCAGGACCGATGTGGTAGGTCACAGGAAGTGCCCCACGCCAATGTGCCGGTGCGACCGGACCCGAAATGGCCCGTAACAGCGGGAGCGCGTCGGCATAGGAGATCGGCAGAACCGGTATTTTCATGATGGTCTCTGCATCCTGGATCGCCAGCCGTTGGGCATCTTCCGTTGCGCCCACGCCGGGCGTGAGCGGATCACCTGGGTACAATGGCATGTCTTCCACCGACCCCCGCTGTGCTCCATGTTCCATCCGGTAGGGCCCTGCTGGATACACATCGCCCTGGTAGTACCCGTCGTCACGAGGATCCGAGTAGATGAGGCATCCGATAGCACCATGCTCTGCAGCGACCTTCGGTTTGATCCCCCTCCAGGAGCCACCGTAACGCGCAATCACGATCTTACCAGCAACGTCGACCCCATGGTGGGCCAGCTCCTCGTAGTCTGCTGGTATCCCGTAGTTCACGTAAACCAGTTCACCCGTGACATCTCCGTCCGCCGAATACGCGTTGTACGTCGGCAGGCGGTTATTGGTCACGCCAGACGTTGCATCAGCCGCAAGTTCTGGTTCGGCTAGGCGCGCAGTGAATCGCTCGGGCTCGATCAGCTCAAGCAGCCGAGTCTTGGGCGTTGGGAAGAGAACTAGGAAAGTCTCTGTCCTGGTCTCGTATCCCCACTCGCGGAACAGAGACGCTACGAACTCGGCATTCTGCTTCCCGTGCGGTGACCCGACGTGGTTCGGCTGGGAAGACATACGCCTATCCCAGTTCCGGAGGTTGTCTCTGTTGAGATACGAGTCGAACCGAGCCTCGAGCGCTCGCTGCTGGGCAGCGCCTGTAGCAGTGAAGCCCAGCATCGGAGGGTCATCGATTGCGCCGGGAGTGAACGCAAGCGATGCCAGAGGAATGGCGAGCAGTGCAGTCAAGTATACAGTCGATCGTCGCATGAGATGCTCCACGTGTTAGCAAAGGATAGGCACTCGGCCCGGCTGCCGGACAGCCGGGCGCGCCTAGCGCAACCGGTGAGAATGCAGTGCCGCACGTCTATCCAGCGACGCCGCGTGGCCATGTGCCTACTGCCGGAAGCCGCGAGTGACTTGTTTGAGTGCAGCGTTTCTCGCAGCCCAGCGTCGCTCAGTTGCCCGTCGTGAGCCCGCGCTTTTCCAGCAGCGCGCCGATGGCTGGCTGACGGCCACGGAACGCCTCGTACAACTCCATGCCCGGGCGCGTGCCACCCTTGGACAGCACATTCTCGCGATACCTGAGCGCAGTCTCCTGGTCGAAAAGACTCGTCTCCTTGAAAGCTTGGAAGGCATCAGCATCCAACACCTCCGCCCAGATATAGCTGTAGTAGCCCGACGAGTAACCTCCCGAGAAAATGTGAGCGAAGTAGGTGCTGCGGTATCGCGGTATGATCTCCTCGATCAATCCACGGCGCGTCATCTCGGCTGTCTCGAAGGACCGTGCGTCCTTCTCTTCTGGTTCAGTCAAAGTATGCCAGGCCATGTCGAGGTACGAAGCAGCCATGTACTCGACCGTCTCGAAACCCTGGTTGAACTGCCTTGCAGCCTTGACTCTCTCTATCAATCCGTCAGGAATAGGCTCACCAGTCTCGTAATGCTTGGCGTACATGCGTAGCACTTCAGGTTCACCCATCCAATTCTCCATGATCTGAGATGGAAACTCAACGAAGTCCCGGGGTACGTTGGTCCCTGACAGTGACTCGTAGGTCACATCGGACAGCAACCCATGAAGTGCGTGCCCAAACTCGTGAGCCAGAGTGCTCGCGTTGTCGAACGTAATGAGTGAAGGCCCTTCAGCCGTCGGCGGCGGGAAGTTGAAGTTCGTGGTCACGATGGGCTTGATCTCGCCGTCCAGCCGCGATTGAGCCCTGAGGTCATTCATCCACGCGCCGCCCTGCTTGCTCTCCCGGGTGAAGAAATCCATATACAGGATACCGACGTGGGTACCATCTGCTTCTTTGACCTCGAACACCTGCTGGTCCGGATGCCACCTAGGCATGTCCTCCAATTCCGTGAACGTGAGGCCAAACAGTCTGTTTGCCACCATGAAGACACCTTCACGTACAGCGTTGACCTCGAAGTAGGGCTTCACGGCCTCTTCATCTAGGTCATAGCGCGCTTGGCGCACCTTTTCCGCGTAGTAACGCCAGTCCCACCCCTTGAGTTGATCGGAGATACCAGACTGACGCATCATCTCCTGCAGGGCCCTGCGCTCCTCCCTCGCCACTCGCAGCGCCGGTTGCCAGATCTGATCCAAGAACTCGTAGACTCGATCCGGAGTCTCCGCCATGTTGTCGGACAGCACGTAATGGGCGTGGGTTTGGTAACCCATCAGCTTGGCTCTTTCCGCCCGCAGAGCCGCCATGCGGGACAGGATCCCCTTGTTGTCAGCTTCGTTGTCGTTATCACCCCGCATGGCATATCCCATGAAGATCTGCCGCCTTAGGTCCCGATTCGGCGAGTACTGCAGGAACGGGTTGATGCTGGGACGTGCCAGAGTAAAGGACCACCCGCTTTCATGCCCACGGCGCACAGCCTCCTCCGCTGCAGCAGCAACGAGATTGGGCGGTAGGTCACGGACGTCTTCCTCGTCCGCGACGTAGAGTTCGAACTCATTGGTTTCTTTGAGCAGGTTCTGACCAAAAGCCTGCGACAGCTCAGCCAGCTCACCGTTTATCTCCCGCAACCTGGCCTGGGCTTCGTCGTCCAGGTTCACACCGCTGCGCACGAAGGCCTTGTGCGTTTCTTCCAGCAGCCTTTCTTCCTCTGGATTCAGATCCAACTCGTTGCGCTGGTCGTAGATTGCCTTCACCCGTTCGTAGAGGCCACGGTTGAGGGTGATGTCGTCATTGTGCGCCGATAGCTCGGGAGCCACCGTTCGAGCAATTGCGCGTATGGAATCGTTGGAGTGAGCGGACTCCACAGCAAAGAACACGTTGCTCACACGGGTCAGAGCCTTGCCACTCCGTTCAAGGGCTTCGATCGTGTTGCCGAAATCGGGCAACTCCGGGTCGGTTACGATCGCGTCGACCTCCGCCTTGTGCTCGGTCATGGCAGCCCGGAACGCTGGCAGGTAGTGCGCGTCTTCGATCTTGTCAAATGGCGGAACGCCAAAGGGTGTATCCCATTCCCCCTGCAACGGGTTTCCCTGAGTTCCACAAGCCGTCACAAATGCAACCAAAGGCATGAACATCACACGGGCATTGAAAGTCATAAGACAGCTCCTCGATCATGTCAGCGACTGTAGACTACTGGTTAGAGGTACGGCAGACCCAGCATCGCTGCCGGTGTAAGATACCATTATTGTTCGCCCTGCATTGTGTAGCTGCTCCATTCGAGACCTGGCTCAGTCTCGGCGTTCAACGTGGGCCCTGAGCCGCACCCCTACAGATCCTTCTCGTTGCCGCCGATATTGTACCACGCGCCGCACATGTACCCACGACGCAATCAGGGTCAACCCCAGCACCGCAGACACCACGAGCCATGCGAGTGGCCTCACTCGCGAAAGTCCCAGTCCAGAGCTGATGACTGTGACGGAACCCAGCACGGTCTCGGCGATCGCAAGGGATGAACGCCCAAGCAGAGTGTTGACCCGCCCGCGTAGCTTGCAGCCGCCAGATACAACCGCGAGTAGACCAATCAAGAAGAGCACTAAGCCCATACGGGAGTCAACTCACAGTTGGCGGCCCGCTGTCCACCACCCGCACCTCACCCTCGATCGGTTTGGAGCCCCAACTCCAGGACCTGCCGTGCTGTCTCACCAGGTGCATACAGGGTCTAACCAGAAACAAGTTGCCTGCAAGTCGACCAACCAGGAAAGTGACCATGGCAGCGCTGACACCCACCATCCCAAAACGCCAACTCAACACCGGAAATCCCACGGCTATTGTGGCGACCTCTATTATCGTTGCCCAGGTGATGGGCCGCGTAACACGACCAACCACGAGGATCCCACGCTGGTACGAGAGGATCACCGCGAGCAGTGGGATCGGTACCAGCATCATGGTGGGAAGAATCGCATAATGAGTCAACTCAGCACTCAATCCCGATACGGTTTCATACCATACTAGCACCAGTGGAGTGAACGCCACGACGGCTAACCCTAGTGAAGCCATGATACCCAACCCCACAGCGAAGCGGCCAAGCTCCCGCACATGCTCGTAGCGCTGGCCCATTAGCGCGATCGCCACTTCTTGGTACGAAAGCCCCATCGACCGAAACACGAATGAGAGAGCTGCCACCACCGGAAAGACCGCCAACGACTCCACTGGAGCCGGTGATCGCCCCATGAAGAACGTGAGCATCGGTTGCGCAGCGAGGCCGATGAGTGACGTCAAAGCCAATGGATAGTAAAACCGCACAATCTGCCCATGGCTCAGCGTTGGACTGGTATCAGCGTCGGGCTGAAGCATGGCTCTGAGCTTGCGCACACTATTGTGCGCCATCCAGCGACTGGCCAGGGCCTCCACCGAAACACCCACCGCCAGTGCCGCAGCGCCGACGTACACACCAGGTGGTGCCAGCACCACGTATAGCGCGACGGCCGTTGTCGCCATTGTCACTAGCCTTAATACAGTACCGTAGGCCACGAGCTGTGTACGACCTTCGCGGATCAACAGACCTTGATAGAATCGACGGTAGCCGATCGCACCCGGCCAGGGCAGCAGAATCCATAAGGCCACGTAAGTGAGGCTTGCCACTTCCTTGGGAAGGGCGATGACGTCTTGCATCAAGAAGGCGTAGATGGGTGGCACCAGGATCAACAGCATCACGCCAGTGACTGCAGTATTGAGACTGTAGGTGAACTTGCGCAACCGGTTGAAGTTCGTAGCGTTATCTGCCAAAGCCGTTGACGCGCTCATGATCATGATGACGGGTGCCTCCACCAGGAGCGCGAATGCAAAGGCAACGCCGTGGGCGGCGAGGTTGAACTTGGGATCCGCGAGCCGGGCGATGACGGCGGCCAAGAACGGCCCCTCTAGCGACATCATCAGCCACGTGGCTGCGAGTGGGAACCAGAAAAGGAAGATGGACTTCTGCGAGTGCTTCAGGGCCACGTCTCCCACGGAAAGTTCGGGATAAAGATACCAGTGTTACGGAGAGTAGGCTGCACCGCTCTGCCGTGAGAGCACGCCAACTGAATCTGGCCCCAACATGGGTATCTTGGGTGCTCCGTGGTGACGCAGCTAGTCGTGCGCTGGCGGTAACTGCTGATTGGAACCGAGTCACACTTATCACGAGGCGCCGATGAGATCTGCCCTGACATATGCGTTCCTATGTGGGTGCTATCTGTGCAATATCGCATGCGCCGAAATGTCCAACTCAAGGGTTGTCGAGTGCATTGCACCGGCCAACGCCGGTGGGGGCTGGGATCTGACCTGCAGAGCTGTAGGACGAATCCTGTCAGAGCTCGAGCTCGTGAGCGGAACAGTGCGGGTAACCAACATGCCCGGTGCAGGTGGTGGAGTGGCCTTCGTCCACACCGTCACCCAGCGAGCAACTGATCAAAGCCTCATCGTCGCCGCGAGTTCGAGCACGACGTTGAACCTGGCTCAAGGTCTCTGGGGACCCCTCAGCGAAAGAGACGTTCGCTGGCTCGGGGCGGTCGGTGCTGAATATGGAGCCGTCGCAGTGCGATCAGACGCCCGGTGGCAGCATCTGGGCGAATTGGTAGAAGAGTGGAGACGCAATCCCGCCGCAATTGTGGTGAGCGGCGGTAGCGCAGTGGCTAGTCAGGATCACATGAAGATCCTCCTCCTGGCAGATGCCGCCGGGATCGATGCCGCCAAAATCCGCTTCGTTCCATTTGACGGCGGAGGCGAAGCCATGTCGGCATTGCTGGGCGGATTCGTCCAGCTGTTCTCCGGTGATGCCTCGGAGATGATTTCACAACTCGACGCAGGGAATATCCGGGTTTTGACGGTATTCGCTCCGGAACGGCTTGGAGGGCGGTTTGCACAGGTCCCCACTGCCAGAGAATCGGGATTCGACGTGGACTGGATCAACTGGCGCGGCCTGTATGTACCTGCAGATGTCTCACAGGAAGCCTACACCGCCTGGCTCGACAGGATCACCATCCTCGGCCAGTCCGAAGCGTGGCAGCGCGCCCGGGAACAGAGCCGACTCGAACCGTTCTTTCTCATTGGTGCGGAGTTCGAGCAGTTTGTATACGATCAGGTCGTGACATTCCGCGACATGGCGAAGGAGATCGGGATCATCCAATGACAAAGCTGCGGAGCGACAGGATCGTGGCCGCCCTGTGCTTGTTGGCGGCGGCACTGATCGCGATAGAGGCTCGCACATTCACCGTCCGCTTTCTCACTGACCCAATTGGACCCAAGGCTCTGCCCTTCTTGGTGGCTGTGATGTTTGCAGTTGCGGGAGCCTCCATGCTCGCGCGTCCCCAACCCGAGCCGTCCTGGCCAGGTCGGACGATTTGGTTACGAGGTAGCATGGCGGTTTCAAGCCTGGCAGTCTATGCCTTCATCCTGCCGTTCCTCGGGTTCTTCGTGTCGACCACGCTCGAAGTGACGGCTTTGGCCCTGCTATTCAAGGGACCGCCGGTCAAGAGCGCGGCTTCAGCCGTACTGTATAGCGGGGTGCTCTACCTACTGTTCGTGTATGTGTTTGGGCTGCCGCTTCCGGTTGGCAGCCTCTTTCTGGGAGGGGGCTGAGCTTGGAAGCGTTGGCCCAACTGCTAGGCGGCTTTGCGGTGGCGCTGCAGCCGTTCAATTTGGCAGTCGCGTTCCTGGGCGTTCTCATCGGGACAGTGGTCGGCATGCTTCCCGGAATCGGTCCGATCAACGCCATCGCTGTGCTGATACCGATAACATTCGCCTCCGGCATGCCCCCCGAGTCCGCCTTGATCCTCCTGGCTGGAATCTACTACGGCTCCCAATTCGGAAATTCGATCAGCACGATTCTCCTCAACGTTCCCGGGACCGCGTCTGCGGTCGTCACCGCCCTGGATGGCCACGCGATGACCAAGCTGGGTCGGGCCGGGCCCGCCCTTGCCATGTCGGCCATCGCATCTTTCGTCGGCGGTACGTTGTCGGTTTTCGGTCTCGTCCTGTTTGCTCCGGCACTGGCTAGCTGGGCCATCCGGTTCGGTCCTGCCGAGTACGTGGCACTCATGATCTTCGCGTTCTCCGCCCTCTCGAGCCTGACGGGAGGGAGTGTGCCGAAGGCACTGTTGGCCACGGCAATGGGATTATTCCTCGCCACCGTGGGGATCGATCCCCATAGCGCTGTTCCGCGCTTCACATTCGGTCAGTTGAAGCTGCTCGACGGTATGGATTTCGTAGTCGTGACAGTGGGCCTCTTCGCTGTTAGCGAAGTCCTTCAAGTCCTTGAGGAGACGGAACTCGGCCAGGCTGCAGTCGCCCCGTTTGGTAGGGTAAGGATAAGAATGCAGGAACTCGTCAGCACTGCATGGACCACGATCCGCGGCAGTGTCATCGGGTTCTTCATTGGCGTGTTGCCGGGGGCAGGGGGTACAATAGCGAGCTTCGTTGCCTATGCGACCGAACAACGCCTCGTGGATCGGGAGGGAACGTTCGGCAAGGGCGATATCCGCGGCGTGGCAGCACCAGAAGCGGCCAACAATGCGGCTGCAACTGGCGCCATGATTCCCATGCTCACATTGGGTGTGCCGGGAAGCGGGACAACAGCGGTGCTGCTTGGTGCTCTGATAGGGCTCAACATCACCCCGGGGCCACTCTTGATCCAGAACAACCCCGAAGTGTTCTGGGGCCTCGCAGCGTCGATGTACATCGGCAACGCCTTTCTTCTGCTCCTCAACCTGCCGCTGGTTGGCATATTCGTGAAGGTGCTCACGGTACCGCGGTGGTTTCTGCTGCCCGCAGTCGCGGCTCTGAGCTTCGTCGCGGTGTACGCTGTGAACCAGAGCTCGTTCGATCTGCTACTGATGGCCGGTTTCGGACTGCTCGGTTACTTCCTACGGAAATTGCGCATACCGCTGGCCCCCATCATCCTGGGCCTGGTGCTCGGTCCACTGGTCGAAAAGAATCTCCGGCGCGCCTTGGCCTTGAGCGGAGGCGACTGGGGAGTGCTGTTCTCCAGCCCGCTCGCCATTGGTCTCTGGGCGGTTGCAGTGCTGAGCCTCCTCCTGCCGCTGCTACTCTCCCGAGCTGCAAACGCTCGTGGTGCGATCGCAAGCACCTCGGAACCGGACTAGGCCGGCCGGCACAACACTGGGCAGCAAGCAGCTACCAGCTGTCGGATGTCAGCTGACCGCCCATCCTAGTAGCCAACAGCGGCCCCACCACGGCGTGGGTCGGAAGCGGCCTCCAGGATACCATCCGGCAGTACCATGATTGCCTGGATGTCTCCGATGTACGGGTATAACGATGAGGGATCGTATCGCTCTCGTACGGCGTGTCCCATTGCTTCGAGGGTGGCGATCGTCTCCGGGTTGAGCGATCCCCGTTCGTAGTCGATGCGATCCGGGAGATGCTGGTGATGAATCCGCGGGACCGCCACCGCCTCAACCACGTTCATTCCATAGTCAACCACGTTGCTGATGTTCTGGAACACGTTGGTGATAATAGTAGCCCCACCCGGAGAGCCAACCACATAGAACAGTGACCCATCTGGCCGTGCAACGATGGACGGGGTCATGGCACTCAGCATCCGTTTGCCTGGAGCGATGGCGTTTGCCTCACCCTGCACTAGACCGAACATGTTTGCTGTTCCAGGTTTTGCGGCGAAGTCATCCATCTCATTGTTGAGAAAGAAACCCGCACCGGCAACGACGGCTTTGATGCCATAGAATGAGTTGATCGTGGTCGTAATCGCCACCGCGTTTCCAGCCCCATCCACAACCGAAAGGTGAGTAGTGTTGTGCTCCTGCCTAAATGATCCCAGGCCGGGGCTGACCTCCGTCGACGGTGTGGCGCGATCGAGCGAGATTCGTGACCGACGGGTCGCTCCGTAACT
>Ga0209536_100003105_pt1 | contig 26873 bp, 17 predicted proteins | sample DeeMarSeWOR28_12_FD_187461 | JGI IMG/M metagenome (GOLD analysis project Ga0209536, IMG submission 187461) | Marine sediment microbial communities from White Oak River estuary, North Carolina - WOR-2-8_12 (SPAdes) (version 2) | ecosystem: Environmental > Aquatic > Marine > Intertidal zone >... | reverse complement strand
GTTTCCGGAATCAGCGGAACAAACATGGCTCTACTACTTCGCTTTCAGTGTCAACTTCGCCTGCCGAGAGGAATGGTCCCATGGCGGATTTCAGTGGTCAGGCATACGTGAATTTAAAAACAGCAGAAATAAAGGTATAAACTGGGGCGGCGACTCCAATCAGCCAGGGTGTGGTGGCATTAATAATAAACCATATGTTTGGGGATGTAACAAATGGTACCGCTATCACATACAACGAGTTGATGCAGAGGACGATCAGCAGAAATATTATCGGTGGCTTTTTACTTTATTGGATTATAATACTGGTGAAGAAATCGAATGTGGCTATGTGTTCATGAAGTCGCTTTATATTGTATGTAGGAATATTATGGTGTTTACTGAAACTGGATATGGCGTTCGATGTGATTCGCCAAAGATTCGAGTTGAGTGGCGAAATCCTATCTTTAGAACACCTGATGGACAATTCAATCCCAAAAGGATAGTAGCTAACTACAATGGTACATGCGTCAATCCTACGAACACAAACCAGAATTTGCTTTTTGATTCGCCATTATGTTGGGTTCATGAAACCAATACTATACGAACTACACTACCCAACACTGACCTTTGGCCAATATAATTTCTTTCAAATCAGGGGATGCCTTACATATTTCTTCGTGGTTCTCATTGATCAGCATTCCCTTGGGGACGCATTACGGGGTGGCAGCTCGTGCCCAAGGTACAAGCTGTACCATCTTACATATCTTTTAAATTGATTATTTGAATTCTTCTCTGCGACCTCTGTGGCTGACATAAAGAACGCCGTCTCATGGAGATTTTTTGATAATAAGCCCGCTTTTTTGCATGGCCGTTCGTAGAATGTACTAGTTGGTAGTTCATAGTTCGTTGTTCGTAGTTAATGAAAATGAAAAAGGGAAAAGGCAAAATTCAATCTAATAATCTCGTTTTTATTTATAAAACAGAAGATTGCCACGGCCTTCGGCCTCGCAAAGACATGGAAAACAAATTTGAAAAAACAAAGCCAATACACCGGCCTTCGGCCGGAAATTTATGCCTTAGGTATTCGAAGCACGAAACCCTAAATCCGAAACAGAACGAATTTGGAGGGGGAAATTGAAAAAACAAAGCCAATTTGTGATGACACAAATTAGCGTAAAATTCTTTACGAAAGGGATTTATGGCAATAAATCGATCTGAGGAGTGCGAAATAACAAAGCCAATTTATCCCATAGGGAACAAACCCAATTCTGATTAGCACCAGACCTGTTCTGGGGGGTTGCTCAAAAATTTTCAAAAAATTTATATTTTTTTCTTGACGTATTGATATATTGTGCTATAATTATAATACACTATAGATATATCAGACTAATTTTTATAGTTTTATGTGAGAATTTGATATGGTTGAATTCAAGCTGGATTTGAAAAGCGGTGTGCCCTTCCATCGCCAGATTGTGGACCAGATTCGTTACGGTATAGCTTCGGATCGACTCATGCCCGGCGAGCAGTTGCCTACGGTACGAGAGTTGGCCGTGAATCTGCAAATTAATCCCAATACCGTTCGCAAGGCTTATTCGGAGCTGGAAATTCTGGGAATACTCGACACGCAGCAAGGCACCGGCACCTTCGTCAGCGACCAGCAGGTCGAGATCGGCGAGGACGAAAAGAAACGTATGTTGGGACAAATCTGCGATGAGCTTGTCGCACGCGGTCATCAATACGGTTTTACTCTTAAAGAAATCGTTAACCATATGGAAAGGAGATTAGAAAATGGCTAAAAACAGAAATAACATAGTAATCTCGGAAAACCTCACTCGTGAGTACAAGGCAACGTCACAGTTAGAAGCCGAAGCAGCATCCCTCAACTGGGTCGCCGCCCTTGCCGCCCTTGTTGTATTGCTGGTCGGAGCTTGCCTTAACAGGCTCATCGAAGGCACATGGGAGCAATGGAACATCTACATCATTATTGGCACTGCCTTTATTGCGGCGGTTTGCTTTTTCGGCATTAAAATCGCCAATCAGTGGGAACGTGCTGTTGTCCTTCGGCTCGGCAAATTCCGTGCTCTTAAAGGCCCCGGCCCGTTCTTTATCATCCCTATCATAGAAAGCGTCGTTCGCTCAGTCGATATGCGAATACGTTCGACTGACTTTAGCTCTGAGTCCACTCTTACAAAAGATACGGTTCCCGTCAACGTCGATGCAATCTGCTTCTGGATGGTCTGGGACGCCAAGAAAGCGATTCTCGAGGTAGAGAATTTCTATCTGGCAATCGTCCTATCGGCACAGACCGCTCTGCGTGACATCATCGGCACACATCAGTTGTCCGAGCTGCTGACTCATCGTGAAAAGCTCGGCAAGAGACTACAGGAAATACTCGATGAAAAAACCAATCCGTGGGGCATCACCGTACAGTCGGTTGAAATTCGTGACATCATTTTACCCAAGGACCTCGAAGATGCCATGTCCAAGGAAGCACAAGCCGAACGTGAGCGTCATGCGAGGATTATCCTCGGAACAGCGGAGACCGAAATCGCCGAGAAATTCGCCCAAGCCGCCAAGCAGTACGAGTCAAATCCGGGAGCAATGCATCTTCGCGGCATGAACATGTTGTACGAGGGTTTGAAAGAAAAAGGCTCGATGATTATCGTGCCCAGCTCCGCGTTGGAAACAATGAACCTTGGAGCCATCGGTGGATTAGCAGCGATGAGCCAGGTAAAAAGCGACAAAGACGAACCTGAACCGTAGCTCATGATCCAAATATATGATCTACATGTTCGTGAAGTTTTTAGGAGATACAAGCATGATTCAGTCAACAACTCCAAGTATTGAAGGAAGAATAATCAGAGAGTACCACGGCGTCGTTACGGGCGAAGCCATCCTTGGTGCGAATCTTTTTAAAGATTTCTTTGCCGGAATCCGTGATATCGTGGGGGGGCGGTCCGCAGCATACGAAAAGGAGCTGCGAAAAGCCCGCGCGGTCGCATTCGAAGAGATGGAAGAGCAGTCCGCCCAGCTTGGCGCCAATGCCATCGTTGGAATTGATCTCGACTACGAGACTGTGGGCAGCCAGGCATCCATGCTGATGGTTAGCGCAAGCGGCACAGCCGTGACAATTGAATAGCTTATTATGATGCCGACAGCTATTTGCTTTTTATGTCGTAGGCCATTAGGGCATCACCATGGCGGATATAGAGCCGGCGATCGGATATTGCCGGGTGTGCCCAGTGCTGGCCGGAGCCTTGAGTGACACGGAAATAGCTTACTATTTCAAAATCTGTAGGAGAGGCCTCAACAAGAGCCACATCGCCGGTATTTTCGTCGTAACAATACAGCATACCATCGGCGTAAATAATAGAGCCTTTGTTGCCGTTCCATATCTCTTTATACATGACTTTTCCGCTGTCCCATTCGAGACAGACCCAGTCGCCTTTCGGAATGCCGTCGAAGGTCGAGCCGTACAGGTAACCATCTACCAACACAACTCCACCGTGGCCGGTGTCGAGAGTCTGGTCGTTCCATTTTTCGCTAACCGACGTGCCGTCTGCCGATAGCTCGAACATCACGCCGCCTCTCGTAAATTCCCGCTCTATCGCGCTGGTGACATACACAGCTCCGTCTTTATAGATCGGTGTTACACCGCCGGTATCGGAAGGTGTCACGTAAGGCTCCTGCCAGATCAGTTTGCCGTTTTCTGCGTTTAAGCAGATAACAGATTTCTGAATCATATTGATAAGCAAACGAATTCCGCCCCTTTCGATGAGAATAGGCGAACTGTAAGCGGACATCTCATCCAGACCGGAGGTGGCCCATATTGTTTCACCAGTCATTTTATCAAGGGCGACCATAATGCCCTTTTTGCCGCCGGGCGTGCAATAGACTTTGTCGCCGTCAATCAAAGGTGAGCCGCTCATGCCCCAGCGAATGTTTTTGCCCTCGAACTTCTCTAATGTGTTGACTTCCCAGATTTTCCTGCCGGTCCTGGCCTCGAAGCAGACCATCACTCCTGTACCGCTGAAGACATAGACGCGATTGCCGTCAACCGTTGGCGTAGTCCGTGTCCCCTTGTATGAGCCTGTCCATTCCGGGCCGTAAGATTGTTTCCACTTGAGATTACCCGCAAGGTCGTACGCGAACAGAAATCCTTCGCCTTCAATCATGCCGGTCGTATATACAAATCCTTTCGCAACAGCCACAGATGAAAAACCTATGCCCAGGCCTTCGACTGACCATAACTGTTTTGGCCCCCCTTCCGGCCATTTCTTCAAAAGCCCCGTCTCAGCGGATTTGCCGTCACGGTTAGGCCCGCGAAACTGGGGCCAGTCATCGGCAAGACATATACGGCCGATCAGCAAAATACTAATAAACAATGTTATAATGCTCTTGATATTGCTCATAATTTGAATCCTTCATAATGTGCACATTAGCTGATCACTTTAGCCAGACAAAGAGTAATGCCCGGCATCAGATTGTAAGAGGATAACAACCAACTATCAAGTAAAATGCCTGCTCTGACACTACTAGCTTCTGAAAAAACAGGCAAAATCGGAATCCAACAGTTGCTTTCCAGACATAATGTGCTATAATTTTTATTTTTATTGTTATCAATAGGGCGTTTCGTCGCTTTTGCCCTCAAAAAGTGGATTTTTCAGGAGATTTACAGAATGGGTTTTGGTATTGAGGATATTCGAAAGAAACCGGCTCCGAAGGTTAAAGACCTGATAAAAGAAGGGATTGTAGGCCTTGAGGATGTAACCGACTGGCTTCGAACGATTTACGAGATTCGTTTCTTTGAGGAGAAGGTTTTTGATCTTTTGGGCCAGAATATTATAAAGGGTGCTTCACATCTTTACGCTGGCGAAGAAGCTGTCGCAGTCGGTGCTATCGCTGCAATTGAGAGGGGGGATGTAATCGGCTCGACCCATCGCGGCCACGGCCACTGCGGAGCAATCGGCAACAAATACGCAGACAGTGAAGAAGAACGCCAAAACCACTGGAACCAGATGATGGCCGAGCTGATGGGCAAAGAAACAGGCTACTGCAAAGGCCGGGGCGGCTCGATGCACATCGCTGACGTCGATAAATGCAACAATCTCGGCTCAACGGGCATCGTCGGCGGCAACCAGGCCCCGGCGGTTGGGGCGGCTCTTGCTGAAAAATATAAAAAAACAGGCAAGATTGTGCTCTCATTCTTCGGCGACGGTTCGTGCAATACCGGCAGCTTTCACGAAGCCATGAATATGGCCTCGACGTTAGCCGTGCCGCTTGTGGCAATTATCGAGAACAATCTTTATGGAATGAGTGTGCCGTTCTCCGGCAGCGAAATCGACGGAGCAGTTCGCGCGAGCAATATCGAGGATATCGCCGTACGGGCCACAGCTTACGACGTGCCGGGAATGATAATAGACGGCCAGGATACGGTTGCCGTCTTTATTGCCGTTCGTGAAGCTGTTCAAGATGCGAGAAACAACACTCAGATGACCATGATTGAGGCCAAAACGTATCGCTGGTACGGGCACAGCCGGAGCGACCCCCGTGCCTATCGAACCAAAGCCGAGGAAAAAGCCTGGCACGAGCGCGATCCCATTACTGTTTTGAGCAACAAACTCCTCGGCGAGAAGCTCTGCACGCAGGAGCAGTTGGACGAGATAAAGGATCAGGCCTTCGAAACCATCGAAGCTGCGACGCAGTTCGGTTTGGACAGTCCATGGCCAAATACAGCGGATTTGACAAAGGATGTCTATGTCGACGAGACTTATCCTACTGAGATGGTCGCTTCTGAAAAGACAACTGCGGTAAAGGTTGCTGAAGCTACGGCTGCTTTTGAAGCGGCAGTTTCCTCTTCGACGGCCAAAACAAAAAAAGAGGCAACTGAACAGGCCCGAAATCTAATCAAGACAAAATTCGGAATGGATGTTATGACTATCGGCCAAGCCGTTTCAGCCGCCCAGGCTGATGAGCTTCGACGTGACAACAACGTTATCGTCATGGGAGAAGACGTTGGCCTTTACGGTGGAGCATATCAGGCGACTCGCGGCCTGCTGACTGAATTCGGTACCGAACGAGTTATCGATACGGCAATCTCTGAGGCAGCAATTGCCGGAGCTGCTGTCGGAGCGGCACTTCGCGGCATGAAGCCTGTTGCAGAGATTATGTACGTGGATTTTGTGACGATTGCAATGGACCAGCTCGTCCACGTCGGCGCTTATAACCGCTACATGTTCGGCGGCAAAGCAAAAGTATCAATGGTCCTGCGAACCGAAGGAGGAGTCGGCAGATGTATTGCCGCCCACCATTCCGAATCGCTCGAAGCATGGCTAATGCACGCACCGGGACTTTACGTTGTAATGCCCTCGACGCCTTACGATGCGAAGGGCCTGCTCAAAGCAGCCATACGCAGCGACAATCCGGTTGTTTATATCGAGCACAAAGCGACTTATGGCCAATTAGGCGCGGTCCCCGATGGTGATTATATCATTCCGTTAGGCGTGGCGGATATTAAGAGGCCAGGAAGCGATGCGACCGTCGTCAGCTATAGTAGAATGGCGATGTGGTCGCTCCAGGCCGCTAAAATTCTCGCCGAGCAGCATGGCATCGACGCGGAGGTCATCGACCTGCGAACGCTCAAGCCGATGGATATAGACACGGTCGCCGAGTCGGTCCGCAAGACGGGTCGGCTGATTACGGTCAGCGAAGGTTTCTGCACCTGCGGGGCCGGCAGGGAAATTTCCGGGCGGTTCATGGAATATGAATTCAGCGACGGCTCTCATGGCTTCGATTATCTCGATGCAGCCCCGGTAAATCTCGCAGCCGCCGATGTTCCACCGCCAATGAGCGAACCGCTGGAAAACGCGAGCATCCCAAGCGTAGAGTCAATTGCAGAAGCTGTAAAAAAACTAGTAAATATATAACACCCGGTTACACCGGGAGTCTGACCGGCCGCTTTTCAGCCGGTCTAAGAAATACGAAATAAATTGAGGATATCATAAATGGCAAAGGAAGTAAGATTACCGCAGCTCGGGCAAACAATGGAAGAAGGAACTGTTGTCAACTGCCTGGTCAATGTTGGTGACGAGATCAAAAAAGGTGATGTAATTTTCGAGATAGAAACGGATAAGGCGACTCTTGAGATGGAATCGCCAGCTGACGGTTTTGTTAAGCATATTCTTGTCAAAGTTGATGAGACACTACCTGTCGGTGCACCGGTTTTGGTCTTGGGTGCCAAAGATGAAGATGTGCCGCAGAGCTTTGTCGATTCATTAACGGGTGCTGCGCCCGCGCCATCCGAAGCTGCTCCGGCTGCCGAAGCCCCCTCTGCCGCCGAACCATCCAAGACTGAGGCGACATCGGCTAAGCCTGCAGGAAGAATTATGGCCTCACCAAGGGCGAAGAAACTTGCCGCAGATCTCGGTGTGGACTTGGCGGCAGTTACCGGCACAGGCCCGGCCGGCAAGATTACTGAGCAGGACGTTCAAAATGCGGCTTCGGCAAAACCAGCCGGACCTTCGGCCCCAGTAGTGCCTACGGCAGAAGCCAAAGCAGGCCAATCTATACCCCTTAACAGGCTGCAGAGAATCACTGCCGAGAAAATGCTCAAATCCAAGCAGGAAATCCCATGCTTCTATTTGACCGTAAAAGCAGATGTTACCGACCTAGTAGCACTTAGAACTAAACTGAATGAGGCCGGCGGTGTTAAGCTCTCTTATAACGACTTTCTTCTGAAAGCTGTTGCTATAGGGCTGGAAAAATATCCGATTATGACCGGCCAGATCGCCGGCGATGAAATCAAGCTGGCAGAGTCAATCGGCATCGGTCTTGCAATATCCGTTCCGGACGGCCTGGTCGCACCAATTGTCAAGAACGTCAATAAAAAGGACGTCCGCCAGATTGCAGCAGACAGCCAGGCCCTCATCGAGAGGGCACGCAGCAACAAACTGGCCCCGACGGATCTCGAAGGCGGCTGCATTACCGTCAGCAACCTCGGAGCGTTCGGAATTGATAATTTCATCCCGATTGTTGTGCCCGGCCAGTGTAGCATATTAGGCATCGGCCAGATTACCGACACCTGCGTACCCAATAACGGCAACATTCTAGTTCGCAAGCTGATGAACATGACCCTGTCCGTGGACCATAAAGTCGCCAACGGCGCCTATGCCGCCAAGTTTCTTGATTTCGTAAGAAAACAGCTTGAAGACACAACCACATTTGGCCTTTAGTATTGAGTGCTGATTTTTATATAAGGTGGGAAGGAGCGATTAAAATGGCTCAAAGAATCGAAGCGAAACATCTGCCTAACATTAGCAAAGCGACGCCGAAGGTTCCGGTGATTGGAGTTTTTGCTACGAGCGATCCTCGTATCGACCAGGCGAGCCGGACTCGCTGTCAGAATATTGCGAAGATGGCGGCCGATACTATCAGCGGCTCGGTGGTTCTGCCGTACAAGATGCCGGTGCCGGTGGTTTTTTCGACGGTGCTGGTTGATGGCGAAGCACAGGCTGATATCGTCGCCCAGCAGTTTCGCAAAGCGGAAGTCGATATACTCGTTTGCGTGCCGGATACGTGGGCGTTTCCGCAGCTTACAGCAATTTCGCTGCTCCAGCAGTTCCCACCAAACACTCCGATCAATATAACTTGCGGCAATAGCGGCCCAAAACCCGGTGTTGTTTATGCCCATGCCCTTAGCGGCGCTCTTGCTCAATACGGGCGAATGGCAGCTCTGAACGTCGGAACATGGCCCGATACCGGCAGTAATCCGAAAATGACCGACCAGACAGCAAAGAATCTTATCGACTGGTGTTATGCCGCAGTTACGACCGTCGCTCTGCAAGGCCGGAGGGTCGTAATACTTGGCCACGATTCGATGGGGATGGAAACCGCCCTGGCACATATTATACCGACGAGAAATACATTCGGCATGGAAATCACCCGCCTTGATATGAAGCTCCTCGCCGACATGCTGAGCAAAAAAGCATACAAAGAAAAAGAGCTCAAGGACTTACGAGGCTGGATTGACAAACACGTCGGCAAGCGTCTGGAACTTCGTGATGAAGCCGACAGCAAACGATTCAATCAGTCACTTGCGATGTACATTATCGTCCGTGACTTAATGGCGGATTTGAATGCCGTCGGCGGAGGATTTATGAGCCAGTTGGAATGGGGCAGCGACCTGAGGGGAATCCCCCTGCCGGTAGCCGATGTGATGGAGAGCCTGTTCAACTCGACTTTCGACCACAACGGGCGAAAAGCCCCCCTGCCGTATGCAACTGAAGCCGATGTGCAGGGACTTTTAACGATGCTGTTCATGACGTATCTGTCCGGCGGTAATCCACCTTTGTTCATGGATTTTCGGAAAGTATGGGAGGCGTGGGAGATCAGAAATCTGGCCAAGAAAATCGGTATCAAATCGCTCGATAAGAAGGCCGCCTGGTACAACAAGGGCCTGGTAGACGGTGACAATTCCGGCAGCGCTGCATTCGACTGGGCAGCAAAGCCCGGAGCTTCTGTTAAAAATATCATGGATGGCGTTGGAATGCCTTTGGCCGATATCGGCTACTTCCCCGGCGGTGGTAATTCAGTTACTTTTATGACGCCGGCGGGGATCGATGGGATCGCCGCTCGATGCGCTTACAGCAGCACGAGCGGATTATTCAGTATGATCTGGGACGAAGCACACACCACTAAAGTACCGGCAAAACTCACCCAGGCAATGTGCGACCTGACCACACCCACTTGGCCACACACGTTTGTCGTACCAAAATATGCGAGCATGGTCGAATATAAGCAATATCCGCCGGCTAATCATTTCCACATGACCTGGGATTTACCGGTTGCCCGGCTGCAATACTGGATGGATTTGACAGGCGTCTTGAGCGTAACACCCTGGGCCGCCAGACCGAAATTCATCGTAGGTCTTGACAGGCCACAACCGCTCGTTCACCTTATAAACGGCGGTGAAGATGCATTTAAGATGCTTTCAAAACACTAAAATGCAAGCGGTCGTAGTGTTTCCGCTGTATATTCCCCTCCGTTAAGATGTACATGTAAACAACAAAATTGTATTTTCTTGCAGTGAGACTACAATTTTGTTATTTTTGTATTATGGTACATTCCAAATGAAAGGGATAGCTATGAAAGCGAAACTCGCAAAAGAAGTAGAGCTTTTAAGCGACATATCAAAAGCCTTCGCAGAATCGCTTGATCTCGAAGAAACTTTAACATCAATACTTAAATCCCTTGATACCCATCTTAAATTACGACGAGGAATGATAACCCTTCTGGATCCGGATACTGAAACAATAAATATCAGAATCGCCCACGGTTTGAGCAAAAAGTCCAAAAGCCAGGCCAGCTACAAAGTGGGCGAAGGTATTACCGGTCTTGTTGTGCAAAGTGGTAAAGAAATTGTTGTACCGGACATCTCTAAAGATCCGCGTTTTCTACACAAGACAAAGTCACGAAAGCAGGAGAAAGGAAAGCATATCGCCTTTTTCTGCGTCCCTATAAAACTCGAAGGCAAAACGATTGGTACTTTAAGTGTAGATAAGCAAGCCAATAAAAGTGATGACTTTAAAGCCAATGTCAGACTTCTGGATGTTATTGCCACAATGGTGGCCCAAGCGATAAAATTGAACAAGCTTGTAGAGTCCGACCGTCAGAAGCTTCGCGAAGAGAATGTCCGACTACGGCGAGAATTGAAAAGTCACTTCGATATTCACAACATGGTCGGCTCCAGTAATGCAATGAAAGAGGTTTATAGGCTTATTGAGCAGGTTGCCAACAGTAATGCCACTGTCCTTCTTCGTGGTGAAAGCGGTACCGGCAAGGACCTTGTTGCCCATGCGATTCACTATAGCAGCCTTCGAGCGGACAAACCGTTCGTGAAAGTAAATTGTACCGCCCTGCCGGATACACTGCTGGAAAGTGAGCTTTTCGGGCACGAGAAGGGAGCTTTTACTGGTGCCGGTGAAAAAAAATTAGGCAGGTTCGAAAGAGCTCATGGCGGCACAATCTTCCTCGACGAAATCGGCGATTTCTCGCTCAATCTTCAGGTCAAGCTGCTGCGAGTCATACAGTTCAAGGAATTCGAGAGGGTGGGTGGTATGGAGACAATAAAAACGAACGTTAGAATCATCGTCGCTACGCATAAGAACCTCGAAGAGCAAATCAAAGAAGGTCTCTTTCGTGAAGACCTGTATTATCGAATCAATGTATTTCCTATCTATATGCCACCCCTTCGAGAGCGTAAAGACGACATAATGCTATTAGCAGACTATTTCCTTGAAAAAATTGCCAAAGAAAACAACAAAGATATCTCACGTATTTCCACACCAGCGATTGAAATGCTCACAAGATACCACTGGCCGGGCAACATAAGGGAACTCGAAAACTGCATTGAGAGGGCCGTTTTGCTATGTAATGATGATGTTATACGCTCTGAGCATATGCCTCCCTCACTCCAGATAATAAAGAAGGACGAAACTGTTGCAAAACGTTCTTTGACAGAGATAATTGAAAACAAGGAACGGGAGCTTATCGTTGACGCCCTTAAGAAATTCGACGGCAAACAGCGAAAAACCGCAAAAGAACTTGGGATAAGCGAACGTATTTTGGGATACAAAATCAAGAAATACAACATCCATCCAAAATACATCTAAGAAGTACAATTTCTACAATAATGTGCTTTCATTTCATTATGTCTACAATATTGTAGTTTTCAGCATGTCCGCTCAAATTGAGCTTAACGCCATAAGTCTCTGTTTTCAAAGCACATAAATCACTATCCGAAAATTTTATCTATTATGGCACGGTAGTTGTTTAATATCAATAACATACTTGTTGTTTGATAAATCTAAGTAGAAGTAACTAAATGAAAGTAATGTAGGATCTGATCAGTAAATTGTTTTTAGGAGATTAATTGAGATGAGACAGATCAAATGCACAATGGTTGTAATGTTTTTAGCAACATTAATGAGCAATCAAGCAATAAAGGCTGAAGATGAGGTAAGTACCGGTGTAAGCGCTGATTTTTTCAGTAATTATGTATGGCGCGGGCAAAACCTTGTCGATGACTGGGTACTCCAGCCGGGTGCTTATGTAAGCTATAAGGGTGTTACCGCATCATTTTGGGGCAATCTCGACCTGACCAATGAAAATGGAGATCAAGGTGAGTTCAGTGAGATTGATTTAACACTTGACTACTCGGGACATGTACCTGGAATTGATTTGCTTAGCTATTCGCTAGGTTTGATTAATTATGTTTTCCCCGCCAGCAGCACCGATGACACATGGGAACTGTACTGGGGCTTTGGTCTTGATGTTCCAGCCAGCCCGTCCGTAACAGTTTATCATGATGTGGATGAAGCCGATGGAACCTATGTATCATTCGGCATCGGACACAGCTTTGAGAACATAATTGAACTTGAGTCGGATGCCGGGATCGGCCTTGATCTCAGTGCCAGTCTCGGCTGGGGCAGTGGTAGTTACAATAAGTTTTACTGGGGCCCGGACAGCGAAGAACTTAATGATTTAGTGCTCACTGCTGCATTCCCATTCGAAGTTGCCGGTTTTGCTATAGCACCGAGCGTGAATTACATAACTCTGATGGGCGATGATATTCGTGCGCCAAATACATACGGCAAGAACGATATGTGGGTTGTTGGTGTAGGTTTAGCAAAAGATTTTTAATATTCAATTTTGAGAAAAGGCAAAAAATGAAAAAGCTAAAATTATATATGATTTACCTGGTTCTAATCCTTCTGTTGACTCCTATGACAGTCGCTGCAGCATCAGCCGACAGCAGCAGTTTGGATTCGATCAAAGAAGAGCTTCAATCGAACATAAATATTGTCTGGACATGCATAGCTGCTTTTCTTGTTTTCTTCATGCAGGCGGGCTTTGCTATGGTTGAGGCTGGCTTTACGCGGGCAAAAAACGCAGTGAACATCCTGATGAAAAACTTAATGGACTTCTCTGTTGGAACAATCGCGTTCTTTTTAATTGGATTCGGCCTTATGTTCGGCAAAACCAACGGACTGTTCGGTACTACCTTGTTCGGACTTAGCGGTGTTGAACCGGGTGCCGATTGGAACTGGACGTTTCTGATCTTTCAGACAGTATTTGCTGCAACTGCGGCGACAATTGTATCAGGAGCAATGGCCGAGCGTACAAAGTTCGTTGGATACCTGGTTTACAGTTTCTTTATAACGCTGTTCATCTACCCGATTTTCGGTTCTTGGGCATGGGGAGGCCTACTCGATGGCAACGGCTGGCTCGAAAAGCTCGGATTTCTTGATTTTGCAGGCTCGACAGTTGTACACTCGATAGGCGGCTGGCTGGCATTAGCTGGGGCGATTGTGTTAGGTCCTCGTATCGGTAAATACGGCCCAGACAAAAAACCAAAAGCAATACTCGGGCACAATATACCACTGGCTGCGCTTGGTGTATTCATTCTGTGGTTCGGCTGGTTCGGCTTTAATCCCGGAAGTACAACGTCAGGAGATGGTTCAATCGGCTATATTGCCGTAACGACAAATCTGTCTGCTGCCGCGGGGGCTATAGTCGCAATGATTGTGTCTTGGGTTGTCATGAAAAAACCTGATGCCTCAATGGCACTTAACGGTGCACTTGCAGGGCTTGTCTCAATAACTGCTCCATGCGATGGTGTTACACCAATTGGTGCGATTTTGATAGGAATTGTCGGCGGCGCATTAGTAGTCTTTGCCGTGCTGTTTATCGACCGCGTCTTGAAAATCGATGATCCAGTTGGTGCCGTTAGTGTTCATGGTGTTTGTGGCGCATGGGGCACATTCGCGGCGGGCCTTTTCAATATGGAGAGCGGCCTGTTTTACGGCGGCGGCTTCAAACAACTGGGGGTACAGATACTGGGTGCCGGAGCAGCTTTTGTCTGGGCGTTCGGTCTTGGACTGATACTTTTCTACACAATCAGCAAGACAATCGGACTACGCGTAACACATGAAGAAGAGATGAAAGGGCTCGATATCGGCGAGCATGGAATGGAAGCTTATTCAGGATTCCAGATATTTACGACCACATAATGTTTATTGTGTGATTTAGGAGATAGAAAAGTGAAATTAATAATAGCATATATTCAGCCGCATAAACTTCAAGATGTCAAGAAGGCACTGTACGAACATAATGTATTCAAAATGTCGGTAACGAATGCCCTTGGCTGCGGCGAACAAAAGGGTTATCACGAGAGCTACCGGGGAGTTGAGTTCGAGGTCAATCTACTCAAAAAGGTAAGACTCGAGATCGCAGTGAACGAGGATTTTGTCGATACAACAATCAATGCGATTATTGAAGGAGCAAAAAGCGGACAAATCGGTGATGGCAAAATCTTTGTTCTTGACCTGGATAATTGTATTCGAATACGCACGGGTGAGGTCGGCAACAAAGCAATAGGATAGAAGTCTGGTTTTCTTAGGACCATCACTTGGTCGTGCTCATCTCCGGCCGAGAAACGGGCCTCGCCAATAAGGTGGGGCCTATTTCTTTATAAACATTCAAAATATACAAAAACGTAACTTTAAATATAAATATCTACAAATATGTAGTTTTATTAAAAATAAAATCATTTCACAAGAGCACCTAAGTGATTTTTATAAAGAGACTTATAAGTATCTTAAGAAAAAAGGAAACTTGGCATGCTAATTGCTTTTTTAAATATAACAGCCTTTAGGCAGTATTATTAATGACTCGTCTTATAAAGCTGTTAGATGAGTTGATTTTGATCGGCCAATTAAGGACGTAAAAGTGATGGTAAAAAAGAAAAATTCTAAACTTGGTATATGGAAAATATGTACGGCAAGTGCTTTCCTTATTGCTGCTATCAGCAGTAATGCCAAAGCTGGAGTTGAAAGCCTGAATATTGAACAGGTCAAACAAGGCCTTGATACAGTCTGGGTTCTTCTGGGAGCGTTCCTTGTATTTTTTATGCAGGCAGGTTTCGGCATGGTAGAATCCGGCTTCATCAGAGCGAAAAATACCTGCAACATCCTGACTAAGAACTTTCTTGATTTCTGCATGGCTTCGTTGGGCTTTTTCCTGATTGGTTATGGTCTAATGTTTGGTGACGGAAATGGCTTTGCAGGCTTCAAAGGTTGGTGCCTTTATGGCCTTGAAGAAACAGTTAATGGTTTGCCTTTATTTGCCTTCTGGCTTTTCCAGGCAGCATTTTGTGGGGCCGCAGCAACTATTGTTGCCGGAGGGATGGCAGAACGTATGAGATTCAATGCTTACCTAGTTTACTCTTTTATTATCTCTGCTTTTATTTACCCTATCGTTGGGCATTGGGTATGGGGTGGAGGCTGGCTGAGCAACATGGGCTTTGCGGACTTTGCTGGATCGACAGTGGTCCACACTGTGGGTGGTTGTGCTGCACTCATTGGAACATCCATCCTAAAACCCAGGGAAGGCAAATATGCAATAGACGGCAAACCTAATGTCCTTGCCGGCCATAATATCCCGCTGGCATCATTAGGAGTATTTATCCTCTGGTTCGGCTGGTTCGGATTCAACGCAGGTTCGACTCTCGGAGTATCAGATGGTATGAGCATAGCAAGAATTGCAATCAACACAAATTTAGCAGCAGCCCTGGGCGGCATTGCAGCAATGGCTACGGTCTGGAAAAGGTTCGGCAAGCCTGATTTATCAATGGCAATGAACGGCGCTTTAGCTGGACTTGTAGCTATTACTGCTCCTTGTGCATATGTGGAGCCATGGGCGGCTTTAGTCATCGGTATTGTTGCCGGTTATGCAGTTGTAAGAGGCGTTGAGATTCTCGATAAGTTGCAAATCGACGATCCTGTCGGTGCTTTCCCGGTTCATGGCATCTGTGGAATATGGGGAACGTTATGCGTAGGAATCTTTGGCAAACAAACCTTAGGGCTGGCAAATAACGGTTTTATTTATGGCGGCAATCCAATGCAATTAGGAATCCAAATAGTAGGAAGCGTTAGTACTGTAGCGTTCGTAGTGTTAAGTATGAGCATCGTGTTCAAACTTATCGATGTGACCATAGGATTGAGGATAAACCGGGAAGAAGAACTGCGAGGGCTGGATATTGGTGAGCATGGAATGGAAGCTTACGGCGGTTTTCAGATATTCAACACAATATAAGTCTGAAATAAATAGAAGGTGATAAGATGAAACTTGTAATTGCATATATTCAGCCATATAAGCTCCAGGATGTTAAAAAAGCCCTGTACAAGGCTGAAGTTCATAAGATGTCAGTAACAAATGCGTTAGGCTGTGGAGAACAACAAGGTTATGAAGAAAGCTATCGCGGTATAAAGTTCGAAGTCAACCTGCTCAAAAAGGTCAGACTTGAGATCGCCGTAAACGAGGATTTTGTAGACAAGACAATCGAAGCTATTATTGAAGGCGCCAAAACAGGTCAGATCGGAGATGGTAAAATCTTTGTGCTGGATCTGAACGAGTGTATTCGCATTCGAACCGGAGAAAAAGGTAAGAAAGCGATTGGATAATGTTATAGTAAGTATGATAAGAGGTTGCAAATTTTGAAAGGAACTAAAAATGACTCCTAAAGAGTTTTTTGAATTCGCAAAGAAAAATAATGCGAAAATGGTTGACTTAAAATTTACCGACCTTTTGGGAACATGGCAGCATTGCTCGTACCCGATTGATACATGGAATGATGGAACATTCAAGGATGGACTTGGTTTTGACGGCTCATCAATTCGCGGCTGGCAGGGAATACATGTTTCTGATATGCTGGCTGTACCAGATCCGGATACTGCCGTAATCGATCCATTCTTCAAAGAGCCAACTGTCAGTGTTATTGCCAATATTGTCGATCCAATCACAAAGGAAGACTATACACGTGATCCACGATATGTCGCACGCAAAGGTGTTTCATTTCTTAAAAAGACCGGCATCGCTGACACCTGTTATATTGGCCCCGAACCGGAATTTTTTATTTTTGACGAGGTGCGTTACGAGCAGAGTCAGCACAGAGGAGTTTACGAAATAGATTCTGTTGAGGGAGCCTGGAATACTGCTCGCTTTGAGGAACCTAATCTCGGTTACAAACCAAGTTTTAAAGGTGGATATTTCCCTGTAAGTCCAACAGATACTTATCATGATTTACGTGGTGAAATGGTCGCAGAGATGCAAAAAGTTGGTATTGTGGTCGAAGCGCACCACCATGAGGTGGCGACGGCTGGTCAAGCCGAGATCGATATGGTGTATGCAGAACTTCTGAAGATGGCCGACCAGTTCATGTGGTATAAGTACATAATTAAAAATGTGGCCAAACGTAACGGCAAAACCGTAACTTTCATGCCCAAACCGGTCTTTGAGGACAACGGTAGTGGAATGCATACACATTTCTCTTTGTGGAAGGATGACAAGCCTTTGTTTGCGGATGGTGGATATGCAGGGCTTAGCGATATTGGCTTATACTCGATCGGTGGCATCCTCAAACATGCACCGGCAATTCTGGCCTTCGCCGCACCAACGACAAATTCCTATCGCCGCTTAGTACCCGGCTTTGAGGCACCAGTGAATCTGGTGATGTCCAAACGCAACCGTTCAGCCGGAGTACGTATCCCAATGTATTCTGAAAATCCAAGAGCGAAAAGACTCGAGTTCCGCTGCCCCGATCCAACATGCAACGGCTATATAGCCTGGACAGCGATGTTGATGGCAGCAATTGATGGTATACAAAACAAGATTGATCCGGGCGAGCCTTTAGATAAGGATATTTATGAACTGGGCCCGGAAGAATTAGCTAAATATCCTAAAACACCCGGAACGTTAGGGGAGGCAATTGATGCTCTGGAACAAGACTACAAGTTTTTAACAGCCGGCAATGTTTTCACAGATGATCTTGTACAAATGTGGATTAAATGGAAGCGCGAAGAAGAGTTGGAACCTATGGCTCTTCGACCGCATCCGTATGAGTTTTATATGTATTACGATAGTTGAGAATAGTGTTATTCTGCATGTTATTGTGGATCCAACATTCGGCTACCAATAGAATTGGGCCATATCATGCAGATGGCATTGGGTTGCGGGCAAGGCTTGTTTGCAACTGCTCTGCTCTCTATCGGGCAGTTGCCTTGCCCTTTTAATATTGAAGCCTATGAATGTAGTCTAACAGAGATTTTGATATTAGGATTGATTTATTGAAGATTGACAAAATATTTAAAAGACGTAAAACAGTAACTGAGATTATTTCAAGAAATTTTGGAGATGTAATATGAACAAACCAGGTGAATCAGTAACCGAACTGTTTGGCTCAAACGTATTTAACGATATAGTGATGCGCTCGCGTCTTCCGAAGGATGTATATAAATCCATGAAAAAGACAATCGAGGGAAACGAGCCACTCGATCCGGCCAGCGCTAATGTTATCGCCAATGCTATGAAGGACTGGGCAGTTGAGAAGGGGGCGGCACATTTTTGTCATTGGTTTCAGCCCATGACCGGATCGACTGCCGAGAAGCACGATTCGTTCATATCACCGACGCCGCAGGGTAACACAATTATGGAATTCAGCGGCAAGGAACTTATCCAGGGCGAACCGGATGCCTCATCTTTTCCTTCCGGCGGATTAAGAGCAACATTCGAGGCCCGGGGGTACACAGCATGGGACTGCACATCTCCGGTTTTTATCAAAGAAGATGGTAAAAATATAACGCTGTATATACCGAGTGCCTTCTGTTCGTATTTCGGACATGCTCTCGATAAAAAGACTCCTTTGCTTCGTTCTATGGATGCCCTGAATCGACAGGCAATGCGTGTTCTTAAAGCACTCGGTAATACTACATCCAAACGTGTAACAGCAACACTTGGGCCGGAGCAGGAGTATTTCCTTATCGAAAGGTCATTTTACAAAAAGAGGCTTGACTTGATTTTGACGGGCAGAACTCTTTTTGGTGCACCTTCTCCGAGAGGGCAGGAAATGGACGACCACTATTTCGGGCCGCTCCATGAGCGAGTAGCATCTTTTATGCATGAGCTTAATTTGGAATTATGGAAGTTAGGCGTGTCGGCCAAAACTCAGCACAACGAAGTCTCGCCGGGACAATATGAATTGGCGCCGGTTTTCGCTACAGTAAACGTTGCTACAGATCACAATCAACTGGTAATGGAAACACTTAAAAAGGTTGCTCTCCGGCACGATTTTGTGTGTCTGCTGCACGAAAAACCATTTGCCGGGGTAAACGGTTCCGGCAAGCATACCAACTGGAGCATGGTAACAGACGACGGTATAAACCTTCTGGAGCCGGGACAGACACCGCATGAGGACATGGTGTTTCTCGTGATGCTTTGTGCTGTTGTAAAAGCAGTCGATAAATATTCCAAACTGCTGCGTGCAAGCGTTGCTAATTCCGGCAACGAACACCGGCTTGGTGCTAATGAGGCACCGCCGGCTATTGTCTCTGTCTTTCTCGGTGATCAGCTTACCGATATTTTCGACCAGTTGGCCGCTGGTGGGGCTAAATCCTCGAAAGCAGGCGGAGAACTAAAACTTGGTGTTTCGACGCTTCCGCCACTTCCCAAGGATTGCACAGACCGCAACAGGACATCGCCGTTTGCTTTTACTGGCAACAAGTTCGAATTCAGAATGGTCGGATCCACGCAGTCGACTTCCGGGCCGATGTTTGTACTCAATACTATTGTCGCCGAGATACTCAGTGAGATTGCCGATGAATTGGAAAAAGCAAAGAATGTGAAAACAGCTGCACAGAAAATACTACAGGACATAGCGACCAGACATCGCAAGATTATCTTCAACGGGGACAATTACACCGATGAATGGGTCGAAGATGCCGAGAAACGCGGCTTGCCCAATATCCGTTCAACGGTTGCTTCGCTCGAGACCATAATGGACAAAGAAAATGTGGCTGTTTTCAAGAAACACGAAGTCCTTACGGAAGCTGAATTACATGCCCGTACTGAGATTCTTCTCGAGGCATACAGCATGTCCATTAACATAGAAGCCAAGACAATGTTAGATATTGTCAGGCGCCAGATACTTCCTGCTTGCATAGCGTTCTCTTCCTCACTTGGAGATGCAGTCAACTCAATAAGTAAGGCAGGGATTGATGCAGGACCGCAAAAAGAGCTGTTAAAAGAGGTTTGTGACCATATAGCAACTATAAACAAGAACATCACAAAGCTCGAAAATGAAACAGTAAAAGCCGCCAAAGTAGCAGATGCTATTAAGCAAGCCAGACTCTTCAGAGACAAGGTAATTCCGGCAATGCAAGCTCTACGTGTAACTGCCGACAAGCTTGAAACCATGGTCGATGCGGATTTGTGGCCTATCCCGACTTATGCGGAAATGCTCTTCTTAAAGTAGAAGAAGAAGGCCTTGAGTTAAACCTTATCCTGTTTGCTCAAGGCCTTTTCTCTATCCTGGCCAAATTTGTAATAAAACAGCATGAAGAGGATAATTATTTAGCATGTCTGCAATATTAGTATATACAATTATGTTATAAATTATTCTTATGATGCATATAAGAAGAAAATCTGTGTCATAATTGGATAGACTGAGTATTATATATAAAGTGCAATAAAAGCATATTTTGGTGTTGAAATATTACCTTTTTTATGAAGTAGATTTTCATGGCTATACAATCGAAAAACATGGGATTGTATGATAAAAGATATGAACATGATGCTTGCGGTATCGGCGCGGTTGTAAATATCTCCGGCCGAAAAGACCACAAAATTATCGAATACAGCAATCAAATACTTCTTAATCTGCATCATCGTGGAGCAACTGGTGCCGACGAAACCACCGGCGACGGTGCAGGGATCCTTTTTCAAATTCCACACGATTTCTTTCTTGCCGAATGCAAAATATTGGGAATTGAGCTCCCTGAACCTCTTAAGTATGGCGTAGGTATGATTTTTGGCTCTAAAGATACCAATATCAGGAAAAAGTGTGATAAATTGCTGGAATCAGCGATTAGCCATTATGGTATGAAGTTGCTGGGTTGGCGAGATGTACCGACATTTCATGATTGTCTGGGCCAAATAGCATTGGAGGCGGAACCTTCAATAAAGCAGGTTTTTGTGGACGGCGCTGGCTTTGAAAACGAGGAACTTGAGCTGCGTTTGTATATGGCGCGCAAAAGAGCTGAGAGACTGGTTTCAGAAAAAATCGGTGAAAAAGGTGAAGATTTTTATGTGACATCGCTTTCGTGCGGAACAATCTGCTACAAGGGTATGTTCATGGCGTGGCAATTGTTCAAATATTACCCGGATCTTTCTGATGATCGTATCAAGTCCGCCCTTGCTATCGTACACCAGCGTTACAGCACTAATACGTTTCCAAGCTGGCGTCTTGCCCAGCCGTTCAGGTGCATTGCCCATAACGGTGAGATAAATACCCTAAGCGGCAACCGCAGCAGCATCCAGGCCCGCCAAACGAGCATGGCCAGTGAGATGTTCGGGGATGATATCAGCGATTTATTGCCGGTATTATCGCCGCAAGCGAGTGATTCTGCCTGTTTTGACAGCACGCTTGAGCTTCTTGTTCGTGCTGGCCGAAGCATGCCGCACTCGGTTATGATGATGATACCCGAGGCTTTCGGACCGAAGTATCATATCAGCACGGCAAAGCGAGCCTTTTATGAGTATCACGCCTCGATAATGGAACCGTGGGATGGACCAGCAGCGATGGTTTTCACAGATGGGCGAATCATAGGTGGAACTCTTGACCGCAATGGTTTAAGGCCGTGCCGGTATTTAGTCACTACCGACGGGGTGGCAATTCTTGCAAGCGAGGCAGGAGTCGTCGAATTTCCGCCTGAAAAGATACGTCAGAAAGGACGCCTGCGCCCCGGGCACATGTTTCTGGTCGACACCATAGAAGGACGGCAAATCTCTGATAATGAAATTAAGAGCAAGGTCGCCAGACAAAAACCTTATCGCAGGTGGCTGGAGGAGAACAGAATCGAACTTCGCGGTTTGTTTGATACTCCCAAGCTTGTTCATAGTGATCAGGAAACCATCGCACAAAGGATGCGAGCATTCGGCTATACAAGTGAAGAATTCAGAATGGTCCTGACGCCAATGGCGGTCAACGGTCAGGAGCCGGTCGGATCAATGGGTAATGATACACCCCTGGCAGTGCTGTCGGACAAGCCGAAATTACTGTTTAATTATTTCAAACAGCTCTTTGCCCAGGTTACTAATCCACCGATAGATCCGCTTCGCGAAGGACTTGTTATGAGCCTCATGATGTTTACAGGCAAACGACCGAACATACTCCAGGAGACTTCTCAACATTGCAAACAGCTCAAGCTGCCACATCCTGTATTGACAAATGAAGACATTGAGCGACTTCGTACGGTCAGCCGGGATGATTTTAAGGTTGCTACCATATCGGCTGTTTTTGAATCCAATGGTCCGGACATCGGTAAAACTCTTCATAATTCACTTGACTCATTAATCGATTCTGCCGAAAAAGCAGTAAACGATGAGGCAAGTCTTATCATTATTAGTGACCGTGACAGTTCGGAGACAAAGGCACCAATTCCGTCGCTTCTGGCAACATCGGCTGTACATCATGGTTTGCTTAATCGCGGGCTTCGCGGGCAAGTCGGATTGATAATAGAAAGCGGCGAGCCGAGAGAGGTAATGCACTTTTGCCTTTTGTGCGGCTACGGCGCCAATGCGATAAATCCGTATATGGCATTTGAGTCACTCAATGAACTGCATCGTCAGGAGGAACTGCCTCCGGAGCTTGAGCCTATCCAGATAGCAGACAATTACATTGCCGCAATTAAGAAAGGTATTTTGAAAACTATGAGTAAAATGGGCATCTCGACCCTCAGGAGTTACCACGGTGCCCAGTTGTTCGAAGCAATTGGATTAAACAAATCCTTAGTTGATGAATATTTTACAGGCACAACTTCCCGAATAGGTGGTATCGGACTCGATGAGATAGCACAAGAAGTTCTTGCTCGGCATAAATCAGCATACGAAAAACGTCCGGCAGGTTCCCTCGAGCTTGATTACGGCGGCGAATATCATTACAGAGACACCGGCGAGGAACATCTATGGAATCCAACTACGGTCTCGCGGCTGCAGCAGGCTGTGACAAACGATGATGCAAATGCATACGAGGATTATGCCCGGGCTGTAAATGACCAGTCACGAAAATTATGTACACTGCGGGGATTGTTTGAGTTCACAAGCTCCGAGGCAATCCCAATCGAACAAGTGGAGCCGGCCAGTGAGATAGTCAAGAGATTCTGCACAGGAGCAATGAGCCACGGCTCAATCAGCAAAGAAGCTCACGAATGCATGGCCATCGCGATGAACCGCATAGGCGGCATGAGTAATACCGGTGAAGGTGGTGAGGACGCATCACGTTACATTCCGCTGGAAAATGGCGATTCGAAGAACTGTGCCATCAAACAGGTCGCCAGCGGCAGGTTTGGAGTTACCATCAATTATCTCGCTCATGCAACAGAGCTGCAGATTAAGATGGCCCAGGGAGCCAAGCCGGGTGAGGGAGGTCAATTGCCGGGGCATAAAGTAACAGAAGAAATCGCTGCGATGCGACATTCAACACCCGGAGTCACTTTAATATCACCGCCTCCTCATCATGATATATATTCCATCGAGGACCTGGCGCAACTTATATATGACCTAAAGTGCAGCAATCCGGGAGTGAAAGTATCTGTCAAACTGGTCGCTGAAGTGGGCGTAGGGACAATTGCCGCCGGCGTTACCAAAGGTAATGCCGACGAAGTTCTTATCAGCGGCCACGATGGTGGAACCGGCGCCAGTCCGCTTTCTTCCATTAAGCATACCGGATGCCCGTGGGAACTCGGTCTGGCTGAGACGCAACAGGTGCTTTTAATGAATGGTCTTCGAGATCGAATAAAAATCCAGGCCGACGGCCAGATGAAAACGGGAAGGGATGTTGTCGTAGCCGGTTTACTGGGCGCTGAGCGATTTGGATTCGGTACGGCGGCACTTGTAACGCTTGGTTGTACGTTGTTGCGTAAATGTCATCACAGCGCATGCCCGTTCGGAATTGGGACACAGGACCCGGAGCTTCGAGAGCGGTTTGCCGGCAAGCCCGAGTATATCGAGCGATTCATGCACTTTGTTGCTGAGGAAGTGCGCCTGATTATGTCTGAATTAGGCTTTCGCAAATTTGATGATATAGTGGGCAGAGTTGACATGCTATCGGTTAGCAAGGCTGTCAACCACTGGAAGGTGAAAGGGCTGGATTTTTCCGCTATCTTTCATCAGCCGGACATGGACAATAACGAACCTAAAAGGCAAATTAACGCCCAGCCATCAAAGATTGACGACAATCTCGACTGGCAGATTCTGGAAAAAGCAAAACCGGAAATCGAACAAAAAAAGAATGTCGTTATCGAGTTGCCGATTCGCAATACGAACCGTACTGCGGGTACCATTCTTAGCAATTATATAGTGCGAAAGTTCGGGCCGGAAGGGCTTGCTGACAATCCAATGGAAATCGTGTTTCGCGGCTCGGCCGGACAAAGTTTCGGTGCGTTTTTAGCGCCGGGAATTACGCTCAGACTTATTGGCGAGAGTAACGATTATTTAGGCAAGGGGCTTTCCGGCGGTCGAATCGTTGTTGTAAAACCGAAAACAGCACCATTTATCGCTCATGAGAATATAATCGTCGGTAATACACTGCTTTACGGCGCCACCTCAGGAGAAGTTTTTATTAACGGCATAGCAGGCGAACGATTTGCCGTGCGAAACAGCGGAGCTACAGCAGTCGTCGAAGGTGTCGGTGACCATGGGTGCGAGTATATGACAGGTGGAGTGGTTGTTGTCCTTGGTCAGACAGGTTGTAACTTCGCTGCCGGTATGAGTGGAGGCATAGCCTATGTTCTTGACGAGATGCAACTTTTCGATACTCTATGTAACCTTGACATGGTGGAACTGGAGAATGTCTGGCAGCAAGATGATAAAGACTTGCTTTTCGATTTAATTCAGCGTCATTTCAAGTGGACGCAAAGCAAGCGTGCCCAGCAAATTTTAGATGCCTGGCCCGACATGGTCGGCAAATTTGTAAAAGTTATCCCAATTGACTACGGCAGAGCCCTCGAAAAGATGCGGGCGGCAGAACGTCGCGATACCGAAACAACTCCTGCAACCGAAGAGGTATTTCAATGGGCGAAGTGAAAGGATTTTTAAAATACGAACGGCAGGATGTGGGGCACCGGCCGATCAAAGAGCGGATACGAGATTTTTCCGAACTGGATCGGCCGCTGACCCCCGACCAAATCCGTCGACAAGCAGCCCGGTGTATGGATTGTGGAATACCGTTTTGCCACGGCGCCGGTTGTCCCTTGAAAAACTGTATCCCAGATTTTAATGAGCTGGTATATAAGAACCGCTGGAAACAGGCCTGCGAATATCTTCATTCGACCAACAACTTTCCTGAAATTACCGGTCGTGTTTGTCCGGCTCCGTGCGAGACTGCCTGTACACTCGCCATCAGTGATGAACCGGTGCTGATTAGACACATTGAGTATCAGATTGTCGAACACGGCTTCGAACAAGGCTGGATCAAACCACTGCCGGCAAGGCAAAAAACAGGAAAGAAGGTCGCGGTGATTGGCTCGGGCCCCGCGGGTCTGGCTGCTGCGCAACAGTTGGTACGGGCCGGTCATGATATAGTCGTTTTTGAAAAAGATGAGCGGATAGGAGGACTTTTACGTTACGGTATCCCTGACTTTAAGCTCGAAAAGCACATTATAGATCGCAGACTGGAGCAATTAACTGCCGAAGGAGTTGAGTTCCAAACGTCAGTGGTAGTCGGAGAGGACATATCTGCCCGCTATCTGAGAAAGATGTTCGATTGCATCTGCCTGACCATGGGAGCCGGACAGCCACGAGACCTTAACATACCCGGCAGAGGATACGACAACATCATGTTCGCAATGGATTATCTGTCATCACAGAACAAGATTTACTCCGGTGAGTTAACAGATAAATCCAGAATTGTCACAGCCAAAGATAAAACTGTAATCGTCATAGGCGGCGGTGATACGGGCAGCGACTGCGTAGGAACAGCCCGCCGTCATGGAGCAAAAAAGATATATCAATTTGAAATCCTACCTAAGCCTCCTGAAACACGGCCGCCTGATACACCATGGCCTATGTGGCCGAGAATTATGCGGACATCCTCGTCGCACGAAGAAGGTTGCGAGCGAAGATGGGGCGTAATGACCAGGAAATTCTCAGGCTATGAAACCAGACTGGGACATATTCACTGCTGTCAGGTCGAATGGATAAAAAAGAACGGCAACTGGAAGATAAAAGAAGTACCTGACACCGACTTTGACATTGAGGTTGACCTTGTTATTCTGGCAATGGGGTTCCTGCATGTTGTTCATGAGGGACTGATTAAGAATCTCGGTCTAAAACTGGATGAAAATGGCAATATAGCTGTAAATGACTGCCAAACCAGCGAACCATGGGTATTTGCCGCGGGTGACTCTGCGAGCGGTGCTTCATTGGTAGTAAATGCTATTAACAGCGGCCGCCAGGCTGCTGCTGCGATCAATCAGTGGCTTCAGAAAAGTTAACCTAGGCATCTTTTTATCTGCTAATACAAAAAGTCCTGTTGTTGCAGGAAAAATATGTTTTGAAAACATATCAACTACTTCATCTATTGACAGCCCGGATAGGTTTCGTTAAAATCCGACATCTTTGGATCGGCTATTCAATAATTTGAGCAGCTAAAATCCTTACCGCCCCACAAAATAAAGTGGGATCGTAGGGAGCTGAGCAATCCTCAGTCCTTATTAGATACCAAGGTAAAATCATGAAAAACAGAGCTTCGAAAATATACTTTTTCTATTGCTCGAACAGCCTTG
>Ga0209536_100003104_pt1 | contig 26875 bp, 27 predicted proteins | sample DeeMarSeWOR28_12_FD_187461 | JGI IMG/M metagenome (GOLD analysis project Ga0209536, IMG submission 187461) | Marine sediment microbial communities from White Oak River estuary, North Carolina - WOR-2-8_12 (SPAdes) (version 2) | ecosystem: Environmental > Aquatic > Marine > Intertidal zone >... | reverse complement strand
TTTTGTTTACCCTGCGGGAAAGCCGATGCCGCCCCATCTTCTGCGTTGCCAAGGGCTCGCGGTAGATTATTACAGCTTCGTCCTTGGACGCCTTGAAGCCGGGTCACCCTCGACTTTTGCTCATTTTGGGTACTAGCTACACCACAGGACTCCGAGCGCAAAAAGTTACTGTTTCTTTGGTGTTGGATGGAACCCGACGTTCAATTTATAAGACCTGATCATTCTGTCAGTAACTGAACCACTCGTTCGCGATGGAAATCGGGATCTCCAAAGGCGGCTTCGTTGGCTTTGGCCCTTTTAAGATACACGTGCATGCCGTTTTCCCAGGTAAAGCCGGTTCCACCCAGCACCTGAATCGCTCCGCCGGTGACCTTGGTAAAGGCTTCCGTACAAAATGCCTTTGCGGCGGATGCCGCCAGGGCGGCCTCTCTATCGTCCCCATGATCCTGGGCCCAAGCCGCCCAGTATAAAATCGAACGCGAGCTTTCCACCGCCACAAACATATCCGCACAGCGATGTTTAATCGCCTGAAATCCTCCGATGGGCTGGTCATACTGGACCCGAACCTTGGCATAGTCGGTCGCGGTTTCCATGGCATACTGGGCGCCGCCCAGACATTCGGCAGCAAGCCCGACTTGCGCGCGCTGGAGTACGCGTTGTAAGGGCTCCCATCCCTGATTGAGCACTCCCAGGATTGAATCCGGCCCCAGCCGAACGTTACTAAATTCCACAGTGCTCAATCTCCGGGTGGCGTCCATGGTCGGTAAGGGTGTAATTTTTAATCCGTCTGCAGCGGCATCCACCAGAAAAAGAGTAATCCCGCCGTCGGTGCGAGCCGCACATACCATGATGTCCACCAAATGGGCATCGGGCACACATAGTTTGGTGCCGTTTAAAACAATGTCATCACCATCCGGCCGGGCATCCATATAAATATATCCCGGGTTGGAGCCGCTGTCGGATTCATAAAGCGCCAACGTCCCTTTTAATTTTCCATCGGCGATATCAGCAAGGTATCTCTCTTTTTGAGCGTCATTCCCAGCCTGTAGAATAGCTTCGGCAGCCAGCATGACCGTCGAGAAAAACGGCCCCGGAACCGCCGCGCGTCCCATTTCCTCCAAAACCAGATTGAGATCGATCTGCTCCATTTCCATGCCACCGTGGGCTTCCGGAATACGCATCGCCATCCAGTCCATAGCGGCCATTTTGTCCCAGAGGTCGTCGCCAAAACCGGATTCACCTTCATACATGTCAAGAACATAATCAATGGTGCATTCTTTTTTTAAAAACCGTCGCGCCTCTTTCGCAATATCCTTTTGAGCTTTACTCAGACTGATATCCATGGATTATACCTCCTCCTTTTTCATGCGGGACATATCCTTGGGCAGGCCGAGAACGCGCTCGCCGATTATATTTCGTTGAATTTCTGAAGTGCCGGCTTCAATGGTGTTCCCCTTGGATCTTAAAAAAGCATATTGCCAAAACCCACTCTGGACAGACCAATCCGAATCACCGCTAATCAATCCGCTGGGCCCCTGCATACCTAACGCGGCTTCGGTGATCCTTTGGTTGGTTTCGCTCCACAAAAGCTTACCGATGGACCCCTCGGGTCCCGGTATGCCTCCCTGGAGCTGGGCACAAAGGTTGCGTAGCCCATGATTTTTAAGTACCATGACCTCGATATAGGCCTGACCTAACTTCTGCCGAGCGATAGGGTCCTCAAGTACGGGGCGCCCTGAACGTTTGGTTTGTCCGGCCATGTCGACCATTCTGTGAATATTCTTTTCGTACAACGCACCGAGGATAGCATCCCCCAGGGTGCGCTCGAACATCAGGGTAGTAATGGCAATTTTCCAACCATCCCCTTCTTGGCCGACCAGATTCTCAACCGGAACGTTCACGTCATCAAAAAAGACTTCATTGAATTCGGCTTCACCGGTAATCTGTTTCATAGGCCGGACATCGATGCCGGATGATGTCATGTCCACCAACAGGTAGCTCAGTCCCCGATTTCTGCGGGAATCCGGATCGGTACGAACTAACAAAAGACAATAATCAGCCATATGCCCATAACTCGTCCAAACTTTCTGGCCGTTGACGACATAATGATCGCCTTGGTGAATGGCTAGGGTTTGAATATTGGCCACGTCGGAGCCGGCATCCGGCTCACTGAATCCCTGGCACCAGATATAGGTACCGTCGATGGTTCTGGGTAGAAGCTCTTTTTTCTGTGCTTCGGTTCCGCAGGCTAGGATCGTCGGCATGGCAATCGCCTGGGTAACCAACCCGGGTGCGTTTAGGACTTGACACGTCGTTGCGATTACCTGGGAAACAATAATCCCTTCAATCACCTCTTTCCCCTGTCCGCCGTATTCTTTGGGATAGTGCCTGGCGGCATATCCCGCGTCGGAAAGTTTTTTCTGAAAATCCTGATAAGCCCGCCTCTCTTCGTCGCTATTTTCAAATTTTGGTGGGTTTTCCGGATCCCAATCATCGGGAAGCGTTTTTTCCAACCATGCGACAAACTCTTCGCGGAATGCGTTCTGTTCGGGAGTAAATCGAAAATCCATAGCTTTTCCTCCTCCTTACCTCTGCTCGTCTCCTAATTAACACGGCAATTAAATCAGCTCTAATCGACCTCCGCCACGGCATTCCCCAGCACGATCTTGCCTTCCGTGGTTTTGACCTGAATAATATATCTGCCGTTCTCCAGCTTCCATCCTTTAGTGATCAATGTGTCACCCGGAAATACAATGTCCATGAATCGAGCGGCGAACGACTTAAACCGATTAGGGTCACTTCCACAGACAGAATGAAGAATAGCCCGGCCGGCATGGCCATACGTGCAAAGACCATGCAGAATGGGACGCTCGAGTCCGCCCTGCTTGGCAAACTCCGGATCAATGTGCAGCGGATTTTTATCGCCGCTGAGGCGGTAAAGTGCGGCCTGATCGGGAGACGTGGGATACTCCACTCGGAAGTCTGGGGACTTCCCGTCCGGCGGATCGAAGCGTTCAGTCTTCGGTCCCCGTTCACCGCCGAAGTTTCCCGCGCTTCGATCAATAAGCACGACCTTGTTCTCAAAAAGCAGTTGGTCACTTTGATCGTAAGTCGTCAGACGTATATTCAGCACGGCTCCCTTGTCCCCCTTGTCATAGACCGAATCCCATATCCCCGACGTATACAGTGTTCCCGAAGGTGGAATCGCACCGTGTACAACGATCTTTTGCTCTCCGTGAAGCATAGCAGGCAGGTTGATACCTAAATCGGCCATCAAGTTAATAACGCAGGGAACCAAGGGAATGACTGCATACGTGGGAAACACTTTGAGGTTTTTCTCATAAATAAAATCAAGTTCATCCACCCCGGCCCCGATACCCAGCGCATAAAGAATTACGGCATCTTGATCATAGGTGAAGGGAATTCTCTCTGTCTTCTTTCCGATTAAATCCAGATTTAGGGCCATAGGGCTACTCCTTATTGCGTCCATTTCTTATTCAACGCGACATCAACATGCTTATGACTTCTATTCCAACATTCTCTCAAGAAAGCATAAATCAGTTGCCAGGCAAGGCTTGATAAGTTCGGTCAATTGTAGAAATTCTGCGACCTGTTTACATCGATAATCCGCCACTCACCAAAATCACCTGCCCCGACACATAGTCGGACAGCGGTGAAGCAAGAAACAAAATGGGACCGGCGGCCTCCTCGGGTGTCCCTGGACGACCCAAAGGAATCATCATCGTCATTGCTTGGCGCTGGGCCTTGGGGATACCGACGGGCACCTTGTCGCCGTCCCGTTCCAGGTCTTCGGTTTCCTCTTTGTTTTTGGTCAAACGAGTGTCGATCCAGCCGTAGGCGATGACATTGCACTGAACGTTAAATCTGCCCCATTCTTTGGCCATGCTTTTGGTAAACCCCGATACCGCCGATTTAGCCGCCGCATAGTTGGATTGGCCCGCATTACCACTTGTGCCGGACATGGAGGAAATGTTGATGATTTTCCGCGCCACGGCCCGACCCGATTCCTCAATTTCCAGTTTGGCCGCATCACGAAAAAAAGGCGCAGCCGCCCGAATAATTTTGAAGGGAGCTTTAATATGAATGTCCATCATGGCATCCCACATCTTGTCGCTCATTTTATGAATCACCCCATCCCAGGTGTAACCGGCGTTATTGACAATGATGTGAATTCCACCGAAGGCGTCCGCCGCCGCCTGGACAATCCCTTCAGCAAAATCATCGGCAGTGGCGTCGCCCACATAAGCCACTGCCTCACCCCCCACCTTTTTTATTTTCTCAACCGTTTGGTTAGCCGGTTCAGAGTCTATGTCACTCACCACCACCTTGGCGCCTTCGCTGGCAAACTTCAACGCCGCAGCCTGTCCGATCCCTCGTCCCGACCCTGTAATGATGGCAACTTTGTCCTGTAACATATTTTCCATCTTGGCTATCCTTTCGAATTCAGTATTTTTTTATTATTAAAATCAAATCTTATTTAACCGGGTGAATCCGTGTGGGTCTGCCTGCCCTGTGGAATGCGAAGCCTATTCCTCTGGGGTGACTAATTGAAAAACTCCTAATCAATTCCTAGAATCGCTATGGCAGCCACATTTTGATGCGGCATACCCCCCAAATTATGGGTCAGTCCCAACCGCCGGTTTTTTACTTTTCTATCTTCCGGCACCCGTTCGAGCAACTGCTCATACATGGCATACATCATCCGCAGCCCCGAGGCCCCGATGGGATGGCCAAAACATTTCAAGCCCCCGTCCACCTGGCAGGGAATCTGCCCGTTTAGATCATAAAATCCGCCCATGATATCTTCGTAAGCACCGCCTTTGGGAGAGATATGCAAATCCTCCATGGTGACCATCTCGGTGATGGAAAAGCAATCATGGACTTCGCACATACTCAGTTCTTCCCTCGGATCTTTAATTCCGGCTTCCTCGTATGCTTTGGTTGCCGCGATTCGAGTAGTGACAAAATGGGCACCGTCCCAGCTGTTGCCGATGGCCTCTTCACCGGAGCTGACCGATACTGCCAAGGCCTTGACGTTAACGATGTTCTGATTCTTTTTCAAATCTTTGGCAATGTCCGGTGTGGTGATGATGGCACAGGCCGCTCCATCGCTCACCCCACAACAGTCAAAAAGTCCCAAAGGATAGGCGATCATGGGTGCGGCTTTAATCTGCTCCTCGGTAACCGCCTTGCGTAAATGGGCCTTGGGGTTCAACGCACCATTGGCATGGCTCTTGGCCGAAACATGAGCCATGGCGTCTTTAATTTTGTCCATGGAAATACCCCATTTGGCGCTGTATGCCGTAGCCAGTTGTGCGAACATACCCGGCGCGGTCATGTTGGCACTCATCATAAATTGCTGAACACCCATTCCCACGCTGGCTGGCAATCCCCCGTAACCGGTGTCCTTTAATTTTTCCACTCCCAGTGCCAGGACAATATCGTAAACACCGGCCGCCACGGAATAACAGGCAGCCCTAAATGCTTCCGTGGCCGTGGCGCAATAGTTTTCTGTACGCGTCACCGGTATATAGGGTAATTTTAAGGCTACACCTAAAGGAACCGCCGCCTTGCCCACATTTATCTCATCAATATGGGTGCCGATATAGGCCGCCTGAATTTCCTTTTTCTCGATACCGGCATCTTCCAGGCATTCTACAAAGGCTTCGGCCGCCAGATCTTCAGCGTACGATTCCCACCGTTCACCAAAACGCGTGCATCCCATACCTATGATTGCAACTTTATCCTTAATTCCCGTAGCCATTTATGCCACCTCCTTCATGGGAACCGCCTTCCAAAAATAGCCGGAAATGTCCCTTTTTTCATCATAGTATTTTCGGCGAAAGCTCATCGATACCGCCATACCGGTAGCCAGTTCATCCAGATTACAATCGGTTAAATCGAACATCATTTTACCGCCGCCTTCAAACTCGATCTGGCCGTAAATGGCAGGCGGATTTAAGGATGCCGCCAGCATATCACCTGTGAAGCTGGCAATATGCCCGGTTTTATCCGAGAAACGGTAGTCTTCCATATCACCGATTGCACCGCACTCGGCGTTGACACAAACCGTCTGGGGGGGAATTTGAGCCGTGCCGCATTGTTTGCATTTTGTGCCCCAAAGACCTAACACTGTCTTTCGGGAACGCCACAAAGCCGACCAACGGGTCCAGACGTCCTCTTCAGACCGCAACCCGGCATCGCCCGGCAAAATATTGCGCCAGATAAGATATTTGGTGTAATTATCCAGCTCCGCCTTGTTGACCAGGTATTCTGAAATACCTCTGGTTTTGGCTTTATTGGTAATATGCTCGGTGACTTCGAAATAAAGGGCATCGCATCCACTGCCGAAGCTGATCACCAGCAGTTTGTCTCCCGCTTTTGCCTCTTCCAGAGCATTTACCAGCATCACCAGGGATTGAGCGGTCCCGCTTTGTCCGATTTCTGCTTGAAAATTACTCTGATCCGCCTCCGCTGCGATCCCCAAGGTTTTGTTGAGCTTTTTGCGAGCCGCTGGGTAATGGCAGTCGTAAATGACTTTGGTGAAATCTTGAATTTCCAAATTGAATTTGTTCAGAAGACCACTAACGACTTCCGGAATAAACTGATCAAATCCAAAATCCCGGATCCACCGATCTTCCCATTGACGATCGTATTTAGCGGACTGTCCCCGGTAGTGATCGGCAAAATCATACGTAATGGAATAAGACCCCTTGAATGCGGCGATCACATCGTGATCCCCTACAACGAGGGCCGCGGCGGCATCACCAAAAATCAGCTCCTGAGGAGACGCCGGTTTTCCCAGTCGGCATTCGGATGCCGCCACAACGATGTTATGTAATCTCTTGGCCTCAACCCCGTCCAGGGCAGACAGCAAGGCGCTGGTACCGGCTTTTAGGCTGCCTGAAAAATCAGCGGCTCGAATATGATCATTTAAACCCAGCGCGGTGGATACGATGCCGGCATTGAGCCTTTCCTTGTAAGGCATCGTGGTGGACGCGAAATAGATTCCTTCTACCATGGAACGATCCATTCCGGCGAGGGCCTCGAGCCCCGCAGCCACAGCCATCGTGATACTGTCCTCATCGAAATTGGCAACCGCTTTTTCACCTTTGGCATTGGCTATATTCCCCGGGTTCATCCAGCCCACCGCTTGATACACCGCTGTCCGATTTAAACGATATCGCGGGATGTAGCCGCCATACGAACATATTCCGACCATATTTACTCCTTTCTATTGTCGATATTATCTATCATTCGATATGTTTCCCGTAACAGTGGGATTGGAAAAAAAAAGCACAGACGTCAGCATGAGGTATATTCTAACCATCCCTGTAAGGCGGTTCCTCCCACCAGGGATAAAAATCAGGCATATCCGAACTCGGCGTCATCTTAAAATTCGGAGTCCGTTTTTCTAAAAACGATGCACCCCCTTCTCTGGTGTCTTCGGTCTGAAACATATAACTGAGGCATTTGGACTCGATGATATGGGCTGCCATGGGATGGGCGGCACCCAACATCTTCCAGAGCATCTGTCTGGACAAGGCAGTGGACACAGCCGAGGTATTGACTGCGATTTCAGCAGCTATGTCTTTTACGGTCGGTATGAGTTCTTCCGCCGGGACAACCTGGCTGAACAGCCCCATCTGCAATCCTTCACGGGCGGTGAACAGCCGGCCGGTCAGAATCAGCTCCGAAGCCCGGCTGATGCCGACAATTTTGGGTAAAAAATACGTGCTGCAACCTTCCGGCACAATTCCTCTGCGGTTAAAAACAAATCCAATTTTTGTAGCTACCTCGGAGGCAATCCGGATATCCATGGCCATTGTCATGGTAATCCCGACGCCAACGGCATGCCCGTTTATAGCTGCGATAACGGGTTTTTTCATATCGAATATTCTTAATGTGGCTTGTCCGGCCGTGTCTCGATGCGGTCCTGTTTGGCCTGCGAGATTGAAGCCCCCGCTGCTTAAATCCGCGCCCGCACAAAACGCCCGCCCCGCCCCCGTAAAAACGACGACCCGCACAGTATCGTCGCTGTCCGCCAGATCCAGGGCACGAATAACCTCCGCCATCATGATGGGAGTCCAGGCGTTCAGACTCTGCGGGCGATTCAGCGTAATCATTGCAATCCGATCATCTACATCATATCTAATTTGCTCAAAATCCATAAAAAAATTGCCTCCCGCTTTTACCAGGCCATTCCTGCCTTTTTACGCTCCTCTCGAAAGTGGTCCATCGTCTCTACAAACGCTTCGGTCTTGGAAAGCGCATCTTCCTCATCAAATAGACGTAGATCAACGATGTCACCGCTAACGATCAGCGCCGGAACCTTGAGACGGTTTTCCAGCAAATCTTTAAGGTGGAGTAATGGATAGGTAGCTGAGCGACAAGACATCAGCGGATGACAAAATATTCCATCGGCTCGATAATCATGTGCCGCCTTAAAATACGGGGCTACAAAAGTGCCTGTTACAATGTCATGTTCCTGCGCGAATTGGTTCGTATCGGTGAATTTTTGATAAGTCAGGCGGGCGATACGTTCCAGGGGATCGTTGATCCCCTGCAGTTCTTTCTCCGGAATCGGGCAAGGCGCATGATAACCAAAGCTCTCGTAAACCATGGCAATGCCATAGTTTTCCGCTAGTTTATCGAAAAAACCCAGGCTGTGCCAGGGAGGAAGTTCGGCGAACATCATGCGGTATTTTTCATTGGGAATCGCGCCTGTTTTATTATCTACCCTGTTTTTAACCTCATTATACACTCGTTGATAGAAATCATAGGCTTCGGGGTCATAGGGCAGGTAAAAATGGGCCAGCATGATGGCCCAAAAATCCTGCGCAACCATGGGAGAAGGAACAGCTTGGCGTAATAGGTCAACCTCATGGGCCAAGCGCAAGGTCTTAAAGGCCATATCAACGGTTTCTTCCAGCTTGTCCCAGTCCATTTTCTTATCTAAAAGACCTTCGAGAAAGAATACGAACTTTTTTAAATGATCCACCATAAATTGAATGCTCTTGGCCTTATTGTCCGGCAAGAAAGATTCCATAAGCCCCGGGAATGGAATTTCGAGTGTCCACTGGGGCACATCTAAATAGCGTTTCAACCCCTGAAACCACTTAAAGCGCGCATCGCAAGCCGCCCCTGAGCCAATCAGCACCACCGGTTTAGGCATCCCGCCCGCGGGAGCATTCGACGGAATCTCCATGTCGTTTTCGGCCATAAAGCTGGCATAACCGAGGCTGTTGCGGGCGTATCCACAGAGTGAAGTAGGGAATCCGTCGCTGTCGCTACGTTCCAGATAGGGTTCCGCCTGACGAGAGGCCCCACAGAAGGCCCCGTAATTTTCGGGAAAAACCAGTTCAAGTCCCATGGCATTGGCAATCAGTTCACCCTCGTACCACGTCACCATGGACCATCCCACCGGACGCCCTTCCAAATGAGCCTTATGGGCATTTTTTATCAGTTTTTTGCCAAAATATCCGGCCTCCCTGGCAGTCTCCATACTTTTAGCCGCTGTGGCTTTCTTTTTTTCTGCTTCCATAGTATTTAATTCCTTTACTTTCCTTCCTGTGCCGCTGCGGGTTTATTGACACGCGCCTTTCAGGGCATCCCCAACTTAAAAGATGGGCGCTTTGCTGCCTAATCTTTTGCTTTTTCTGTCAATTCCGATCTAATACAAAACGACATAAATAAATGCGCAAACATGCACAGCGTTCTGCATGTTTGATACTATGCGGTAGCTCAAAATCACCGATTCAAAAGAAGAATATGCAAACTATTACGACGCTGTGTATAGCATGATGAATAACGAATGTCGACCCTTGACGTGCTGTTGACCAAATCTAAATCGGTATATTACACAGGGAAAGCAAAGGTGTTCGACACCTCATATGAGAACGTTTCGTATATGCTCGGCGATTATATTACTCCGGATTTCAGATTTGCAATGCCTTCCCCTATAGAGTCTTGAATAATTTAGCTGTATTTTCCGGCAAGCTGGTAGGTCTCGCTTTCAAAATAGGCGTTGAAGGACTTAACGTCTTAAAGGCAAGATTTTGACAAAAACGCTATTTGATCATACGATTCAAGCGTTTCACGATGTTGGGGTGATTGGAAAGCCGGAAGCCTATGAGGCGTATATGCGAAAACAAGGATCGAAGTACGACGGTAAGCCTGGTTTTGATCCCGGTTTCTTTACCTAAAATAACCAAAAAAATTTAGTGCCAAATGTTGATCTATCCAATTCTTTTGCGGGCGAGGGCAAGTGACGTATCTATTCGGGCTGAAATTCTTCTATTATTTTTCCCCTCTCAATGAAGCTGACGATAACATCCAAAGCATTTTCATAGGCGGATATTGCAGTTTGCAATTTGTTGACTATCAGGTCATCCGAACCTAAAGTCTCCTCTGCTTTCAACAGCAACTCTTCACCCTTTGCGAAATGATTTGATATTTCCGTTAACAATTCTTTTCGTTTTTCATGTTTTTCACGCTCATGAGCAATAATCGGCAACAGCCTTCGAACTGAATATTCCACCAAAGCATCCCTTGGAGCATTATGCTCGCTGGAAATCATATCCAGAAATGATAATGACCTTCGGCTGATAACAAAGGTTTTTTGAATACGCACATGGCTGTCAAATTTAGTGTCTTCTAGCTCACGGGCCACGTTCTTTAAAACCTGAGCATCCTCCATTAAATGGTCAAACACCGATTTTTGTTTGATTCCCAATTGAGCAGAAAGAATACTGATCGCATCAATACAGGCTTCGGAAAGTCGAAATGTCGCGCGCACCGATTGTCTCCCTCTAAGGTCCAACGTCGTTGGTTTAGGCACGGATGCATCCATATCCATTTGGTTTTCTTGTTTTTTTTTCATCTATACGCTCCTTTAATCAGAGGCCCAGCATGTCTCATTATTTAAATATAATGGAATTTTTAAGTAATGCAATGATTTTAATATTGTGGATCTTGACAATATTTAATTTAATTTTATCATATAATAAATTTTTTGGCTTTCGTCATTAAATAATTTCTAAGATTAGATTGCTTAACGGCCGCAACCATTAGGATAAAGGAGGTTCCAAAATGATTTACCGCAGAGTTTTTAACGTGCCAAGCTGGAGGTTTAGAAGTCCGTTTGATGAATTGGAGCGCATGAGACGGCAGATGGATCGTTTGTTTGAAGATACCATGAGCCCGCATCAACGACCACGAGCCGGCGTATTTCCGCTGATCAATTTAACCGAGGATAAGGACAATTATTATGTTCGGGCAGAATTACCGGGTGTGAAGGGAGATGAGCTTGATATCCAGGCTACCTCCAATAACCTTGCTATCTCCGGCGAACGAAAGATAGCTGCCGAGGAAGAAGGTGCCAAATATCATCGAAGGGAGCGCGAGGCAGGAACATTCTCCAGAATGGTCGCACTGCCGGGTGAAGTCAATACCGACAAAGTGGAGGCCAATCTGCAACATGGTATTTTAACCGTAGTGGTTCCGAAAGCAGAGGTTGCAAAGCCCAAGCAGATTAGCGTAAAGTAGGTTAAAGGTATTTCTACAAAGGAGGGATCTCTCAATGACCGATACACAGAGCAAAGAGCTTAAGGTTCGAGAAAAACAAGAAGTGACCAGTCCAGCCGAGCAGACCACGCCGGGATTGGTTTTTACCCCTGCTGTGGATATATTTGAGACGGAAAAAGAGATTACTATGCTTGCCGACATGCCGGGTGCCAGAGCGGAGGATTTATCCATCGACCTGCGTGACAACACGTTGACCCTGTCGGCGGATATTGCTCCAGTTGGAAACACTGACGAGGAAAACATTCTAATTGAATATGAGTCCGGCAGATATTATCGACAGTTTACGCTCGGTGAATTAATCAACCAGGAAAAAATTGGTGCTCAGCTTAACGATGGCGTACTGCGCCTATCGCTTCCAAAAGTTGAAAAGGCAACCCCTAAAAAAATTACGGTTAAGGCAGGCTGAGAGGAATAAGGAGCCGGATAAACTTAAGAAAGACGATTTGCCCCAAATTCCGGCTCCGGATTTCATTGGAAAACATTTACGTTCGTTGTCCGCTGACAGACAATTAAGATCGTCTGAGGAGGTTTGCCATGGCAAAAAGCTACTTTGCAATTCTCGGTATTTCGTCAAATGCAACAGCGGATGAAATTAGAAGTGCCTATCGCCGACTTGCCAAAGAATTTCATCCTGATCGTTACACAGGTGACAGTGATACATTCCGCGAAATCCAAGAAGCTTACTCTGTGCTTGGAAATGTCCGGAAACGACGGGAGTACGAGCAGAGAATCTCAAAGGTGACGCCAAAGACGTGGTTGAGACGCACGAGATACCCTGAACCGGAACCTCTTATCCCTGAGGAGAGACCGATCGACATGGGGGAGATATCACCGGTCCGATCGTTTCAGTCATTTACACCATCGTTCGACGAAATCTTTGACTGGCTGTGGAGAAATTTTTCCGATTTGACTCAGCCCAAATCCAGCCGAGTTCAAAACCTGACACTTGAAGTAACACTGACACCCGAGCAGGCGCGCCGCGGTGGAAGCGCCAGGGTCATGCTACCCGCGCAGGCCGTTTGTCCAACCTGCCGCGGCTACGGTGAAATCGGACTGTATGAATGCTCACGATGTGCCGGTGAGGGTGCTATTTCGGGAGAAATGCCTGTTTCGGTTGCATTTCCACCGGGTTTGACAAAAGATCATGCTGTGATGATACCTTTGGATCGGTTTGGGATACGCCACGTTCATATTACCGTGTTATTTCGACCGACAGGTCTTACTTCAGTTTGACACCGAAAAAAGTTGTAAATACTCCTCGAAACCCTCCGTTTTCAACTCTTCTTTGGGAATAAATCGTAATGCCGCTGAGTTGATACAGTACCGCAATCCCGTGGGTTGAGGTCCGTCCGGAAATACATGACCGAGATGTGAATCACCGTGTTTGCTTCTGACTTCGGTGCGGACCATAAATAGGCTGCGGTCCTGGTGCTCCACGATGTTACCGGGCACCAGGGGTTTGGTAAAACTGGGCCATCCGGTGCCGGAGTCATATTTATCCGTTGAGCTGAATAAGGGTTCACCAGAAACAATGTCCACGTAAATTCCTTCTTTTTTATAATCCCAGTATTCATTTCTAAACGGTGGTTCGGTTCCGTCTTTCTGCGTAACTTTGTACTGCAAAGCGGTTAATTTTTCCTTCAACACGTTGTCGTTCGGTTTAGAGAAGGCTGAATGATTTTCCGATGGCGTTTTGCTCGCGGGCATCTTCTCCCAGATGCGTTTAATGAACTGATCCCGGCCGGACCCGGAACGGTACATTTTGTAACGAATCGGGTTCTTTTTGTAGTAGTCCTGGTGGTATTCTTCAGCCATGTAAAATTTCTTGAATGGAATAATTTCGGTAACTATGGGTTGTTTGAACACACCGGATCTATCCATTTTTTCTCTGGATTTTTCAGCCGCAGCTTTCTGTTCTTCATTGTGATAAAAAATAGCCGAGCGATACTGAGGCCCCCGATCGACAAATTGACCCCCGGCATCGGTCGGATCCACATGCCGCCAGAAAACCTCCAACAATGCGGCATATGTTGTTTTCTCAGAATCGTACAGAACCTGGACGGCTTCATAATGGCCTGTCATTCCAGAGGAAACCTGCTCATAGGTAGGGTTCATTTCATCGCCTCCAGTATAGCCTGATACGACCTCCAGAACACCATCGATTTTTTCAAAATCCGATTCCGTACACCAAAAACACCCTCCAGCAAACGTGGCTTTTTCTATATTTTTTTCGTTCATATTTTTATCCATTTCGTTCGTCATATCTTGTTGTTGGCTTTTTGAATGTTGAAAGCCTAATAAGACCAATCCAATTAGGATTGCTAATCCTAAAAGCATAATCGTTTTCATGTCAATACCCCTTTCACACAAATCAAAAATACAATTTATTTGGCAGTTCCCAGGTAGGTTCCTGCATCTTTTAACGCTTTCTCCATCTCCTCGATGTTGATTAAGGCAGGATCATACCATACGGTGTTTGTCTCCTTGAAATCATGAAATCCATTGTTAACGGCTTCGACCCCTTTCAGCCCTTCCAGGGCTTCTTCGCCGACATCGTATCAGCTGACAAAGAAGACGACCTTGGACAATTCAGGATTTTCAGCGTTCGATAGCACATTGCTGCTACATACCAATATGGGGATCAGCACAAGTGCCGCAAATAAACGTGAAACCAATTCTCTTTTATTTTTCATTTACTTTATCTCCGTACAGCTTAAATGAGCGAAAGTCGAGGGTGCCCCAGCTTCGAGGCGTCCAAGGGCGACGCTGTAATCGTCTAGCGCGAACCCTTGGCAACGCAGAAGATGGGGTGGCATCGGCTTTCCCGAAGGGTAAATAAAATGAAGCTTAAAATAGACATATTTCATCTTTCTTATTGATGAACTATAGCTAATCTATTTTCTATGAACATTAATACTATTATCAGAAAGTTATTTAACTGCTTCGTTTTATTTACGCCCATTTGGGGTTGAAGCTACAAGGGTTCCATCCGCAACGATTGCAAGTTAAATCATATAATAACCACGCTAATTCACTCGGTCATCACGAAAATTTAACTTTTTTATAACAAAATTTACCGAATCAGCATGGGTTTACGCAGGGCGGTGGGCAGACAAGAGGAAGGTGAACGCAGTCCCGGAGCCGGGGGTACTTTCGACCCGTATCGGTTTGTGGTGCAATTCGAGAATTCGCCTGGCAATGGCCAATCCGAGACCGGCATATCCCGTTTTGTCGGTTTGAGATTTTTCTCTTTGGTAAAAACGATCAAAAATAAACGGCAGATCTTCCTCGGATATACCGCTTCCGGTGTCGCTGACACATATGGATATATCTTCATTTTGAGGATTTATCGTCAGTTGAATCGAACCGCAAGTCGGAGTATGTCGTAAAGCGTTCTCGACAAGGTTTTCAATGACCCGCTCAACCATTGCGATGTCGGCGTTTGCGAACGGGATGCGTTGAGGTTGGTCGATTTGAATGCTAATTTGTTTCTCGCGGGCCGACAATTCAAATTTTTGGACCACATCATGCGCCAGTTCGCTGAGGTTAAATGGCTCGTATCGGACTCTTATCTCACGGGAGTCCAGTTTTGCCAGTTCAAAAAGCTCGTCAACCAGCTTGCTGAGCCGTTCACAATGCCGGATGGCAATCTGAAGATGGTTCTTTCGATCTTCAGCGGTGAGATTTCCATCCTTGAGAAATAGTGTTTCGATGTAGCCCTGCAGGGTCGCCAGCGGGGTGCGCAGATCGTGGGATACGTTAGTTACAAGTTCCCGACGTAACATGTCCGACTCTTTCAATTTCTCCATCTGCGCTTGGATGCGCTCGATCATTTGTTTGAAGGTAAAAGTCAACCGATCGATTTCATCGCCCTGCTGCCGATCCGATCGGATAACTGATTGCAATTGCTCCGCCGTTTGCTCCATGTCCGGTGAATCCATAATCGAGGCCAGACGCCTCAATCTGCGTGTCAGATAGGCAAACAACATCAGTCCCGTCGTCAGAACAAAAAGAAGGCTTGCGACAATCCACCAGACGCTGAGTCGCATAATGTAGCTGCCCTTTAATTTCTGGAAGATGCTGTCGAAAAGCTCCCCTCCCAGAATAATATACAAATAACCTTGAAGCGCTCCCGTTTCCGGTATTCGGGCCACGCTGAATACTTTTTTCTTTCCGAGGTTACGAGGATCATCTCCTGTCAACGGAAAAACCGTGCCGGTGTCAAACCATTTCTCTATAGGTTCCAAATCAACCCGATTCATTTTTACCTTGCCGGGTGGAGCCGAGAAAGCCAGGATCTCACCCTCGGGATCAAGAAGATAAAGTTCGATGCTGGGATTCACGACCATCAACATGTCAAAGATTTCTTTAAGCCCCGTGTGGTTGATTTGATGATCCTGTATAAGGAGCTTTTGCACAACGATTTGTTTGGCCAAATCCCGATTGAGTTTTTGAATGGCTTCCTGTTGATACATATCCGAGGCAAACTGGGTTAAAATGAAAATAGATACACCCAGCAGACAAAAGAGTCCCAACAATGCAATGGCCAGTTTTGAATAGAGTGATTTAAGCATGCGTGTTGTTCTTTTGGAATTTAGATCTCGGTAAACTTATATCCCACCCCCCAAACCGTGAGTATGTAGGCAGGGTGGGCGGGATCTTTCTCGATCTTGGCCCGCAGCCGATTGATATGCGAGTTAACCGTATGTTCGTAGCCTTCATGCCCGTAACCCCAAACCAAATCCAGCAACTGAGACCGGGTGTAGACCTTTCCGGGATTATGCGCAAAATGCAACAGCAGATCAAACTCCTTTGCCGTGAGATCGATGGATCGACCGTCTACAGTTGTGCTTCTTTTAGACGGATCGAGTACGAGATCTCCGAACTGGAGCGCAGCCGGGACATGATCTTTGCCCTTATCCGTCAGCTCTTCGACTCGCCGCAAAATAGCTTTGACCCTTGCGAGAAGTTCTCGGATACTAAAGGGTTTGGTAACGTAGTCGTCTGCGCCGATTTCCAACCCAACTACCCTGTCCATTTCCGAGGATTTGGCCGTCAGTATTAAAATCGGTATATACGAGTGCTTGCGCCGCAGACGCCGGCAGACTTCTATGCCGTCAAGCTCCGGCAGCATCAGATCAAGAATAATTAAATCGTAATTGTGGGTATCTGCCTTGGCAAGGCCACTCAGTCCGTCAAAGGCAAGATCCACCTGGAAGGCTAAATCCCGCAGATGACCTTCAAGAAGATGGGCCAGATCGTGGTTGTCTTCGATTATTAGAATTTTTTTCGACATTTTTCAAACCACTCGTTGTGGCCGAAAAGCGTATGTCGGCCCGGATTAGCCATGATTGGGTCATATTACCTGCTTGGTTTTCCAATTGGAGCATCACCAATTTTAATCAACCTAATTTTCTGATTTCAATATGTCAAGAAATACTGATACAGGCGTGTTATGAGAAAATTGCAAAAGTGAGTTGGCTGAATTTTAATATGTATTTCATTTGACGATACGGAACAATATTCTTAGTCTTACCACCATCCACGCCGTGCTGAGCTGTACTCAAATACAGCTCGGCGCAGCTGCCGCCATCGTGACATCCCGGATTGAGGAGACTGAATAAAAACCTCAAGATTAGAAAAATCGTTTTTAAATTGACTGTAGAGGCTATTTTTTATAAGGTTCTTTTATACGGTTGAGAATTTTTCAGACAACCGGGAAGGCAGCCTTCGAATCATGAAAACCAAATTCAGGTTGGCCGGGCGCGGCGGGCAGGGGATCAAATTTGCTGCAAGTTCGTTGGCCAAGACTGCCATGTGCGCCCAATACCACACGTCGGTGTCCGTGGACTACACACCTTCGGTTCGCGGCGGCCCCATCTTTTGTGATGTGGTTATCAGTTCAGATCCCATTTCCTACCCCTTCTGTGACCGGGATGCCGATGTTCTGCTGATGCTAGATCAAACGGCTGCCCAAAGAATTAGCGAAAGCGTCTGCCATAAAACAGTTTGCTTTGTTGACGCCCACACGGTCACGGATCCTGAAGAATTTCTCACCAAAGGATTGATTTTTCGGTGTCCATTTTCAAAACGGGCGGATGAACATAATATCCCCGCTGCAGTCAACATTCTCTCTTTAGGATGGCTTTCAAAATATATTCGTCAGAGAGCCGCCAGCGGTGAGTTGCCGGCGCTGGAAGATGACCATTACCGTCAAGTGATTGAGAGCATGCCTGAGCGTTTCAGAGAAATCAACTCACGGGCCTTTCGGCTCGGAAAAATGCTTTTCAATGAAGCGCCGGTCGTCCCCTCGTAACGGAGGAAATCATGTTTCCATCGAGTCGCAAGCCCATTCTGACCCCCCCCCAGATCAAAAAGTACTACCGCGTTGAGGTAGACAGTGAACAGTGCGACGGATGTAAGCTGTGTACGGCATTTTGCCCGTTGGATGTCTTGGAAATCGGAGCTGAAACCAACCGCCGCATGCTCCACTTTGCCATTGTTGAAAACCCTCTGAGCTGTCTCGGCTGCGAGCAGTGTGAACGAATTTGTCCCGCCGCCGCCATTTTTGTCAGCGAGGTGGACAGCGAATCGGAGATAATGGCATGAAAAACGGTAGCGGCACCTTTGAAAAGCAGAACACTGTAGCGAAGCCCGCTGCAGTATTGACGACGGGCAATCACGCTTGCGCCGAAGGAGCTCTGGCAGCAGGTTGTCGTTTTTTCGGCGGTTACCCCATCACGCCTTCATCCGAAATAGCGGAGCTGATGTCCAGACGTCTACCCTTTGTTGATGGCACGTTTGTACAGATGGAAGACGAAATTGCGTCCATCATGGCCTGTCTGGGAGCATCGTTTGCAGGGGTAAAAGCCATGACGGCAACATCGGGCCCGGGCCTTTCGCTGATGGCCGAAAGTGTTGGCTTGGCGGTCATGATGGAAGTTCCTTTAGTCATCGTGACAGTCATGCGGGGCGGCCCCAGCACCGGTCAGCCCACGAATGCCTCGCAGTCCGACGTTTATCAGGTGCGCTACGCCTCCCACGGCGATTATGAACTGATCGTGCTGGCTCCCGGCTCGGTCCAGGAAATGTATGAACTGACCATTCGAGCCTTCGATCTTTCCGAGCGCTGGCGAACTCCTGTCATTGTGGCCGCCGACGGCACTCTGGGGCAGATGATGGAGCCCCTGACCCTGAAACCCGAGGTCGAGCAGGTGCAGCGGAAACTGCCCCAAGTAGCGCCGAAGGATTACAAACCTTTCCAGGTATTGGATGAAGATCTGGTACCTGCCATGGCTGTGGCCGGAACGGACTACGACTTTTATGCCACCGGTCTCACCCATGACGAGATTGGAAATCCCCGCATGGATCCCGAGGCAGCCGAAATGCTGATCACACGCCTTTGCGCCAAAATCCGCCGGGTGCGTCCCTATATCAACGATTGGGAGACCTATCGCCTTGAAGATGCGACACACGCGGTCCTGGCCTACGGGGTTAACGCCCGTGGTGTCCGTGAGGCTGTTGAGAAGATGCGTGCCGAGGGGCATCGTATTGGAATGGTCCGAATGAAAAGCCTATGGCCTTTTCCCGATGAACTCATGGAGCAGCTTGGGTGCCAGGTAAAAAAGGTCATCGTTTCGGAAATGAACAACGGCATGCTTATTCGGGAAGTCGAGCGTTTCAGACACCGCTTCAACGTAGCGGGAATAACGGTGCCGACGCCGGTACCGTTGCGACCGAGTGAAATTTACAGCCGTCTACTCAAGGAGATCTAAACCAATGCAGCAACAAGCCACCAATGATCTGAATCGTCAGACCGGGCACCCCCTGGCTGAGATGCTGAATCTAAATCGGTTCGTCTTCTGTCCCGGCTGTCTTATCGGCACGGTTATCACATCCCTGGCCACCTGTCTGAAGGAGGAAAACCTAACGGCCCGCGACTATGCCATCGTTTCCGGCATCGGATGCACCGGGAGATCCAGTGGTTGTTTTAAAGCTCCTGCTTTTCACACCACGCACGGCAGGGCCATCCCCTTCGCCACCGGGCTGAAACTGGCAAAGCCGCGTATCAAAGTCTTTGTCCTCTCTGGAGATGGGGATATATCCGCCATCGGTGGAAATCATTTCATCCACGCCGCCCGGCGCAACATCGATATCAGCGTGATCTGCGTCAACAACAGTGTTTACGGAATGACGGGCGGACAGGTAGCCCCCACGACTCAACTTGGCGACATTACATCCACCACGCCTTACGGGAACGTTGAGCCCCCATTCAATCTGGTTGGCCTGGCGGCGGCATCAGGCGCCACCTATGTTGCCCGCTGGCCGGGCTACGACACCCTCAGGCTTCAAAAAAGTTTACGCAAGGCCCTGTATCGGAAGGGATTCAGCTTCATTGAGGTCATTGTTCCCTGCTTCACGCAATACGGCCGGCGCAACCGCAAAGAGGGTGCCATGGAGATGATCGAGTGGCTGCGAGATATCGTTGATCTGCGGGTAGGATGTCCGCCGCACGAAGCTGTCTTTGATTTGAACAGAGGGCGTGCGGTCTGCGGCGAATTCGTGGAATCAGACGAAGAAGGATTCGTTGAAAATATTCAAAAACTTCGCGAGCGTGTAAAAGCAAAGAACGCCACGACATAACCAGCATTAAGGAGTCAACCTCATGGCTTTGGATCACCCAGCTCCGGTTAGTGAAGATTCCCCAGTTGCGCCAGACATTGGTGTTTTTCTTTGCAAGTGCGGTAAAAATATTGATGGCAGCGTCGATGTTGATTCTTTGGCTCACGCGGTAAATGATTTTCCGAGCGTCAAGCTGGTTCAGGTCAACACCTATACGTGTTCTGAGCCTGGACAGGCCGAAATCGAGACAGCCATCGCGGAACACAAGCTGAAAAAAATTGTGGTGGCCGCCTGTTCTCCGAGGCTTCACGGCCCCACCTGGCAGGAGCTGCTTAGGCGCAGCGGACTGAATTCGGCGGTGGTGGAAGTGGCCAACATTCGCGAGCAGTGCAGTTGGGTACATCTACACGAAAAAGCCGTAGGCACTCAAAAAGCGCTTGAATTGGTTCAGATGGCCATTGCCAGGGCCGAACTCCTCCAGCCGGTTTCTGAACTGAGAATCCCGGTCACCCAGCGAGCGTTGGTTATCGGCGCCGGGGTGGCAGGAATTCAAGCGGCTCTTGATCTGGCCGACGACGGTTATGAGGTTGTTCTGGTTGAGAAAAGCCCCACCATCGGCGGCATTATGGCACTGATCGATAAAACCTTTCCCACCATGGACTGCTCCATCTGTATTCTGGGGCCGAAAATGGCAGATGCGGGCAGGCACAAAAATATCACATTGATTGCCAATGCGGAAGTCTCCCAAATTTCCGGATATGTCGGCAACTTTGAGGTTAACATCCGCCAAAAGGCCCGCTTCGTAGATGAATCCCTCTGCACGGCCTGCAACGATTGTGTCGAGGTCTGTCCGGTCGATGTGGTTGACGAATGGTCGGGCAACCTCGGATGGCGCAAGGCGATTTATATTCCCTATCCCCAATCTGTCCCGGCTAGCTATATTATCGATGAAAAGAACTGTCTGGGGCTTTCCCCGTTGGCCTGTGGCAAATGCATTGAAGCCTGTGATAAAAAGGCCATCAAATACGAGGACCGCGACCGGAACTACACCTATAAGGTCGGTGCCGTAATTGTGGCCGTTGGCTTCAAACCATTTGACGCCCGCCGCATTCCGGAGTACGGCTACAGCCGGTATGACAACGTCGTGACTACCCTGGAGTTTGAGCGCCTGATCAATGCAGCCGGACCCACCCAGGGTGGGTTGGTGCGACCATCTGACCTTCGGGCTCCGGAACGGGTTGCGTTTGTCAATTGTGTCGGCTCCCGGGACGTCCGTTTCAATCCGTACTGCTCGAACTTTTGCTGCATGGAAAGCATCAAAAACGGCTTGCTGATTAAGGAGCACTGGCCGAATGTGGCGGTGACCATCTTTTACATGGATATCCGGGCATTCGGTAAAGGCTTTGAGGAGCTATATCGTCGTTCCCGTCAGGAGGGAATCCGTTATATCCGCGGCCGTCCCTCAAGGATTCTAGAGGATCCGCGCAGCAACAAACTCAATGTTATGGTTGAAGATACGCGCTCCGACACCCTTCTCGCTGAAGAATACGACATGGTGGTGCTATCGGTAGGCGCGGATGGCCCGGACGCCATACCGCTGCCCTTGGCCCGAAGCCCCGAGGGTTTCTACATCGAGGCCCACCCAAAACTCAAACCTGTGGACAGCCCCAGTGACGGCGTTTTCATTGCAGGCGGCGCTGAGGCCCCCAAGGATATTCGGGAAACCGTCACCCAGGCCAGCGCTGCCGCCGGGCGGGCGGCCGGTCTGATGCTGAGAGGAGAGGTGCGCATTGAGCCTCTGTTTGCATTTGTTGATTCTGAATCCTGCAACGCATGCGGGATCTGTGCCACACGCTGCCCTTATCAGGCCATCAGCGTGAACAAGGAAAAAAAGAGCCCGGCCCGGGTCAACCCCGCTCTTTGCAAGGGATGCGGAACCTGCGCTGCAGACTGTCCCCAGGACAGCATCACCATGACCAATTATACCGACACCATGATCCTGCGCCAGATCGATGTGGCCCTGCAGGATAATCCCATGGGGAAAGTTCTGATTTTTGCCTGCAATTGGTGCTCCTATGCGGGCGCGGACCTGGCCGGCACCAGTCGAATCCAGTATCCTACCAACACCCGCATCGTCAGGACCATGTGCTCGGGCAGGGTGGATCCGGATTTTGTCAAACACGCGTTTAATCTGCGTGCCGGAGCGGTGATGCTGACAGGCTGTCGACCGCAGGACTGTCACTACATTTCCGGTAACAATTTTGCTCTCAAGCGTGAAAAGAAGATACGCCGCTGGATGCAAAAAAACGGCATCGCCGAAGAGCGTTTTAGAATCGCCTGGATGTCTGCTGCCGAGGGGAAAAAATTTGCAGACACGGTAGGTGAGATGAGTGTGATTGCCCAGCAGGTCAAAACTGCCGTGGAAAGCGCTGCTTAAATGCATGATCTAATCTCAAATGAGTGTAAATTCTAAGTGCAATGAGGGGCGGGGGCCAGAAAAGACTTTTATGGAAGAGCTCGAATTTAAAGAAATCAAACGTCTGCTGAACGTGTGTTATCAATGCGGAACTTGCGTCTCCTCCTGCGCCGCCGGGTTGGTGAATGCAGACAGAAATATTCGCAAGCTGGTGCAACATGTGATCGATGCCGAAGATGAATTGGCAATTAAAAAAAATGATCTGCTATGGCTCTGCACCACCTGCTATCAATGCGAAGACCGCTGTCCGGAGGGAATTCCCCTGACCTCCCTGCTGATTCAGCTGAAAAACATGGCTGCTAGAAGAGGTTTAGTCCCTGCGTCCATCCAAAAGGAGGTTGAAGCGCTTGCAACCCACAATTTTACATATCCGCCGCTGAAAAGTATGCTCTCGCGCCGCAGGCGGCTGGGGCTTCCAGAACTCCCCCGCCCGGACGAAGCCGAAATGCACACATTGATGACGCTGATACACTCGCACGCTGAAGAGGCAGACTCAGGAAGGCGGAAAAATTGAGCGACCAAAGTGAAATACGGCATCTGAATAATTCGCGCTATGCCCTTTTTATCGGCTGTACCGTGGCGTATAAGCTCCCCCACATCGAAGCCGCATCCCGCTATGTTATCGATTCACTGGGCATTCAATCGGTTGATCTCCCCTTTTCCTGCTGTCCGGATCCGAATGGCATTCATTCCTACAGCTCTGATATGTGGCACACTCTGGCTGCCCGCAACCTCGTGCTTGCCGAAGAGCAGGCTCTGGACATTGTCACGCTATGCACCGGGTGCTATGCAACCCTAAAACACTGCCATGAACTCTTAAAAAGCGATGCTCGCTTGCGCAAGCTCATCAATGAGCGGTTGGAAACTGTGGGTCGCCGATTCACCGGCGATAACCAGGTGTTTCACCTCTATCAGATGCTTTACGAACACATCGGATATGAAAGGCTGCAGCAGTTTGTGGTAAAACCCTTAGACGAGTTAAAAATAGCGGTCCACTATGGGTGCCACTGTCTGCGCCCCAAACAGATGCACCCTCCTGAGAATTCCGAGAACCCGCAATGGCTGTGGCAATTTGTAGATCAAGTGTTGGGAGCTGAAACGGTCCACTATCTCGACGAAACCCAGTGTTGCGGCGCAGGTCTGCGGGAAGTAAACCAGGAAAACGCCCTTGCCCTTACCCGGCTGAAAGTCCAGCAAATGGGGGAGATGGGAGCCAATGCAATTCTGGTACCCTGCCCCAGCTGTTATTTGCAGTTCGACGCCGGGCAACGTTTGCTGCTGCGCGCAGATAATCAAGAGATCAATGCTATCCCCGTCTTTTACCAGGCTGAACTGCTGGCCATCGCCATGGGAGCCACACCGGAATCCATTGGAATTCAGTTTCATATGATCAAACCCGATCTGAACCTTTTGCAGAATCAAAATGCCGACCCCGCAGAACTTGCCTTGAATCAAACCTCCGGTGGCCACTCAAAAAAAAGAGACCATTAACACACGAATTATATATGAAATGATCTGGGAAAATTCAAAGTTGGGGCCATTTTGTGAAAGGAGGAAAGCATGAACATTAGAAGATTCGTCGGAATACGTGTCCTTGTCTTTGCTTTCATATTTCTATTCACTTCAACAACCATCGCCATTACTGGAGAACTTAACGTGATTGGGCATAGGGGAGCAGCGGGACTGATGCCGGAGAATACGTTGGCAGGATTTAAAAAGGCTATGGACCTAGGTGTCGATACGTTCGAATTGGATATCCATCTTACATCCGACAATGAAGCGGTTGTCTACCACGATTCCAGATTAAATCCTGCAATTACTAGAGATACGACCGGGGAATGGATAAAAGAAAGACTCCTGATTAAAGAACTAACGCTGTCGAAAGTTCAATCCTATGATGTTGGGAAGCTGAACCGTTGGTCAGCCTATTCCAGAAAGTACAGAGATCAAATAGCCGTGGATGGAGAACGTATTCCCACCCTACGCGAAGTCATACAGTTAGCAAAGAAAACTAATGATAAAACACACATATTTATTGAAATAAAGCACTCTCCCTTAAAACCTGAAGAGACAAAATCACCTGAAGAAATTTCAAACGCAGTTTCAAAAATAATCAAAGATGAAAATATCGCAAGTAGGGTATCCGTGATATCTTTCGATTGGAAAGTATTGAAATATTTTCAGGGTATTATGCCGGAAGTGCCAACAGGTTATGTTACCATCACAAAAGAGGGTCGCGACACCATTCAGAAGAATACACCCGGTGCGTCTCCTTGGATGGCGGGAATAGATATCGATGAGTTTGATTCAATTCCGGAAGCAGTAAAATCTGCAGGTGGGACATACTGGATAACGAATTATTATCATGCGATTGGCCACCAAAAAAACATAAATTCAAAAACGGTCGACAAAGCTCATTCACTTGGGATTGAGGTCATTGTTTGGACGCCTGATTCTGAATCGGATATGAAGAAACTCATTAAAACAGGCGTCGACGGCATCACGACAAACCGACCCGACATTTTACTATCCCTTTTAAAACGGTAACATAGATTGGAACAGATAATTCTTATTTTTTTGATTTATGGCTGCATCTCTGGACCGTATCGACATCGCGAAACTGGTGGATAAATGATCGGTTATGCACTCAGGGTCCTTTCAAATTTTGTGTTCTGTTTCACGCAAAACCACCTAAAGTGAAGCTCCCCGCGGCAAGCCGCAGGGAGCTTCACTAGTATCTGTCTTCTTGATACAAAACCGAGCTATATTGACCTTCGTGATAAAAGATCCCAAATAAAGAAGCGCAAAATTGGTGGTGAGCTTAGGGAATTAATGACACCGTTGCTCGCAACTATTGATAGGGAGGACTTGAAAGATTTCCAAAAAACGGATCTCAGGTACCGAAAAATCACACGATATACCGCTTATTTTGTAATTACATTTACAATTTTGCAGTTGGTCTTGTTGCTTTTGGCACTCTGGCTCAAGTATGGCTGAGGGAACTAGATTACTTAAAGCGTGTCAACCTTAAAAAATTGCAGTAACCGAAATTTTATCTGACATGCTTTGTTAAGAACGTACAATCAAACCTGACAACGACCAGATTTCAACGGCTTTTTTTGCATACTGTAAGTTTTACCATTACTGTGATACCATCTTACTTATCTGGAGTTTTGCGACTTTGCCGATATGTCAGACATATCACAGGTTTTGAAGGTAGCTATCTCAGGAATCATCAGGGTGAAAACGTCGCCCATTTCGCTCTGGACAAGACAGCTTCCATCTAAAATTACGTAGAAGCCGGCACTTGATTGTTATGATGACTCGATGTATGCATAGATTTGATGATATTTAAGTGTAATGCAAGAGTGGTTGAATTGAGATAGCACATATTGCCTGTTTATTTGGATACTCTCCATTATCTATTTCGGTGTACACAGAGCGATATTTGAATTACGTCTGTTGATAAAAAGGTAAAAAATGGATGACAATGGACAGAAAATCCAATTGGAGGAACTATTCATCCTTGCAATGGATTGTATGAGAGTTGCCGTAACGATTATCGATACCAAAGGAAATCTTCTATATTATAACCAGCATTCGGCTAAGATTTTAGACCGGAAACCAGAATATATTGGGACGGATATCCATTCACATCACATAAAGGCCGACAGCAACCAAAAAGTAGACCTGATGCTCAAGGAGTTCGATGAAGGAAGAAAGGATCCTTTTCATTACGAGGCTAAACCCTATGGAGAAACCATTTTCGTGACTCTTTCACCTATTGTGAAAGATAGTGAGTTCATTGGATGTGTTCAAACTGTGAGACTGAAAGACACCGTATCAGAAAATGAAATACCCTAACGCATGTATAAACAACAAATGGATGAGGCTGGAGTAATTTATCTCCAAAGATTATTATCCGAAAATTGAGCATCCGGCACCCGCTTTTATTAAGGATACCAGCAAATTGCCCCCTCAATAACAGAAGAATGAAAAGAGTTGGCCATGTACGAAATGAGTAAGCTTAATCAGATGATTTTGGATAATATGAACTGAGAACCTTTTAGGAGGAGGAGGAATGTGATGGAAGAGTGGATGAAACAGGGAGAGAAGTTGAGGGGCTTTGTGAATCCGGCCACCCTGCCGGTGGCGGTCAAATTCCTGGGG
>Ga0209536_100003103_pt1 | contig 26878 bp, 29 predicted proteins | sample DeeMarSeWOR28_12_FD_187461 | JGI IMG/M metagenome (GOLD analysis project Ga0209536, IMG submission 187461) | Marine sediment microbial communities from White Oak River estuary, North Carolina - WOR-2-8_12 (SPAdes) (version 2) | ecosystem: Environmental > Aquatic > Marine > Intertidal zone >... | reverse complement strand
CATATTCGCCTCCTGGGGCGCTGCACGCTACGCAGTTGGTCTCCTAGCCGTCTTCATCGTGGCCTCGATCCTCACGCAGCAGTACGAGCGTAGATACCTCGTGTCATTGGGCATCACGATGGGCATCGGTTTCTTGGTCTCTGTCTACATCCCTGCTCTCGGAATGAGTTATCTCCGTAGTACTGAGAACATGCTCCTGATCATGTTGATGGCGTTCCTCGCTCTGTTTGAGATTGTTAAATTAAAATTAGATGAGAGGCAGGCTCAGTACCTGATGATTGGGCTGCTCGTACTCGTCGCCGTGGGGGTCCTCGCTTTGGAAGCTGTGGGTATCATTGCTCCCATTACTGGTAAGTTCTGGAACGTCATCAACCCTCGCGGAGGCTCTGACAGCGCTATCTACCTCTCGGTGGCTGAGCACCACAGGTCCAACTGGTCCAACTACTTCAGAAGTATGGGCATCGTCGTGCCCCTCGGCATCTTCGGCACGTACATTGCTCTCACCCAGATGGACAGCAGGCGCCTCTTCGGGGCCGTCTTCTTCATGACCACCATGTACTTCGCGGGCTCCATGACCCGTCTGTTCCTCATACTCTCCATCCCAGCCAGCTTCATGGCCGCCGTCGGCCTCAGGGAGCTGATCACCCCCATAATGAAGGTTATACAGCCCAAAGCAGATCCCCGGCGAGTACGGCGGAGGGGAATAACCCAGGGCCTCAGCAGGGAACTGGCTATACTCTTCTCGATATTCATCTTAGCAGCGTACATACCCACCCTTATGACGACGGCTCAGTCGTCAAGCGGTCCGACGGCCCTAGCCAGCTCGGCGTTCCCGGGCAGGTTCGTGGACTACGGATACCCCAAGGACTGGCTTCAGACCCTAACGTGGATGGGAGATAACCTCCCCGATGACGCCGTCGTAGCCTCGTGGTGGGACTTCGGATACTGGATCGAGGCGTACGCGAACAAGACCACCCTTGCGGACGGTGCGACGATACGTACTTCCCATATAGGCAAGATCGGGAGGATCTTCATGCTCAACTACACGGAGTCCATGGAGATCATTGAGAGCCTTGACGTCACCCACGTCCTGATGTACGCCACCCTGAACCCGAACAACCCGGAGGAGGAGTGGCCCTACGGCCTCAACGTGAAGTGGTCCTGGATGGTCCAGATTGGGGGCCTGAATATGTCCGACTACATTAACCCAGAGACGTATTCGAACAAGATAGGTCAGACGGAGGTGGGGCGGCAGTCTGTCTTCTACAAGCTCATGATGAACGACCCGGATCCACCGTTCATCCCCGTCTTCGTATCCGACTTCGGGTTCATCAGGGTGTTCGAGGTCGACTACGACTACGATGTCGGTCAGACGTAGAAGGGGGGCCTATCCTCTTCCTCTCTCTTCCCCTCTCCGAGGCCCCTCTCCATCCCCTTCTGGGTGACCTCGATGTCGTGCTCTATGAAGGCCTCGGCGAACTTGGCTAGTGTGTCGCTTATCTCGTGGAGCTCGTCCCTGTCGAACTTCGTCATGATGTCGGGATTATTGACGTACTGGAGCCAGCCCAGGATGCTGTGGTTGATGGCGAAGAGGGCCCTGTGCATCGACTTGACCAGCGCCAGCCTGTCTGGGCTCTCGCCTCTCAGGGACTCCTGCACCTGGGCAAGGTACTGCTTGCACTCGTTTATCCACTGCTCACCCACTATCATCACCTGTTTTCGGGGATATCATCTTCAGAGTCCCGCCGCTAATATCCTTTTTGGCGGGTGATGGATAATGGGGGGAGGACGCCTGAATGATCTGGACCGTTTCTGGTGTCTCCCCTAACTCTTATGTGGGGCGATTCCAATAACCTCAGGACTTTAGATGGCTAAGAAGATTCGTGCGTCCCATATCCTAGTCGACAAGCACTCTCAGGCCTTGAAGGTCTTGGAGGAGCTGAAGTCGGGGAGGGACTTCAAGGAGCTTGCGCGGAAGCACTCAACCTGTCCCTCGGGGAAGCGGGGCGGGGACCTGGGCTTCTTCGGGCAGGGGCAGATGGTCAAGGAGTTCGAGAGGGCGGCCTTCGCTCTGAATGTGGGGGAGGTCTCCGAGCCGGTGAAGACCCAGTTCGGATACCATATCATCAAGAAGACCGCACAGTGATCTAGACGTTTTTCCGCTTTTTTCCTTAATCATTTTAATCCAAGATCTTTAGGGTGGATTAGGGCGCTCAGGGCTGTGTGTCCCAGCCCTATTCGGTCCCTGTGTATCTCCCTGTAGGCCTCGCATTCGACCCAGCAACCGGGGCAGTCTCCTCCTGAGAGTCTCTCTCTGATTCTGGAGGCTGCATCTGCCCACCAGAGGTCTCCCAGCTTATCCTCGCGGACGTTCCCTATCTTCTCGTTTACGAATATGCACGGGTAGACGTCGCGCACGCGTGCGTTGGCTATCATGGTGGGGAGGCGTCTCGAGGCTCTCAACCCCTTTTTCCCGAGGAAGCGGGCGTCCTTAACTTTTATCTGTTTTTAACGATATAATTGTCTGTTGGGCATAACCTTTATCTCCATTCAACCCGAATTGTGTTCGAAAATCAGAGGTGTAGTGTACTGTCATACAAAATGGGCAGGGTCGGGGAGCTCAAGGTTGGCTCCTATGCCATCATCGACGACGAGCCTAGTCAGATAGTCTCCATCCAGAAGAGCAAGCCGGGGAAGCACGGTAGCGCAAAGTTCAGGTGCAGCGCCATCAGCCTCTTCGACGGGAGCAAGAAGAGCTTCGTGAGCCCTGTCGTTGCGAATATCCAGATACCCATCGTGGAGAAGAACACTGGTCAGGTCGTCTCGGTGAATCCAACAATGGTTCAACTCATGGACCTGGAGACCTACGAGATCTTCGATGTGGCCAGGCCAGATGATGAGGAGCTCTCATCTAAGCTGGAGCCCGGGAGGGACGTGGAGTACTGGGTCATCATGGGGCGCTACAAGATCCAGCGAGTCAAGGGTTAGTCTGAAGGCTTTGGGATGAAGCGCGTCGAGCAGATGCGCCTCCGCGCGGGCATGTCCGTGGGCGAGCTGGCCGAGGAGATGCGCAGGGCGGGGGTGATAGGCGCCGGAAGGGTGGGGCGCGCCGTCGAGATAGTGGCGGAGATGTTCTCGGAACCAGATTATACCGTGTTCCTCAGCATGTCGGGTCCCCTGGTGCCGAGCGGGATGAGGCTCATCTTCGCTGACCTGATCAGGGATGGGCACGTGGACGCTGTCGTCACTAACGGTGCTAATATGGTCCACGATATCGTGGAGGCCATGGGGAAGACACACATGGTGGGCCGGACGGACGTGGACGACGTCGAGCTCCGTGAGAAGGGGATCAACAGGGCTTACGACATCTTCATCGAGGACGACACTTGGCAGGCGCTTGAGAGTTACATAGGGGGCATCCTCGACGGACTGCCCAAGGAGAGGAGGGTCGACGTCCCGATCCACGGTCTTCTGAGGGAGATAGGCCTCGGGCTTGAGGACGAGGATTCAATCCTTTTCAACGCCGCCAAGAAGGGGGTGCCCATATTTAGCCCGGGCTTCCTTGACTCGATGCTCGGCATCCCCCTGTGGATGTACTCGAAGAGGGAGAGGCTGGTCATCAACCCCCTGAGGGACTTCGACCTGCTGGGAGAGATGGTCTACGACGCCAAGAAGTCGGGGGCGATCATCCTGGGCGGGGGGACGCCTAAGCACCACACACAGTACATGAACACGCTGCGTGAGGGGCTGGACGCCGCGGTCCAGATAAGCTCCGCGAGGGTGGACGACGGGAGCCTCAGCGGTGCCCCGTTGAGGGAGTCCGTGAGCTGGGGGAAGCTGAAGGGGGAGCAGCTGGAGATGACGAGCACCATCTTCGGCGATGTCACCATAGTCTTCCCGTTGATCGTGGCGGCAGCCCTCGAGAGGATCCAGCCCTAGTGGGTTTTATACGAGCAACCTCATGCCGCCGTCCACCTGGAGGGTGGCTCCCGTTACGTAAGAGGCGGCGTCCGAGGCGAGGAAGAGTATAGCTCTGGCGATGTCCCTGGGGTGGCCGACCCTCTTGAGGAGGGTTGTTCCGGTGAAGTACTCCTTCTCCTCGTCGGTCATGCCCCAGGTGTCCACAGCCCCCGGGGAGACGGCGTTGACCCTGATGGGGGCGAGCTCCCTGGCGAGGCCCCTTGTGAGGGGTGTGCCTGCCGTCTTGGTGAGTGTGTAGCCGAGGCCTCCCGCGTCCCAGTCCATGACCACGTTGACTATGTTGCCGTTCGCCTCCCGGAGGTAGGGGGCCGCGTGGTGGCTGCAGACGAGGGTCCCCATGATGTTCACGTTGGCCATCCTCCTCCAGAGGTCCCAGTCCGGCTCCTTGAGGTCGAACACGGGGGGAGGGTGCCTGGCGGCGTTGTTCACGAGGACGTCGATCCTGCCGAACTCCTCGTGGGCGACCTCCATCATCCCCTTGACATCACTTGGCTCGGAGACGTCGGCCTTGCAGACGAGGGCCCTACGACCCGTTCCCCTAATCCTCTCGGCGGTCTTCTCGGCATTCTCGGGTGAGGACAGATAGTTGACGACGACGTTGGCCCCTTCGCCCGCGAATCGTAGGGCGGTCTCGCCCCCGATCCCCCCGCTGGCCCCGGTGACCACGATGGTTCTATCCATGAATGACATTTGAAACCTACATTTTCAACTTAATCCAGTTACTTATTAATCGCTTTCGAGTGTGGTGTTCAGGGGCCCTCCGCTCTCAAGGTCTCTTGACCAGACTTCATCCCTTATCCTTAATTGATCAGCATGTTTTGTCAATGTTTCTTGATAAAAACGCCTTTCAAGGGGATTTTCTATGTTTTATTTTAGACTAAAGATGTCAGAGGTCGATGACGAAGTTTATTCGACTATATTTAACGCGTTGAGACATGGGGTTCGCCGGAGGATCCTCAGGATGCTCTCCGATGAGCACATGAGCTTTACCTCGCTTTATGAGACCCTGGGAGTCTCGAGTTCACACCTCACATATCACCTAGATTCTCTGGGGGAGCTGGTCTCGAAGAATGATTCCCAGTATAAGCGCTCCGTCTTCGGGCGGGCGGCATATGACATGATGAATAATGTCGAGAACCCCTCTACAACTGTCGACCTGATACGAGGGCAGAGCCTGTACAAGGTCGTTTCCAGCCTACTCCTCATAGTCCTAGTTGTGGTGTCAGGTTTCTACGTCAACTTGAACAATCTTTCTATCAGTCAAGAGAAATCGTTGATGCAGAAGGATGCTGTCATAGGGACGATGACCCAGAGTCTGGAGTATTTCACTGGATTCTCAGAGTTAATTGAGCTTGTAAAGGAGAAGTCGAGCATACACATCACGTCAAGACATGATATGTCATACCGCTTCAGCAGGACACTGGAGCCCGATGAGATGTGCAGGGACTCGATACTCGTGTTCTATTCTCCACAAGACGAGTTGGTGCTCCACATAGACCTTATGTCCACCGCTCCCGATGGGCTCTACATCCCCTTGACTCTGCAACAGGGATACGCATTCAGAAACGAATCCAGCATACTAGTTGTATTTGAGGAAGTTGTATTTGAGAAGGTTGGTACTAAGCTGTACAAAGAGTGGCAGTCTCGGGTTCTCTGGTCTGTGAATCCCACTGGTCCAAGCCAGAGCTACGACATCGTACTCCCCGCAGAAGGGTGGTATACGCTCAGCCTCGTCGGCCCTGTTACAGTGGAAGGTTCTGGTGGTGCATCCATCACTGCCTCGGGTTGGGGCGACGTAGACATCTGGATGAACACAGGAAGCTTCAGAGCTGGGGCCTACTGCCAATTATTGAAGGATGGCGAACGTGTGGTCTTCGCGATGGAGACCGATGAGCGGTACGGTCTAACCGGCATGGGTTACAGTGGTGTACTTCCTGACTCTTGGGCATAGCGAGCAATGAAGAATGTCGGTATATAAATAGAGAGAAAAAAGGGTTTTAACGGGCCTGCCTCATCAGTGCGAAGAGCTCCATGACCTTGTCCGACTTGGACCTCTTCAGCGAGATGTCCAGCAGGTCCTTGGGGACGTACTTGATGGCTTCAGCGTCACAGCACTTGACGCACTCGGGGTCCCCGTCGCAGAGGTCGCACTTGTAGGCCACCTCTGTGACCGGGTCGACGCTGATGCCCCCGATGGGGCAGGCGATGGAGCAGACCCTGCAGCCGACGCAGGCGTCCTCGTCCACGACCATGGCCCCGGTCTCCTCGTTCTTGGAGATGGCGTTGACGGCGCAGGCCTCCATGCAGAGGGGGGTGCTGCACTGCTGGCAGACCATGGGGACGTAGTTATGGTAGGCGCCGGTCTCCTCGAAGCGGATCACCTTGATCCTGGAGCGGGCCGGGTTGCTCTGCCCCGTCTTCTTGAGGGAGCAGGAGACCTCGCAGGTCCTGCAGCCCGTGCACTTCTCGATGTCCACCTGGATGTACTTCTCCACGCCTAGGCCTCCTCTGGGCCGAGTCTCCCCTGCTTCTCCAGGACGTCGGCGACCTCCTTCATCCCGAGCCCCTCTAAAGTGCTCCTCCTCGGCATACCGGTGTTGACGTCCCAGCGGCGGAGGCGGTAGTACTCGTCCTTCATCTCCTCGAACTTGTCCCTGTCCAGCTTCTTCCCCTTCTGGGGGCCGTCGGGTATGGGGACGTCGAAGAAGAACTCCGGGATGATGTCGGTCTCCCTGGACTTGCCGTCCCTCACCACTATGGCGCGCTCCAGGCTGCAGACCCGCTCGCCGATGGTGAACAGGCCGGCCTCGTCCATGGGTATCCCTGTGGCTGCCGTGAACCTCTCCGCTGCGAACCCGTATGATGTGCTCCCGAGCTGGGCGCCAGGCGCCCCGGTCCTCGCGGGCCTGATCATGGTGGCGCAGTAGCCCATGGAGTCGGCGATGGCCGCCCCGTTCATCTCGTAGATCAGCGCCTGGGGCTTCCCCTCGTAAGCGGTGGCCTTGATGGCCTTGTCGGTGCCGAACATCTTCCGGGACCAGGCGTATGAGGCAGTGGAGTCCTCGTCGCTGACGCCTCCGTAGGTCCCCTTGGCGGGCTTGTCCCAGAGGACGACGTGATACGTTGTGGCCCTGAGGCTGTTTCCCCTCGCCGAGATGGCCTCACCTAGGGCGGTCCCCGGCTCGGCGCGGAACTCGAACGTCCTCATAGTGAGCCCCTGGTTCTGGTAGAGGTACCTCATGGCGTCCTCCCCCAGGTGCTTAGCGAGGGTGACCGGGCCGTCCGCGAGGGCCTGCCCGAACCCCTCCCTGTAGGCTATCTTCCTGACGGTCTCGAAGAGGGCCTCGGAGCTCCCCCTCTCGAAGTCGACTCCGTCGAGGTCCTCGTCGGAGATCTTGCCGTCGTGGTATAGGTGCATGAGCCAGGAGATGGATGTGGCGATCTCCTTGCTGTCCATGCCAAGGTCCGTCATCATCCTGGTGGATGAGTAGGCCGACTTGAGGTCGGTCATCCAGAGCTTCCAGGGCCAGTACGTGGGGTAGCATCTCCAGATGTTGGCGCCCACGCCGGGGACGTTGTAGAGGGGCTGGCAGGGGAAGGGGCAGCCGAAGCAGCCGATCTCCTTCTCGTAGTACTCCCCGAGGTAGTTCTCCTCGTAGGCCCTCATTACCTCGGGCCTCTCCCTCCAGGCGTGGCTCTCGTAGTTTCCCACGACGCCGGCGTCAGCAGCTAGGAACCCCTGGAGGTACGCGTCCGTGCCCCTGTTACGGGTGATGGAGACCCCCTCCGTGGTCTTCCTGGCCTCCTTGTACTGCTCGACGAGCTCCCTGTTGAGCTCCAGGATCCTCTCAGGGTCGTGGACGCTCACCGGCTTGGTGCCCCTGACCGCCACGGACTTTAACCTCTTTCCCCCCATGGAGGCCCCGATGGGAGTACCGCTCCTGTAGCCCTGCTCGATGGTCGCCTGGACAGCCAGGTTCTCACCGGCCGGTCCTATGCTCGCGACGTGGATGTCCGGGTCGTCCAGCTCCTCCCTGATGAGGGCCTCGGTCTTGAACGTGCCCTTCCCCCAGAGCTCACCGGCGTCCCTTATCTCCACCTCGTCGTTGTAGACCCAGAGGTAGACGGGCTTCTCGGACTTGCCCCTGATGACTATGTTGTCGTACCCTGCGAACTTGAGCTCGGGCGCCCAGGAGCCCCCCATCCCGACGTTACCGTAGGAGTGGGCCTCGGTCTTCGCAGCCGAGACGGCCGTCGCCTCCATCCTTGAGGTTCCGATGAGTCCAGTCCCTGCGAGGGCGCCGGCCCCGAAGATGAGGGGCGCGTCGGGGTCGTAGGGGTCCTGGTTGACCTTGCTGTGCTTGAAGAACAGCCAGGCGTTGCCTCCCCTGGCCCCGAGGAACAGCTTAGCCTCGTCCCTCCAGGGGGCCGTGGAGACCTTCCCCGTGGAGAGGTCTACCTGTAGCGTCTTCCCTGCCCAACCTTGAACCAATATAATCTCCACCTAAGCCTCCACCCAAGGGATTCTTTACACTTTCGGGGCTCCATTCAGGGTAGCTCAAAGCTGCTGGAACAACCCAGTCATGACGGGACGGTTTTATAGGCTCCAAGAAGGGATCATAGGAGAAGGATAATCCCATGGCGGACGCGGCTCTGAGGCGTAACCTCACCGAGTGGCTGCAGATGGAGTTCGGGTCAGGCAAGGTCCTAGTCGATCCCGAAGACCTGTACGTCTACTCCTTCTACGGTGAGTTCGCCTCCAAGCGCCACACCAACCTCGTCGCTGTACTCAGGCGCCTGTCCAAGGACGAGGAGACTCGACTAAACAAGATCGCTGAGGCTTCCAGGGTTCGTGTCATCCGGACTGGTGAGGTCTGGCGGGGAGAGTCGGACACTCCAGTTCTGTACGTTGATTCACGGACGCCTCCCAGCCGCGAATCCCTCGCTGAGAGGCTTCGCCTCATGGAGGAGGCTGAGGCTGAGGGGAAGCGCATGCTGAGGGAGTCTACGTCCCTTCCAGAGCGCCTCGTGAGCTCCCTGAGGATGACGGACGGCTTCAGGCTGAGAGGCCTCGACGACCCCGATAACGGTTACTGCATAATGCAGCCCCACTACGACGGGGTAGAGACCTACTCCTCCAAGGGGCGTCTCCTGTTCTCACGGGGGCTCCTGGAGGGGGAGCTTCCCGTCACGACGAAGCTCGTTGACTCCCTCTACACATGCACCGCCTGCGGCCAGTGCTACAGCCAGTTATCGCTTGAGGGATTCGAGATCAACAACGCCATCGTCCGCGCCCGGAACGAGGTCGTGAAGAACGGCGTGAGCCCGAGGCGGGCCAAGCCCCTCGTCGACGGAATCAAGGTGGAGGGGAACCCCCTGGGGATGTCCGCCGAGGACCGTGCCATGTGGTACGAGGAGCTGGCCGAGGAGCGCCCCTACAGGGGGAACGATGTCCTCTACTGGCCGGGTTGCTCCACCAGCTACAGGCTCCCCGGGATAGTGGAGTCCACGGCCAGCGTCATGGAGGAGGCCGACGTGGACTTCGGGCTACTGGGGGAGGAGGAAGGCTGCTGCGGGCTCGTACTCTACCTCCTCGGGCTGTGGGATGAGGCGGCTGAGAACGCTTCGAGGACCGTTGAGGGCCTTAAGAGTGCGGGGGTCAAGAGCCTGGTCACCGGATGCGCTGGATGCTACTACGCCTTCACAAAGGTCTACCGGCGGCTGAGCGTCGACAGGCCCTTCGAGGTCCGTCACACATCGCAGATGATGGAGTCCCTCGTAAAAGGAGGTTTAGACCTGGGGGAGCAGAGGGGGAGGTACGCGTGGCATGACCCCTGCGACCTGGGGAGGCACAGCGGCGTCTACGAGCCCCCGAGGAACGTCCTGAGGGCCATCCCGGGCATCGACCTCGTGGAGCCGCCCCTTCGGAAGGAGCACACCCTCTGCTGCGGGGGCGGGGGAGGCCTCATGGTCCACGATGAGGGTCTAGCGGGGAAGGTGGCGCATCAGAAGCTCCTGGAGGACCTGTCCCCGCTCAAGGTGGATGGGGTCGTCACCGGCTGCCCTGCTTGCATCCTGAGCATGAGGGACGCCGCCCGGGTCCTGGAGATGGACATACAGGTCCTGGACCTCGCAGAGGTAGTCAACCGATCTCTGTGAGTCCGTCACGTGCTCAGAGCTCTGTCCTCTGTCACAGTCTCCTTCCTGTCCGGGACGCTCATCCTCAGAGGTATCGCTAGGAAGAGGTAGAAGACGATGCCCAGCCACCAGAGGAGGTCGGGGTTGTACTCCCAGATGAGCCCCCCGATGTAGGGCGCCGGTATGCCGACGAGGGCCGTCACCATGGTGCTGAGCCCCGACCATCGCCCCCTCATGCTTAGGGGGACGTACTCCTGCTGGAAGGCCCACCAGCCGATGTCCATGGCGCCTCCGAGGCTGGCGAGGAAGCTGTAGAGCAGCAGCCACTGTGGGTACTCCGGCGGGGTGAGCACAGCTGCCAAGAGGCACGCAGCCATCACCACCTGGGAGGCGTATGCGAGCTTCCTCCTGCCCACCCTGTCCGCCAGCTGCCCAATGGGGGCCGAGAAGAAGAGGGTGACGGCTGTGGAGATGGTGCCCTGGAACCCTATTATGAAGGCGTCGGCGTTCTTGATCTCCTTGGCGTAGAGCTGGATGTAGGGCATCCTCATGTTGATGAAGAATGTCCTCACGACGCTCATGAGGAGCAGCATCTTGAGCCCGGGTACCTCCCTGAGTATCCCGAATGTCGCCTTTAACACGTTGGGCTCCGGCTCAGACCTCTCGAACTCGGGCTCCTCCAGGCCCAAGGCAAGGACGCCGAAGACGATGATCGCCACGACGAACTGAACCATGAAGAGGGGCCTGAAGGAGTCGGGGTTGTCGAGGCCGCCGAAGTAGGTGATCGCGAAGGCGGCTATCAGGGGAGCTATTAGGCCGAACGCCGAGGTGACGGTGCGCCGCAACACCAGCCCCTTGACCCTGTCCTCGTTGCGGAGGCTGGCGATGTTGATGATGTTGGCTGTAGGCATGGTGATCCTCCACGTCATGACCTCCCAGATCCGGCTGTAGAAGTAGACGTTGAACGTCTGCGCCATCGCCTTGACGAGGTTGACTGGGAGCTGTAGTAGCCTGCCGAGGAGGTAGAGCCCCTTAATCCTCTTCACCCTGTCCGTGAGGATGCCCCCGGGGATGGAGAGTATGGTCCTCACAAGTGAGAGGGTGCTACTCAAGGCACCGATCTCAACTGCTGATGCCCCGAGGGCGTACATGTAGATGGAGGCGTAGCTCCCGGCCATGTTCCCGAAGAGAGTCGTTATCACGTCCCTCGCTAGGAAGACCTTAAAGTTCCTCGTCTGGTTTCGCCAGAACTCCATGAAACCGCCGAGGACCCCCACCCCTTACTTCGCCTCTTCCCCTGATTCTAGCCCAGTTGCGAACGAATGTAAGCAGTGAGGAGATAAGTCTTCTCCTATAAATTTTTATTAAAACACCGGGGGCTTCATGAAAAATGAAGAATGGGGTCTAGGTTATGACCCCGCTGCTCCTGAGCTCGTCGACCTCCTCCTTCCGGTACCCCAGGAGCTCCGTGAGCACCTCCTCGTTGTGCTGACCGAGGAGGGGTGCCGGCCTCCTGACCTCCGCCGGGGTCTTGGAGAACTTTACGGGGAAGTTGGGGCCCCTGACGGTCCCAGCCTTGGGGTGCTCCAGGGTGACTATCATCTCCCTGTGCTTGACCTGGGGGTCCTCCAGTAGCTGGTCCATCTGGTTGACGGGGGCGACTGGCACTGCCGTCGCAGAGAGCGCCTCGACGACCTCCTCAACGGTCCTCTCCGCCACCCACTCCTCAAGCTCCTCCTTGCTCTCCAGGGTCTCGACGCCCATCCCCGCCATGAGCCTGTCCACCATCCGGGGGCTGGTGTGGATGTACACCCATCCGTCCTTGGCCTCGAAGGCCCCGAAGAACCTGAGTCCCATGTACTTCTCGTTGAGCTCCCATGGGAGGAGCCCCGACATCAGGTAGTTGGTGAGGGAGACCCCGTTCTGGGCGATCATGCAGTCCAGCTGGGAGACATCGACGATCTGACCCTCGCCGGTCCACTCCCTGTGGAGGAGGGCGCTTAGGATGCCGATGACGGCGTAGAGGGCTGGGTCCAGGTCTCCGTGCCACTCGGCGGGTCTGATGGGCGGCCCCTCGTGGTCGACGATGTCCCCGGTGAGCCTGTACCACCCCGACATGGCTGAGGCGATGGAGGCGAAGCTTGGGCGCTTCGCGTAGGGGCCGTCGAGGCCGAAGCCGCTGAGGGAGGCGTAGACGATGTCGGGCTTCACCTTCTTGATGTCCTCGTAGCCTAGCCCGAGCCTGTCCATGGCCCCTCGGCTGAAGTTCTCCACGATGACGTCGCTCTTTTTCGCAAGTGCGAGAGCGATCTCCTTCCCCTTGGGGTCCTTGAGGTTGATGGTCATCCCCCTCTTGTCCCTGTCCAGGTAGTGGAAGACCCCGCTCACCTCCCCGAAGAGGGGCGGGTAGACCCGGGCTACCTCCCCCCAGATGGGCTCAACCTTGATGACGTCGGCCCCCATGTCGCCGAGGATCATGGTTGCGTAGGGGCCGAAGTAGACGTGGCTGAAGTCTAGGATGCGTATCTTGTCTAGAAGTCCCATAATATCATCCCAGTGAGATTCACGAATCTAGATGCCTTTGGGGAATATAAGAGTCGCACGTTGGAGTGTGAGATTTCGCACACAGCCCTCTTCTGGCACAAGGGCCTTTCCCGAACCTAGAAAATAAAAAAAATTCATGCCTTGGAGCTCTAACGCGCGCGCGCGCTCTAACGAGCCCAAGACAGTGGTTCTAGATACCGCAGATCTCACTGATCGCTGCGCGCATCTTGTCGTTGTTCGGCGGGCAGCCCTCTACGAAGCATCCTTTATCTTCATATTTCCTGAGGCAGGTGCCCATGATCAGCGGCGTGTTCGGTAGGTCGTCAGGCACCTCAGCGTTCTCGCCGACGACGATGAATAGGTCCCTGATCTCCCCCATCTTGTTCATCTGTTCGAGGTCGTAGATGACGCTGTGGATCGTTCCATGGCAGGCGCTGCACGCGCCCTCGCTGATGACCGTGACCCCCTCGGCGAAGTCGGTGCCCGTGGGCGCCCTCTCGAACCTGTGTGTGAAGCTTGAGACGGGCTCTCCGATGACCTCCACCTCGGCGTCCAGGTCCGTAAGCCCGTGCTCCGCAGCCTCGACGAGGTAGTCGAGTTCCGAGGCGTCGAATCCCATGACCTTGGAGGCGACGCGGTCGAGGCTGAAGACGTCCCTGCTGGCCATGACCGTGTTGAGCTCCACCTTGGGGCCGAAGCTGGGGCCGAGCCCCTCCATGGCCACGATGCAGTCGAGGACGGTGAGGTCGACGGGCACCGCCTTGGAGAGGTCGAGGATGCCCTTCACGACGCCGATCCTGTGGAAGTTCCTCTTCATGTACTTGGGGAGCACCCCCTTCAGGTTCTTGACGCCGAGGGTGACCTCGAGCTGGTCGTGGGTTTTCATGACGGGGAGGTTGATCCTGACGTCGGAGTCCATGAACTCCTTGCTCACCTTGATCGTCGGCGTGATCAGAGGATCCCTGACCGCCAGCTCGACGTGCTCGTCCCTGTCGACGTCGACGACCTCGGCACCGTGCTCCTCGGCGAGTGCCTTGATCCCGCTCAGCTCCAGGGCCTTGCTGGTCTCCGTGAAGTACCCCGCCCCCTCGATGACCTTGACCTTGCCAGCCCCAGCCTCGTTGCAGAGCCTGATCAACGCCTCGACGACGCGTTTATCCGTGGTCACCCCGGGCCCCGAAAGGGTCCCAGTGACGACGTTGGGCTTGAGGGCTACCGTCTGACCCGGCCTGACGATCGTCTCCAGCCCTCCGAGGAGGTCGATGGCCTCCTTCACCATCTGGTGGACGCGTTCGTCGTCCGGCCTCTCTGGCGACCTGACTATCGATACCTTGCCCATGCTTGTTCACTATCTCTCTTGGCGCAACTTTATTTGAAACGTTCTAGAGGAGGGCTACTCCTCCCAGTGCCTGAAGGACTGGGGGGAGACCTCATCAACATCTTTCTGGGTGTGATGCACTTCAGGTATCTTGCTCCAGATCCTCTCCCCAGCCTCCTGGACCTCCCGCACAAGCCTCTCCTCGTCGATGTAGAGGAGCCTCCCGCCATCCACCAGGGTCTTCCCGTCGACGATGACGGTCCTGACGTCGCCCCTCTGGGCGCAGTTCACCAGGTTCCTGATGGGGTCCCTGCAGGGGACGTTGTTGATGGTCTCCATGTCGACGATGGCGATGTCTGCGAGGGCACCAGGTGCCAGCCTCCCCAGGTCGGGGCGCCCTATCCCTTTCGCTCCGGCGAGGGTGGCGCTGTTGAAGACCTCCCGTGAGGTCCCGGAGGCGTAGTCCCAGTCAGCGAGCTTGGAGACGTAGGAGGCGATCCTCATCTCGTTGAGCATGTCCTGGGGCACCGTGTCGGTGCCGATGCTCACGTTCACCCCCGCCTCCAGGTACTTGGAGTGGCTGTGCATCCTGTTCCCCCTCTTGACGAAGACCACCGGGTCGTGGGAGACCGTCGTCCCCGTCTCGGCGAGGAGTGCGAGGTCGCCCCCGCCGACGGCGGGGTAGGCGAGGAGGGGGTGGCCGGCGATTCCCCAGAGGTGTCCTATTATGAGGTTGGGCCCCAGAAGACCGGTGTCGTGCATGAACTCGACTGGTGTCCTTCCGTACATTCGGAGCATGTTCTGGAACTCGACGACCCACTCCCCGGCGTGGATGGAGACGGGCACCCCAAGCTCGACAGACTTCTCCCTGATGGCCTTCTGGTACTCGAAGCTGCAGCTCATGACGCCCCCAGGGTAGAGCGCCGGCATCAGCCTCCCTCCGTGGGCCCCCCTGTACCTCTCCACGAAACTCTCGGCCCTCTCAAGCCTCCCCTGCCCCACCTCCTCATCCAGCCACTTGATATCGAAGCCGTAGGCCCCCGTCCGCTCCATGGCGCCGTCCCCGAGGCCATGACCCTCGCAGGCCCTGATCCCCATCTCGCCGATCATCTCCACGGTCTTTTCCTCTCCTATGGCGGAGACCATCCCGATCTCGACGACGGTGGTGTTCCCGCTCCTCAGGCACTCAGCGAGGGAGTAACGGGCGAGGATCTCCTTGTCCTCCCTGCTGGTGGCGAGGTTGAGGGCGGTGAGGTTCTCCCCCAGGTTGCTCCCGTAGAGGGGCCTCACCCCGATGTCCTCCAGGAAGCTCTTGTCGTTGGGCGCCCCGGCGGCGTGGAGATGGGTGTTGATGAGCCCCGGGATGACGAGGCAGGTGGAGGCGTCGATCCACTCGTCCACGGCCCCCGAGTAGGACCTGCCCACGTGGGTGACCCTGTTCCCGTCGTAGACGACGACGCCGTCCCTTAGGAGCCTGTGCTCCGAGCCGTCGAACCCGATTATGAACTTTCCCTTGATCCCTACAGTCAAGAAGACACCTGAGACATCCTCGTCGTCAACTAATAATAGATTTTTTTCCATATCTCTCAAGATGATATGAAAGAGAAAGAGCGCGAATAACCTATTTCTCTTTAGACCCTTAGAGAGCCACGGAACCCCCTGGAGGAGTAGAAAGAGGGGGCGCTATTATGATACACGAAGATGTGGTCGTAGCGGCGATCCATGAAGATGGCGCCGCCGAGCTTTCTGATATCGGAAGGCGTTTTCACCCAACTCGAGGTCTTCGTATCGAAATCTCCAAGTTTCTGCAGGTCTCGATACTGTTCTTCCGTTAAAACCTCGATGTCCATGGCAGCCGCCATATCTATGACATTACCTTCGGGATAGACTCCCTTCTTCTCCCTCTTCTCCTGTGCTTCACGGTCGTAAACTAGGTTTCTTCGTCCTTCCGGGCTTTCCGCTGAACAATCTACAAAAATGTATTCATCCGTCTCCTTATCATGGCCAACAACATCCGGTTCACCACCGGTCATCTCCATTTCATAAAGCGACCACAGTTTTTCCGGAAGGGCATCCAGCTTCTCTTGCATTGTAGCCCATTCTAGACCTTCATGTCGGTCCATGTTCTCCTCAAAACGGGCCTTCAATGCTCTGAGTAGTTCAATACGTCGTTCAGGTGGCAGCTCCTTATTTATCGCAGAAGTCGATGGCATGCGCATAGTTATGGTATATATCCTGAGCTATAAATCGTCTATGCGGTTGACGTTTAGCTAACATCTCACTATTCCAGAGGCAGAAGAAGGAATAAGCTGGGACTTGCCAATCTTAATGGAGGTGGAAGCCTCTGCTTTTCACCTCAGCTACGTTCTTTTGGTGGCCAACCTGCACGCATATCCATTCCTTCAATCCGCTCTCAACTCCAACACGGCTATGAGCGAATCCTCTTGGACACCGTCGCGATTCCTACGATGAAAGCGACTATTGCCACTCCGAGTGCGATGTACGTCAGGTTCCTGGAGGAGTCAAGGGCCGATTGAAGCCCCGCATAGCGGTTTTCCAGCTCTGCGATGGTGTTCTGCAGGCTGGTTGATTCAGATTGCCGATCTTCGACCTGGCTCTCTAATTCCCTGGTTTTATGTTCGATCTCGGAGTTCAATTCGGCGATTTGACCCTCCAGATCGTTGACTGTGTCTGTTGCGGCTTGAAGCTGGGAGTCGAGGCCATGCACTTTTCTCGCTGGATCCTTAAGCCAAGACTCTAGATCTTGGATCACGTAGTCCTGCATGGGCCCCATTGCTATGCCCCAGTAGTCCTCGGGGTAGAAATAGTGTCCAAGGCCGGGATAGGAGATGAGTGTGTGATCCGGATGCCCTGTTTCTGTCAATCTCTGCTCCAGAAGAAGGGCCTCCTCAAACGGCGTCAGCATGTCGTTCTCACCGTGAAGTATCAGGATGCTCGAAGATACATTGCCGATCATATCCATGTTACTCTCCAAGGCTAACTGAGATTGAACCAGCTTTGACCCCGGATACTCGGCCGACATCGAATAGTCGAGAAGCCGAACAAGGAAAGACTCGAACTCCTCCTCTATGTCCACGAGATCGTCTCCATCCGGATTCCAGTGAGGGCGCCAGAGCCATTCTCCCGTGCTGTTTTCTATGAGATCAAGAGCCGATACAGCCGCCTTCGAGCCTGGTCCCAGGCCTTCAAGCACTTCCGGTACTGAGAGCAGCCCGTCGTGATCTGTATCCAGAACCTCTTCGGCGAGAATAACCCTCAGGTCTACCACCCTGGAGTATCTTATCTCGTAGAAGCTGCGCCCGGCTGTACCCATGAGCACGATGTTCTTCACGCTCTGATCATCGACCGCGACCCTGGGTGCAATGATCGTCGATTCGCTGTGACCGATAAGGGTTATGTTGTCTCCGTCGACCTCGCTCTGCCCCTTCAGGACCTCGATAGCCTTCTCAGCGTCCTGCATCAGGCCCTGAATTGTAGCATTGAAAAAGACCTCTGGATCCATTAGAGTGCTGTTGAGGCCGACTCCCCTCTTGTTGTACCTGAGCACTGCAAAGCCTCTCTCCGACAGATACTCGGCTATCTGGAGAAAGGGTCTCGCCAGTTCACCTGTCTCTGTTGCGTATGGCGGCATGTACTCATCCATGTCAGGGGTGCCACCGCCGGGTATGAGGAGGACGCCCGGGAAGGGGCCCTTCCCGACAGCCGGGTAGGTCAGCTTAGCATCCGTGGTCAATCCGCCTCCGAGGTCTATCACCAGGTCCCTGCGTGAGATCGTCTCATGGTCCAGAGCCCAAGAGGATGGGAGAGAAAAGAGGGATATCATCAACAGGAATCCAACTAATGCTGAGTATTTCGCAATACGCTTTTTTTCAAAGACCATTTTACCCGCCCTCAAGGAGACGATCTTTCTTAAGGGTTGAGCTCCAGCTCTTCCTCATCGAATTGGTAGACCTCCTCAACGCTTGTCTCGAAGACACGTGCGATCTTCACCGCCAGCAGCAGAGAGGGATTGTACTCCCCGTTTTCAACAAAGCTGATCGTCTCACGCCTGACGCCCACCTTCCTCGCCAGATCCGCCTGCCTCAACCCATCCCGAGCACGCAGCTCCTTCATCCTCGTTCTCACAGGGGTCACCTTGAGGGCTTTTTGCCATAGTACCATCTGGATAGGCCAAAGAAGGACAGCAGGAACATCGCTGACGCAGCCAAGTAGATGGCCGCATTCTTGGTGGGTAGGGCGATAAACTGGGCGGCGATGTCGTAGAATGTGAGCGCCATCATGAAGTATATGCCCACGAAGAGGGTGAGCAGGGCCGCCTTGCCGTTAACTATCTGACTCCTCTCGTCGGCGATGGGAATTCCCGCTCTCCTCTCTTTAATAACCCAATATAGCACTCCGACTCCGCCGACCAGGTTCCCCACGATAACAGGAAGCACTATCGAAGAAGCACCAATGCTGAAACCCTGATAAAAACCAATAGCAACGTACGTCAACACTACTGCTGAGACGGTGACTATGATCCATTTCCGTGTGAAGCTCTCACTCATCTCGAATCCACCATTTACTATCTTCAGGATATACCATGTGATGTTTACCTAACATCATGTATTGTAAAACACACACCGTGTTATATAAACCTAACGTCACATCGAACGGGATCAGCTGATTGGGTTGATAATAAGGAGGGTTATTCTTTGTGTTGAGTTATTTCATCGCCCCGATTTTTATCGAAAAATCTGCCCACGGGGCGTAGACACATATAGATCCCTAACAGAGCCGTATGGAGGAGTTCTCCCGAGGGATCAGATGTGTTACCCAGAGTAGTGGTTGACGTCGACGAGACCCTTATACACACGAGCAGGAGGAAGCACACCGTCGCCAGCAGGGTACTGGGGGCGGAGATACCCTTCGAGGCTGTGGAGACCTTGAGCGACAGGCAGCTCTTCGAACGCCACGCCTCCCCCGAGCAGATGACGCACAGGGAAGAGCTCTCTAGAATGTACTGGGATCTCCTCCTCTGTCTGGATGAGAGGGGCCTGGAGCTTCTACACATGGACGAGGCCGTGCCCCATGCCGCCGAAGCCCTGAGTAGCTGGGAGGGGCACTGTGAGATCGTCTACCTCACCGGGAGACCCGAACCCATGCGCAGACACACCATTGAGGCCCTCGAAGGCTTCGGAATCCCAGTTGAGGGGGAGCGCCTCATCATGTTCGACGTGGCGGACTGGGAGAGCTTCCTCTCCGGGAATCGCATGGCGTTGCAGGAGACCCGGGAGAGGCTCTTCTCCAAAATCTTGGAGGAGGGGCCCGTGGCCAGGGTCGTAGACGACTTCCCCGGGTACTTCAGGACCTATACGAAATATGGCGTGCCTGACAGGGTCGGCCTCCTCTTCTCCCCCAGGCGGACTCTCCAGAGGTTCCTCGAGAGGGGGGCGACCCGGGTCTTCGAGAGCTGGAGGCCCCTGATAGACGATATTCCCGTTGGATAGTATAGTAATAGTGGGGCGTGTGGGTCCGTGATGTCACTCGATCCACTTGGAGTCCCTGTAGTCTGCGACCGCGATGCCGTACCCCTGGGCCTCTATGAGCCCCGAGACGAGGCTCATGTAGAGTAGGCCCTCGGTCGGCGCCTTGAGCTGCTCCAACTCCTCAAGGGTGTAGGGGTCGTAGACCGTCGCCAGGACCTCCCCCTTCTTCACCTCCCGCGTGGGGCGCCCGATGCCGACGTCCTCGGCCTCCATGTTGGAGACGAGGTATCCGGCGTTCTTCGCCCTGATGTGGGGGGCGTGCTTGAAGTAGAACTGCCTCTCGGGGAGGACGACCTCATCGTCCGTCATCTCCAGGTGGGCCATGATGTTCCTGGTGCCTCGGACCCCCATCTCCTCGCATGTGCGCTCGAACTCCTCGCCGTGGCCTCCTCCCCCTATCTCGGGGACGATGCAGGTCTTCCCCTGGGTCCCGGCGTACCAGGTCATGGGGCCGAAGGCTCCGGCTGAGGGCCGCCCCTCCGGGGGGTCGTGGAGTATGCCCAGCCCGAAGAGCCGGGCCAGCTCCTGGGAGGCGGGGTCGAGGTTGAAGAGTATCTTCTTGAGGGCCCCGTGCTGGAAGTGGCCGTGGAAGTCGAGGATGTAGTCACACCTCTGTATGAACTCGTCCGTGATGATCCCGGCCATCTTCATGGTGAGGGAGATGTCGTCGGGCTCCATGCTGCCGAAGAGGGGGACCGTCCGCCTCCCCGGGAACACCCGGTTGAGGTTCGCGAAGTCCACTGTCTCCTCGGGGGGCATCGGCGTGTTCCGGGTGTCATGGGCGAAGGCTGGGGGGTTTGCGACGGGTATAGCCAGGATCGTTCCCTTCAGCTCAGAGGGTTCCACCTCCGTCACCATCCTCCTGATGATCCGGTTATGGTAGTACTCCTGGCCGTGTATCCCCGAGGAGAGCCCCAGCACTGGCCCTTCCTGCTCCCCCCGCACCACGTGCAGGGGTATCGTCAGTACGCTCCCGTCGAGGTTCTTCGCTACCTTCAGGCCAAAATATGCCCTCTCTCCGGGCCCTACCTCCTTCCCGCAGATCTTCACGATGAGTCCTCCAGACGTGTTCAACCTATGATGTAAACTGTTTTTAAAATGATAGTAATAGTTAGCTTGATCGCTATGTCACCTGACATTCTATACACAGTGAAGGGCCCTAAGAACCTCTTCGAGATGACCTGGGAGGAGGTGGAGGAGGCCCTTGAGAAGACGGACATCGTCATCCTGCCCGTTGGCTCTGTTGAGCAGCACGGTCCCCACCTCCCACTGGGCTCAGACTCCATCCAGGGGACCGACATGGCCCGGAGGGTCGTGGCGCAGCTCGCAGAGGAGGGGATAACCGTCGTCGCCGCGCCGACGATCCCCTTCGGGGTGAGCCACCACCACATGGCTTTCCCGGGGCCCATCACCCTGAGCTCTGACACCCTCGTCGCCGTCATCTGGGAGGTCGTTGAGAGCCTATACCACCACGGCTTCCGCAGGTTCGTGCTCCTCTTCTCCCACGGGGGGAATCAGAAGACGATGCAGGTCGCAGCCCAGGACCTCGCCATCGAGTTCCCGGATGCCTACTTCATCGTCCCCGACTGGCTGGCGGTTCAGAGCGCCAAGTACACGGAGGTGCTAAAATCTGACAGGCCCAACGACGAGCACCACTCAGGGGAGGGGGAGACGGCGAGGATGCTCGCATCGACGCCCAACCTCGTCGACATGGAGAAGGCGCCTGTCTACTACGTCCCCGTGGAACTGGACCCCTACCAGCCCAGACCCTACCCAGGATCTGTAGCCAGAGAGCACGGCGAGATAGGCATGAAGGAGATGACGCCGACGGGTGTGATGGGCAACGCCCAGCTGGCCACCGCCGAGACGGGGGAGGTCCTCTACGGGATAATCACGGACTGGCTCTGCGCAGTCATCAAGGCCGAGTTCGTCGAGGATTAACTCCCTTTCTTTCTATGGACAAACTTAAGCAAGGTTCACCTCCCATTCATACTCGACATGAGGGAGAACAAGGTCAAGGCGAAGATCAGATCCGGTGAGGTGGTGCTGGGGACATTCCTGTTCATCCCGAGCCCGACGGTGATGGAGATCCTAGGCTACGCCGGGTTCGACTTCGTCATAATCGACACGGAGCACTCTCCCACGGGGGCGCTGGACGCCGTGACTCTGGAGAACCTCGTAAGGGCGGCGGAGATATCAGGGACCGTGCCCCTCGTGAGGCTCCCGGAGCAGTCCCGCGTGATGACCCAGAAGGTGCTGGACGCTGGAGCCATGGGCACGGTGATCCCCTGGATCAAGACGAAGGCTGAGGCCGCTGAGGCTGTGGGGGACGCCAAGTACCCGCCTGAGGGGCACAGGGGTGCCTGCTACCTCACGAGGCCGACGGCCTTCACCTCGGCTTTCACGGAGGACTACTGGTCCGATGCCAACAGGAACACGATGGTGGTCCCCATGGTGGAGGACCAAGAGGGCGTTGACAACCTGGAGGAGATCCTCTCGGTGGAGGGCATCGACTTCATGTTCTTCGGCTCCAGGGACTTCTCGATGTCATCGGGGTTCCCCGTGGTCAACAACCCGGTGACCAACAGAACCGTCAAGCGGGTGAACGAGGTCTGCAAGGAGAAGGGAGTCCCCATGGCGAAGTTCCTATACCCACCCTTCCAGGAGTCGGTGAAGGCTGCGATAGACGATGGTTTCAATGTGCTCGTCGTCGGGGGAGATGTCTCACTGCTCTACCACACCAGCAGCGAGATAGTGAAGGTTCTTAAGACGCTCTGAGAACGCCATATCCTGATGAAAGCGCTAGTTGTCTACGACTCTGTCTTCGGGAACACGGAGCAGATAGCTTTCGCCATCAGGGACAACCTCGGCTCAGAGGTTGAGGCAGTCAGGGTGGGGCACGCTAGGCATGATCAGCTCCCGGGCTTGGAGTACTTGGTCGTCGGCTCCCCGACACGAGCCTTCAATCCCACGAAGGCGATAACCTCCTTCCTCAAGGGTATCCCTGGGGGCAACCTGGAGGGCGTCAAGGTGGCGGCATTCGACACGAGGATAGACCCGGAGGACGTCAACTCGAGGGTGCTCAACTTCTTCGTAAAAATCATGGGGTACGCCGCGAAGCCCATCGGGGACAGGCTCCAGAAGAAAGGTGGAGCCTTAGTGGTCCCCCCTGAGGGGTTCTTCGTGAACGACACGGAGGGGCCGCTCAGGGAGGGTGAACTCGAACGGGCGGCGGCCTGGGCGAAAAAGATCCTCGAGAAATGACGGGGTTGTCTAGCCCATTTTTGGTATGTTGTTAGCTAACGTTTCCACAATCTCCGGGTCAACAGGAGAGCAGCTACAGCCATGGTGCCGAGGATTGTGGTGCTACACGGCGCCCACGAGCACACCCCGTAATATCCCAGCAGGTTCGGCTTGCTCGCCGAAGCGGGTAGGAGGGTTATCAGGGAGAGGGCGACGAAGCCGACGCCGAAGAATCCCGAGAAGACGGCCCCCGCCTTCCTCTTTGTGATCCCCACTGATCCACCTCTCCTGATTCACCGGAGCTTTGAGGCGATCTCCGCCCCTATCTCTATGAACTCCTCCTCCGTACCGTCGTCGAGGGGCCCCTCCCTACCCTCCACTTTTGCGGAGTGACGGGGCCTGACGATCTCCACCTTCCTCCTCTTGAGGACGCCCTCGATGACGCGCGCTGCGCTGTTCTCTAGGACCAGCCATTGCCTGCCGTTCATCCGGGACTCATTCCTCGTGTCGAAGGCGAAACCCTTCAATCCCTTTAGGTCCACGGCTCCCAGCCCGTCGAGGAAACCCTTCATCGCCTTCGACGGCCTAATCATGTGGGTGGGCCCGCCGATCGCGATGAATTCGTAGCCCCTCAGATCCCCGGCGTCGACCTGGTCGATCTTGAGGCAGTCAACGGTCGCGCCCCCTTTCTCCAATCCTTGTGCCAATGCCCTGGCCACCCTCTCTGTGTTCCCGTAGTTCGAGTCGTAGATTACCATCGCTCTCATCATTTTTCATCTCCCCTGTTTTTGGTTCAGCTCATCTCTAAATACCTGTCAGCTCCTGGCTGCGCGCTCCCTCTGGTAGTGCTCGCTGATATGGCCGTAGAGCTCCCCCAGGACGGGCAGCACCAGCTCCATGTTCTCCTGTGTTATCCCCTCCGTGAAGACCTGGTACTTGGAGAGCATGAGGGGGAAGGCCTGCGAGATGACCCTCCTCCCCTCATCGGTCAGCAGGAGCCTGTTCACCCTCTTGTCCGACGGGTCCTTCACCCTGTTGAGCCAGCCCCTCCCCTCCATGGAGTTGCAGAGCACCATCACCGTCGTCGTGTCCGCCTCCATCTTCCAAGCCAGCTCCCTCTGGGTCACGTCGTCCCCCCGGAGCAGGTTCAGGAGGGCCCCGAACTGGGGCCAGGTCATGTTGAGAGGCCTCAGGGCTTCCTCGGCGATCCTCCGGCTCTTCATGTAGATGCCGGAGATCAGCGCGAACAACTGCCAGTGCGCCTCGGTCGGTTCCATCAATTATGTCACCATTCCATCACAGTTGTGATTATCATACATATGATTATCATAACTGTTATAAACTTACCGGTCTAAACCACCCAAAAAACAACCGAGTAAAACCCTGACCGACCAAGAACATAGTGAACTACAATAAAACTAGCCCAAAATCTTCACACCGAAACCACAACACCCGGAACCCTTATCCTAAGCCAGCCGCATTGGCGACGCTCGCTTACTCTAACCACAAAACAACAGGGAGAATGGTGCGGGGGGTGGGATTCGAACCCACGAAGGACTAGTCCATCAGGACCTGAACCTGACCCCTTTGGCCACTTGGGGACCCCCGCACGGGAGCCCTAATGAGCCTGGCTCTTCAGGTGCTCCCTGTAGGCGGCGGCGTCCATCAGCTTCGCCAGGTCGCCGTCCAGGTCCGACGGCTTCACCTTCGCGAACCAGCCCTCCCCGTAGGGCGACTCGTTCACCTGCTCAGGGCTGTCCAGCAGCCCCTCGTTCACCTCCAGGATCTCACCGGCCACCGGCGAGTTCATGTCCGAGACCGCCTTAACGGACTCCAGGGCACCGACGACGCCCATGTAGTCAGCCGAGTCACCCACCTCGGGGAGCTCGACGTAGACTATCTCGTGGAGCTGCTTCTGCGCGTAGTCCGTGACCCCGATGAGGACGGAGCCGTCGTCGAGCACCTTCGCCCACTCGTGCTCCTCCGTGTAGTGGAGGCCGTCTTCAACCTCGTATTCCTCACTCATCACTTAACCCTCTTCCATCCGTATACGGAATCATCATAAAAGGGATGCGATTTAACAATCTTTCCCTCCGCGAGGCGGCTACGGATCTTGATCATCACCTTGGTGTCAAGCTTTGAGTGCTCCCGGGGGACGTAGCCCAGGGCTATCCCGTATCCAAGGCTAGGAGCCAGGCCTCCGCTGGTGACCACGCCTATCTTCCCGGCGCCCTCGCCGTCCCAGATCTCGTAGTCGTGCCTCGGTATCCCCCTGCCCACCATGGCGACGCCCACCTGGACCCTCTTAATGCCAGCCTCCCTGGCTGCCTGGATGGCCTCCATACCGATGAATCCGCCCTCCTTCTTGAACTTGATCACCCACCGGAGCTTCGCCTCCAGGGGGTTCGTCCCCTCGTGGATGTCCTGCCCCGAGAGGTTGAGCCCCGCCTCCAGCCTCAGGCTGTCCCGGGAGCCCAGGCCGCAGGGCTTCGCCCCAGCGTCGACGAGGGCGTTCCAGGCCTTCAGCCCCTTCTCCGGGCTCGCCAGGGGGCAGTCCTTGACATACACCTCGAACCCGTCCTCCCCGGTGTAGCCCGTCCTAGTGACGAAACAGGGGAGTCCATCAAGTGTGACCTCCGCTATGTTGAAGCGCTCCACCGCGGTGACGTCCTCCTCGGTGACAGCGTTCACCGTCTCCACAGCCTTCGGCCCCTGAACCGCCATCATGGCCATGTTGTCCGATAGGTCCTTGAGCTCAACGTCGTAGCCCTCGGAGTGCTTGGTGAACCACGCGAAGTCCTTCTCCCTGGTCCCGGCGTTGTAGACGATGAAGTACTTGTCATCCCTCAGCTTGTAGAGGATCAGATCGTCGACGACTCCCCCCTCAGGGGTGCACATGACCGAGTAGAGGCCCCCCATGGGGCCGAGCTTCGAGAGGTCGTTGGAGATGACTCTGTTCAGGAACCTCTCGGTGTCAGGCCCCTCCGCCATCGACCTACCCATGTGGCTCGTGTCGAAGATACCCACCGCGTCCCGTACGGCGTTGTGCTCGGCGATGATGCCGTCATACCAGACGGGCATCGCGAACCCGCCGAAGTCAACGATGTTGCCGTGCTTGACGTGGTAATCGTAAATGTGAGTCTTCCTGAGATCCAATCTTATACCCCCTAACAATGAAGGACATAGGGGTTAAAACTGTTTCATCCGTGGAAGAGATCACTTGCTGCTTGTCTCATCACAGGGATAGATGCTTAGCCCATCCATGGAGAAGGATAATTTTCTCCCGCAGCTCGGGCACCTCCCGTCGAATTTTTTAACGATATCCTGAGGAGACTTTAGGATATCACCCTCGTAGAGAAGGTTGGAGCATTCTGAACACATTATCCTCTGCGGCATAGATACAACCTCGATTACTGGGGAGAACCCAGATTAAAGCATTGTTGATTTCGGGGGCGGGAACGGGAAAACCCATATATTCCGTATCCCCTTATCCCTGGGAGGAGGCAACCGGCATATCATCGCTTAACCGCAGGCTCAGGAGGTTCATCGCCGACCTCAGGAAGGGCAAGATGCCCCAGGTCTCCATGTCCTCCGTCGCCTGGGCGGCGGTCGCCTTCATGATCTTCCTCACCGGCGGGGGCATCTACATATTGGCCACCGAGAACATACCAGCCGTCTTCACTTTAGCCGACGGCAGGTGGAGCATGGTCTACCCGGGCGCGTCGGAGCAGACTCTTAACGAGGGGCTGGTGGCTATGGTGCTCAACGTTTTCATGTTCGGCGGCATCTTCCTGGCGTACAGTAGCACAAAGGTTGTGAACGACAGGAGGAAGGCCAACAACATGTTGATGATCGGGGCGGGCCTGGTACTCATGGGCCTGGCCGGCGGGTACTACCTGTACAACCTCAAGCTGACGGTGTTCAGGTAAACGACTCCCCGTCTTCGCTGCTAGGGGGAGGAACCATTCTTCGTCGTGACCTCTCGTTCTATAGAATGTCTTCTGTATTCAGGTGGTTGAGGGTTGGAGAGAGATAGAGGTCGAGGAATCGTATGGGGATACGAAAGGTGGCCAGCTCTCTCCACCAGGAACCCCCACCCAGCCTC
>Ga0209536_100003102_pt1 | contig 26881 bp, 15 predicted proteins | sample DeeMarSeWOR28_12_FD_187461 | JGI IMG/M metagenome (GOLD analysis project Ga0209536, IMG submission 187461) | Marine sediment microbial communities from White Oak River estuary, North Carolina - WOR-2-8_12 (SPAdes) (version 2) | ecosystem: Environmental > Aquatic > Marine > Intertidal zone >... | reverse complement strand
GCAGGCCGGCTGGATCGAGTTCGGCCGGCCGCCGGACAATTTCCGGGTGTCCCGCCCCGCGGCCACCCGGCTGATCGAGCCGGAAGCCGGGCTCATGTTGCTCTTCCCCTCCTATTTTTATCACCGGACGATCCCGTTCGCCGGAGATGGCCTGCGGGTGAGCATCGCCTTCGACATCATGCCCACGGCGAAAGGGGAACAAGAGGCCGCAACAGAACGCCGGCTGTCCCGGGAGGAAATCGCGGCGGAGGGCCGGAGAATCCAGGATTTGCTGAGGGCGGGCGATGTGGCCGAGGCGCGGACGCGGGCCGAGAGGCTCGTTGAGTCGAGCCAAAACGATCCGGCGGCCCTGTACCTGGCAGGGGTAGCCAGCTATCGAAACGGGGACGTGAAACAAGCGGAGCAGTATTTCTCCGGGGCCTGCGAGAAAGACCCGGGAAATGCCCGCTATCGTCTTGACCATGCCGCCTGCCTGCAGCATCTGGATTGTCCCGAGGCGGCAGCGGAAAGTCTGGAGATGGCGGCCGAGCTGGATCCGGAGGAAGTGGAAGCCTTCATGCGCCTGGGCACTCTTCACAGCGATCGGGGCGATTTCGACGGCGCCCGGCACGCCTACGAGCGAGCTATCGCGCGCCAGCCGTCCCACGGCGGCGCCCACTATGGCCTGGCGTCCCTGAAGAGCTTCTCGCAGGACGACCCCCAGATCGATCAGCTGCAGAACCTGCTTCGTCAAACGTCTCTGGAACCCTCCAACGAGGCGGTGATCTGTTTCGCGCTGGCCCGCGCCATGGATCAGCTGGACAAGCTCGAAGAGGCCATGGACCTTTACGCGCGGGGCAACCGGATCAAGCGGGAGCTCACCGATTTTGACATGGAGGCGGAACGGTCCAACATCGGCCGGATTATCCGGGCCTTCGGACCGGACGTGTTCGAACAATTCGCCGGATGCGGGGACCCCTCGGAACTGCCCGTTTTCGTCGTCGGCATGCCCCGTTCCGGCACCACCCTGGTCGAGCAGATCCTGGACTCACATCCCGGCATCCACGGCGCCGGCGAACTCAACGATCTCTGGCGGGTGGTCAACGGCATCGGCCGGCGGCTGCCGCCCGGCGTCAATCTGCCCGAGGGCGTTCGGCAGGTGCCGGCCGATGCCTGGAAAGAGCTCGGCTCCATATTTCTCAAGCGGATCCGTCGATATGACCGGGAGGCAGAACGAATCGTCGACAAACTGCCTTTCAACTACACCCTGGCGGGCATTATCCGGCTCATGCTGCCCGGCGCCCGGATCGTGCACTGTGTGCGCGACCCGCGTGACACCTGTGTATCCTGTTACATGACGTCCTTTCAGAACGACAGGGGCTTCACCTGTAACCTGACCGAGCTGGGGGAGACCTATGGCCTCTACTGGCAGCTCATGGAACACTGGCAGAAGGTTTTGCCCGGCGGCCTGTATGAAGTCCGCTACGAGTCCCTGGTGGACGACCTGGAGGGAGAAGCCCGCCGGATGATCGACTATATGGGCCTGGACTGGTCGGACGACTGCCTGCGGTTCTTCGAGAACCCGCGGAGAGTGACCACCGCCAGCATGACCCAGGTACGACAGCCGGTGTACAGGAGTTCCGTAGGGCGCTGGCGGCGTTACGCCGCTTATCTCTCGCCCCTGCTGGAGGCCCTGGGCGATGTGCGCCGATACGGCATCGACGAGGACTGAAATGATCACGATCTCGGACCTGTTCTCGACTCCCCTGATCGAGGCCCAGATGCCGGATCATCAGCCGGTCTGTGACGCGCTGGGCAGACTGTTCCTGGAGAAGGAACAGCAGGGCGACGAGTACAAGTATCACAAGCGCAGGGCCACCCAGTTCGGCCCGCTGTTCGAGAGCAAGTTCGACCTGTTCCGCTGGCCCGACGCCCCCGTGAAGAAGGTGGCGCATTTCTGCCACAGCGCCCTGGCCGAGGTGATGCGCCGCACCACCAGCTTCTCGCCGGACGAACTCGGCAAGCTGCGCTTTGACTACCACGCCTGGTTCCACGTGACCCGGAACGGCGGTTTCCAGGGCCTGCACAACCACCAGAACGCGTCCTGGTCCGGAATTTTCTGTGTCGATCCGGGGGACGAGCTGCCCGAATATCCGGAGAGCGGGCTGGTCAGGTTCCACGATCCCCGCTGGTGTTCCTGGTTTCACTCGGAGCCCGGCAACCTGGGTCTGAAGCTGCCCTACAGCCACGGTGGATACGACATCACCCACAGGGCGGGACGTCTCGTGATTTTTCCCTCCTTCCTGATGCACGAAATTTTCGTGTACCGGGGGGAGCGACCGCGGATCGTCGTCGCCTTCAACTGCAGCATCACCTGACCATGAGCGGTGCCGCAGACCTGCAGCAGATCGTGACCGGCCTGACCCGGATGGCCAGGACCCGGCCGGACATGGCGCTCCGCCAGGCCCGCAGCCTGCTCGAGCAGTTCCCCCGCCTGGTCCCCGTGCAGTGCCTGGCGGCCAACCTGGCCCGCCACGCGGGTGACCTGGAGGGGGCGGAGCGGCATCTGGAGGCGGCTCTGGCGGAAGACCCGGAAGCCCCGCCGGCCCTGGCCGAGAAAGGTGTGCTGGCGGCTACGCGAAACGACTACACCGAGGCCGCCCGCTGTTTCCGGCGGTTGATCGAGGGGGGGCACCGGCGACCTGATCTGCTGTTCAATCTGGCGCTGGCGGAGGAGCACCTGGGTCATTACGAGCGGGCCGCGGAAGTGTATCGGGAGACCCTGGCGGCCACGCCGGACGGGGACCCGGAAATCCGCGCCCGGCTGGGCGGCGTGCTGGCCGCCGCCGGCAACCTGGACGCGGCTCGCGCGGAACTCGAGGCGGTCCTGACCGCCGATCCGGATTGTATCGAGGCCCTCGTGGCGCTGGGCATGACGGAACTGGGCGCCGGCCGCATGGACGAGGCGATCCGGCACTTTCGCGCATGCATCGAGCGCCAGCCGGAATGCGCCGAGGCCTGGCAGCAGGTCCTCGAATCCCGCAGACTCGAGGACCCGGCGGACCCGGACCTGGAATCCGTCCGGTCGCTGCTGGCCCGCCAGGACCTCCCGCCCGCGTCCCGTGAGCGGCTGGGTTTCGCCCTGGGAAAGGCCTGTGACGACCTGGGTCTTTACGACGAGGCCTTCGAGCACGTCCGGGAAGCCAACGATCTCAAGCGCCAGCGCCTGCCCGCCTTCGATAGAGACGCCTGGGCTTCGGAATGCGCCCGGAGACTCGAAGGCGCCCTGCAACCAGAAGAGCCCCGGAGAGCGCGGCGCCCTGTCACCGCGGTTCCCATCTTCATCATCGGCATGCCGCGCTCCGGAACCACACTGGTGGACCAGATACTCACCAGCCATCCCGAGGTGGCCGGGGTCGGGGAACTGGCCTTCTTCGAAAGCCGTGTTGACGACGAGGAAGGTCTTCGGACCGCCTACCTGGAACGCCTTGGCGCCACGGGCGCCCGGTATGTGACCAACAAATTCCCGGGCAATTTCCGCCACCTGCCGCTGATCCGGCGGCTATTCCCGGAAGCCAGGATTGTTCACGCGGTCAGGGACCCCGTGGACACCTGCCTGTCCATCTATTTCCAGGATTTCCCCACCGGGAATTTCTACGCCAATGACTTCGCCGACATCGCGGCCTACTGGCGGGGCTACCGGAAACTGACAGAGGCATGGCTGGGCCCGGGGTCCGGTGTCTTCACCGCCCGCTACGAAGCCCTGACGGGAGACCTGGAAGCCACCGCCAGAAGACTGCTGGCCTACTGCGGCCTGAGCTGGTCTGCCGATTGCCTGGAATTCCACCGAAACCCGGCGCCTGTCACAACCCTGAGCCGCTGGCAGGTGCGCCAGCCTATTTTTGCCCGCTCCGCCGGCCGCTGGCGCAATTACGAGGCCCACCTCGAGCCCCTCATCGAGGCCCTGGGCGTCCCCATCGACTAGTCGATCGGCCCGATACGCTCCAGCAGGACTTCCATCTGGCGGGCGTAGCGGCGCCAGCGTCCCACCGAGGTCCGGTAAAGGGGCTGCCGCACCTGGGCATGACTGGCGGTGCCCGCAAACCTGTCGTGGTCGTGGAAGCCGACGCAGCCCGGATGCCAGGCAAGACCGACGAATGCCAGGAGCCGCCTGATTTCCGGTTCTGGCTCCGCCACCAGTGATTCGTAATCCAGGTTCATCAGGAAATGATCGGGCAGGAGAGCGGACAAGGCGTCCATGAACTCCCGGTAGGCGAGCATATAATCCGCCAGCCAGTCCAGCCGGGTCGCGAATCCCAGGGCCGGGTCGATGAAATCGGTAAACAGGCAGGACAGGGCCGTATCGCGGAGATCGCGCCGACAGTGAACGACCTTCGCACCGGGGAGCGTGGCCCGGATGATCGCCAGGTACTGGTAATTCAGCGGCATCTTGTCGGTCATCACCAGCGCGGAACCCTTCAGCTCGGCAACGCGTTCCAGGTAGCTCGAGCCGATATCCGGCGCCACGCCCGCTGCCGAGCCCCCGTTCGCCTGCTCCGACACAAGATCCTGTACCAGACGGCCCAGGAACGGCAGCTCCCCCGCGGCCGCCACATCCGGATGGGCAGCCAGGATCTGTTCGACAAGGGTGGTGCCGGAGCGCGGCATCCCTACGATGAAAACGATCCCGCGGCCCCGGGAATCGGTTCGCGAGGACGGCGCCAGGTCGAGCAGTCGGTCCAGCCAGCGCCGATGAGCAACCGGATCGAATTCCGCCGGCGTCAGGCCGTTGCCCTCCATGTACCACCGCCAGGCATCGTCGACCTCGTCGAGCCGATCGCAGGCCTCGCCCAGGGAAAAGGCAAACTGGCGACGCAAAGGGGCATCCGTGACCGCCGCCGGTATCGCCGCTTCGAGCCTGCGCTTCGCTTCGGCCACGTCGCCCAGGCGATTTAGCAGCCGACCCGCTACCAGCTCGATCCCCGGGCTGCGTCGGTCGTCAGGGACCTGCTCCAGCATCTCAAGGCCGGATTCGCATCGGCCCCGCCAATCGAGCCATTCCGCCATGCCCGCGATAGCGTCGCTGTTTTGGGGATCGACCTCCAGCGCACGGCGATACGCGGCCTCCGCGCCCGCCAGGTCTCCGGACGCCTGGCGGGCAGACCCCAGCCCCGCCCAGTTATTCGCGTTGACGGGCTCGAGCTGCACGCTTTTCTCCCAGGCGTCCAGCGCCTCGGGCAGTCGACCCAGGCTTCTCTCCACCGCCGCCAGGACCGGCAGGACCCCGGGCGAGTCGGGATTGCCCTCCCGGGCAGTATCGAGGGCCCTCATGGCGGCGGCATGGTCTCCCAGCCGGAGACAGGCGGAAGCCAGATTGACCAGCGTGCCGGGATCCCGTGACCTGAACTCCAGGCTTTTCCGGAACGCCTGACAGGCCGGCCCGGTCTGTCCCAGCGCCATCCGGACCACGCCAAGCTGATTCCAGGCCGGCGCGTGATCGGGCCGCAGCCGGACAGCGGCCTCAAGCATCTCCGCCGCTTCTTTCCGGCGGCCCAGGCGATGGAGAACCTGGCCGGCGTGGAAGCCGGCGTCCGGAGCCATGGCGGAATCCTTGGCCACGCGGCGGAAGCAGTCCAGGGCATCTTCCAGGTTGCCGGCCTGCAACAGTACCCGGCCCAGTGTCATCCGGGCCGCCGGGTCGTCCCGGGAAGCCACCGCCCGGCGGGCATATCCCTCGGCGTCCTCCAGCCGGCCGGCCTGGGATGCGGCCATGGCCGTCAGGATCAGCACCTGGGGCTGGCGCGGCGAGTGCTCAAGGCAACGCCGGTAGGCCTCGAGGGCCTCTTCCAGCCTGCCCGCACGATGATGCCGACGACCCTGCTCCAGCCACCGGGCGGGGCTCTTACTGCCCATCGCCGGCTCCCTCGAGAACTCGCAATAGCGGACCCAGGTGCTGTCGATAGGCCCGGTGTCGCCCGACGGCGCTTTTGTAGAGGCCGCGCCTGACCTGATCGGAGCTGGCAGTGATCACCGCTCGCTCGCTGTCCTGAAACGACAGGCATGCCGGGTCCCAGGGCAGCTCCAGGAAGTCCAGCACTCTGTGCACCTGAGCTTCCAGCCCGGCCACCAGGTCCTCGTAACGAAGCTCGAGCAGTGGCAGATCGATGGTGGCTCGCCAGTGCTCCATCAGTTCGCGGTAGCCCAGGTAATAGGCGGCGATATCCTCGAGCCGGCAGGACCAGGACAGCCCCAGAGCGCTGAAGTCCTGGAAGTAGCAGGACAGACAGGTGTCGAGAGGATCGCGGCTGCAGTGAATGACCCGGGATCCCGGCAGCATCGCCTGAATGAGCCCGAGATGCAGGAAATTCGCCGGCATCTTGTCGGTGAACCGGTCCGGGCCGCCGGCCCCTGCCTGATCCAGATACGCCTCCGCCGCCGCCCTCAGGCCCTCTGGCGTCAGATCACCCGGCCGGACCACGCCCGAATCGTCCTGCCACTGGCCTGCCAGGATGCCGACAGCCCCGAGTTCTCCGCAGACCCGGACACCGGGATGCCGGGACAGGATCTGCTCCACGAGGGAGGTGCCCGAGCGTGGCATGCCGACGATAAAAACGGGCCGCGTGGAAGAGCTGCCCCAACCCTGGAGCCTGTCCAGCGCCTCACGAGTCCAGGCAGCGGCAATTGCACGGAGCCGGCCACGGTGCGCTGCCGCGTCGAAATCCCGTGGCTTCAGGGCGTTGGCGTCAGCGACGGCCGAAAAAGCCCGGTCGCTTTGACCAAGGTCGTCGAGGGCGTGAGCCAGCACAAACAGAGCCTGGGACCGGGCCTGGGCATCGGCGAGCCCGGGCAGCATTGCCTCCAGCATCGTGACTGCGTCCTGCGGCTGGCCGGCCCGGTGCTGCAGCCTCGCCCACGGAATCGCCAGATCGGGCGGCAGCGAACGCCGGCGCCGCACCGACTCCAGGAGGTCCATGGCGCGACCGTCGTTGCCAAGAAGCTCTTCCTGGAGCGCCAGGCCAAGGATGGCATCCAGGTGCTCAGGGTCCTCTGCCAGGGCACGCTCGAACATGCGCCTGGCCGTATCCAGGTCACCCAGGAGTTGCAGCACCTTGCCCGCTCCCACCAGCGCAGCCCGGAATTCGGGTTCGATGGTGAGAGCCCGGCCGTAGGCGTCCAGGGCTGCCTGGTACCGCCCGGCCCCGTGGCAAACCAGGCCGAGCGCCTGCCACAGACGGGCGTTGTCCGGCTGCAGCTCCAGGGCGCGCTGCAGATGTGCGAAGGCCGCCCCGGAGTCACCGGTGCCATGGCAGACACCGGCCAGCGCATGAAGCGCGCTCGGGTCGTCGGGAGATTCTCCCACCACCGCCTCCAGATCAGCGCGGGCGTCCTGGAGACGGCCCTCCCGAATGGCGATCTCTCCGCGGAGACGACGGGCGCCCGAGCAACCGGGATCTTCCGCCAGAATCCGCTGCAGCAATCGAAACGCGTCTCCTAGCCGCCCGTCCGCCAGGAGCCCGCGGGCCTTTGCCAACATGCCGTTCTCAGAAGCCGCCATGCTCGTACTCTTCCAGCGGTAACTGGCCGGCGAATCGGGCCAGCGGCTCGCGGTAATGTTCCCAGCACCCCACGTCACGGTCATCCACGGGACGCCGAAGGGGGGTGTCGGCGGCGCTGGTCGCCACGCCGGGCTCGTGGAATCGCAGGCAGCGCGAGTCCCACGGCAATCCCAGGAACTCCAGCACCTGCGCCGTCTCGGCCGCCGGATCGGCCACCAGAGATTCATAGCGAAGCGTGTAGACCTGAATCGGCAAAACGCCGGCCCAGTGCCTCATCAGGTCGCGATACAGCAGGAAGTAGTGAGCGATGTCCTCCACCGAAAAAGCGAAACTGAGGCTTCTGCCGGCGAAATTCTTGAAGTAGCAGCGCAGCACCAGGTCCATCGGATGTCGGACACAATGAACGACCCTGGCCCGGGGGAACAGCATCTGGATCAGGCCCACATGAACAAAATTGAAAGGCATGGTATCCGTCACGCGGAGGATGTCCGGGCCCGCCAGTTCCTCCAGGGCCTGAAGGTATCGCCGGGCCTGTGACTTGAGAAGCTGCCCGGACAGGCGCGGAGCGCTTTCCGGCCACCGTCCTGCCCGGGCGGAGATCTCGGAGCTTATATCGCCCAGCATCGTCAGCTCGCCTGCGCCATGGACCGATACATGACTGCAGAGGATCTGCTCGATCAGCGACTTTCCGCTCCTCGGCATGCCGACGATGAATACGGGCCGTTCCGAGGAACAGCCGGAGCCGGGCAGTTTATCGATGGCATCCCGGCCGAAGACCGCCCTGATTTCCTGAACCGCCGAGGCCATCGCCTCGAGATCGGCTTCCGGTGCGCCGGGGGGCAACAGCTTCCGCCTCGCCTCATTGGCCTCGACAGCGTGCTGCCACGCCGAGCCGTAGTCCCCCTGCTCGTCCGCCACCGCCGCCAGCGAGAAATGGAGCTGAATTCGGGCATCGGCGGGCAGACTGTCACGCCCCGCTACCCGCTCCAGCAGCCGGCGGGCCTCCGCGGCCTTTCCCAGATGACGCAGAACCCTGGCATGAATGGGCGCCAGTTGATAGGAGCCGGACATGCCCGGCGATTGCTCCAGGAGTTCCAGCGCCTCCTCGTACCGGCCCTGATTGTCCAGCCAGGCCGCCAGGCCGGACAGGGCCTCCACGTGCCCGGGGGCCGCGCGCATGGCCTGCCGGAAATGCTGCTCGGCTTCCCCGGATCTGCCCTGGCCCTGGAGAAGCTTGCCCAGGTTGGCGTGGGCGTCCGCGAAATCCGGGGCCTGCTGCAGCGCCTTCCTGTAATGACGTTCGGCCCCCGCGAAATCCCCGAGGAACTGCAGCGATGCGCCGAGCCAGGCAAGCGCCCTGGGATCGTGGGGAGCCAGTTCCAGGACTTTCCGGAAGGCTTCCATGGCTTCCCGGTACCGGCCCAGGGCGTTGAGGGCACCCCCCAGGTGAAGCCAGGCGGGCGCGAGCCCCGGCCGGGCCGACACGACCCTGGCCAGGAGTTCGCGGCCCTGCTCCGCGTCGCCGACGGCGAGTCTGGCAAGGGCGAGATTGAAGCGGGCTGCCTCGAGATCGGGCGCCTTCTCGAGGGCGGCGCGGAAACAGGTTTCCGCCTCGCCCAGGAATCCCAGGTTGCCCAGCCCCTCGCCGGCTCGAACGAGGATTTCCGGTCTGCCTTCCTTCTCGATCGCCTTGCGGAAACCGGCGGCAGCCTCATTCCTGCGTCCTTCCGCCAGGTCGATCCTGGCGAGCTCCAGCAGCGTCTCGCTCTGGGCCGGCTCCAGCTCCAGCGAGCGAACCAGGGCCTTGCGGGCCGACACCAGATCGCCTCCGGCGGCGTCGATAACGCCCAGCATTCGCCAGGCAAGAGGATCCCGGTCACGGTCTTCGAGAACCTGGCGGATCACCCGCCGGGCCCGGGCCAGATCACCGCTGCCGTAGGCCTCCGCAGCCTCGCGCACCCGGGCGTCGGTCATCGCGCCGCCGCGGGAAGGTGTTCGGCCACCCGCGCCGCAAATCCGCTCCGCTCCCAGGCCTTCCAGTCGATACCGTCGACCAATGGCCCCAGCTTTTCCCGATAGTTCGCGAACCGACCCACGGAACTCCGGTACAGAGGCTGCCGGACCTGGGCATGACTGGCCGTCGCGACCACGCGGTCGGAGCGGTGAAAGCTCAGGCAAGCCGGCTCCCAGGCAAGACCCAGGAAATCCACCATTTCCCGGCTGACTCTTTCCTGGTCGTCCACCAGCTCCTCGTAGACCACTTCCAGCAGATCGACAGACGCGTGCCGACGCCAGTGCTCCATCACCTTCAGATAATCGTTGTAGTAGAGGGCGATGTCCGCCAGATCGTAGGAAAACGGTATCCCCTGGCCGGCGAAATTCTGAAAGTAATTCGACAGACAGGTGTCGAGGGGATGGCGAACACAGTGGATGACCCGGGCCCGCGGGAACAGATTCTGAATGAAGCCGACAAACAGGTGGTTGGCGGGCGTCTTGTCAATCACGCGCCTGGCGTCCGCCGAGACGACCCGGAGACGCTCCAGATAGTGCTTCGCCGCCTGTCGCAATCGGGATTCTGAAGCCGACCGCATGCTGTCCGGAAACCGGAGGCCCTGGTCGCGCCCGAGTTCGATGGCCGCCTGTCCAAGCTCGGTCAGCTCCCCGGCCCCGGCAACCATGGAATGGCAGGCGAGAATCTGTTCCACCAGGGATGTTCCGGACCTGGGCATTCCGACGACGAATACCGGACGCTCCGACGGGTCCTCGCAGCGGGGAAGATCGGGCCAGTCAAGCTCCGAGAACACCTCCAGCAGCCGGTCCACGTCGGCGCGATGCTCTTCCCGATCGAAGCGGACCGGTTTCGCCCGGTTTCCCGCCTCGTAGGCCTCGAAGGCCTCGTCATACCTGCCAAGCTGATCGAGCACGTCGCCCCTGACGAACTGCAGGCGCTGCCGCTCGCTGGCCGTGAGGTCATTCCGGGACAGCAGTTTCTCCACCAGCGCCTCGGCGTCCTCACTGCGGTCCAGATGCCGCAGGATCTGGGCGGCGGTGATGACCAGCTCCACGTTGCCGTCGTCCAGGTGATTCTCCACGAGGGACAGGGCCTCCTGATAGCGGCCCCGCCGGTCCATGTTGGCGGCCAGGGCCGCCAGCGCATCCTTGTGGCCCGGCGCAATCTCCAGGGCCCGTCGGAAACAGGCCTCTGCCGCATCCATGTCCCTCAGACCCTGGTAGACGGTCCCCAGGTTGCTGTGCGCATCCGGGTAACGGGGCGCCAGTTCCACCGCCTTCTGGTAACAGTCCCGCGCGCTCTTCAGGTCGCCGAACATCTGGCAGGCGGCTCCCAGGCTGGTATGGGCGCCAGGGTCGTCCGGTCGCAGTCGGATTACGGCCCGGAAACATTCCATTGCGCCGGCGTACCGTCCCGCCGCGTGGAGCAATCCCCCGAGGGCATGCAGGGCCTCGGGGAAATCGGGCCTCAGGCGTACCGCCCGGCGCAGCGAGTCGGTGGCCTCTTCCTTCCTGCCCATGGCGCGGAGGGCCAGGCCGGTATTGTAGTGGGCCACCGCGAATTCCGGGCGTGCCTGAACGGCCCTGCCGAATGCCCGGAGCGCGTCGCCCGGCCTGCCCAGATTGCCCAGAGCCTCGCCGCTGCTGTTCCAGGCGGACGCCCGGGTCGGATCCAGCTCGACGGCTTTTTTCAGAAACGGCAGAGCCTCCCCGTAGCGACCCTGCCGATTCAGCACGGTCCCGATGCCCTCCAGCCCCTCGGCGGTCTCGGCGATCCGCACCGCATCTCGGAACAGCCGCTCGGCCTCATCGAGACGACCGGTCGAGAATTCAAGCCGTCCCATCCGGATCATCAGCTCAGCATCCCCGGGGGATTCCTCCAGAGCCCTGAGCAGTTTCTCCCGCTCTTCCGACAGACGGTGACTAACCGTCATGATCCTCATCGGCCGGCAGGCGGCGGATCTCTGGGAACCGATCCCTGTACGGGGCACCGCGCCCGATCTCGGACTCGTTCAGCCGTCGAGTGATTGCCGGTGCCCGGACCAGCCCCGATCGGCCCGGCTCCGCGTACTCCATCATTCCGTCGTCCCAGTCCAGGCCCAGCGTCTCGAGGACCGGCTGGAGTGCTTCCCGGGGCGATCTGACAAGTTGCTCGTAACGGACTTCACGAATATTGGCCGGGCTGACCGTTTCCCAGTGCCGCATCAGCCGCCCCATGCCGTCGAGATAACAGGCGATGCCCTCCGGCGAGGAAACGAAATCCAGGCCCGGATCGGCGAAATGAGTGCTGTAGCAGGCCCAGGCCGTATCCAGGTGATCCCTGCGGCAGAGAATCACCCTGATGTTCGGCTGCAGCAGGGCGGCCAGGCCGATATGAAGAAAATTTGTCGGCTGGGTATCCACCACCCATCGGGCGTCTTCCGCGAGATTGTCCATGGCCTGCTGATACGACTCTCCCAGCTCATTCAGGTCCTGGTCACTCAGATCGCGGATACAGTCGGGGTAGGGTCGCTCCCGGTGAGCCACCCGGCGGGCAACCTCGTTGGTCATGGCGCCGAGATAGCGTAATTCCCCTGCGCCCCTGATGGCTGGATGACAGGCGAGGATCTGCTCCAGGATGCTCTTTCCGGACCGGGGCGTCCCGACGACCAGTACCGCCCCCCCGTCCCGGTTTCGGGTATGCGAAGCGTGCTTCGCGAACAGGGCCTCGTCGTACGCGGCCACCAGCCGATCGATGGCGGAAGAAAAGTGCCGGCCGTCGAAACGGGACGGACGCTGGCGATGGGATTCGGTCCAGGCCTGCCAAGCCTCATCCTGCCGGCCGAGCCGATCCAGGGCCCGCCCCTTAAGGCTGAACAATCCCGCCTTCTCCAGCGTCGACAGACCGGGGGTCTCGAGCCATTTCTCGATGCTTTGTACTGCCTCACGCTGGCGGTCATCGGCGATCAACAGCCGGGCGGCGAGCCTGGCGGCGCCCCTCGGAGGGACCGGGGCGTCGAGCCTGGGGGCCAGACGCTCAAGCCCGCGAGCCGGCTCCCCTTCTGCAAGATCCAGCTCGGCCAGGCCCATTGTCGCCGCGTCGTTCCCGGGCTTGGCCGCCAGAACCTCTTCGAACTGCGATTTGGCTTCTCCGAATCTTCCCAGGCCACGCAGCAGATTGCCCAGCAGAATCCTGGGTTCCGGGTCGGCGGGACGCAGCTCCCGGGCACAAGCCAGGGCCTTTTCCGCGCCGGCGGGGTCGTTGGCAGCCATCAGCGCCCGACCGAGCGCTATCCACGAGCCAAACCGGTCCGTTTCCTCCTGTAATACTGCCCGGAACTGCGCTGCCGCCCCGTCCGGATCGCCCGACTGCAGCAGCAACAATCCCAGGTTGTGCCTGCCGAGCAGATGCGAGGGCCAACGTTCCAGAAGAGCTTCCAGCACTTCCCGTGCTTCCCTGAGACGGCCACGGCGCTGCAGGGCCAGGGTCAGCTGCAGCCTGATTTCGGGCTCATCCCGGAGCAGATCCACGGCGCGACTTAGCGGCTCGACGGCGGCATCCGGATGGTTCTGCAGCAACAGGCTGGTCCCGAGCCCGGCCCAGGCAGGCCCGTGCATATCGTTCCCGGCGAGGGCCTTCCGGTACGCCGCCTCGGCGCCCGCGTGATCGCCTGCCTGACCCTCGAGGGCCGCCAGCAAACACATGGCCTCCACGTCGTCCGGTGAACGGTCCAGGTACGCCAGGTAAAGACGGCGAGCGGTCGCCAGGTCGCCGCGGCGGTGCCGTTCCATGGCCTCCTGCAGACCCGCGCCCTGGCTGCCGGCCTCAATCACTGTAATAGCCTCCCTCTCCGAGGGCTTCCTTCAGCGGACCCAGATACGATGCGTAGTTGGCCGATCGGCCGATGGAGGACTCGTACACAGGTCGCTTCACCTGCGCGTGACTGGCAGTCCTCACGATCCTGGGGTTCTCGTAGAAACGAAGGCACTGCTCTTCCCAGTCGAGCTCGAGGAAATCCACCAGGCGCCGGCTCTCCGCCTCCAGATCGTGCACCATGTCCTCGTACACGACCTCGGTCATCTGCAGTCGGCTGACCTTCTGCCAGTGATCCATCAGTCGACGGTACTGGCAGTAGTAGTGGCCGATATTCGCGAGATCGTAGGCGAAGGGCGGACCCGCCGTGCCGAAACTCTGCTGATAACAGGACCACCCCGTGTCCACCGGGTCCCGCAGGCAGTGGATGATCCGGGCCCTGGGAAACAGCAGCTCGATAAGTCCGATATGCTCGAAGTTCTGCCACATCTTGTCCGTTACGCGCAGCACCTTGCGCCGGCCGGCGTTCAGTCTCGAAAGATAGGGCCCGGAGTACTCCCTGAGCTTTTGAGGGTCGGTTCCCGGAAGACATTCGGGATATGGCATGTTGTCATCGTTGATTCCCAGGCGGAGTGCCAGCAGACCGATATCCCTCAGCTCCCCGGCCCCGTACACCCGCGAGTGCGTGGCCAGAACCTGCTCGACCAGCGATGTCCCGGACCGTGGCATGCCGACGATGAAGACAGGCACCTCCGTACTCCGCCCCGACCGGGGCATGGAGTCGAGTTTGTCGCCGCTGAAGGTTTCGATCAGGCGTCCCACCTCCCGCTCGCGGGTTTCCCGGGAGTAACGCCCCCTCCGCAGCCGGTTGGCCTTCGAGTAGGCCACGAAGGCCCGCTCGTACTCACCCATGTCGTCCAGCAGATCGCCCAGGGCAAACATCACTGCCATGCGTTCGTCGTCAGTCAGGTCATCTGCCTTGGCCAGGGGCGCCAGGTGTCGCAGCGCCCGGGACTGCTTACCCATTCGCCTCAGGAGGCCGGCGTACGCCACGTGCATGGTGGGCGTAGCCGTCCCCCGCTTCAGATGGGGCGCCAGAATCGTCACGCCCTTGTCGTAACTTTCCGACAGCTCCGACAGGCCGGCGAGTCCGGCCAGGGACGGCCCGTGATCGGCATCCAGCTGCAGTGCCGACTCGAATCCGCACAGGGCGCCCTCCAGGTCACCCATGGCCAGCAGGGCCGAAGCCATGTTGCTGTAAACATCCGGGTCGGTTGAACCCGATGCGATGACCTGCCGATAGGTGTAGACGGCTTCGTCGAATCGTCCTACCTGATGGAGGGCCAGCCCCAGGTTGTACCGACCGGCCACGTTGGTCATTTCTTCCTTGAGGCCCCGTTCCAGCAATCGAATCGCCTTCTCCGGCTGGTTCTGCTGGTACATGGCCGCACCCAGGTTGAGGTTGGCGCCGCTGTGTTCCGGATCACGGGCCAGGGCCTTCCTGAAGCACTGTTCGGCAGCATCCGTGTAGCCGTTGCGACGGAGAACGTGCCCGAGGTTGTTGTAGGCATCGGCAAATCCGGGATCCAGCTCGAGGGCGCGCCGGAAGTCCCGTTCCGCGTCGGCCAGCTGACCCCGATTGTTTCGAAGGCGCCCTCGCTGGTTGTAAAGCTTGGGATCCGCCGGATCCATTTCCAGGGCGGCCTCGATATACCTCTCCGCCTCGTCCAACTGCCGGGCGCGCAGACGGATTTCCGCCATCAGCCTGAGAGCCCTGACGTGATCCGGCCTCTGGGCGAGCACCGACTCGCAGATTTCCTCCGCTTCCTGAACCCGGCGATCGTCGATGAATCGCTCGGCTTTCTGGAGATCCATCTGGAACATTATTGCCTCCGACCGACGATTATCGGCCCGCCGCGGGCTGCGGGCCAGCACCGAGCCGGTCGGGAAGGTAGACAGGGTGTCCCGGGGGCCATGCCTGTTCCGCATTCTTGCCCGCGCGATACCGTTCCAGCTGTTCCTGCCGCCAGCCGGCATACCGGTCATTTCGTCTGCGGCTCGACTCCACCACTTTCTGCTGCATCTCGACAGCCTGCGGAAACTTGTTCGCTGCCGCCGCCGCCATTGCCAGGGTCTCTGCGTGGGACTCGTCCGGACGCGCCGCGAAAAGCGCCCGGGCCAGCTCCAGCGCCTCGGCCCGCCGGGGGTCGCCGGCAGAAACGCAGGTCGCGTAGGTGCGGGACAGGGCCTGGTAGATCTCGCCGCTGTCGCCCTGGAGCGCGAAAGCCGCCTCGAGCACGGGCACAGCCTGGCCGCAGTTGCCCGCCGCGAGATGAGCGAGCCCCTGCCGATACCGGATAAGGGCCTGACCATTTCCGATCAGCTCGGTATCGGCATAGGCCTGGGCAGCCTCACCGTACCGACCCAGCCTCATCAACGCGTCGCCGAGGCGGATGCCCGCCTGGGTGTAGCCGGGATCTGCATCCAGGGCAGCCGCGTATTCAGCGGCGGCTCCGGTGTCATCCCCGGCCTCCTCCAGTAACGTGCCCCGCCGGTAGCGGGCAACAGGGTGCGCCGGGTCTAGTTCCAGGGCGCGATCGAACTCCTCCAGGGCGGCATCGTAATCGCCGGTCAGCACCAGGCCCTGCCCGAGGCTGACTCTGGCGGTCACGTCCTCCGGATTGAACTCGACGGCCCTGGTGAAGGCTTCGACCGCCTCCTGAAGGCGTCCCGCCCGGGAAGCCGCATAACCCTGCTCCAGATACATCTGGGCGCTTCGGGTCAGACGGGCCATCTCGGCCAGCGCCGGGTCCTGCACCAGCGGCTCCGTATCCCCGCGGCGCGCCAGATTCGCCCGGGCCCGCTCCGTGTTCCCCGCCTGACGATATGCCATGGCCAGGGGGTAATAGAGACGGTCGGCCTTCGGATCGGACCGCAGGGCCGCCTCCAGATAATCGATGGCCATTTGAAAATCCCGCTGCCGCAGCGCCACCTGGCCCATACCGGCGAGCCCGGCGGCATTGTCCGGGTCCTTCTCCAGAACCGAGCGAAAATCGGCGGCGGCACCGTCGAAATCCTGACGGGCCAGCTTTGCCCTGCCTGACCGCAAACGAATGGGCAGGTATGCCGGATTGGCCTTCAATGCCTTTTCATAGCGGATCAGCGCTTCATCGTGCTCGCCGAGTTCCTGATGCAGATACCCGAGGTAGTACTGCCAGCGGAATTCCCCGGGGTCCAGTTCCACCGCCCTGCGGTAACAGTCGGCGGCGGCCCCCTGAAGGTGATGAGCCTGATAATTCATGCCAAGCCGGCCCCACGCCGTGGCCAGGGCGGCATCGTCCTCGGCGGCGGCCGCACTTTCCTCGAACCGGGATCGAGCAGCGGCGAGAGCCTCCTGCACGCCGGGCTCCAGTACCGAAAGATCCAGCTCAGGCAAATCCTCCGTTTGCCCGTGGACGGCCAGACTCAGGAAAAGAAAACCGGCCGTCAGCGCTCTGCCCGCCGACGACATGGTCCTGGCAACAGTCCTCATGGCGGGCTCTCGGTTCCTCTGCCCTGCCTGAGCAAGTGATAACGGCCGGTCGACAGATTGGTGAAGCGCTCCTCCGCACCATCCGGCCAGACGACCCGAGCGGATCTCCGTGCCGGGCCCTCCTTTCCGAGACCGAACAGTACCCGCGGATCGTTGGAAGAAGCGTAACTGCCGTCCGCCCTCACCCGGCGCCACAGAGGCCGGTCAGCCTCCAGGGCCACCCTTGCACCATAGGCATCCCTCCGCCCGTCGGACGTGACCAGGCGCAGGCCTATCCAGTCGTGGCCGTTATCCATGATGTTGAGCAGCACCCTGGCGGGGCCCGCGTTATTGGCGATGACCACGTCGGGCGCGCCGTCCTGGTCAATGTCACCAAAGGCCGCTCCCCGGCTGACATGGGATGCCTCGAACGACGATCCGGCCTGGCCACTGACCTCGGTGTAGCGCCCGTCGCCGAGATTCCGGAACAGCTGATTCAGTTGCTTGAGGGGATAGGGATCGCCGGCCATGAGCTGTTCCTCGATTCGCGTCACGGCCCCGTTGACCACCAGCAGATCGAGCCAGCCGTCCCGATCGTAGTCCATCCAGGCGGTGCCAAACCCCGTGAAGGCGAAACTCGGATTGGCCAGACCCATGGCGACGGTCCGGTCCTCGAACCACCCTTTCCCGTCATTGATGTAGAGCGTGTTCGTCTCCCGGGACAGATGGGTCATGAAAAGATCCTCGTCGCCGTCTCCGTCGAAGTCTCCGGCATCCACGCCCATGCTGGCTTCCGGGCTGCCGTCCATGTTCACCGCGACGCCGGCCATGACGGCGTCGTTGACGAAACGACCCTTGCCGTCATTGATCCACAACTGATTCGCCACGCCGTCGTTGGCCACGTAGATATCCGGCCAGCGGTCACCGTTGAAGTCGGCGGCCACCACACCGAGCGCCCCTCCGAACGCACCTCGAATTCCCGAGGCGACGCTGACGTCCTCGAAAGTCCCGTCCCCGCGGTTGCGAAACAGGCTGTCTACCTGGGGCTCATAAACCAGCGGCGAACAGTAGTCCCTCGCGCTGGTAGAGGAGCGACAGGGCTTCGGATTCTCGAAGGAATAATCCACGTAGTTCCCCACGTAAAGGTCGAGAAACCCGTCGCGGTCGTAGTCCACCCAGGAGGCGCTCACGCTCCAGCGGGAATCCCCCACACCCGCCTTCTCGGTGACGTTCCGGAAAGTCCCGTCTCCGTTGTTTCTCCAGAGTTCGTTGGCTCCGTAATTCGTGACGTAGAGATCCACGTGTCCGTCGTTGTCATAATCGGCAGCTGCCACACCCATGCCGTAGCCGGTCGAGGCGATGCCGGCCGACTCCGTCACGTCCGTAAATCCGAGCCGACCCTTGTCCAGGTCGTTGCGGTAGAGGCGATCGGTCAGCGGCAGGGGATAGGCCGGCTCGAAGGTGGCGGCGGAAACGGGTTTACCGCCCAGCATGTGGCCCTGCACGAGATACACGTCCAGATCGTCGTCGCCGTCAAAATCCAGCAGCGCCACGCCGCCACCCATCATTTCCGGAAAGTAAAGCTCCCCGCTCATCCCGTTGAAGTGCTCGAACCGAAGGCCGGCGGACGCCGTGGCATCCACGAAAATATCAGCGGCGAGTGAGGCCTGGCCTGAAAAAGCAAGAAGGGCAGAAAGCAGCGGAATGTGGCGTCTGCGCCCACTGCGCGTACGCCGGAAACGGGCAACAGACAGACTGCGCATAGGATTCGAGCCGGTTCCTGGGGGGCCGCACAGGATACCACGGTGAAGCGCCCGGCCTGTGCTACTCTCGCGCCGACATGACCCCTCCCGCCGGACACGCCCATCGGCCCAGCGCCGATACCCAGAAGGCCATGCTGGACAGTCCCGCCCTGTTCCTGCGGGATGTGGATCCGGTCCGGGGCCGGGCCATTTTCACGCCCATGAACGAGGAGTCCTACCGGGACTCCGCCTTTCTGGACAACCGGATCGTGCGGGCCGCGGAACGGGACCTGGTGGTGGACCTGGACGACTTGATCGAACTGGCAACCGCCCGTCAGGCCGAATCGCCCCTCATCCATTACCTGTTCCATATGGGCCATTGCGGCTCGACCCTGATATCGCGGATTCTGGGCGAGCGGTCATGCTACCTGGCCTTGCGCGAGCCGCCCCTTTTGATGGGCCTGTCGAGAAGCCTGCGGGCTCTCGGCCGGCCGGGTTTCCCGCTCTCACGGCAGCGCTGGGAGGCGCTCCGGGAACTCAGCCTGCTGATGCTGGGCAAGACCTGGCGATCCGGCCAGACAGCCCTGGTCAAGCCCACCAGCCACGCCGGCAACCTGATCCCCGAACTCATGCGCCACACGGGCCAGGAGCGGGCGGTGCTGCTATACGTGGACCTGGCAACCTATCTGGCCACCATGCTCAGACCGCACACCCGACGGGAAACGCGCCTTTTTGCCAGGGATTTCCGCATGAGGGAATTCATGGATCTGTCGGGCCTCGACCCGGCGACTTCCTCTGACTACAGCGACGCGAAACTGATCACCCTCACCTGGCTCCTGCATGCCCGGGAAATGACGATCGCCCTCGAGGATCCCGCGCTTGTCGGCCGCTGCCTGCCGGTGCATTTTGACGACTTCCTCGCCGAGCCTGTTGCCGGGATCTCGCGGATCTGCGATTTCCTGGGCTCACCCATGCCGGCCGCCGAACGGGAAAGTGTCCTGAGCGGCTCCTGGCTGTCGCGCTCCGCAAAAAACCCCGCGGAGCCCTACGACGATCGGGCTCGTGATCGTGAACTGGCAACCCTCCGTGCCAGGCATGCCGAAGAACTCGAGGCCGGAGTGGCCTGGGCGGCCAGGGTCTGCGATCTGGAGGCGTTCAGCGGCCTGACGGATCGGTTCGGCCCGGCCACGGCGCGTCCAGACCGTTCCTGAGCGGACCGAGCCACCGCTCGTATTTCTTCCAGCGGCCGATGCTTGTGCCATAGACAGGTTTGCGGACCTGGTCGTGGCTGGCTGTCCGCACCACGCGGTCACTGGCATGAAAGCGAAGGCACTGACTCTCCCAGGCCAGTCCGAGAAACGCGACCACCTCCTGCGCCTTGCCCTCGACATCGGCCACCAGTTCCTCGTAATCCAGGGTCAGGATCGGCAGATCCAGCACCTGCTTCCAGTGCTCCATCAGTCGCCGGCATCCTTGGCTATACAAGCCAATATGGGCCAGGTCCCTGGCGAAGGACATTCCGGGGCTCTGGAAGTCCTGCTGGAAGCAGGAGAGGCCGACGTCCATGGGTTCCCGCCGACAGTAGATCACTCGTGCCCTGGGGAACAGCAGCGCTATCAGCCCGAGGTTGAGAAAATTGGCGGGCAGCTTGTCGGTGACGCGAAGGCCGTCGTCGCTGCTGCTGCCCTCCTGTTCAAGGTAGTCCCGCGCCGCCTGGGCCAGCTCCCCGGGATTGACCTCCGCCAGGCATTCCGGCCACCGCTCGGCCGGATTCCCGCCCGACAGCCGGCGGGGCAACGCGTACAGGTCAGTGCGCTCTCCGCATGCGTGCACCCTTGAATGACCCGAGAGAATCTGCTCGACCAGGGACGAGCCCGAGCGGGGCATGCCGACGATGAATACGGGCCGATCCGACTCGCATCCTGAGCCGGGCAGGCTGTCTATTCTGGTCCGGCTGAAGAATCGGACGAGCCGATCCACCGTGTCGACGAATCCCGACTCGTCGAATTCTCCGGGACAGGCCCGGTTGGCCGCCAGGAACATCTGAAACGCCGCGTCGTATTCACCCTCGGCATCCAGCAGGCGTCCCTTGAGATTGAGAAACGCCGACCGCGTGCGCCTGTCCATGTCCGAGGGATCGGACCGTTCGAGACATTCTGCCGCCTCGCCCCGTCGGCCGAGCCTGAGAAGCTGTCGGCCCGCGGCCACCGTTGCCCAGGCGGGCGGGTGCTGCCAGGGGGCTTCGTCGAGAAGCGCCAGCAATTCTTCGCTGCGTCCCTGGAGTTCCAGGAGTTGGACCAGCGAGGCCATGGCGACCGGGTCACCCGGGCGCCCTGCGATAGCCTTCCGAAGGCATTGCTCTGCCGCCGCGTATTCTCCGCGGGCCATCGACAAGGCGCCCAGGCCGGCGAGAGCAGGCACGTGGGTCGCCTCGGTTTCCAGGGCGGTCCGGTAGGCCTTGTCCGCCTCTCCGTGACGTCCCAGGCCCTGCAGGGCATCCCCCAGCTGCGCCATCGGACCCGGATTCGCCGGATCCAGCCGGGCTGCCTGACGGAGCATGGCGATGCCGGATTCAGGGTCGCCCCTGGCCAGTCGCGCCGACGCCAGATTGGCCATTGCCGAGGCCGAGGTAGTGTCCAGATCGACGGCGCGCCGGAATGCGGACTCGGCCGAATCCAGGTCTCCCAGCGCTCTCGATACGTGACCCAGACGGTTCCAGGCCACCGCACAGTCAGGCGCCAGTCGCGTGGCATCCCGCAAGGCGTCTCTCGCCTCGGGAAGCCGCCTCAGATTGTTGAGCGCCCTTCCCAGTTCGCCGTACAAATCGGCACTGTCCGGCGCCAGGGACAGGGCCTCCTCCAGCAGGCGAAGTGCCGCGCTCGCTTCTCCCTCGTCGATTAGGCGGCGGGCCCGGCACAGGAGCTCATCGGCCCGCCCGCTGGCGCCTTCCAGGGAAGGCGAATCCGGACGTTCCTCCCGGCTCATGGGATCCCGGACGGCGCCCGGCAATCAGGCTTCATAACCGAAGCGCTCCAGATGCGGGGCCAGCAGTCCCATGTGGGGCTCCAGATACGACTGATAGGCCCGCCACCTGCCACTGGCATGCGTGTAGAGGGGCTCGGTCACCTGGTGATAGCTGTTGGTGTTGATCCGGCCACGATTTCTGGCCCGCGTTGTGTACTCGAGCACCGCCGGCTCCCATGGCAGGTCGAGAAACTCGAGCACGGCGCGAAGCTCGCCCTCCATGTTCTCCACCAGCGACTCATAGCGGACCGTGTGACAGATCAGCGGAAGCCGCTCGACGTAAACCGCCCAGAGGCTCATCACGGCGTCATACAGCTTCACGGTGCCTTCCAGAGTGAAGAAATTCGCAAAGGCGTCACTGGGCGTGTAGTGCTGCATGAAGTTCGACAGCACGACGTCGCAGGGATGACGCAGGCAGAAAATGAACCGCGCCTGGGGGAATAACCGCCAGAGGATGCCGGCATACACGGTCCGGATCGGCATTTTGTCGATAATCCGGCCCTGGAAACCTGCCGGCACGAACTGGGTCAGCGCATCCCGATAACTGCCGCGCAACGCGTCTATTGCCGCGCCGTCCAGCGCCCCCAGTTCCTCCGGAAAACCCAGTTTGCCGGCACGCAGGGCATCAATCACCGGGAGGATGGTCGTCTGCTCCTCGACCGTGACGACCGACGGATGACCGTCCAGCGCCACGTCGAGCAGGGTGGTGCCGGATCGCGGGAAACCGAACATGAAGATCGGCGAGGGGCCGTCATCCCCGGATGGTGCCGCGGGCCACTCGTCGATAGGTGCGGACTGGAAAAAATCTGTCAGCCGCTCCAGCATGCCGAGAAATCGCTCGGGCCGCGCCTTGCGGGCCCGCACGGTCTCGCTGGCCAGGCGATTGGCCTCGCGGAAATTCTCCATGGCCGCGCCGGCGTTGCCTGCCCGGTCGTTGAGATACCCCAGCTGATAACGGAATTGCTCCGCCAGCCTCGGGTCCATGGCGTCGGGAACGAAACGGCCCAAACGCTCCAGGCCCTCGCTGATCCTGCCGGCGCGCCGATCGCTCTTGGCGGCCTCCAGATTGAGCCTGGGGTCATCGGCGGCCATCTCCAGGCCCTGCAGGATGATGTCGTCCAGTTCGTCGAGTTGGTTCGTTTCCTCGTAGAGCGCCGCCAGCTCCGCGTATGCCCTGACCAGTTTCGGATCCAGGCGCAGGGCCTCCAGGAGACTCTTCTCCGCCTCCGCACTCCTGCGCTGCTCGACCCGCACCAGTCCCAGATTCAGGTGAAGGACAGGATCCCCGGGCGCGACGCGGATCGCCTTTCGGTAGGTCTCCGCCGACAGCTTGAGCTGTCCCCGGGTGTGATACGCGATCCCCAGATTCAGAAGAGTGGGCACATGCCGGGGCCGGAGGATGGCGGCCCTTTCGAAGTGATCTATTCCCTCGTCCAGCCTGCCCTGAACGATCAGCACCGTACCGAGATTGTAGAGTGCCGACGCATTATCCGGGTCGATGACCAGGGCGTGTTCGAAGGCGTCCCGGGCCTCCTCCATGTCGCCCCGGGTTCGGAAAACATGTCCGAGATGATCGTAAGCCACCGAGTAATCCGGGCGGATCACGACGGCGCGGCGAAACGCGTCGATCGCCTCGTCCAGCCGGCCAAGATTATTGAAGGCGCGTCCCATGGTGTCGTAGGCGCCGGCATAGTTCGGGTCTGCCTTGAGGGCCTTGAAACACCGCTCGACGGCGCCCTCCGGGTCCCCGCTGCGAAGCAAGACCTCGGCAAGATTGTTGTGAACCGCCGCAAGACCGGGCTGCAGCTGCACGGCCAGCTGGTAGGCCTTGACGGCTTCCTCTAGATCCCCGCGGGACCTCATGAGATTGCCCAGACTGTTGAGAAACGCCGCCTTCAGCGGATCGATGGCGATGGCTTTCCGGATCAGCCTCTCCGCGTCCTCCAGGCGGCCTTCCCTGGCGTCGATGTTCCCGAGACTGTGTATTGCTTCCGAGTGATCGGGTTCCAGCGCCAGAACCTTCATCAGGCACGAGCGGGCCTCGGCCAGGTCGCCCTGGCGCTGATACTTCTGCGCGAGGCGATAGATATCGGTGGCGGAAGCGATTTGATCACTCATGGTAGGGAACTGGAGCGCCGCCGGCGGTCAAACTCTGCATTATCGCCGTTTGTCTCCAACTGGCAAAGGTGGCGATGGGGCCTCGCCGGTCGCGCCGATGCGGCAATGGCGACATGAAGGTCAATTCTGATAACTTTCCGTCCGGGTTCAAACGGGTATCAGGTATGCGGACCATTTTCCTACTCACGCTTTTCTCCTCGCTGCTGGCCAGCCAGACTGCTGCCGCCCAGGACGAGGGTGCAGGGACAACGGCGTCCGCCTTCATGAAATGCGCCCGGATCGCCAACGACGCACAGCGCCTGTCCTGTTACGACCGCCTGGCCACGGAGCTCATCGAGCTGGGGCTGTCGAATCTCGGCGGCCCGGAACCGGCCCCGACTGAGCCGCCCCCGGCTCCGGTAGCCGACGCGTCCGGTCCAACCGGGGACGCTGGGCCGCCCGCCGTGGTCACCGGCGGAGGCGCGGCTTCCGTCGCGACCAACGAGGAAGCCTTTGGCCTGGAGCGGGTCGAAGATGCCCAGGACGAGGACATCAAGCTGATCCAGAGCCGCTATGTGGGCGAGTTCACCGGATGGGACGGCCAGACGACGTTCCCCCTGGAAAACGGCCAGGTCTGGCAGCAGATCGAATCCGGCCGTATGGCCTGGAGGGCGACCGACCCCATGATCACCATCAAACGAGGATTCATGGGGAGCTACATGCTGTCCGTCGAGGGCGTCAACAAGAAGGTTCGGGTCAAGCGAATCAAGTAATCGCCCGCCGGGCCCGTCAGGTCTGCGGTTCCATGAGCGGACCCTCGGTCTGTGTCCAGAGGTCCTCTTTTTCCACCAGCCCGTAGAGGGCCTCGGCCTGGGCCTGCAGACGCTGGGCCACCTGCTCCCAGTTCACATCCTTTACCGTCTCGCCGTCCGGGGCCGAGCCGCTGAGATCCTCGAGTCTGGCGCTCTGGAGCTGCCATTTCATGGCGAAATGACGGGCAGCGTCCCTGGGCGATTCGGCCAGGGGCGCCTCGATGTGATCGGTGGGAATATCGCTCCCGGAAATGACCCAGTAGGCGCGGGACTTATCGGACTTTGGCCAGACCTTGCCGAGGAACAGCCTGTGGGGCACCGTCCAGACCGCGTGCCCGACCGCCTCACCCTGAAAAAGATCGCTGCTGCGGGCGTGCTCGCCCATGCCGCGGATTTCTCCCTTCGCCCACTCGGTGAAGGCTTCGAGTTCCTGCTGGTTGCTGAATGCCATCTCTCTACCCCTCGGCTGCGGAGATTCGGACCTTCCTCCGCCGAACCTCTCAGCTTTCCGGCTGCGGCCTCTCGGCCGGTTTCGCCAGCGCCAGCGGTCGATAGACATCGGCATCCTTGCTCCAGGGCGCGGCGGCCGGCTGGCCTGACTCGTATCGTCTCAGATTCTCTCTCATCCAGGGCAGCTGGTCCTCGTTGCCCTGCTTGACCGCCTCGAAAATCGCCTGCGTCTGCGCGGCAACGGCTTCCTCGAAAAGGCCGTTAGCCGCGCTGGCCATGGCCAGCGTCTCCGAGGTGTTCTGATCCGGGGACGTATCGTACATGGAGCGTGCTGTCTCCAGCGCCTGTTTCTTCTGCTCCTCCGTGACGTCACCGCAGGTTGAGTATGCCCGCGTCAGGGCCGTCAGCAGCTGTCCGTCGCCCGGTGTCATGGCCGCCGCTCGCAGCAGGACGGGATGTGCCCACTGACACTCATCGGCGGCGAGCCAGGCCATGCCGAGGAGGTACATGACCTCCCCGCTGGCGGGCAGCTGGTGGGCAATCTGGGCATAGTGCTCGCTCGCCTCGGTGAACTCTCCCTCGCGCATGAGGGAATTAGCCAGCAGCATGCGAGGTTCCACCAGCTGGGGCGCGGTTTCCAGCGCCTTCTGATAATGGGTGCGAGCCTCTGCCTCGTCACCCCTCTGCTCCAGCAGCGTGCCGACGAAATAATTGGCTTCGGCATGATCGGGATTCAGGGCCAGCACCCTGCCGAAGGAAACCAGGGCCGGCTCCGTCTGACCGGCGGCGCCCTGCAGTTCGCCGAGACGGATCAGGGCTTCCTGATTGGAGGGATCGATGGAGACGGCAATATCGTAGAAGGTCAGCGCGGCCATGGGCTGACCTGCTTTTTCCGCGTTTCGCGCGGCTTCCAGGTAATAAACGGCGCCCCGGGCGTGTCCCTCCACGAATGCCAGCAGCGGATCTTCGATGACGGGCAGGACCTCGCCTTTTCTGGCCATCTCGGCATCAGCCTTGTCCGCCTCCCCGATCTCCCGGTAGGCCAGCGCGAGGCGATAGCGAACCGCCGAAGCCTCGGGCTGCTGCGCCAGCGCCTGCTGGTAGAAATCGACGGCCTTCGCGTACTCGCCCTTTCCGAAGGCCACCCTTCCCATTCCCTCCAGGGCCGCAGCGTCATCGGGATTGGCGTTCAGCACCACCTGAAAGGCAGCCTCTGCCTCCACCGGGCGATCGAGCTCCAGCAAGACACGCCCCAGCCGGATGTATCCCGGCAGGTACCGGACGTCCCTCGTGAGGGCCGCGCGGTAACTGTCGACGGCCTTGTCGAGAAAGCCGGTCTGTTCGTAATGAACGGCCAGGAGATAAGGCCAGCGGGGGTTCTCCGGATCCAGGATAGCCGCGTTCCGCAGACAGGCTCCGGCGGCTTCCTGCTGCCCATGGGCCAGATAATTGATCCCCATCCGCCCGTAGGCGAGGCCCAGGCTGCGGCCTTCCAGCGTGGCTCGCTGGGATCGGAAATACTCGGTCGCCGGTTCCAGCCTTTCCCGGATCTCCGGACTCAGGCCGGACAGGTCAGGGTGCGGAACCAGCTCCAGCTCCGCAGTTCCACCTGCGGCCTGGGCGCCAACGGCTCCGCTGACGAGCATCAGCAGAACGGCTGCGACCCATGTGCTGCGACAAGACGTCACCATGTGCGCGATTGTCTCTCCTCCAGAGGGCGCGAAAGGATACCACGGCCCCGCCGGGACAGAACGCATCAAAGACGGCTGACTACGATCTCCCGGTCAACCTGGATGCCGTCGATTTTCTGGCTGACGCCGTCGGGCCAGATGACCTCCAGACCGACCGGACCGCTTCCGGTGCCCAGGCCATAGGTGAGGGTGAGCTCCGTCTGCGAAAGATAGCTC
>Ga0209536_100003101_pt1 | contig 26884 bp, 23 predicted proteins | sample DeeMarSeWOR28_12_FD_187461 | JGI IMG/M metagenome (GOLD analysis project Ga0209536, IMG submission 187461) | Marine sediment microbial communities from White Oak River estuary, North Carolina - WOR-2-8_12 (SPAdes) (version 2) | ecosystem: Environmental > Aquatic > Marine > Intertidal zone >... | reverse complement strand
GGCCGCGGAGCGCTGATCGCGCCGAACCAATCGGACTGAACCGGGTACGGACTCCCCATGGGTCTCCTCTCGACGCTCGTCACCGCGTTCTGGTGGATCGCGCTGATCGCGATCGTCGCCATCGTCGTCGCCATCCGGTTCCGCCGGCGGTGAATGCGTGACGATCCCGCTTCTCCTCTGCTGCGCGATCACCAATCTCGCCGACGTGCCGCCCGGTCCCGGCGTCCCGGACGGATGGGAGTTGCGCGGGGTGCGCGGTGCGCCGAAGCCGGAGCTGGCCGTGACCGACGACGGCGCGCTGCGCATGGAGGGAAGCGGCGCGGCAGGCTTCGCGGTGTTCGAGCTGGACCAATCGATAGCCCCCGAGATGGGCGCGCTCACCTGGCGCTGGCGCACGGCAACCCCCTTGGCGGAAGCCGACCTGCGCACCCGCAGCCGGGACGACAGCCCGGTACGGGTGATGGTCGTGTTCGACGATCGCCGCATGCTGTTCTACTCGTGGGGGGCGACCAACGGGGTCGGGGAGTGGTTCGAGAGCTGGACGGGCTCGGACCGGATCGTGATCGTGCTCAGGCGCGCGCTCGATGCCGACGGCGCGTGGCACGCCGAGCGCCGCGATCCGTTCGCGGATTATCGGATGGCCTTCGAGCGCGACCCTCCGGCCATCGCCGCCGTTGGCGTCGTGCAGGACACCGACCAACTCGAAGCGGAAGCGTGGTCGGAGGTGGCCGATATCAGTTGGGCGCCGGACTCGTGAGCCCGGCGCTCCGGCCTAGCTTCGCTCGACCTCCGGCTCCGCCACGACTGCAGGCTGGCGACCTCGGAGCATGCGCCACGCGGTCGTAACGGCGAGCGCGAGCCACAGCAGGTCCCACGCGCTGAGCTGCATCAGCAGCTGTTCGAGCATCCCGACGCTGCCCAACACGAGTTGTGCGTACTGTACTGCGATCCGCTCTCGCTCGGCCGGGTCCGCCTGCTCGGCGTGCGCCGTGCCCGCATCGAGCATCTCCAGCCACAACGCATCCGAAAGCGTGTCGGAATCGGCCATTGCCTCGAGCTGCTGCCGGATCGGCTGCGGCATCGTGCCGGACGCATCGAGATCGTGCAGGGCTGCCTGCTGCATCAACGACGGATCGGCTTGGATCTCCTGGACGGCGAACCGTTCTGTCCCGTACTGCACGATGAAGAACTTGCCCGTGACGAGACCGGCCGCCGCGAAGATCGCCGCGAGGGCCGCCAGCGAGGGTCCACGCGCGGGTGAGAGCTTGACCATGACGATCCCCACCAGGACACCGATGGCCCACGCCGCCCACCCGATCTCGTAGCCGGTCGTGATGACGACGACGGCCCAGGTGACGCCACCGAGTACCGCTGCCAACGCGCCGCCCAGGAGCGCGCGGTTGACCCCGACCTCCTGGACACCGTCAGTGGTCGAATCGTCGTGGTGCATTCCATCGGCCATGCCGACCTCCTGTTCGTGCTCGCTCGTCACAGGAGACAAGATGCGACATGGCGGGCTCGCCGCATGCGACCACCGTCACATCCCAGCCGTGTCGGCGAGGACGGGTCGGCTGCCCGCACCGCGTGCCGCCGCCGTTGCGAGGCTCAGCGCCCGTCCACCGGCTCGTCATCGGATGGTCCCGCCGACGCGAGCAGCGCGTCGACGAAGGCGCCGAGCACGTTGCCTTGGTTCCCGCCGAAGACGTTCCAGCTGTTGACGACGCCGACCACGTCGTATGCCGGCAGCACCAGCAGGAACTGCCCGCCGAAGCCGAGCCCCGCCCAGACATCCGTGCCGCGCGTGTCGATCCGCCACCACTGGTAGCCGTAGCCCCAGTCGGCCATGCCCACCCGATCCACCTGCCGCGCCGTTGCCTCGGCGACCCAGCCGTCGGGGAGGATTCGCTCGCCCGCCCACACCCCGTCGTGCAGGTACAGGTACCCGATCTTGGCGAGCTGCTCCGCCTCGAGGTACAGCCCGCCCTCGGTGTCGGGATAGCCGCGCGGCGTCTTCTTCCAGTGGTACTCGCCGATGCCCAGAGGACCGAACAGGTGCTGCTCGGCGAAGGCGTCGATGTGCGCTCCGGTAGCCGCCCGGATGATCCCGGCCATGAGATGACTACCGCCGCTGTTGTACGCCCACTTCTCGCCGGGCACCGCGTCCATCGGCTGGTCGAGGGTGAACTGGATCCAGTCCTCCGCGTACTCCAGCTGCCACGTGGTGTTGGTCTCGTCGAGTGGACGATCGGTCTCGTGCCACTCGATACCCGAGCGCATGGTGAGCAGGTCGGCAAGCGTCGCCTCCCGGAGCCGCGGATCCACATTGGATAGGTCGTAGTCCTCGAAGAAGCCGAGCAGCGGCTGCTCCACGCCTGCGAGCGTCCCGCGCTCGATGGCGATCCCGATGAGCGTCGCGCCGATCGACTTGGTGACCGACTGCAGGGTGTGCACGTCCCGGCCGCGGTACCACGGGTGGAAATCCGGGTGCAGGTAGTTGTACTGGTGTATCTCCGCCGAGTCCTCGCACACGTCCGTGCCGCAGCCGAGCGGTCCGCGCTGCCCGCGGCTGACCTCGCGATAGTCGCGGGGGAAGCGCTCGCTCAGGACGAGGAATCCGTTCCGCACGACGACCATCCGGTCCACGTTGCCGAACGCGCCCGCACGGATCGAGTCCGCGAGGTCGAGCAGGGGGACGCTGTCCAGGGCCTGCGCCCTGAACGACGAGGTCGCCCAGCCGTCTGTCGGCCAGGGGGCCTGACCGTCCGCCGCTTCGGTGGTGCAGCCGAGCGAGAGGAGTACCATGGTGGCACCAAGCGCCACGAGTGTCGAAGAACACGTGCGAGCGTACATCGTTGGGAGCTCCGCGGTGCGGTGAGGTAGTGCCGTCAATGATCCACTCCGATTGCTGGAGATGGAAGATGCTCAGGTGCGGGGCAGGCCGTCGGAGTCGACCGCGCGATGCGTAAGGAACGCGCGCTGCGAGTCGGTCATCGCTCCACGCCGACCGTACACCACGATCCGGCGACCGCCCAGTTTGGGGACCCAGAGCAGAAACGGCCCATCGTACGCCCGTTGGTCGACCTTGGGCTGGTGATCGGAGGCCGGATCGATCACGACCCATTCGTCGTGGCTCACGAACCAGTCATAGGCCTTGTCCGGATAGCGTGCCGCCACCTGCCAAAAGTCCGGCATTCGGGGGCGCAGGTACCGCCACAGGAGCGCACCGCCGACGATGAGCACGAAGAGCACCGTGAGCAAGGCCGCCAGCGTCGTCCTGTGGAACGGTGTCGGTGGCGGAGGCGGAACGGGGCGCGATGGATCGAGCCGCGTCTCCTCCGTGCGGGCGCAGCGGGCCACGTCCTCGATCTCGGCGGCCAGCAACGCGGTCAGGGCGGGGACGGACGGCCGCGGCACGGCGAGGGTGCCGCGGTAGTCGCACAGCAGGCTGAGGGTGCGGTCCGGACGCAGGCTCCAGTAGAGCACGGTCGCTTGCAGTGCGGTATCGGAGGCTGCCTCCACTCCGACCCAGAGGTGCGACGTGTCGCGGTGGGAGAAGGCCCAGCCGGAATCGGCCCGCGCCGCCGTGTCGAATCGGCGGGCGAGGGCGCCGAGCGCGATCGCCTCGAGGTCCTCGCGCCCGAGCGCAACGTCCGGGGAGCCGCGGAACTCGATCGCCACCGGTAGCAGGCCGATGAGCGCATCGCATGCCGCACCGACCACGATGCCCTCCGACTGTGTCGCGCAGAGGGCGGTGGCGGGTGTCGCGGCAGACTCCTGCGCGGCACCGGGTGGGACACAGAACGCCACGCAGAGGGCGACGATCGTGAACCCCCTCCCTCGCCAGCTTGATCGCGTCACGGCGTGGCCGCGAGGCGCACGGCGTCCGATGCCGTCATGTGGCCGACGCCACCGCCTCGAGCACGGCGTCCGGGTGCTCGGCGGCCTTCGCCACCCGCTTCCAATGCTTGCGCACGCTCCCGTCGGGGCCGATCCATACCGTCGAGCGGATCACGCCCATCGTCGTCCTGCCGTACATCGTCTTCTCACCCCACGCGCCGTACCGCTCCATCACCTTCCGATCGGGGTCGCTCAGCAGGGGGAAGGGCAGGCGGTGATTGGCCGCGAACGTCGCGTGTGACGCCGCGCTGTCGGGCGATACGCCCAGCACGACCACGCCGCGCGTGCGGAACTCGTCCCAGATGTCCCGGAAGCGGCACGCCTCCTTGGTACAGCCGGGCGTCTCGTCCCGCGGGTAGAAGTAGACGATCACGTCCTTTCCCGCGTAGCCGGCGAGCGTGTGGGTGGTGCCCGACGCGTCCTTCAATGCGAAGGCGGGGGCAGGCGTGCCTTCCTCGATCGTCATCGGTCGTCGCTGTTTGGCGCCCATGCCTACCTGCGTCCGTTGTGGGTCCTTCGTGTCTGGGAGCAATGCCGGCACGCGGATCGGTCCGGCCGCGGCCGACGTCGCAATCTACAGCCGGTCCCAATCCCAGATGGCGTATTGTGTCTTCCGGTCCAGGGCCTGGCCGCTCTGCTTGAGGGTGAGCAGGATGTTGCCGCGGTGGTGGCTCTCGTGGGCAATGAAGTACGCCACGTAGGGGACGATGCCCCGCTTGAACGCCCGGACCCCGGGTGTGCCTTCCGTCACCCCGTGGATGAGTCGCTCGACACGCTGCTCCGAATCCTTCAGCGCCTTGGTGAGCGTCGTGCGGTCCGGTTCGTCGTGGGTCGCGAACACGTGCGCCTCCTCGGCGAGCCGCTTCGCACGTTTCTGCAGGTGCCAGATGCGGTTGTTGTGCAGGTGAGCGAACTGGCGTACGACGTTCCGCCCCCCGCGGGTGGAGAGCGTGCAGCGCAGGCCCTCGTCGCTGATGCGCTCGATCAAGAGCAGGTTGACGCGGTTGTTGATCCGCCAGGCCTCGAGGATCTGGTCGAGCATCGGCATACCTCCTCGCGGAGATCGTCTCGTCGACTGCTTCGCGTGCCGCGGTCTACTGCGAAGTCGTGCGCTCTCCTCTGAGCGACAGCACGACTCCGACGCGAAACAGGAGGCTCGTCGCGGTGCCGGCGGTCCCGTACACGGCGAGCCCGTCGGCCACGAGGTCGCCGAACCAGCCGACGTCGCCCACGACGGCGGCTTCGATTGCCACGGTACGAGCGAGGTAGGAGCGGCTTCCGGCAATGGCGCCGATGGTCGGGCCGGTCGCGGTGGTTGATCCGAGAAAGACCGCTGCGTCACGTGAGGATTTCCACCCGTGGCCGACGCGCAGACCCGCGAAGAGCCGGGGGTTGTTCCCGCCCCCCGAGAACAGCATCGGCTGCAGCACCACTCGGGTGAAGCCGAACCGGCCGGCGAAGTTCTCGATCCCGAAGTGGTCCAGGCCGGCCGACAGCACGACGCGGTGTGACAGGGCGTATTCGAATCCGGCGCCGTACGCGATCTGCCACTCCAACTCGCCGGTCTCCGACGGGACGACAACGCTGAAGCCTCCCTGGATCGCGAGCGCCGGTCCGGTGAGCGGGGGTGGGTGCTGTGCGGGGAGTGAAGGCGGTGCTCCGAGCAGCACAGCTGCCGCGACGGCCGGTGCGATACGTGCACGCTGCTCCCTCATGGTGCCTGCGCGGCGGTATTCGGAGGATCGGCGATGCGCGTCAGGGCCGTCACGCCCCAGCTGCCGAAGTCGATGGCTATCCGATCCCGATGGTACGCGAAGCCGTCGAGCCCGCCAAGGTCCGAGCCGTCCGGCCGATTGATGTCGAGCCGGACGCTCGGCGCCTCGTGCACCCCGCTCACGATCGCAGGGATGGTGTCCGTGCCGACCAGCACCCACGCCGTACCGCTCACCGAACCCGATTCCGATTCGTCGAGGGAGAGGGTGAGCAGCCTGGTAGCAGGAAGCTGATCGCCGTACACCGCTCGCCACTCCCCGCTGACGATTCCGGGGAGGGTGTCGAAGAAGCCGAGGCAGGCCCACGCGAATGCGCTAACGAACACGACGAGCCTCGAGCAGCGCTTCGAGCCGAACGCGGCCCCGCAGCCGACAGACGTCGCTCTCCCACAAGGTGAGGTCACGGTGCGGCGAGATCCGGAATCGCCACCGCGCCCACACCGTCGCTCGAGCCGGTCACGAGGCGCCGGTGATAGTCGATCTGTCCCAGGTGATACGCGAGATGGCTCGTCAGGTGGAGCAGGAACGTGCGGGTGCTCAGCCGCACGCCTGCCACCTCGAGCGGATACTCGGCGTCGAGGTCGATCACGCCCAGGGCGAGCGTGACCTCCACGGCCGCCTGCGTCTGGTCGATGCGACGCTCCAGCTCGGCCAGCGGGACGTCCCGGTCGGAGAACTCGGCGTCGCGGTCGCGCACGTAGCCGGTGGCGCCGAGCTGCGCGCCGACGAAGTGCTGCAGGTTGCCGCAGAGGTGCAGGGCAAGGGTGCCCGCCGAGTTCGGAGCACCCGGAGGGTGGGCCCAGATCAGCCCCTCGTCGGGGAATGCCCTGAGCTCACGCCGCACCGCCTCGAGATCGCGGATCAGGAGGCGCCGCAGCGCATCCGCAGTGGCATCACCTTCGCGTGTAGACGGCATCGTACGCCTCCCTGTCTCCCTCGCCGGTGACCTGCATCAAGCTCCAGCGGAACCGGTCGGCGTCCAGCGGCTCCCACCGCTCGACGTAGCGCTGCGGCGTGCCGTCCCGCGAGTAGACGACCACGTCGCTCACCATCACGGCCCCGTCGAATCGCGTCACGTACGCGAAAAACTCCGGTGCCATGTCGATGGCCGTGAAGTAGCCGAGGATCCGCTGCTCCCCGGGATGCCAGAACCACATCCCCTGCGAGATCTGGCGCTCCTCGCCGGCGCCGTCGGCGTAGCCGCGCGCCACGACCGAGCGGCGTCCGGGTCCCCAGCGCAGCTCCTGCGAGTTGCCGTCGAGATGCCATCGTCCCCCGACGAAGGCGGCGAAGGGGTCGAGAGGATTTGGGGGTGTCGCCTCCTGGGCCGGCGTGAGCATGGGACATGTCAGCCCTGCAGCGGCAAGGGCCAGAGAGCACAGCGCGTACCTCAGGGGTGGCAGAATGGGCATGGGTCGCGTGTCGACATCGCGGCAGTTGAGATGACGCCAACGTGGCACGCCGCCACGCGCGGGTCAATGCGTGATCGCGCGGTGGCTAGCGAGCCGGAACGTGTCCCGGCCCGTCGCCCGTCGTGACGCCGGCACCATAGCCCTCGATGCGCCTCAGCTCGGTGCCGACGGCAGGATGTCGGTGGGACCCTCGACGAGACGGGGTATTCAGGAGCGTCGCCGCAGCACCAGACTCTGCGTGAGTCCCGCCATGCCGGGTACCACGACGGTGCGCTCGACCCGAAGGACGTCGTCCTCCAGCGTCATGACGTCCACGATCTCGATATCGCCCACGTTCGACTGTCCGAACACCGTGAGCACGAGTGCGTCTCCCTCCCATCGAGCGCTCGCCGGCACCGGCGTTCCGCCCAACCCCGTGCCTTCATGGATCTCGCCGTCGATCGGCATGTCGAGCTCGATCTGCCCGTGCTGTCCCATGCCCGCGGACGTGATCCGGGACAGGATCAACCGCTCGTCGGCACGGGAGATCGTGGTCACGCTGGAGTCCGCTCGCGGGCTCATGCCGAAGTCGCTGCGCTCGACGTCGAGCACCCACTCCCCGGTGAAGTCGGGGGGCTCGACGGGAACAGCCACCGTCAAAGACCGATGCTGGCCGCCGAGAACCAGCGCCGCTGCGAAGACCACACTGCACGTCACACCGTTCATGTCGCTACCGCCGCGGTGAAATGGTATCCGTGGGGATGCTCGGCGCGCCGAGATCGTCGCGGGGTGCCGTCCATGCGGCTCCGTGCGCCCCCCGGTTGAGGGGGAACGCAAGGGTGCAGCCGCCGCGGTTTCACACCAGCGTCCCGATTCCTGTGATGGCGATGGATCGGTCCTGCTCGCCGGCGATCGTGTTCCGCTTCACCCGGAACGAGCCCGACCGCCCGTCCCCGAGCACGATGCGATACTGCCGGCCGGCGGCCAGTCCGGTCAGCGCCGCTGCCGTGATGGTACCGTACCAGCCCGTCTCGCTTGCATCCTCGATGAGGACCCGCACACCGCCGGCGATGTGCGACCCGTCTTCACCGCAGATCGTGCATTGATAGAATGGCATGTGACCCCGCGAGAAGGATATCCGATCGAGTTGTTTTCAATCTACCCTCCGCGATCATGTCGCCACCACAGGTGGCTCAGAACCGAGCAGCATGTCGCCGGCTGCCGCTACAGCACGTCTGCGCTCACCCGTCGAGGACAGGTTGGAAGCGCCTGCTCTCCGGCGGCGACGTCGGCAGGAAGGTCGGCAAGGCACTCGGCCGGATCGCAGCAGGTGTGGCACACGCGCTTGAAGGCACGAAAGCCGTCGAGCTGCACGTCGGGCGTCGAGTACTCGGGCCGCACGGGCTCCTCCCGCAGGAGATCCGTGCTGAGGTACTTCTTGTTGTCGTCGGGGAATACGGTCACGACGACAGTGCCCTCCCCGAGATCGCGCTGTACCTGAAGCGCTCCCAGGAAGTTGGCGCCGGACGAAATGCCGACGCCCAGTCCGAGCTCGCGTGCGAGCTTCTGCGCCATGAGGATGGCGTCGCCGTCGTCCACCGACACCACCGCATCCAGTGCGGCGAGGTCGACGATGGGCGGGATGAACTCGTCCGAAATGCCCTGGATCCGATGCTTACCGACGCAATGCCCTGTGGACAGCGTGGGCGAGTTGCCGGGTTCGAGCGGGTGGAGCCGGACACCCGGATGGAATCCGCGTAGCGAACGCCCCACCCCCATGATGGTACCGCCGGTCCCGACGCCGGCCACGAAGGCATCGGGCACGAGATCGCGGAACCGCAGCTGCCACCAGATCTCCGGGCCGGTCGTCGCTGCGTGCGCCTCGATGTTGTCGGCATTGGAGAACTGCCGCGGTAGAAAGGTCTCCGGCTCGCGGCTCGCCATCGCTTCGGCCAGTTCGATGCTGCCGAGGAAGCCGCCGTCCTCCCGCCCCACCAGGTGCACGTCGCTTCCCAGGCCACGAATCAGGTTGATCCGTTCCTGGCTCATCCAATCCGGCATGAAGATGGTGACCGGGTGCCCCAGCGCACGCCCAATGGCGGCGATGGCGATGCCCGTATTGCCGCTGGTGGCCTCGACGATGCGGTCGCCCGCCCGGACTTCCCCACGGGCGTAGCCTTGCTCCAGGATGAAGAGGGCCATCCGGTCCTTGATACTTCCGGTCATGTTCAGGTGCTCGGCCTTGGCGTACACGGTGCTCCGCCGGCCGTGGAAGGTCACATCGATCGCGAGCAGCGGCGTGTTGCCGACGAGGCACTTGAGTCCGCGAATCCTCCGCTCGATGTTCTGCCAACCGTCGATCATGGCTCCTCCGTCCCGCAAGGGCACGCGCACCCCGGTGTCGTGAACAGTGAAGCTATGCACCACGTCGCCGTCGGGAAACGGGGGCCGCCATGTCTCGCTGCGGGTTTCCGCGGGTCGGAGCCGCGTCTAGCTTTCGGTACCCCGACGCACTGAGGGACGGCGGCCGAAACGCGTGCAGACGGCTCGCGTAGGGAATGGTGACAGAATCGTGATGTCCGACGTGGTGGAAGTGCTCCAGGCGGCTCTAGCCGGTCGCTACACCGTTCTGCGCGAGCTCGGGCGGGGTGGCATGGCCAGCGTCTACCTCGCCGAGGATCTCAAGCATCACCGTCAGGTTGCCCTCAAGGTGCTTCGCCCGGATCTGGCGGCCGCGCTCGGATCCGAGCGGTTTCTGCGAGAGATCGACATCGCCGCGAAACTGAGCCACCCGCACATCGTCCCGGTGTACGACTCGGGGCAGGCAAACGGCCTGCTCTTCTTCACGATGCCCTTCATCGAGGGGTCCTCGCTGCGACATCGGCTCAACGCCGGACCACCCGTCTCCGTGGACGAAGCGCTGCGTATCGCCGGGCAGGTCGTGACGGCGCTCAGCTACGCGCACGGGCAGGGTGTGGTGCACCGGGACATCAAGCCCGAGAACATCCTGTTCTCCGGCGGCGTCGTCGTCGTCGCCGACTTCGGAATCGCCCGGGCCGTGAATGTTGCAGGCGGGAGTGGCCTCACCGCCTCGGGGTTCCCGCTCGGCACGCTCGGGTACATGAGCCCGGAGCAGGCTGCGGGAAGTCGATCGCTCGACGGTCGGTCGGACATCTACAGCCTCGGGTGTGTGCTGTACGAGATGCTGGTCGGCAGGCCACCCGAGCGCTGGCTGGACCAGGCATCCCTCGACACGGGCAAGATTGCCGACGCCGAGCCCGGAGAACGGCAGCAGCTGGACAGCCTGCCCGAGCCGGTCGAGCAACTGCTGGTTCGGGCGCTGGCCCAGGCCCCGGACGCGCGGTTCCGGTCCGCCGATGAGGTCGGGGCGGCGATCAGTCGGCTGGTCGGCAACCAGGTGAGCATGCCCACGCCACCACATCCGCGTCCGGCTCCGAGGGTACGGTGGCGCCGCCAGGCCGTGGCGCTGGCCGCGATCGTCATCCTGATTGCGGGTGCCGTGGGGGTCGCGTCCCGGTGGCGCTCGGGGCCGGCGCTCGATCCAAACGTCGTGGCCGTTGCGCCGTTCGATGCGCTCGGTCCCGATCTGACCACGTGGCGCGAGGGGCTCGTGGATCTGATCTCGGCGCCGCTCGACGGAGCCGGCCCGCTGCGAGCCGTCCCACCGTCCGCTGTGATCCAGCGGTGGAGCGGACGAGCCGACGCCGTGTCGGGGGCGGACCTCGGTGAGGAGCTTGGTGCGGGGCTCGTCGTGTTCGGTCGCCTCATCGGCGCCGGGAGCGACTCGGTGCGTGTGGTGGCAACCCTGCTCGACGTCACCACACGTCGCGCGGTGGCCGAGTTCGACGTGCGCGATCGGGTCGACCGGGTCGATCGCATCGCGGACGCGCTGGTCGTGGGGATCATCTCCGACCTGAGCCGGACGCGCGGCCTCAGCGGCTGGCATCCGGCCTCGATCGGATCGTCGTCGCCGGTGGCGCTCAAAGCGTTCCTCCAGGGCGAGCAGCATCACCGACGATTCGGGCTCGATTCGGCGAGGTGGTATTACGCACGTGCCATCGAGGCGGATAGCACGTTCGCGTTGGCGCACAGCCGGCTGGCCATGGCGAGCGGCTGGTCGATGTACTTCGATGCCGATGTCGCACCCGGGTTGCTTCGGGCGGGCGCGCTGAATCACGGACTGGCCCGGAGGGAGAGCCTCCTGCTCGCCGGGGACTCGTTGTGGGGGGCCCTCTCTGGACGGCGCTTCCGCGGCGAGCCGGACGACTGGGAGCGACTGCGGCGCATCGTGACCACGCTGGAAACGGCGACGACGCTCTACCCGACCGATCCCCGGGGGTGGTACGCGCTGGGCGAGATTCGGTACCACTTTGGCCCGTACGTCGGCATCACCGTCCAAGAGGCGCGCGCCGCCTTCACGCGGGCCGTGGAGCTCGACTCCGCGTACGTGCCGGCGTACAAGCACCTGATCGAGCTGTCGTTGCTGACGGACGATCGGGAGTCGGCGAGGCACGCCGCGGTCCAGTACGTCCGCCGTGCTGATTCGAGCATGCATCGGGATGCAGCGGCGGTGACGGCGGCGCTTCTCGACCCCGAGCGCGCGATGAGTACCGAGACCCAGGAACGGCTCGATGCGCTCTCCGCGGAGGGGTTGGCCAACGCGTGGTACGACTTCAAGTGGTGGATCGATCCGGCCGAGACGAGCGTTCGCGTGGCCGAAGCGCTGACAGCGAGGGACTCGGCGGCGGGTCGTGAGCGCCTCGCTCTGGCCTTTGCGTACCGCGGCCATCTCGAGGAGGCACGCGCTCTCGTCGGCGCCCGGGCACCTGCGTTCTACGCGGTGCTCGCGCAACTCGGCGCGATCCCTGCGGACTCCGCACGAGCGCAGTTTGCCGCATGGCTCGACGCCGACGTCGGCTCGGGGATCCTGCCCGGCCACCGGTGGTGGGCGCTGGACGGTGACACGGTATCCCTGCAGCGTGCGGTCCAGCGATGGGACTCGGTCGCGCGGTTGCCGGTCGATAGGCCGGCGCTCTACGAGGCGTTTCGCGAGTCCGCGCAGGGCTACCTCGCCCTCGCCAGGGGTGACACGGCTACGGCGCTGGAGCGCCTTGCGGCGGTCCCGGTATGGCCGGGCCGGTACGACACCTACTACGAGCAGCTCACGCGCGCGCAGATCCTGGCTCGTGGCGGTCAGGATGCGGCGGCGGCACGGCTGCTGGACCGCATGCCGTTCGCGACGCAGTTCGACGCCGCGGCCGATGCGATCCTCACGCAGCTCGAGCGGGGCATGGTGCACGAGCGCCTCGGGAATCGCCAAACGGCGATCGAGGCGTATGCTCGCGTGGTTGACGCCTGGGGCGCAGCAGACGCAGTGCTGCAGCCGCTCGTGTCCGAAGCGCGGGAAGCACTCTCCCGGCTGACCGAAGAGATCTGACCGTCGGGACCGGTCACCGCGACGCCACCGGCATCGAAGGTGAGCGGGCCGGTTCGGCCGGCGCACTCAGTGGCTAGGGAGTCCCAGCGATGTCGCCGGCGTCCGCCGTGTCGAGCCGGATCTCGAACAGGACGGGCCACAGCTTGCCCGTGACCAGGAAGTGTCCCGTGCTCTCGTCGTAGGCGATCCCGTTCAGGACGTCCATGTCCCGTGTCCGTTCGCGGGAGGACAGCAGCCCCGACAGGTCGATCCACTCCCGCACCGCGCCGGACGCCGGGTCGATGCGCACGATGTAGTCACTGGGGTAGACGTTGGCGTACAGCTCGCCGCGCGCGTACTCCAGCTCGTTCAGCATCGTGAGCGGGGAGTTGCCGTCGCGCACCGTCACCTCACGCACCACGTCGAACGTCGCGGGATCGCGGAACTGCAGCGTGGCCGTGCCGTCGCTCATGATGAGCGACGTGCCGTCGGTGGCGAGGCCCCAGCCTTCACCCGTGTAACCGAAGGAATCGAGCGGTGCGAGCGTCGCGGCGTCGTAGACGTAGGCGACCTCGCTCGTCCACGTGAGCTGATACAGCCGGCCGTCGAGAAGCGCGAGCCCCTCGCCGAACCGATCGTCCGGCAATGGGGTGGCAGCGACGACGTCCCCGGTCTCGAGCGCGAGTTCGCGAACCTGCGACTGCCCGAGTCGTCCCGTGCTCTCGAACAGCCGACCGTCGGCGTAGACCAGTCCCTGGGTGAAGGCCGTCGGATCATGCGGCAGGCGACGGATGACGTCGTAGGTCTTGGGGCCGCTGCCCGGCTGGCAGGCGAGGACGGCCACGGCGAGCACGATGCCGCCGATGCGCGAGACCGAGCGGTGCTGGCGATGCGAGGCGATGGTCGGCACGTCTGGGCAGGGTGGGTACGGGTGACGGTATCGGGACAGCCGTAGAGTACCGCGCCGTACGCCGCGCGCAAAGGCCGCGGGAGAGACGCTCGGGGCTTCAGCCCCAAAGATACCGCGCGGGCTCGATTGCGCGGTCGGGATGCCGAGTACTCTGGTTGCGCACGTAGGCGACTACCCTCGTGAGATCAGCAGGGCTCACGGATTGCACGTTGTAGCCTGGTGCCCAGCGGAGTCCGGTTGGGCTCACTCGGATGTCTGCATTCAGGAGGCGCGCGCTGGCTCCCTTCAAGCCTTGGACGAGCCGGGGCAAGTCGAACACTGGCCCGACCTGAAGCACCAAGTGCACGTGGTCTCGCACGATGCCCAGTGCCACGGTACGAGCGCCGTGCTCGGAGGCTCGGGCAGGGAGAAAGCGACGCAGGAACGCTGCGGCGCTCGAATCGATCATGGGTCTCCTGTCGCGGGTTGCCCACGTGATGTGAAGAAGGATGTGGTTCGGCATGGCCTCCCCCTGATGGCGGAAGGATGCGGCCCATTGTCCTTCCCCCGGGGACCGAGATCCTGCGAGGGTCGTCATTCCTATGCGGCCGGGCCGTTTGAGCGCGGTGGCCGGCCGGCGGCAGGTCGCGGGTTGAAACCCGCGCTGAGCGATTGGAAGCGTCCTGAAGGACGCGCGGAGGTACCGCGCGTTTCAACGCGCATCGCGCAGCGCCGAGCCGGGGCTTCAGCCCCGGAACAACCTGCGACGTGCTACTTTTCCTGTCGATCAACGCCACGGCCGCGCGGACGGCCGGCGATCCACGCACTCTCTCCCGCGCACGACACGGAGCACGACCGGTGGGGACCTCCAACGAGCAGACCGCGCCCGACGCCGCCCGGCCGCAGGGCCGCGACTTCATCCGCGCCATGGTGGAGCGCGACCAGCGAACCGGCAAGTACGGTGGCCGGGTCGAGACCCGCTTTCCACCGGAGCCCAATGGGTACATGCACATCGGGCACGCGAAGTCGTGCTGCCTCAATTTCGGCTTGGCGCGCGAGCACGGGGGCGTGTGCCACCTGCGGTTCGACGACACCAATCCCGAGACCGAGGACATCAAGTACGTCCAGTCGATCGAGGAGGACGTCCGCTGGCTGGGCTTCGACTGGGGCGAGCATCTCTACTTCGCCTCGGATTACTTCGAGCAGCTGTACGACTATGCGGTCCGGTTGATCGAGCACGGCAAGGCCTACGTCGACTCGTCGTCCGAGGACGAGATCCGCGAGGGGCGGGGGACGGTCACGGTGCCCGGCCGAGAGAGCCGATTCCGGGAGCGGAGCGTCGCGGAGAACCTCGACCTCTTCAGGCGTATGCGCGAGGGAGCGTTCCCCAACGGGGCGCACGTGCTGCGGGCGAAGATCGACATGGCGCACCCTAACATGCTGATGCGCGACCCGATCCTCTACCGCATCCGGCACGCCGCGCACTATCGCCGCGGCGACACGTGGTGCCTCTACCCGCTGTACGATTTCACCCACTGTCTCTCCGACGCGATCGAGGACATCACCCACTCGCTGTGCACGCTCGAGTTCAAGGACAACAACGAGCTGTACGAGTGGGTGCTCGACGCCGCCGAGATCGCGAAGCCTCGCACCGAGCAGACCGAGTTCGCTCGGCTCAACCTCGACTACACGGTGCTGTCCAAGCGGAAGCTGATCCAGCTCGTGCGGCAGGGGCACGTGGCGAGCTGGGACGACCCGCGCATGCCGACCATCGCCGGGCTGAGGCGCCGCGGTGTGACGCCGGAGGCGATCCGCAAGTTCTGCGAGCTGGTGGGCGTCGCGAAGACCGATAGCCGGGTGGACATCGAGAAGCTGGAGTACTGCATCAGGGACGATCTGAACACCAGGGCACCGCGCGTCTTGTGCGTGTTGCGGCCGCTCAAGGTGACCATCACCAACTATCCGGAAGGGCAGGTGGAGGAGCTCGCCGCGCCGTACTGGCCGCACGACGTGCCGAAGGAGGGATCGCGCGCACTCCCGTTCTCGCGCACGCTCTACATCGAGCGGGACGACTTCATGGAAGATCCGCCGAAGAAGTTCTTCCGCCTCGCTCCCGGGCGCGAGGTGCGACTGCGCTACGGCTATTTCATCACGTGCACGGACGTGGTGAAGAACGACGCGGGCGAGGTCGTGGAGCTGCTGTGCACGTACGATCCCGCGACACGGGGGGGCGACGCGCCCGACGGCCGCAAGGTGAAGGGCACGATTCACTGGGTGTCGGCGGAACGTGCACTCCCCTGCGAGGTGCGGCTGTACGACCGGCTGTTCGCCGTGCCCGATCCCGACGACGTCGAGGAGGATCAGGACTTCACCGCGAATGTGAACCCGGACTCACTCGTCACGCTCAGCGATAGCCGGATCGAGCCGAGCGTGGCCGATGCGCCGCCGGGCACACGCTACCAGTTCGAGCGCCAGGGCTACTTCGTGAGCGACCTGGTCGACGCGACGCCCGGGAAGCTGGTGTTCAACCGGACGGTGACGCTCAGGGACACCTGGGCGAAGATCCAGCAGAAGGGCTAGGCAAGCGCCGCCGACCGCGCACGTTCGTGCCTCGACCGGGATCCTGTACCGATCGAGTGCGCGGCATGCGACGAGGTCTGAGACGCGTTGGAGTCCCGCCAGCGGGCCGGATATCGCGGCGATGTCGCATGACGGGCCGGACGCCCTGTCGCAGGACCACCGCAACAGTGTGGCGGATCCGGGGGAACCATGCCCGTCTGAACGCGGGCCGGGCTCACGAGGTCTTGTTGGACGTGAGCCCAGGCCCGCGCGTCGGGCTGGTGGAGGTGTGTCGGGGTGCTTGTGGGGGAAACACCGGCAGCCCCGCCGCCACCCGGTCAGATGTGACCGACGTCACACGCTGCAAGCACCGGGCCGCGAGGCGCGTCTCGCCTGCGCTCAAAACTCCGCTCGCACGCTCCCCATCACCAGCCGGCCGATCGACGGCGCCCCCACGAACTCGACGTGGTCGTGGTCAAAGACGTTCAGTGCGTTGACGCTCACCATGACCTGCCGCGCGAACGGCAGCCGATACGCCACGAGCGCGTCCACCACCGTGTATGCCTCGACCTCGCCGAGGTACTCGCCCGAGCTCACCGGGAACCCGTCGACCCAGCGGCCACGTACCTGCGCGTCGAGCCCGGCGCTCCGCGACCGGAACAGCAGCGCGAAGGCCGCACGGTTGGCCGGCGCGTTGAGGGGGATCGTAGCGGGGCGACCCGTGGCGTCGACGGCGTCGAACGTGTCGTCACTCACCCAGGAGTAGTTGCCCCGCACCGCGAGCCAGTCGGTGAGGATGGCGCCCAGCTCGACCTCAGCACCCCAAAAACTGATGTCGCCGAAGTTGCGGTACGTGACGAGAATGTCCCACGGATCGCGCGCTTCCTGCGGGGTGACCGTCCCGGCCGGGATCATCGCTACCGTGTCGGCGAACTGGGCAGCCACGTCCGGCGGAACATCGACGCTGATCAGGTAGTCCCTCAGGTCCTCGCCGTGGAAGAACGCGTTCGGTGTTTCCGCCTGCTCGCCACCCACGAAGTCGGTCTTCCACCCGCGGTACGCGTCGATCCCGAACGTGACACGGTGCGCAAACGTCCCGCGGTATCCCAGCTCGATCGCGTTGTCGATGGTCGGCTTGAGCGGCGGGAGATCGGTCGCGCCGGTAACCGGCTCGAACGCTCCCGTGCCGATGTTCAAGCGGGCGAGCACGGTGCGGACGTCGGCACTCGTCGGGGGCGGGACCTGCGAGAGGTCGATCCCCTGGGTCGCGGCAAGAACCACGAGCGTGGGCCACAGCAGCGTGACGTCGAGCGGCAGGTAGGCACCCGGGCCACCGGCGGCCGGCGGCGTGTAGGGCGAGCGCATGCACAGCCCGCCGTCGCAGTCGCGCCGGAAGCTGAAGCCGGTCTCGGGAACACCCACCAGCCGCACCGCGAGCGGCACCGGGGTCGGCAGGATGTCGCCGACCAGATCGAGGAACAGGTTGTTGGTGGTCGGTGTGCTGAACGCACGGTTGTAGGTGAGCCGGAGCGAGTGGTCGCGGGCCGGGTGGAACACCACGGCCGCCCGCGGCGAGAAGACCGGGTCGTCGAGTCGGCTGTGGTAATCGCCGCGCGCGGCCACGACGAGCCGCAGCGCCGGCGTCAGCTCGGCCTCGGCCTGCACGTAGGCGCCGACTTCGTCCATCGTGTCGTCGTCCTCGTTGCGGCCGGTGAGCGTGCCCTCCGTGCGCGGCACCGTGCGCTGGACGTCGATACCGTACGTCAGATTGATCGCCGATCCGAGCAGTGCCCCGTGCTGGAGCTGCGCGACCAGCATCTGCGATCTGTCGACGATCGGAGCTCCTGCGCGGAGCAGGAGCGTCTCGCCGCTGTTGCTGGTGTTGACGTACACCTGCCCGAACAGTCGTCCCGAGCGCAGCCGGATCTGGGCGTACGAGTAACGCCAGTCCACCACCTGAGCGGCACCGAGCGGGGTGAGCTCGGTACTCGAGATGGCCTGGTTGACGCCGACCGTGCCGGTGAGAGACGTGGTTGCCGCGGGTCGCCAGTCGAGCCGTAGCTCGCCGCTCACCCGCTCGACGGTGGTGTCGAGCGGGGCGTCCTGCGGATCCGACAGCGGCCAGTCGCGGCCGCGCAGATACTGTCCCGACACCTTCAAGGCAAATCGCTCGGACAGGGCCGCGGCGTAGCGCAGCTGGCCGTGTGCCACGCCGCGCTCGCCCCCGCTCAGCGTGACCGTCCCGCCGGGGGTGTCGAACGGTGACCGGGAGATCACGTGCATCACGCCGTTGGAGGAGTTCGGACCGTACAGGGCCGAGCCCGGACCGCGCACGAGCTCGATCCGCTCCACGTCCTCGTCGGTGAGCGGGAGGAAGTTGTACACGTTGATCCTGAGCGACGGCACGTGCACGTAGCGGTTGTCCGCCAGCACGAGCAGCGCCCCGGATGCGATGTTGTTGAACCCGCGGGCGACGACCTCGTGCTGGATGAGCCCCGTCGTCGCGACGTGCATGCCCGGCGCATCGTAGAGGTGGTCGACCGGCGTGAGCGCGGGCCGCACGGTGATGTCGTCCTTGCCGATCACCGTCGCCGCGGCGGGTGCCTCAAGCACCTTCTCTTCGGTGCGGGAGGCCGAGACCACGACCGGGTTGAACACGATGGGCTGGGGAGACAGCCGGACCGTGAGCGTCGCCGGGTCGGCAACGCGCAGCACGAGCGCATCCAGCGTGACCGGTCGATAGTCCAGGCGGGCCAGCGTCACCCGGTATGTGCCGGCAGACGTGGTGAGCGCAAACGTCCCCGTCGCGTCCGTGACGGCGGTGGCGGTCACGGTGCCCGCCTGCCACAGCTCGATACGCACCCCATCCAGGGCTCGGCCTGTGACGGAGTCGGTGACGGTGCCCTGGAGCCGTGCCTGCTGCGCGTCGAGCGACGCCGCAGTGCACAGGAGCGCGGCGATGAGAGGAACCCAGACCGTGCTCAGGACGGTGACTCGATGGTGGCTCGTCATGGTGTGCCCTCCGCGAACTGCGTGCTCCGAGGGATCAGACCGCGTGCCGAATGCGCTGCCGTTGTCCTTCGATGACCATGTCCCGATCGACCACATCCCGCGCCACCCGCGCCACGAACCCGTAGCCGCGCCCGTCGGCGCTGAGCCAGCGCTGCCACTCCAACTCGTCGAGCGCCATGTCGAGGACCGCGCCGGACACTCCGGCGGCGCGGCCCAGCACGGTCGCGGGCTGTCGTCCGCCGAGCACGGCGGCGGCGACGAGCACCTGCTGTGCGTCGGCGCTCAAGCGCCGGAACCCCACCCGGATCGCCGCCACGATCGTGTCGGGCAGCTCGCTGGGGAGCGTCTGGTCGAGCGTCTTGTACGGTGCGGGCCAGGTGCCGGCCACGGTGCCGACGTCGAGCCCCAGGGCGACGGCGTGCAGGAGCTCGATCGCCAGCAGCGGCAATCCGGCGGAATCGACGGCGATGCGTCGCGCGAGGCGCTCGGCGTCCGGGTCCGGAAACGCCGGCATCGCCCAGCCGACCAGCTCCCGGACCGCCGCGTCGTCGAGCGGCGCGAGGTGTATCGCCGTGCCGGGGAGATCGCGACCCAGCCGCGAGCGGAGATCGTCCAGCTCGGTGCGGGACGGATCCTGTTGCGCCGCAAACACAGCGAGCAGGGGCGCCTGGTGCAGGTCCCGCATCGCCTGGATGAGCGTGCGGAGGCTCTCGCCGTCCAGCCAGTGCGCATCGTCGGCGAGCAGCACCACCGGCTGCTCCTCGCTCACGGCGCGCAGTGCCTCGATGAATGCGGTGCCGAGCGGTGTCGTAGCCCCGCGCGTACCGAATCGGTCTGCCCAATCCGGCAGCTCCGCGGCGAGCGCGGAGAGGGCACCGGGCGCCGCAGCGGCGAGTCCGGGCGCGTCGATCAGGCCGCCACGAGCAAGACCCAGCACCCCGGTCCACGGCGCATCGAGATCGCCCTCTACCGCGCGTACCGCCGAGACGGCTGCCCCCGTCAGTCGGGCGCGTGTGAGCAGCTCCTCCGCGAGGCGCGACTTGCCGAGCCCGGGTACGGCCTGGATCACGCACGCGGCGGCGCGGCGCTCGTGCCGACACCGCTCGAATACGTCGATCAGACGCTTCAGCTGCCCCTCACGTCCCACGAGGGGAGCGCGGCGTACCTCTGCACCAAGCGTCGCGTCCACCGGCACCTCGTCGGACAGGCGCCAGGTGCGCTCCTGCCGCACCCGATCGGCGAGGAGCTCCGTGTCTCGATCGGGCGTGCCGCCCAGTTCTCCCAGCCGTTCGCACAACCGCTCGTAACAGGCAAGCGCGCCGGCACGATCGCCTGCGAGTGTGAGTGCCTGCATGGCCGCGCGCGCCGCGCCGTCGGCGCCGGGGTCGAGCTTCAGGGCGCGCTGTGCCGCGGCGATGGACTCGTCGAGGCGTCCAGCGTCGAGCAGTTCCTCCGCGTGCGCGGTGAGCGCGCGCACGGCACGGCGTCGCCACGCGTCGCGCTCGGCGATCAGCCAATCCTCGAATGCGGAGGCGTCCGGCACACCGAAGCCCTCGAGGAAATCGCCACCGACCAGGTCGGCGGCGTTGTGCCACCGCTGCTGTTCTTCGTGGTCTGCAAAGACGTCCGCATCCAGCTGTACGATGCCGCCGCCAAGCGTCACCCGGTCGTGCTCCGTTACGAGATGTTCCTCGCCGACGGTCCGCCGTAGGACGCGGATCGCTTCTCGCAGCGAATGCCGGGCAGCAGTGTCGGGCTTGTCGGCCCAGAACAGACCCATCAGGTGCTCGCGCGTGCGGGTGCGGCGTGGCGACCGTGCGAGGTAGACCAGGAGCGCGAGGTTCTTGCGCCACATGAGCTCCGCTGGTGGCGGCGCGCCGTCGACCAGCAGCTCCGGCGTTCCGAGAACTCGGCAAGTGATCATCGGCATCGCTCGCTGATGAGTGCCTGCGCGTCGTCGCGCAGGGGAGAGAAGACCGCATCGGCGTTCTGCCAGAGCTCCACGACGCGGCGGAGCTCGCCGCAGGCTGATGCGCTCCGGCCCAATGCGAGCTCGGCCCGCGCAGTGAGCAGCCGGGCGTACGGCGCGAACGCCCAGTCGATCTCGGCCGCCTGTGGCAGCACGCGGAACCGGCCGATGAAGTCGACGTTGTAGTGCCACCGCCAGTCGGCGGGCACCGGGTCCGGATCGAGGGCTCGCTGCCACTCGCCCCGGCGCAGGTAGAGGATCGTGCGCTGGAATGGATCGAGGTCTCGATCCTCGGCGACCAGCGGGATGTCTGCCGCCGTCGTCCGAAGCGCCCCAGCCGCATCACCGACGGCGGCGAGCTGCAGCGCGTCCAGAAGTCTCGCCGCGTCCGCATGCGTCTCGCCGCTCTCTCTCACCCGCCGAACCCAACGCTGTGCCTCGGCCGGATCGTCTACGGCATAGGCGCTCACGGCCAGGCTCCACGCCGCCCGCGGACCCACCACCGAATCGTCCGCCAGCTGCTCCAACCGCCGCCGGCCCTCGGCGGCCTCCGCCGCCGGCACGCCGATCAGCCCGAGGGCGCCAGGCAACACGCGCCACTGCGCGGACAGCAAGGCGGACTTCGGTGACCTGAGCAGCACGTCCACCGTGTCGAACACGGCGACCGCGTCCTGCCAGCGGCCCAGAGCGGCGAGCGCCAGTCCCCACGTGACATGGATGTGCGCTGCCGTGTCAGGAGGTAGCGTGCCGGTGCCGGCCAGTGCGGTTTGGGCTATGGCGTCTTGGGCGGGGGCCAAGTCGTACGCGAGCGCCCATCTGAGAAACTCGAGCAGGAACGGGAGCATGGCATCGCGGTCGCCGCCGACGTCGCCCAGCAGCCCGTAGAGCGCGCTTTCCTGCTCGGATGAGGTGCCGAAGCGGAGCACCTTGGCCGCCTGGAGATACTCGATCGGGATGCTCCCGCCCAGGTCCGACACCGATCCCAGTTGCTCCAGCCGGTGTGCCGCAGCCGCGGAATCGCCGCGCCGGATCGCCAGGATCGTCAGGTCGAGCAGCGCGGGCCCCAACGTCGAGTCGAGCACGACCGCGCGCTCCAACAGAGACTGCGCCGTGTCGCGCGGCAACCCGAGCAGCGGGCCCCGCGCCTGGAGATCGTCGCCGAACACCAACCAGCCGTATGGGTCGAACGGGAAGCGCCGCACGACATCCGTATACCGATCGATGCGTTGCTCGCCGAATGGTGTCCGCCAGGCCTCGAGCAGTAGGCGGTCGATCTCGAGCAGTGCGTTGCGCTGCCCCCGAAGGAGCGCGAGGTCCTCCTCGAATGGTTTCCTGAGCCATCGGCGAGCGTTCGCACGGCGCCAGCGTGCCCACGCAAGCGTCGGGTCGATCGCAAGCGCAGCGGTGCAGAGACTGTCTGCACCCTCCCAGTCCTGGCGGCGGAACGCCTCCTCGCCCTCGAGCAGCAGGTTCATCGCGACGGCGGCCGTGTTCTCGAACAGGCATTGGTACGACTCCACGCGCTCGCCGACGCTGCGGAGGATCTTCGGGGCGAGCTTGCAGGCGATCCCGCGGATATCCGGTGCCGTCTCCTCGATGAGGGAGGTACCGGACCGCGTCACGACCTCCACACGCGCGATCAATCCCTGAGCTGCGGAGGCGACTCCGCCGCGTACGAGCGCGCGGGTCTGGAGCTCCTCCAGCAGATCCTCCGGTGGAGCGGCGTCCGGCGGGGGCGCGCGGAGGAAGCGCGTCTCGATTTCCTCCGCTTGGGCATCCACCTGCCCGCTCACCGTCCGTTCGGTGAGCCACGCGAGCTCGGCGGCGACCGCAGGATCGACACCTCCGGCCGCGCCGAATGACACGATCGCCACGTCGACAGGCCCTGCCTCGGTTCCGCCGACGATGATCCCGAAGATGACCGCTCCCGCGGCGAGCCCGCCCGTGGTGAGCAGCGCCGTGCGCACCCGATACTTGATCGTGCGGGCGTGCCACCACGGGCGGCGGAAGGCAGCTGCGTCGGGCCACCGGTCGTCCACGTCGAACGCCAGCGCCCGGCGCAGGGCCCGGCGCTGGAGCCATGGCACCCCCGACCAAGAGGGGACATCGTCGGGCAGGAACCAGCGCCAGCGACGCCCACTCAGCGTTTCGTACAGCACCATGCCGACCGCGTAGATGTCGGTCTGGGGCCCGACGTCCCAGCCGTAGCGCTGCTCCGGCGGCATGTACGACGGCGTACCGGGCACGATGTCGGACCGCTCGCGCGAGACGGTCTGGGGGCCCGTCGGTGTCGCGATGCCGAAATCCACGAGGACCGCGCGACCGTCGATGAGGAAGATGTTCTGCGGCTTGATGTCACGATGCACCACGCCGCGGCGGTGAAACGACTCGAGCGCGTGCAGCAGGTCACGGCCGAGGGCGAGCACCTGCTCGCGGGACAGCCGCTCGCGCTGCATGTACTCTCCGAGGGTCTCTCCGTCGCCCAGGTACTCCATGGCGTAGTACGGGAATCCCCCCGCCGTTCCGGCACGGAACACCCTCACGATGTTGGGATGCCTGAGATCGGCCAGGATGCGGGCTTCGGAGAGGAAACGGTCGACGGCCTTGGCCGTGGCAAGCTCCGGCCGGACGATCTTGATGGCCACGAGCCGGTTGAGGGCCGTCTCGCGCGCCACGAACACCGTGCCCATGCCGCCGCTCGCGATCTCGCGCAGCAGCTCGTAGCCCTCCGGACGCAGGGCCTGCTGAAGGCGTTCGAAGTACGTCGCCATAGGATGGCGATCCGTCGCCAGGCGGTGGGCGCAACCTCCACGTTGTCGCTCGACTGGGCAAGTCGTCAAGTGGTAAGCGCTTGACGGTGGCTGGACAGGCGGACGGGCGGTCAACATCGGAGGACCACGTGCAGCGTGCAACGGGCAACGTGCGGCGGGCAACGTACGGTCCGGACTCCAACTGCTGACCTACACTTCGACTTTCATCATTCCCCCAATCGATATTCGATGTTCCCTCCGCCCATCCGCCAAACGCAACGCGGGCCGGGGCGCCGAAGCGCCGCGGCCCGCTGAGGAAGGGTAGCGGTGAGTGTTACGGGATCAGCACGGTGTCGATAACGTGGATGACGCCGTTGGACGCCTCGACGTCTGCCTTGACGACGGTCGCGTTGTCGACCTTGACGCCGTTGCTGGTGTCAAAGGTCAACTTCTTTCCCTGCACGGTCTTGGCGGACGTCAGCTTCATGACATCCTTGGCCTTCACCTTGCCGGGCACGACGTGGTAGGTGAGGACGGCCGTCAGCTTCTCCTTGTCGGCCAGCAGGGCTTCAATGGTGCCTTCGGGCAGCTTCGCGAACGCCTCGTCGGTCGGAGCGAAGACCGTGAACGGGCCCTCGCCGGAAAGCACGTCGACCAATCCAGCGGCCTTGACGGCCGCGACCAGCGTCTCGAACGAGCCGGCCGCGACGGCCGTCTCGACGATCGTCTTGTCCGACGTCCACGCGTCAGCTTCGGACGAGTACTGGGCCGAAGCAGGAACGGCAATCGTCAGCGCCGCGGCGGCGAGCGCAACAGGTGCGAATTTCAGCATTCTAGTGTCTCCTCCATTGGGGTTGCAACGATCTATGACTGCTCAGCGCGTCGCGCTGTCCACTCTGTGTCGAGAAAAACTAGCGCGTTGGAGCGGTTTGTCAACCTCTTGTCCAGATAAAATCGCAAATTGTTGTAGGATATGCGCTTGACGGATCCGTGCGGTGGAGGCAGTTTGCCCGAGAGCGTCTGACCGCGTCCAGCGAAGGGAGGCGTGCCAGTGTCGGAGAAGCAGCATCCTATCCAGGTCGTCGTGCGCCGAACCGGACTGACGGCGGATGTCCTGCGGGCTTGGGAACGGCGCTACCGCGTCGTCGAGCCGGGACGGTCGCCGACCGGCAGGCGACTCTACTCGGATGAGGACATCGAGCGGCTGCGGCTCCTGCGGCGCGCGACCCTGTCGGGCCGCAGCATCGGCCAGGTCAGTGCGCTGCCGACCGCTGAGCTGGTCCGGCTGATCCGTGACGATGAGGCGGAGGAGGCGCGCGCGCCGGAGCCGGCGCCGCAGCGGAGTGATCTTGCGCAGCAGCTCCGGCTCGAGGCACTCGACGCCGTCGAAGAGCTGGACGGCACCAGGCTGAGACGCCTGCTGCAGCGTGCGGCAACCGCGTTCGGGGCGGAGCGCGCGCTCGAGGAGGTGGCGGCTCCCGTCCTGACGGAAGTGGGCGACCGGTGGCAGGCGGGCGACCTGTCGATCGCGCACGAGCACCTCCTGTCGGCCGTGATCCGCCAGGTCGTGGGCGACCTGCTACAGAGTGCGAGCGATGATGTCGACCGCCCCTTGGCCCTGTTCGCGACACCGGCAGGCGAGCGCCACGAGTTCGGCGCGCTCATGGCTGCCGTCATCGCAGCGACACGCGGGTGGCGCATTCTCTACCTCGGTGCCGATATCCCGGCGGGCGACATCGCCCGCGCCGCGCTGCGGCACCGCCCGCGGCTCGTGGCCGTCTCGGTGGTCTCGCGCGAGCTGGGCCGGCAGCTCGCCGCCGAACTCTCGGAGCTGCGTGAGGCGTTGCCGTCCGAAGCGACGCTGGTCGTCGGTGGGCGGGGACTCGCGCGTCACGACACGTTGCTGGACGAGATTGGTGCGGTGCGGATCGATGGCCTCGCCGCGCTGCGGGATTACCTCGAGACCGGTGCACCGGCGCCGGAACGACGCTGAGCAGACGGGATTCCGAACCGTGTGGCGTACGCGCTGGCTGACGGCGGGACTGTGCTCGGGCCTCGCAGCGCTCGGTGCGGCGTTCCCTCTTGCGGCTCAGCAGGACTCGATCCGTCCGCCGGTGCTCGACACGCTCGTCGTGTCGGTCGATCGGAGCGGAACCGTCTCCGCCCGGCTGCCCCATGCGCATGCCGTGATCCATGGGGCCGAGCTCAGGCGTGGTCGTACCACCGACGGACTCGACGACGCCCTGCGTGTCGTCCCCGGCGTGTTCGTGGCCAACCGCCACAACTACGCACTTGACCAGCGGGTTGCGATCCGCGGGTTCGGCGCGCGCTCGGCGTTCGGCGTGCGCGGCGTGAAGATCCTGCTCGACGGCATCCCGCTCGGCGTGGCCGACGGACAGACCCAGCTCACCACGCTGGAGCCCGGGGATCTCGGTCGGGCGGAGATCTGGCGCGGCGTCGCGTCCAGCCTGTACGGCAATGCCTCGGGTGGGGTGATCAGCCTCTCCTCGCAGGGCGAGCCGGTGAGTCGCGCGGGCGGCAGCATCCGCGCGACCGGAATGACGGACGAGCTGTGGAAGGGGACCGTCGACGCCGCAGTACCAGTTGGCGCCGGCTCGGCGGACGTCGCCGGCTCGTGGACCGACGCGGCGGGGTTTCGCGACCACAGCGCAGCGCGTGTCGGCCGAGTGCGGGCGCGATACCGCACCCCCCTGGGGTCCCGCACCGATCTGACGGCGATCGGCTGGTTCGCCGACATGCCGGAGGCGCTCAATCCCGGTGCGCTCACCGAGGAGGAGTGGGAGGCCGATCCGACGCAGGCCGCACCGGCCAATGTCGCCGCGGGCGCGGACAAGGCGGTCTGGCAGGCGCAGGGCGGTGTCGCACTGGGGCATACCTTTGCACGGAGCGCCGACGCCGAGCTCACCGCCTACGTGGCGCGGCGCAGCCTGGCCAACCGGCTCACGTTCGGTGCGATCGATCTCCAGCGGTGGGCCTATGGGATACGTGGGGCGCTCACCGCGCCGCTCCCGGGCGCTGCCGAGCGCGGTCGCGTCACCCTTGGCGTGGACGCCGAGTGGCAGCGCGATGACCGCGAGAACCGGACGCTCGATGGGGCAGCCGTCACTCTCGACCAGCGGGAGCGGATCTCCGGCGTGGGACCGTTCCTCCAGGTCGTCGTTGAACCGGATGCGCTGCTCTCGCTGCG
>Ga0209536_100003100_pt1 | contig 26885 bp, 20 predicted proteins | sample DeeMarSeWOR28_12_FD_187461 | JGI IMG/M metagenome (GOLD analysis project Ga0209536, IMG submission 187461) | Marine sediment microbial communities from White Oak River estuary, North Carolina - WOR-2-8_12 (SPAdes) (version 2) | ecosystem: Environmental > Aquatic > Marine > Intertidal zone >... | reverse complement strand
AAATAACACATCAAACCGGCCGTCCTCGATGGCACTCATCATGATATCTTCGAGGCTTTCAAGAGTATCCTTATAGAGGAAATGTCCATGACAGGAAAGGCCTACATGCCGTATTTTCCCTTCGCGCTTTAATCGATCACAAGCCCTGTGAAAATAGTCATCTTTTACACGGAATAAATTCTGAGCCTGATGGATCATATACAGATCGATATAGCTGGTTTGTAATCGATTCAGGCTGGCATTGGCCCTTTCAATCACATCTTCGGTCGATTTAAACAACTTTAAGTTGGGACTGGCCTTGGTGGCAATATACAGTGTTTCCCGGTTAAAATCTTGGATAACCCGGCCAATGCGCTCCTCACTTCGGCCGTTGCCATACCCTTCTGATGTTTCAATAAAATTAACTCCGGCGTTCAGTGTGGCTCTGAGGACAGCATCATTGTATGGATCACCTGTACCAATATCTGAAACCAGGGCCCCGGTTCGTCCCAATCGGCGATATGCGATGGCATACTGGTATGGATCATCACTCAGGAAATGGTTCCCCTTGAAACTGGTTAATCCGCTACCAAGAATTCCCAGGGATGTTCTCTTCAGGAAATGCCTTCGGCTGGACATCTTTTTTTTGTTTTAATGGAACAAAATCCATAGGAGATGGGTCAAATACTAGATCAAGTTAGTATATTATCGGATTGAAAACAAGAAAGTTCTACCCAATGTTAATGTTTTTAAGAATGAATATCATAAATCACTAAATAAAAATATGTTGTTATGAAGTGTATGTTTAATTTACTATTCAGCCTGCTCTTATTCCTCATGGTGCCTCCTACCCATTCTCAGACCAAATCACGACAGGCAACCATCGATAAAAAAGTCGAAGCTTTTCTCAACAGTAATAAATATGGCTGGCGCGATATGAATGTTCCTGCCACAGATGGCCAGGTCCTGCATGATATTATTGTTGAAAACAATTACACCCAGGCTCTTGAAATTGGTACATCCACAGGTCATTCTGCCATATGGATTGCCTGGGCACTGAGTAAAACAGGAGGGAAACTCATCACCATTGAGATATATGAACCGAGATATAGGGAAGCTCTGGCCAATTTCAAGGAAGCGGGCCTGGACGATTATATTGATGCACGACTGGCAGATGCCCATGAAATGGTCCCTGAACTGAAGGGGCCTTTTGATTTTGTGTTCAGTGATGCGGATAAGGAATGGTATAAAAACTATTTTATTGCTGTATATCCTAAATTGAAACCAGGAGGTTGTTTTACTGCCCATAATGTGACCATGCGAAGTCATGGCATTGATCAGTTTCTGGATCACCTGGAAACATTAGAGGATATGGAAACCACCATTAATCGGTCCAGCCGGTCCGGGATTTCCATCAGCTATAAACACAAAGAATAAGTATACCCGGCCCTTCTTAATCAGGTCTTGGGAGATATTTTAGTGCCGGATATCATCATGACCGATTGATACTTTAATCCATAGGTTTTTTGGTCTTTTATTATGGGCAAAAGAAACTTGAAACCTTTTGAATGACATGGGATCACTTTTCTGTAAACCAAAACCATTGAGCTTCCAGAAACGAAAAGAAACCCGGGTTCTAACTATGATTTTCCCGAATTCTTTCTGACCATCAGGTAATATAAAGGAATTCCAACCAGAATGGTGATAATGGCGGCCACAGATTCCACTGGTCGGTTGAGGAAAGCCACCACCATGATTAAAAGGCTGCTGAGCAGGAAAAATATTGGAATATACGGATACCCCCATGTTTTGACTGCTGTAGTTTCTCCCAATTTACGTTGTCGGGCAATAAACAGCCCGGCAACTGCAAAAGGCGGGAAAATGAGAAGGGCAAATTCCAGGTAAATGACAATTTGCTCAAAAGAACCAATCAATACCAGTATGCCCGCAATAACCCCCTGGATCACAATAGATCGGCCGGGCACCTGATATTTCGGATGCACTTTTGCAGCAAATGGAAAAAATGCCTTATCCCTGGCCATGGCAAAATATATACGGGGTCCCAGTAAAATAAATGCACTGAGGGATGCCAGCAAAGCAATGCCACTAAGAACTCCGAAAAACCGCCCAATATTCTGACCAAAAGCAGCCATGGATGCTTTTTCAACAATGGTAATTGTGCCACGGATTTCATGAAAAGGGAGAGACCTTAAAATAAATAAATTGACAGCCAGGTAAATCATCATGACAATCAATGTGCCCGATACCAGTGAAATTGGCAGGCTCCTACTGGGATTTTTCAATTCGCCGGCGATATATCCCGACGCATTCCATCCGCTGTAAGAAAACATAACAAACATCATGGATGTCCCAATGGCCAGTCCGCCAATGGATGTGCCTGCGGATTCAAACAATTGGATCTTCCCGGGATCCATTAGCACCCAACCAAGAACGACCAGCCCCAGAATGATTAGAATTTTTAATCCGGTCAGTACATTTTGGATGCGAGCGCCCCAGGTATGCCCAAAATAGTGAAGGGTGGTAAATATAACAATAATGCTCAGGCCCAGTATTTTAGTAAGCCAATGATGCAGGACTTCAGTGACATCCAGCCCGGACAGGATATATTCTGAGAATCCCAGCGACGAAGCTGCAATGGGGGCTGAGAAACCAACGAAGAAGCTGGTCCATCCAGTTAAAAATCCAAATGAAGGATGGTATAATTTGGATAGATATACGTATTCACCACCATCTTCTGGCATTCGGGTAGCCAATTCAGCATAACATAAAGCCCCGGCCAGGGCGATAAGGCCACCTGCCATCCAGAATACCAGCACCCAGAATGGATTTGGTAATCCTGCAGCAATCAGCCCGGTCGTGGTAAAAATACCGGCGCCCACCATGTTGGCAATAACAATACTGGTGGCCGTGAACAACCCGATCTTCCGAACTAAAGGTTGGGGATCAGCCACGGTTCACTTCTTAAAATGTGTGATATAGATGTTGTCCTCGGGCATAAAATCTTCAACTATTATATCATGAAAACCAGCCTCATCAAGGATCTTCAATACTTCTTTCCGGGTCAGGAAATGATTCCATCCCTCACCCCACCGATCCGGATCTTTTTCAATAATGACCAAAGGTATTCCAGATTGAACGTATTTCCAGGTATTATGCAACCACTGCACGGGCTCGTTGAAATCATGAAAGGCATGTACGATCACAATCATTTGAAGGTGGTGTACCGGAAATTTCGGATCCGTCTCATCTCCCTTGACCTGGATGATGTTGGTCACACCTTCCCGTTCCATCCTGTTTTTCATCCGGTTTAAGGCATATGGGCTAATGTCATTTGCATATATGATGCCTTCAGAACCAACTGCCCTGGATAGATGAAACGTAAAAAATCCGGATCCGGCACCAGCTTCACCAATAACCATGCCTTCACGTACGCCCATGGTCTGCAGTACTTTTTCGAAATCCCAGTTTCGATTACCCTGGGCAGAAACCTGGAATGTCAATAACCATCCAAAGACCAGGATGATGAGTATGGGTCGCATGAACGAAATTTTACAACAAAACAGAAATCTAAGGTATTGAATTCTCAGGAAGATCATGAAAAAAAACGCCCCAATCATTTCGATCAGGGCGGTATCATTCAATATGGATATGCGGCCATGATCCGTGCCTGCATATGTGAATCCAGTTTTATTTCTTGTGAATGCCACCGGCACTGCTGGAGTGTGCATCCACTTCTTTGGGATCCCCGGCATAGTAAATGTCCCCGGCACTGCTGGCCCGGGCCCTTAATTTTTCTGTCACAGTGATCCTGGCATCTCCGGCACTTGAAGTAGTTATATCAGCTACTTTTACAACGAGGTCATAAGCTTTCAGACTACCTGCACTACTCAAATCGGCATCCAGCTCATCCGCTTCACCTTCCAATGTCATATCACCGGAGCTACTCAATTTGCATTCCACTTTTTGGGCCTTGATCTGGAGTTCAATATCTCCGGCACTGCTGGCAGACAGAAATAATTCATCTGTGGTGATGGAGTTTTTCCCAACGATATCCCCGGCACTCGAGGCCGACAATTCCTTCACGTCTTTCATGGTCACATATACCCGTTTCCGCTCTGCTTTCCGTATATTGGCTTCGGTGTATATTTTCAGTGTATTGCCGCTGATCTCGGTCATGATATATTCATGAAGGTTATCATCCGCTTCTACTGCAATCCGTTCACTGGCCCCCTGTGTCAGGTAGACGTCAATGCCCGTACTGACACGAATGGCATCAAAATATCCTGCTTTACGTTCTTCGGTAACCACCTTCCCTGAACCGGTAACTTTTGGTTTGTATTGCCCATATATGCATGAAGATATTGTAAATGCAAAGAGCACATAAAGAATCTGAATTTGTCTCATGATACTGGATTTATTTTTGTTATAAGAAAAAGACGAAAAATCATGTTTAAAGCTGCTTGATCTGTTATATATTGACAAAGTTAAAACTTTTAAGAGCCTCTGACTTAATTTTTTGTTAAGTTTAGTAACGAATTACAGAGATTTTATGGGAATAAAATTCAAAATCCGATCATTTTTTTTTATCGGTATTTGTTTCCTGACTTTAGCTGGATGCAAGAAAGATGCACCGGTCGATACCCGGACACTGTTTCAAAAACTCAATGACCTTCCAGGTGTAAAAGCTCAAGTGATTGATCCGCCCTATGGCCATACACAGGCATTTGAACTGACATTTACCCAACCCCTGGATCATGATCATCCGGAGGGCCCCGTTTTTGAGCAAAGGGCCTATTTGCATCATACTTCCGAAACCGATCCCATGGTTTTTGGACCATCTGGCTATGCGGTTTCTGACCGGTCCAGTCAGGAATTGGCCGTCATTCTGCAAACCAATATGCTATCTGTTACCCACCGGTTTTTTGAAGGTGCCGCACCCGATCCGTACGATTATCAGTTCCTGACCATTGAACAGGCTGCGGCAGACCATCATCGGATCGTTTCCCTCCTGAAAGAAATTTATACCGGGTTATGGATCAGTTCAGGTGCCAGTAAAAGCGGTCAGGCCGTATTGTTCCACAGGCGATTCTATCCAGAGGATACTGATGCAACCATTGCCTATGTGGCGCCCATTGTTTTTGGTACCCGCGATCAACGATTCATATCGTTCATGAATCAGGTGGGAACTGAATCGTGCAGAACCCAAATGGAAAGCTTTGAACGCCGGTTGCTGGTGGCAAGAGATAGTATGTTACCGCGGTTTACAGGATGGTTTCCTGATCATGGTTACACCTTGTCGACAGATCCAAATGAAGCGTTTGAATACGCTATTCTGGAATACCATTTTGCATTCTGGCAGTTCCATAATCATGACTGCTCTACCATACCTGATGAGAGCGCCAGCTATGATGAGATGTTCCATCATCTGGAAAATGTACTATGGATGGCTTATTTTTCAGACTATTATATGGGTTATTTTACACCATATTATTACCAGGCCATGACCCAAACGGGATATCCTTCTTACATCACCGATCATCTATCGGACCTGTTGGAGTATGCCCCTGATCCCGGAGGCGATTTTTTTATTATGGACCCGGTTACGACCACCTACGATCCGGAACCCATCGAGGATATATATCAATGGCTTCGTTCCGAAGGGGATCATATCATTTATATTTATGGTGAAATAGATCCCTGGTCGGCAGCCATGATTGAACTGACCGGAGCAACCAATGCCATCAGGATCATCCAGGCCGAGGCCGATCACTCCGTGAGAATTGCCGATCTGGATGAAAAAGATCTGGTCATCACCACCCTTGAAAATTGGCTGGGAATCAACATCGATTTTTGATTTTGTCGGGAAGGCAGTATATCGTAAACAGGCAGATATCCTGCTATTCATATCGTAACGAATCTGCAGGATTTTGAAGGGCAGCCCGCACCGATTGTAAACTGATCACCGCATAAGCAATGAACAGAGCCATTATTGCAGCCATCAGAAAGGACCATATATTGAGGTCGATCCGGTATGCGAAATTTTCCAGCCACCGGGTCATGAAATACCATGCAGCCGGCCATGCGATCAGGTTGGCCAGTAAGACCCAGATGGTAAAATTCAGGTTGAGCCGGGTTACAATTCTTTCTACAGAAGCACCCATTACTTTTCGGATACCAATTTCCTTGATTCGTTGATCGGCCACAAAAGAAGCCAGACCATATAATCCGAGCGAAGCAATAAAAATGGCCAGGATGGAAAAAATGGTAAATAATTTTCGCGTTTGTTTTTCATTGGTATACAGGTTTTCATAGTCCTGGTCGAGGAAAGAATATGCAAATGGCTTATCAGGGACAAACCGGTTCCATGCGGATGCTGCAAATTTTATGGTTTCTTCGGGATTTTCGGTATTAAAACGGATCGAAATGAAATTTTGGGGACGTTTATAATAACCGCCTATCAGGAATAGAGCCATGGGCCGGATTTCCTGATGCAACGATTCATAATGGTAATCATCAATTACACCGATCACTGTGAAATTACCTCGTGGTTCACCCCAGTTATTGACCTTTTTCCCAATCGGTTCTTCCCAGCCAAGCAGGTCTACCGTTTTTTTATTCAAAACGGCTGCGGCGGAATCGGATGGAAAATCGGGTGAAAAAAATCGGCCTTTGATCAGATTGATTTGAAGTGCATCCAGGAAGTCATAATCGCAAATACAGGCATTTAGCGTAAAATTGTTTTCAACACCTTCGCCACCAAAACCCCAGTTGGAGAATCCTTCTCCAGGCAGTGTATTTGACCCCGATACTATAATGACACTGCTGTGTTCACGTAACGCTTTCTTGAAGGCTTCCTCACTAGAGCCCAGCACTCCGGGATTTTTTATGACCAATACCTGCTCCTTCCTAAAACCGAGTTCCTTATTCTGAAAGTACCGCATCTGACGGTATACGGTGATGGTACCAATGATCAAGAAAATGGAAATGGCAAACTGGATCACAACCAGGATATTTCTGAGCCATATGCCACTCCGGCTGCTTCCGGCCTGCCCTTTTATTGCGGTAACCGGCTTGAATGAGGATAGAACAAATGCAGGATAGGATCCGGAAATGAATCCAACCACAAGTCCGAGCAACAACAGCGAGGGAATCACGATAAAATTATCAAAATAGTGCAGCTCAATCGGGCGGCCGACAAAATTCATGTACAAAGGCAAGAGGCTTTCCACCATGATCAGGGCCAATATTAAGGCTATAAAACTTAAAACGACCGATTCACTCAGGAACTGTCGTATCAGCCTGATGCGCCGTGATCCAATTACTTTTCTCAATCCCACCTCCCGGGCTCTGAGTGATGATCTGGCTGTGGACAGATTCATAAAGTTGATACATGCAATCAATAATATGATACATCCCAATACGGCAAAAATATAAACATAGGTCCTGTTCCCATTGGATTCAAATTCACCATTGAGATCTGAGTCGAGATGGATATCATGCAGAGGTTGCAGGAAATATTCCCAGAAATTCCCCTGGGAGACCCATTCGTCGAACGACTCTCCACCCATATAGCGTCGCGTGAATTCGGGTAATTTTGCTTCCAGTGATTCCACCGATGTGCCTTTTTTCAATAGAAGATAGGTGACAAAATTATTGGATGTCCATCCGGTATTATTTATAAGGGTAGGGAAACTCACCATGGAAATGAGAAAGTTGAAGTGAAAATGTGAATTACCAGGCATTTCCTCAGAAACTCCAGTGATGGTAAAATCCATGGCTCCGAGCCAGCTTGAAAGATCCACAGTTAATACTTCACCCACCACATCGGTCCTGTGGAAGAGTCTCCGCGCAGTCTCTTCAGTGACCACCATGGTATTGGGCTTATTCAGGACATCTTCTGCGTCACCATAAATCAGAGGCACGGTGAACATCCTGAAAAAGTTAGAATCCGATAAGAATAAATCAGTTTCATAGGTTGTTTCCCCTTCTTTAATGATCGGAATCTCATCGATTTGTATGAATTTATTGCCGGTTTCGATCTCGGGAAAATCATCCAGTAGTTTGAGAAATGTGATGGCCGAAGAATGGGTTTGATTGATTTTGGTGTCACCAATGGAAGCCCGTACGGCCAGCCTGTAAATGCGTTCGCCATTCTCATGGTATCTATCATAGCTGAGTTCATAGCTTACAAATAATAATATAAGAATACTGCAGGCGATTCCTATGGCCAGACCCAGGACATTAATAACAGACGTTCCTTTTTGTTTGACAATGTTTCTGAAAGCAAGTTTTAGATAAGACTGAATCATATCAGGGTGGTTTTGAAGGGTTTTGTTTCAGTTTTCAGGTCTGTGTTTTCATTTCTGAAATGATCATTGTAGGGGCATCAACATTTATACCACGAGACATATATTTCAGATTAATAATGGATTAACTCATATTTGAATCAAGTTATTGCCATGAAACCGGACATACGTGTTCGAAAATGCACATCTAACATGATGCACAAGTTTTTGTTTTGTTTATTGAATTTCTCGACCGATTATTGTATCTTAAACTAAATTAAACCAAATCAACCAAAATGAAATCAACTTTTAAATTCACCGCCATCCTTCTGGCCGGATTGTTTCTATTTTCCTGCACCAAGGATAAAAACCAATCGACCGAATCTCTTCTGACCAGTATCACATGGGTATTCGACCGGCTGGAAACCAACTCGCAGGATGAGCTGGTCATTGGTCTGTTAGCCCTTGCTGAAGCATTAATGACCGATGCCACATATACCTTCCGGTTGGATGGCACCTATACCATGAGCGCCCTCGGGGAAACAGATGACGGGACATGGGAGCTGTCATCGGATGAAAAAACCGTCACCTTTGATAAGGGCACAGCGGATGAGTACCAGCAAACCATTGTGAAACTGAACGGAAATGAGCTGGTGCTGCGCTCAGAGGAAGATCCTGCGGATGAAGAGCCTTATTCGGTAACCTTTTATTGGCTCAGAGATTGAGAGCTTTTTTCAAAAGAAAAGGCCCGTTTGGGGCCTTTTTTTATTTTATGCATGCAGGTATGAACGTAAATATGAGAAACCTATCATTGTTTTGTTCGGAGATTCATAAATGAAATAATTATATTCGGTAAGTATTCACATTCAAAAATTCTGATACCATGTTCCCATATCCAATGAAAAACCTGTTCATGGGCCTGTTATTTTTTGGTTTTGCAATACCGGTAATATTTTCTCAGAATATAGATGAAGAATTTCTATATCCGGCTAAACAGGACATTCTCGATTTTCTAAGCCAACCCGAGAACATTTCAAGGTTTGGTAAAATATCGGATGCCATATGGTCCTATGCCGAGCTGGGGCTGGAAGAGCGCAGATCATCCGAATTGTTGTCGAAAACGCTTGAATCTGAAGGCTTTCATGTGGAGCGGGGACAGGCAGGAATGCCCACCTGTTTTGTGGCGTCCTATGGTTACGGAGCACCGGTTATCGGGATACTGGCTGAATTCGATGCCCTGCCCATGATCTCCCAGAAAGGCCGTGTACCCAACCAGGATCCACTGATCAAAGGCGCCCCAGGGCATGGATGCGGACATAATACCATGGGCACTGCTGCTATCGCAGCAGCCATTGCCATAAAACAAGCTATGGATACGTACCAAATTACTGGCACCATCAAGGTCTTTGGATCACCTGCTGAGGAGACCATTATTAGCAGGCCCTATATGATCAGGGCCGGATTATTTGACGGGATTGACGCTGTAATTGACAATCATTTCAGCAGTGGATTTGGTACGTTTTATGGTCTCGGAGGGAATGCCGTTTTTTCAACCATTTTTACCTTTAAAGGGAAAGCCGCACATAGCGCCGGTGCCCCGTGGAGTGGGCGGAGTGCCCTGGATGCGGTTGAAATCATGAATGTGGCGACCAATTTCTTACGCGAGCATCTGTTTTATACCCACCGCATGCATTATGTTATCCTTGAGGGCGGAGAGGCACCCAATGTGGTCCCGGATCAGGCCAGTGTGTGGTATTATATAAGAAATACCGACGAGCGTGTTGAAGCCATGTTTGAGAAGGTCGTGAATTGTGCCCGTGGTGCGGCCCTTGCAACCGGGACTGAGTTGGTAGAAACACGGACCATAGCAGCTGTACATCAGAGACACGCCAGTAAATCTGCAGCTGAATTATTCCAGAAGAATATTGAATTGATCGGCATGCCTGAGTGGACTGAAGAAGAGCGTGCCTTCGCATTGGCCTTACAAAAAGAATTGGGTGAGGAGGAAAAAGGAATGCCCGAGCAGGTGGATTCATTAAAGCCGCCGTCAGACGTATTTGTAGGTGGCGGTTCTTCAGATGTGGGTGATGTCACCCTCATCGCACCAACGGCTACGATATTATTTCCCGGGGGTGTTCCCGGGGCCATCGGACACCATTGGTCGCTTGTGGCGAGCACATATGGATCTGCTGCCTGGAAAGGTCTGAATGCCGGTGCTAAAGCCATGGCCACTTCTGCCATCGACCTGCTCACCAGACCCGAAGAATTGCAAAAGCTGAAAGACGAGTTTAATACCTATTCAAAAGATCATCCGTATAAGCCATTTCTTCCTGAAGATGCCACACCACCTCTGGATCTGAATAAGGAGTTGATGAATAAATGGCGGTATCTAATGGAGGAATATTACTTTAAATTCTAGGTTTTTTCAACCTCATTTTCCGGATAAAGACACAAGAAACGAAATCACAATAAAGTCGGTTGAGTTTGGTTTTTAGAGGATGAATGGATACAGAATAACCAATAAAAAAATGAGCCATGAAAACATCATCGCTCATTCGCATCAGTGAATATCCCCGGTGGAATTTATTCAAACTCCCCGCGGGCCCTGTTGCCGATTCTGGCGCCGTTCCTCGAGAATTTTCAGGTATTGTTCATACTTTTTATCACCGAGCACCGGCTTGAGCTCTTTGTTCTTGGCGTCATTCATTTTTTGCATGATCTCGCGCATCTGTGAACGATCTCCACTTTGCATAATGGTCTGCACTTCTTCCTGCTGTTTTTTGGCATATTTCAGATTGATTTCGTCAACCTTTCTGGCCGTTTTATCATCCAGTTTAAGTTCTTTGGTCATCCATTCGGTATTCTGTTTGGCCCGCTCCTCGGGACTCATGCGCTGGCGTTGTCCACCCTGCTGACCATATCCAATACACACCATCAGGAACAATACCACAATTAAACCGGATCTCTTATACGTTTTCATTTGATTAAGATTTTTAGTGAATGTTCACCATTGGACCGGTTCATTCCTGATTTTATTCCTGCTGGGACAGGATTATATGGAAGATGCGATTAACCGTTGGTTTGTTTCCGTAATTTCATGTTTTCAGTCCAATCCACAAACCTACGAAGGACATCAAATACCAGGGTACCATAGAAAAAGAGTGTGGAAATCCAAATCAGTACCAGGTTAAACCAGAACGTGTCAAAAGGCTGGTTACCCAATCGTTTTGTGGCTGAATAGAAATGGGCCCGCCCGAATTTTGAAGTGGGCTGCATAAAGATGGGATCCTTTTTACGGATCATCTGGGTACCATATGGATACATGAGAACCAATTGATCCTTGTTGGTAAGGATATTTCCCAGCCGCTTATTGGTATAATCGTTCTGGAGTTTTTCCAGGTATTCTTTTCCATGCTCCTGTATCAGAGTCTCATATTTTGCATCCTTTAGTGCTCTGGCGTTTATTTCTTTTTTCTGAAAATAGGATTGCAGTTGTTGCAGGTATGCCCGGGTCGCATCAAAAAGATCCCCATCCATGGTCATCCCGTTCAGGTTAATCTGGTCGAAATAGTCTACCGGATCCAGGTTCTCCTGGAAAACGATCTGGTCAAGTTCATTTTCGATCAGTTTCAGGTTTTGAATGGTCTGGTTGTCCTCAGCGTGTTCCTGTATTTCGAGATAGGATTGATACAACAACTGTTCCAATTTCTGAACCAACTGGTAATTATAATTGGCATTACTCTTTTCCTGATCAAACTCAAAAAATTGTTTTTCATACCGGTTGTCCTTAAATTGATGCACGGCCAGGGCTTCATAGGCCCATCGGGACGTCATCAAATCTCCAATGACAGGAGTATATACCGGATGTCGGAAGAGGTTGTGCAATTGATCGAATTTTACGATCACCCCGCTGAATAGCAGTTGGGGGACCAGGAAAAAGGGAATTATGATATAAATGGTCACCACCGAATTCAAGCCGGAAGAAATATTCAAACCGATCATATTGGCCAGGCAGGAGGTAGTAAACAGGAGCAGCCAGTAGGTGAAGGTCATGCCCTTAATTTCAAGGATGGTGTTTCCTACTAGAACGAAAGTGAAGGTCTGGATGGCAGAGATGAGGAATAGTACAAAGATCTTGGAATGCAAGTAACTGAATTTGCTAAGGTGTAGATAAGATTCCCTGATTCGGATCTTTCGGTCGCTGATGATCTCCTCGGCACTGACCATCAAACCCATGAAGAGGGCAACAACGATCGACATGAACAGGTACGCGGGAAGGTTCATATTTTCGAACAGGGTATATCCGCCGATGGTTTTTTCATCCACGAATTTTGTAAAATATCCGATGATCAAGGCCAGCAAGGGTGCTTCCAGGAAATTAACCAGCATATACTGATGGTTGGCCACCTTCGATAGAACATTACGTGCCGTGAAGATCTTGAACTGGGTCAGGACATCGGGTATTTTAAAATCGATCTTGGGAAGGATACCACGGCTCCGTTTGACATATTCTTTCGATTCAATCTTATCGATATATATTTCATACCATTCCTGGGGAGCAATCCGACGTTGGGTTGTCACACGGCCAAATTCATCCACTTCCCTTGATTCCACGATCTGGAGTATTTCGTCTGGATTGACATTGCCACATGCCACACATTGCCCCTCCTCAGCATCCACATAGTTATTTAAAGTTTTGAAATATACCAGGGAATCGATGGGATTTCCTTTGTAAATGGTATATCCTCCTTTATCAAGGATCAGTATCCGGTCGAATAATTTGAAAATATCCGAACTGGGCTGATGGATATTTACGATGACCAGCTTGGCTTTCAGTGCTTGCTCCTTGAGCAGGTACATGACCTTTTCCGAGTCCATGGAGGAAAGCCCTGAGGTGGGTTCATCGACAAAAAGAACACCGGGTTCCCGAATCAATTCAAGGGCAATGTTCAACCGTTTGCGTTGCCCCCCGCTGATGAATTTTTTAACGGGACTTCCGACTTTCAGGTCTTTGATATCATCCAGTTCCAGGTCAATCATTATCTGGTTCACCCTCCTGAGCACCTCTGGTTTTGCAAGATTCTGCAAGCAGAGCTGGGCATTGAAGTATAAATTCTGGAAAACGGTCAGCTCTTCCATCAGCAGGTCATCCTGTGGCACAAATCCAATCAAGCCCTCGATCTTATGGCGATCCTCGTGGATATCGTAACTATTGACGGTGATCCGTCCTGATTGCGGTTTGATTTTACCGCTGAGGATGCTCAACAGGGTGGATTTTCCCACTCCACTGCCGCCCATAATGCCAACCAGGTTTCCCGACTCTTTCGAAAAACTGAATCGATGGATGCCTTTGTCGGAATTCTTGAATTTAAATTCAATATTTTCAGCGTTAAACTGGATCCGTGCTTCAGAACCCGGATGATGGAATGACCTGGAGATATCGCTGAAATATATGGGAGCGATATTCTTCCCGGTCAGTATCGAACCCTGTTCCATCACCTCGACGCGGCCCGGATGCAGGTACTGACCATTCAAGTACAGGTTCGATCTGCCTTTGTATCGGAGCACGAACGTGTCTGTTTTTTCATGCCGAAGCACGGATATGCATCCTTTCATGTCCGATCTTTTGAAGTGTTTCGCTCCTTTGATCCTGCATTCTTCCTGGCCATCAATGAGCAATAGCTTATCGGTATCGATCTTTGGTGACAGGGAATCCTTTACAAATATCTTTGTATTATCATGTGTGGATGCACTGATATTAAAAGTGTCGGCAGTGGTTTTAATAAAATCCAGTTCCGTTTTGGTCATTACCTCATCCTCATTAATGAATTCCACCAACCGTAAAAACACAATAAATTTTTCGCGGTTGAGCAAATTGCGGTTGATTTCTTCACCAATCTGTATGACTTTGGAATGGGGTGCAACTTTCTGTTCAGAGGCTTTATAATTCTTATCAAACACTTCCGGATGATGGACCTCCAGGTAATGATCGAACAATTTCATATACTTGGTTGCCAGCTTCTCATTGAGGTGCTGCGACAGGTAAGCTCTTACGATTTTACGTGCTTTAATAGATACCCCATCTCTGCTGACATTGGCAATAATGGCGAACAACTGCAACAGGGCATTCAGAACTACTTCATTCATCTTTGATGGATTTATCGGATTAGAAAGATAATGAGATTTTGGGAAATTTCTATTTATATGTGGATTAAATTAAAATACATATCCAATATGGAGGCATCTGAATCATCCAACAATGTTTTTCAGGAAGGTTTACATTGTTTATCACCATTTAAATGATGAAGATTAAATAACTATGTAAACCTTTGGTTTACCCGTGGACATGATGCCAGCCCATGACGCAAATCCTTTCGGATATCAATAAAAGACCTCGCAGGATCGAATGAATCGTGTCAGCCCAGCCGGTTATTTTGAAATGATCACCGTCAAGCCCAATCCAATCCCGAACACATTGCAAATATCCTTGTAATTTTCGTCTTTAACGTTGGTCACATATTTCTTGTAACCCACGATCAGGTCCAGGCTGATATGATCGGTAATAATGGCAGATGCGCCGCCATCAATACCCCAGATTGTCAATCCGTTGGTATACTTTTCATCATAGCTGGTGGAGGAATACTTTTCCACCAGATTTCCAAAGATGATTTTAGCTTCAGCAAATGGCATGATTGTGAAGTTACCGAGTTCGGTTGCAATGATGTAGTAACGGACGAAAGGTCCGATGGTGAAGGAGGAATATTTATCGGTGTAATCTGTATCCTTCGAACTGTAACACCACAGGGATACATGCAACCCCCCAACCAGGTTATCAATGATCATATAACCGACCCTGGGTGCCAGGTTGAAAGCACGTTCCTTGATTTTGTCACTGGTGCTGGAACCACTTTTCGAATAACTGGAAATAAAGGACCACCCAAAGCTATTTCCTGTGCCGGTCAGCAGATTGTTGTAAAGGCCACCGGTCAGATCAGTGGTTGTCGCAATAAAAATTGATCCTTTCGGGAATTGTGCTTCAAGAAAGTAAACACACGAGAAAATGCAGACGGCAAGGGTGATTAATTTTTTCATGACTTTAACGATTTAAAGGTTAGGTAGTTAAACTTAACTAAAAAAGGAGCAAATACCAATGATTCCCAGCAATTTAAATTGTCACATGCTGACTTCTGTATCAGTCATATCCAATTTTTGGGAACCGGCCGATCTATTCTTTAAAAAAAGATACGGAATATTAATCCCGGTTTTTAAAGTGGTCCATGTTCTGGCACGAATCACCAGAACACCAATGGCTATTAAATTTGGATAAAAATGCCTATATTGGTAGGTCAGATCAGTCTGCAACCGGAGGCTAAATAGTACTATTTTATGCGCATCAAATATCTGGTCTTAAACATCCTCATTCCAGTTTGTTTTGTGACCGGTTTGTATGCCGTTTACCTCAGTGTGGGATCTGTCAAACGACATAAATCTTTGCTCCGCTATGAACCGCCCCGGCCAGAATCCATGCAGCTTGTCGATAGCCTGGAAGCATATCGTCAAAAATACCGCAATTTGAGTGTGGCTTTGGCACCTCCGGATGTGGTAATCCGTATGGGTGAAATCAACTATACGCTGGATTCCATAACCCATTCAAAAGCATATCTTGCAGAAACAGAAGACTACCATCAGAACTATCAAAGATTTCTAAAACGGGAGAACAAACTAACCATTCGGTATGTGCTCCAGGTGGTGATTGTGGTACTGGGGCTGGGAGGATCGGTGTACCTGTCGAAACGATTGTATACCTTATACAAAGCGCAGGATACATAATTATTATGAGCCAGCAAAACCATGTATACCCATTGGATTAATATCGGTCACTGGATTGGACATGTGTCATGAGCGCTGTGTATCGAAGATCAGGTTTGCATGTATTCATATTTACCAGAGCCTGGTTCACTACGCTTCTTTTTTTGCCAGCACGGAAGGCGATGAATGATGTATGTTCTGGAACATTTTTTTAAGGCTGGTATTCTGGATCGGACATCGTTAATTTGAATAACCAATAAATTTATTTACCATGAAAAATGTGATACTCTGTTTCGTTCTCTATGGTTTTATTATGGCCCCACATACCATGGGGCAGGATTCTGCAAAGGAAAAAGGATTGCACGTCATAACAAAAGAAGCCATTCAGGCCCAGCTCGAATTCCTGGCCTCCGATTGGACGGAGGGCCGGGCAACGGGAGAAAAAGGAATATTCCTGGCGGGTGATTATGTCGCCAGCATGTTTAAATATTCGGGTATTGAACCGGGTGGTGATATGAACATCAGAAGTGGGAGAAGACGTGGGGATGGTCCCCCCTCGCAGCCCAGTCGCTCCTATTTCCAAAATTTTACCTTATTGGAGTCCATCCCGGATGGGTCTTCGGTATTATCCATTAAAGAAGGAAATAGAGAAATGTATCTCCATGAAGATGTGGACTTTACCATTGGCAGGGCGGCCATTTCGACCAGAATGCAAGGAACGCTCGTATTTATCGGCTATGGCATCAAAAGCGAGGAATTTGGGCTGGACGATTTTTCCGGGGCCGATCTGAAAGGGAAAATCGCAGTACGATTAACCGGTTTCCCGGGCATGAATGATGAGGCATCAGCCATGTATAAAAAATTAATGGAAGACCGCATGGCCGCCCGTCAGTTACGCAGAATTAAAAATGAAGTATTAGCTGAGATGGGTGCCCTGGCGGTCATTGACATCGATACAGAATCGGATGTCACCCTGTTTTGGGGCGAGATCAGGGAAGACATGATGCTGTCACCAAATGAATCATCGTGGCGGAGTGATGGGGTCCTGATGCGACTGGATGACCCGAAGGTAACCAACGAACCCGTTGTGTTGAATGTGAGTCCGAAAGTGGCCCATACCCTGTTGGAAGGAGCAGATGTGGATCTGAAAAAATATAAAAATGATGCGGCGGGGGGAAAAAAATTCAAACCGGTCAATATCAATAATATATCGGTTGGTTTGGATATTCGGGTATCCCATAAACGGGTGCGGGTACGCAACGTTGTGGGCATGATAGAAGGTGAAAAGACCGATGAGTTCGTCGTGGTTGGAGCCCACATGGACCACATGGGCATGAGTGGTGGAAGGGTGTGGAATGGTGCGGATGACAATGGTTCCGGAACGGTTGGCATGATGACCATTGCCAGGGCATTTGCGGCCACCGGAGTCCAGCCCCAAAAAACCATACTTTTCTGCGCCTGGACAGGAGAGGAGAAAGGGTTATTGGGATCAAAATATTTTACATTAAACCCAACCATCGGGGAAATAGGAGAGTACAAACTCTATCTGAATTATGATATGATTTCGAGGGACAGCCCCAATGATGAAGAAAAAAAGAATTGCAGCGTATCCTATACAGAAGCGTTTAAGTATATTGAGGATATCACCAAACAAAATGCAGAAGACTTCAGTATCAACCTGAATCTTTCATTCCGGCCTTCGGAGGCCCCAAGAGGTGGCAGTGATTTCAGTTCATTTACAGAACAAGAAGTCCCGATCATGGCCATGATGGCCGGATTTCCTGGGGAATACCACACTGCAGCCGACGAAGTGGATCTCATTAATTGGGATAAAATGCTGGAGATCATCAAATTGGGTTTTCTTAATATGTGGGATGCTGCCAATAATGAGTATTAGAGCCATTATGTGCTGATTCGGGTGGTTCATAAAACATCCGATGGGCCATAAATGGTTATATTCTGAAACGATGAGATAAAAAAAATCGCAGACAGGCTTTATACCTGTTCTGCGATTTTAATTTAAATAATAAATGATGATGGTCTATTTCCCGTTCAACTGAACATTGCAGGTGATGGTAACGTCCTGACCAACAACATAACTGCCTGTTTCAATGAGGCGGTCCCACTTTAAACCATAGTCAAAACGGTTCACCACCCCCGATACTTTAAATCCCGCTTTTTTGGTTTCTCCCATAGTCATAATACCGTTGTATTTTACATCAAATTTTACTTTTTTGGTGACATCACGCATGGTAAAATCTCCTACCAGATAATATTTGCGGTCTTCTTTTTCAATCTTTCCTTTGAAGGTTATTTCAGGAAATTCCTCTGCATTAAAGAAATCATCACTTTTTAAGTGGCCATCACGGCGTTCATTACCCGTATTGATGGAGTTGACCTTGGCAGTGAATTCAACAGTTGCGCCCACAAATCCTTCGGACACATTCTCTACGGTGGCGTCATAATCCGTAAATTCACCATCCACTTCACTGATCATCATGTGTGTGGTTGTAAAACGAATGTTCGTATGTGCTTTATCCACAGTCCATGTGGTCTGAGCATTTACAGCCAGCCCAGTGACCAACATCATTAATAATAATTTTAGTTTCATGATTTTAGTATTTTATTAAACACTGTATAAACAAACGACAATGCTTATTGTTCGTAGTTTGACTAAGTAAAAATAAAATATTTTTTGAGGTCCATGTGTCAGGAAGGCAACATCGGTGAGAGGATCTGCTAAAATATGAGGTCTACAGACGTACCTTTACCAGGGGTGGATTTTAAGATAATATTCCCCTTGTGAAGCCGCATGATTTGTCTGCTCAGGCTCAGCCCGATTCCGGAACCATTTTTTTTAGTCGTGAAGAATGGAACAAAAACCTGATCCATGAACTTATCCGGAACACCACTGCCATTGTCTCTGACTTCAATATGGATCCGGTTCCTGGTATCCTGAAAAGTGAACAATTCAATGGTGGGTTGTGCTGCCGTCGCAGTGGCTTCAATGGCATTTTTGACCAGGTTAATGAGAACCTGTTCGATCATGTGGGTATCCGCAAGTAGTGGCCCTGTGTGCTGTATTGTGGTGGAGAAATTAATGTCGGACGCTTCGATCTGTTCTTTGAAGATATAATAAATTCTGTTAAACAAATCACTTAATGGCAATTCTTCGAGTACCAATGGAGGCAACTTTGTCAGTTTCTTATACTGGCTTATAAAATGAATGATCCCCCGACTTCGTTCTTCAATGATGTTCAGGCTGGCAATGGATTCATTAAAGTCGGAAGGAGCACTGCCCGTCCGGTCGTGATGCACATTTTTTTTCATGGCCGATGTGAGATTCACAATGGGCGTGATCGAGTTCATGATCTCATGTGTAATGATACGTAGGAGCTTTTTCCAGGATTCCATTTCCTGTTCTTCCAATTCGTTTTTGATATCCTGGAAAATGATAATCGTATTGGGCTTTCCGAGGGTTTTAATGCGGGATAATTTAAACGACAGGTACCGCAGTTTTCCGTTCGAAAAAAATCTGACCACAAAGGTGTCTTCAGGTTTCATGGATTGGATATGGGTTCCCAGGCCAGGGATAAGCCGTTCCAGTTCCTTCATATGGTTCAGATGCTTCACACCCAGGTATGCCAGAGCAATCTTATTGGTCATTTCAATTTTACCGGAAGGATCCACCGACACAATACCGGCCGTCACATGATCTAATAGTGCCTGGAGGTATTTTGCCTGGCTCTCTTTTTCCAGGCGTTCTTTTTTCAGGTCATCGGCAATGGCCTGTAATTTTTCCTGGTAACCTTTAAAGGTCTTTCCAATATATTTGGAAGACAATAATAATGTTGGATCATGATCCTGCATATAGCTTAGAAACTGATCCAGAAGCCGGTTGGTCTTATTTAGGTACAAGATCAATCGGCCGATTAAGAAAATTGTGATACCGATACAGATGATGCTGGTAGCAATTTGTTGAGCCTGAAATAAGAAATACACGCCACCCAGACAGCCCAGGGCAATCAAGATCACATTTATAATGATATTGAGGTAGAACCTGTTAAAGCCCATATTTCTTCATTTTTGCATACAATGTCGTTCTTGAAATACCCAACATCTTAGAAGCCCGGGACAAATTTCCTCCAGAGGATCTCAAAACCCTCAATATAGTGGATTTCTCCATGTCCTCCAGGTTGTGAGGAAGTGAGCCCGGTGTTGCTGTGGTATGGTCATTAAGGTACAAATCTTCAGGTTTAACGGTATGGAAATCACATAAGATGATGGCTTTCTCAATTGTATGGCGCAGTTCCCTGATATTCCCTGGCCAGGTGTAAGCGCATAATTTGTCAATCGCACCAGCATTGAATTTCAGGTATGTTTTATCATATTTTTTGCTGTATTCATTCAAAAAATAATCAGCCAGTCCGGGGATGTCATCAATGCGTTCGCGTAATGGGGGGATGTCAATTTTAATGGTGTTCAAACGAAAAAAAAGATCCTCTCGGAAGGTCTGGTCTTCAACCATATTATGAATGGGCCTGTTGGTTGCAGAAATGATTCGGATATCCACAGGAATGGATTGACTCGAACCCACCCTGGTGACTTCGCGAAGCTGCAATACCCGTAAAATTTTGGATTGCAACGACAGTGATAAATTACCAATTTCATCCAGAAATAGTGTGCCATTATGGGCCAGCTCAAAACGACCGGGACGATCCTCATGCGCATCTGTATAGGCACCTTTGACATGACCAAACATCTCGCTTTCAAAAAGTGATTCAGAAAGTGAGGCCATATCAACTGGAATAAACACGTTCTCAGACCGGTCCGATAATCTGTGAATTTCCCGGGCAATCACTTCTTTTCCTGAACCATTTTCTCCCAGAAGCATAACATTGGCATCGGTTCGGGCCACTTTACGGACCGTTTCGATCACTTTTTTCATGGATTCTGATGAACCCAGTTTCATTTTATAGTGACGATCTGCATCCTGGCTGAGGGTGTGCTGCTGTTCCTTTAAATGCCGGACCTGTAACCTGGTCTGCCGCAATTCAAATGCACTTTTTAAGGTGGCCAGGAGTTTTTCAGGATCCCAGGGTTTGGTAATAAAATCCGTGGCTCCCTCCTTCATGGCCTTCACCACCAAATCAATTTCCCCGTAGGCCGTTATCAATATCACCACAATCAATGGATCAATTGCAATGATTTGCTTCAACCAATATAATCCTTCCTCACCCGAAGTTTCACCCACTTCAAAATTCATATCCAGTAAAATTATGTCAAACGTCTGCCTGGAAAGTAATTCGGGAAGAGGACCGGGTGATTTTATGGCCGTAATGGTATGAAATTCTCCCTTTAAGAGGATCTTCAAGGATTCCAGCATCTGCGCGTTATCATCAACAATCAATATTTTTCCTTCTCTCATATGTCGGTTATTTCACAACCAAGGTACTCAGAATCGTTCAAATAATGAACAGTCATTGTTCATAAAATGAACATGATGGTGTGTTTTTATATGTGGGGTTGCTCTATAAAATCTTGTTAATTAAGGTAATATAGAAAATGGTGTAATAATTGGAACAATGGTCTGAGGTCCTATTCAAAGACTAACAAACATGAGGTTATTGCCTGGAAGCCTGTGGTGTTATTTCTTGTTTTATCTTGGTGTTATTGCCTGTGCATCTCAGGGCTCGGAAAAAGAAATCGATGCAAAGGCAGAACATACCATTCCGATTTGTGTTGATCCGTCTATTGAACTCGTATGTGTGATCCATCGATTGGCCGGAACGCACCAATATCATGAGTCTCAATTGCCAAAATACATACGTGACGTAGAAGGGTATTTTGATCCCCACAGGGATCACCGGGCCGTTCATCTGGCCAGATTTCTGGATTCGATGCATCATATCAATGGCAGTGCACCCATGGCTCTTGCCGTTTATCTAGGAGCTCCTCCCGACATCAGGGAATATAACAATATGACACCTCCTCCCGGCGATCTCGACCCCCGTTGGACTGAGGACATTCTGGCGGACTATATCCATGCGCTGAGAGATTTTGCCCGAGATAGCCGGTTTATGGAATTCTATCGCTCTCATGAAAACGATTATTCTAATGCAACGGATCAACTGCATTCAACCATTCAGAATGTAAATATCATGCAATGGTGTCAGCAATATTTCGGATATGCACCGGATCAATATAAGATTATTTTAGGAATGCAAAATGGAAGCTGTAATTATGGAATGCAAATTACTCAGAGGGACGGGACCAGGCAATTCATATCCATATTGGGAGCACGATATCCCAGTGTTGGGGACATCCCGAAATTCCCCCCCGATCTATATATACCAACCATCATCCATGAATTCTGCCACTCATACATAAATCCTTTAGTGGATTCATCTCGGCATGCATTTCAACTGGCAGGCGAAAAAATATACCCTCACCATCAGGATCAATTGAAGCAGGCTGGCTATAACTACTGGTATGTCATGCTGTACGAGTATATCGTCCGGGCCTGCGTCGTCCGGTATCTGATTGAAATGGATGGTCCGGATGTTGCCAATGAACGAATGTCATGGGATGCCAGTTTTGGTTTTCCAGGTATTTATGGCCTGGTGGATCTTTTGGAGCATTACGAAACGAACCGGGATCGGTACCCCAGGCTGGATGATTTCGTCCCGCATATAAGCCGGTATTTTGAGCAACTCGCCAGGGACTATGATGAAGTCAAAATATGAACATTAAATTGATGACATATGTTTTCACACTATTTAAAATTATCGGTTCGAAATCTCACCAAGAGATGGTTTCATTCCCTGATCAATATATTAGGCCTGGGTTTCGGCATTGCATGCTTTATTTTGATATTTATTTATGTGAAGCATGAGCGAAGCCATGATACATTCTTCCAGGATGCCAACCTGGTATACAGGGTGGTATCCAGGCATGTGTGGGCCAATGGAGAAAGGGGTATTTCCACCCTGCAACCCCATGAGATCGTAAAAGGATTCAAGGATGACATTCCTGGTGTTGAATATGCCATAGCATTTCGAAAAACACCGGTCTGGATCGGCTATGGAGAAAAAAAATTAAGGGAGATGGTGGGATTTGCTGAGCTCGATTTTTTTGACATATTCAGTCATACATTTGTTGCCGGCAATAAAGAAACCGCGCTAAAGAATCTTTATGGTGTGGTCCTCACAAAGACGGTTGCTGACAAATTTTTCGGAGATTCCATTTCGGAGTATTCTGAAATGATCGGGGAGATCCTTGAATTTCCACAACGTATGCCCAATTTATATAAGGTCACAGCCATTATCGAGGATGTGCCTGAAAATGCATCCCTCCAGTTTGATGTCTTGCTACCATGGTTGAATTGCAGGCTCTATCCCCGCAGCAATAATGCGTTTGGAGATAACTCGGTTTATGTAAAGCTCAAGGAAGAAAGTGATCCAGAAAAATCTTTGGAAACGGCCAATACACTGATCGATAAATATCGTGGCCAGCTCATCCAGGATCTGATCCATTTCGGATCGCTGATGGATAGCGAAGATAATTTTTCTTTTATTTTCCAGCCTTTGAAAAAGGTTTATCTCCACTCGACAGACATGTCGTGGGGATATGAAAAGAAAGGTAGTGCGCAGAACACGTATATACTGTCTGTCATTGCCCTGATTATACTGGCAGTGGCGTGCATCAATTATGTCATGCTCTCCATTGGTCAGTCAATGGACCGGGCACGTGAAATGGGGATCAAAAAGATCATCGGGGCACACCGGAAACAGATCATCCTCCAATTTATTCTCGAATCGCTGATACTGGTATTCTTTGCCCTGATCATTGGGATCGCCATGGCAGAACAACTATTACCTGTATTCAATAACCTGGCCGTGAAAAACCTGGCCTTTACTTTCTACAAAGAACCAGCCAGTTACTTTTATCTCCTGGTCATCCTCTTTCTCATTGTACTATTCACCGGGGGATATATTTCATTTTTCCTGCTTCGTCACAGCAATCCTTTGTCAATCCTCAGGAAAGAAATCACCATGGGCAGACGATACCGTTTTGCCGGCAGCTTCGTGATCCTGCAATATTTCATTACGGTTGCATTGATGATCATTACAGGCACCATCGTCCGGCAATTGGATTTTATGACCCAAAAACCGGTTGGATATGAGGAGGAAAATATCGTTGTCCTGTCAGTGGATTTTCCACTATCCAGGACCCTGCTTTTGAAAGAAAAACTCCAAACTTACCCGACCATACGCAGCGTGACCACCAGCGACCGTAATTTTGTTAGTGGACGGAGTTCGAATTCTTTAAGGAGTGCCACAGGCGACCTCATTGAAACCAGGATCCTCCGTATTGATCCGGCATATATTGAAACCCTTGGAATCGAATTGGTGGAAGGTCGTAATTTTTCCACTGGTCATGTGGACGATTCTGTATTTGCCGTACTGGTCAATGAATCATTTATCGACCAGTTTAAGTTGACAGATCCTGTTGGCCAAAAAATGTTTTTTGAAGGCGAAGGCGTAACCATCGAGATCATCGGGGTGGTGAAGGACTTTCATTATGATTCCATGAAGGACCCCATCATGCCTCTATTAATGCATGTGGCACCGCGAAATTCTATCTGGTATGTATTTGTAAAAATTGATCCTGCAAACACTGCAAAAGCCATAGAAGATATTCACACTGCCTGGGATGCGGTGGTGCCGGAATACCAGATCGAATATGTTTTTTTGGATGAAAGCCTTGAGGAGCAGTACAATGAACAAGAACGATGGGGCCGGATCACAGGTTACTCTGCCATTATGGCCATTTTCTTATCCTGCCTGGGATTGCTGGGATTGACCGGGCTCCTGGTTTCAAAGCGTGTTAAAGAAATCGGGATTCGAAAGGTCAATGGAGCCCGTATCATCGATATCATCCTGCTGATCAATGGAAAATTTCAATTATGGGTTGTTTCAGCTGTCATCCTGGCGTTCATTCCGGCTTACTTTGTTATGAGAAAATGGCTGGAAAATTTTACCTATAAATTGCCATTGGCATGGTGGATTTTTGCCCTGGCTGGTCTGGCCGCCATTTTTATCGCCCTGATAACGGTCACCTGGGGGAGCTGGCGATTTGCACGGAAAGACCCAACCACCACTTTACGATATGAATAGTGGCTGTAAGGATATTTTCAGAAGATCCATTGGTCGATATTGAGCACATTAAAAAAAAGGATGCCCTGGATCAGGAACCGGAAGATCCTGATCAATCCGAAAAACAGGTATGATTTGATGGGGTAATGGAGTAAGCTCAGCGCCAGAATCACCAGCGGGAAAGGGGAGAATGGAAATAAAGCGGCGACCACAATAAATGCATTACCCCATTTCCTGGAGAAATGAATATATCTCTCCATTTTCATCACGATATATTTCCGGATCCTGGGTCTTTTCAGAATAACCCGACCAATACCATAGGCCGTCACACCTCCGGCATATGAAATGGCTCCGATCATCAACAGGAATAAGAGCACCCTGTCATATTTGAGAGACCATATTACCAGGATCTCTCCGGGAATGAGCCCCAGCGTTGATTCTGAAAAGAAATAAACCGGTAACACATAGTGATCGGGCAGTGATTCCAGTACATCTTTAAAAAATCGGTCGAAATCAAATATGAAAGCATCAATAAAAAAAAGCAGACCAATAATGATCCCATAGATAAAGAAGATCTTCAGAACATTGGATCCGACATACTGAAAGATCCCTTTTGATCTCAGATCAATGTACGTTGATTTTATGTATTTCCCTATATTCCGAAACATCGACGAACATGGTAATAAGACGATCCGACTCAAATTCCGTATGAATGCCTTTCTTGAAATTACATAACACCCCGAGGATTACCAAGCAGACCGTTAAAAATTGATGGATCAGCCAGAATACATTGGCCCGACATATTGTTGCTGTGAGCTTGCTGAATGGTGCCCGGTTGTTTCCATTACCAAATCAACAAAAACCGGAAATAGGGATTCGACAACATCACTTCATTTCATATAAACCAGGCATCCGTGAATTCATCCGTTTTTATCGGAACCTGAAATGTTCCGATTCTGTCCTGGCCGTCCCAAGAATCTCCTCCATGGTGGTTACAATCTCCGGGAAACGTTTGGCCATGTCATGTTGTTCCCCAGGATCATTGGATAGATCGTATAGTTCAATGGGTCCGTCTGGATGATCACGAATATTATATTTAACAGCTTTCCACGGACCTTTCCGGGCAGCAACACGTCCGCCCCGCTCATAGAACTCCCAGTACAGATATTCGTGTTGTCCTTGAGTCCCCTTGCCGGTTAATACGGGATACATTGAAATTCCGTCGATGGGTTTTTCCACTGCGGTGCCGGCCATGTCGGCAAAAGTGGGATAGAGGTCCCAGAATGCGGATACATGATCTGATTTGGAACCCCCTAAGATGGTGCCTGGCCACCATGCGATAAAAGGTACGCGAATGCCCCCCTCATATAAATCGCGTTTGTATCCCTTAAATGGTCCATTACTATTAAAATATTCAGGATCTGCACCTGCCTCCATGTGGGGGCCATTATCGGAACTGAAGAAAATAATGGTTTTCTTTTGCAGGCCGAGCTCATTCACCAGGTCCATAATATCACCCACCTGCTGGTCCAGGATATCAATCATGGCTGCAAAAGCAGCATGCGATTCCGGTTGTGAACCATCCCCTCCCTGCCTGAACCTGGGGCCACTGTCCATACCATGGAACTCTTTT
>Ga0209536_100003099_pt1 | contig 26889 bp, 24 predicted proteins | sample DeeMarSeWOR28_12_FD_187461 | JGI IMG/M metagenome (GOLD analysis project Ga0209536, IMG submission 187461) | Marine sediment microbial communities from White Oak River estuary, North Carolina - WOR-2-8_12 (SPAdes) (version 2) | ecosystem: Environmental > Aquatic > Marine > Intertidal zone >... | reverse complement strand
CCTTCTTCTCCGATTCCGATATCAAACATGTAGGGCTACCTCAGATCCTTGCTGAACTTGATTGTTGTGCAGCCATCGCTGTGACGATACTCGATGGAGTCGACGACTTTCTTTGTCAAATGGAGCCCGAGACCTCCGGGTTCACGCTCCTCTATGGGGCGATAAATGTCCACCGGAGGGCTCTTGGTAACGTCGAAGGGCCGGGAGTCAGCATCCTTCAGGGTAACCAGGAGGCGGTCGCCGTCTCTTTCGAGAGTGAGGCGGATATCCACCTGGCCGTCCGCGTTGTACTTGACCATGTTGGTAAACAGTTCCTCCACGGCAAAATGGATATCATGCCGATCGGCCGTATCGACAGATTCGGTTTCGAGGAACGACTCGGTGAACGTGAACAGTTCTTCCAGCGAGTCGAATGATCTCTTGAAGGTATTCTCCATCCGACCGCGTTCCCGAAACGAACAGCCGTCCCGGGCGCACGCCTCCCCTCCGCGCGGACCGTTCCCGAATGTCAGCCGGCGACTCTGTGATCGCCTGACTTTCCAGTTCGGCTCCCTGCCGCTGCTTTAAGCTCCGGATCAGTATACGCCAGCCATGCCGCGTCGCCACGATGCGGGCACCGCATTGCACAAGAGTAGTGCGTTAAGGAGCTAATCGGGAAGACGTCGTATCACCACGACGGTGATGTCGTCGGCCTGGGTGACATGGCCCCCGAATTCCCTCACGCTACGCAGGAGAATTTCCACCAGATCGGTCATGGGTTTGTCATGATGGTCGCGAACGACGGCGGCCACACCGTCCTCGCCGAACTGCTCCCCGGCCGCATTCTCGTATTCGTAAACCCCGTCAGAGATCAACGCGAGCAGGTCGCCGGGATCGAGTTCGATGCGCTGGGCGGTCTTCAGGCTGTTCTGATACATAGCGCCCATGGGGAACGTCGTCGCCCCGTACCAGATGCATTCCCCGGTCGATGCTCGGAAATGCAGCAGCGGGCCCTGGCCACCCGCGTGGAAGCGCACGTCATGAGTACGTGGATTGAGGATGCCGACAAATGCTGTGACGAATCGATCGTCCGGCAAGTCGTCAACCAGCTGATTGTTGCCGTGGGCATAGATCTCGTCCAGGCTCGCGCCAAGTCTCAGTCCGAGGCGCATCATCGCCCGAACCTGGGTTGCGCTCAGCGCCGGACCGATCCCGTGGCCCGTGGCGTCGCCCATCAGCAGAAAAAGTCGCCCGTCCTCGAGACGCACGAAATCGAACAGGTCGCCTCCCGTCTCGTCGGCCGGACGAAACTTGCCGGCTCCGTCGTAACCGTCCACCGCGGGCATCCGTTTGGGCAGGGCGCTCATCTGGATCTCCCGGGCGACGCTGATCTCCTGGTTGATCCGCTCTCGATTCATCAGCTCCTGGGTAAGGCTCACTCTGTGCAGCGCCACAGCGCACTGGGCCGCCAGCGCCGCCGCCACCCTTTCGTCGCTGTCGGTGAACTCGCCTCCTTCCTTGTTGAGAAGCTGCAGCACCCCGATCAGGGATTCGTCATATCCAATGAGCGGCAGGGTCAGCATGCACCGGGTGCGGTAGCCGGTCTTCTTGTCGAAGGAAGGGTCGAAGCGGTCATCCGAATAGCAGTCCCGCACATTAATGATCCGGCGGGTCTTGGCGCATTGCCCTGCGATTCCTCGCGTGGCCGGAAAACGGATCGGATCCATACCCGTGGCGACGGTCAGCAGCAGCTCGTCGGTTTCCCCGTCATACATGTACACGGTGCCGCGGTCGGCGCGAAGCACCTGGCGGGCCGCATCGATAACCTCGGTCAGCATTTTGGAAAGGTCGTAAGGAGCAGCAAGCTTCTTCGTGACCTCCAGGATCTGCTCCAGGGTCTCTGTCTCGAGTTGTTGCCCGGGGACCTTGGTGCTCATGGAATCACCTAGCGTCACCGGGAACGGATCGCCATGTCGAGACAGACATAATCAATGTCGATCCCGGATATCCGTTCCCGGCGCCTGTCCGGCTCGCGATCCAGGTCGATGGTCGTCCGGTCCATGGCTCTCTGGGTAATCAGGATCTCACTGCGAGCGGCAAGGTCCTCTCCCAGCTTGGAAGCCGTATTTACGGGATCCCCGAAGTACTCCACCTCGCCGATCAGAAGGAGGCGGCCATAATCGATGCCGACTGAGATATAGAGCTTGTCCGACGCTTCCTCATCCTGATTCAGTCGATCCAGCTCCCTGTTGATCTGGAGGCCCGCCCTGATGGCATCGTCGACTTCGGGGAAAAACGCGTAGCAATTGTCGGTCTCGCATTTCAGGAGAATGCCGGAATGCTCGCCGACAGCCCGGGCCACCACCGGTCGGACCCGCCGGATACAGGAGAGGAAGTGGCAGATGCCCAGAGCCCGCGTCGATCTCGAGAATCCGGACATGTCGCTGATGAAAACCGCTCCGCAGGTGCCGAACTGATCCCAGACCTCTTCCTCCACCTTCGAGCGATCGGACACGTCGCGGGCGTCTGAGAAACGGGCGAGAAATCGGTCGAATTCTTCCTCGGGATCCAGATGCCCAGCACCAGGATCAGCATGTTCCGTCGCCAAGAGTCTGCCCCCCGTCGCGTTGGTCCCCGGAAGTGAAAATAACACGGCTGGTTCCGAGATGCGCCCTGGCAATGGAGCACGAGCCACCGCGGGTTTTGCCTGGTGCCTGTCATGACCGGGGAAGGGGCCTCTCGACTAGCTCTCCCGACGGCGTGGATCCGGGGAGTGATCAGGCTCTTGATGACGCCGGCGGGAGCAGGAAATAAAAACGGGCCGGACGGATGTCCGGCCCTCAGTGTCGGCCGATCGAATCGGCTCTTGTGCGCTCACTGTGACTTTTTCGACCACACGGCCTCAGGAAACACCAGAGCGGCAAGCGGCGAAAGTTTGCTTATACATAATGTTAGAACTTTATTTTAAGTTGTTGATTTTTAAATTCAGAAGTGCACCTAAATGCCGGATACCACAATCCTGGCCGGCGGCGCTCCGCGAATTTCCGGCGTCCGCCGGGGCGGGGGCGAGAGACCTCAGGGCCCGACTGCCGCGGGCGCGGCATGCGGCGCTGCAGCTATCATTTGCCGCCCCCGGTTGGTCGAGAGCAACGCGGAAAAGATGGGTTGAGCACGCGTGTCGATGTAGGATGGCCAACGGCCCAACGACAGGTGAGGCGGCAATATGACAGCCAAGGTCCGGTTGGAAAACGTGCAGCGCAACGCAGAGATCTTCCGGGAAGTCCTGGACGGAAAGACCCTTGCCGAGACGGGACGCGCTTTCGGGATCAGCGGGCCGGCGGTCCGACAGCTGATCGGACGCATGGTCCACGACATGCGGGAAAATCTGGACGAGGAGCAGCTGCCGGGACCGCATTCCCGCGGTGTCAAGGAACTCAGGGACAGCAAGTCCGAGTGGCTGGCGCTGCTGGAAGAGTGGATAGAGCGCCATTCCCGGCGCTGACGGGGCAGGCCGCCACGCCCGCGGCTCGACCACATGATCAGTTCCGAAGAACCCTGCGTGGAAACGGAATGGCGCGCGACTGCGAAACAATGAACCAGACGAGTCCGGGGACGGTGCATAGAAAGGCGGCAGCCGTGTCTGAACAACACATGACCATAATTCGGCCGGTGATCGCGTGTCTGCTCCTCCTCCTGAGCGGCTGCGCGACGCACCTGGAACGCGGCGAGTTCAAGCCCAGCTATGCGGTGCGGCCTCCCACCGAGGCCACGGTATGGCAGGCAGTGGATCACGCGGTGCTCGGCAAGGGGCCGGACTGGTTCGTGCCGCTCAACCGAGGGCCCGACGCGCTGCGCATGCGGCTCGCCCTGATCGACAGCGCCACAACGTCCATCGACGCCAAGTACTTCATCTGGCACGAGGATCACACCGGTTCGCTCATGCTCGAGCGGATTATCGCGGCGGCCGACAGGGGCGTGCGGGTACGTCTGCTGATTGACGACGTAGAGTTATCGGAAGCGACGGATGAATGGGTCGCGGCGGATGCCCATCCGAATATCTCGATACGGATCTACAATCCTTTTTCTGCCCGGTCCGAGGGTGCATTGGGAAGGTTCATTCATAACCTGAACGACCTTGCCCGCGTCAATCACCGCATGCACAACAAGGGGCTAGTGTCGGACAACCGTCTGGCCATTATCGGGGGCCGCAACGTGGCGGATGAGTACCACGGCTTTGGCGACGCCGCCAACTTCCGGGATTTCGACCTGATGGTGGGGGGCGAGATCGTGCCGGCCATCTCCTCGACCTTCGACCATTTCTGGAATTCCGGCTGGGCGTATCCTGCCCACGTCGTCGAGCCCGAAGATCGCCACGACGAGACCGCTCTTGCGGTTCTCAGGGCGAACCTGGCCGCGCGCGACATCGTGCTCGAGCCGTGGCTCGAAATTCATCAGGCCGAGTATCATGACTGGACGACGGAACTCGTGGCCTTCGTGGAGACAGCCATCTCCGGGTCCGCTGAGATGCTCGTGGATGATCCTTACATCAATGATCCTAATCCGCCGGCCCAGGTGACCTCGCGGCTCCGGGAGCTGGCCGGGCAGGCCCGTAAGGAAATCATCGTCGTCACCCCATATCTCGTCCCTCCCGCCGGCTATATCGATACCATCTGGGAGATTGAGCAACGTGACGTGGAGATCGTGATTCTCACCAACTCCCTGGATACCAACAATCACGTGTCCGTGCATGCGGGTTACCGGCATCATCGGGAGGACCTTCTGGATGCGGGCGTTGACCTCCACGAATACCGTCTCGACGCCCGGGACCGAAAGGAATACGAGGCCAGCGGGCACCGCGCTGACAGTTTCACGGTGCATGCGAAAGTGATGATCTTCGATCGCAGACAGGTGTTCGTGGGCACTTTCAACGTCGATCCCCGTTCCATGTTTATCAACACCGAGCTCGGTCTTCTCATCGACAGTCCCGAACTGGCGGAGGAGATCCGTCAAATGGTGGAGGTGGATTTCCATCCGGAGAACGCCTGGCATGTGATAAAGGATGATGACGGCCGGGTGAAATGGGTGGGCCATGACGGGACGCTCGACCGGGAACCTTCCGCCAGTAGCTGGCGACGCTTCCAGGCCTGGCTGCTTGGCCTTTTCCCGATGGAGAATCAGCTCTAGACGGAGATCTCGCGCTGCAGGGCGGGCCCGCCGGCGCGTCCTCGTCTCGCTAAGTCGGGATATTCCCGGGGCGCTGTCGATCCTGCCGGGATGTCTTTGCCGCTCGCCCGGGGGTCGGGGTTAGAATGTGTCGTGCCCTGGCGATTCACGAACGCCGAAGCAGATCAGGAGTCTTTTGTGAGCCCTTCCGCCGACACCCACAGCAAAGTCATCGGTTATCTGCTCTGGATTTTCGGATTCATGGGGTCTCACCGGTTCTACTATGGGCGCCCGATTACGGGGACCATCTGGTTTTTCACGCTGGGGCTTCTTTTCATCGGCTGGATCATCGATCTTTTCCTTATTCCCGGCATGGACGAGGCCGCGGATGTGCGCTTCGAAGAGGGGCCGACGAGTTTCAACGTGACCTGGATTCTGCTGACGTTTCTCGGCATCTTCGGCGTACACCGGTTTTACATGGGCAAATGGCTGACCGGGTTGCTGTGGCTTGTCACGGGCGGGCTTTTTCTGTTGGGTGTCCTGTACGACTACTGGACGCTTAACGAGCAAATCAGCGAGGTCAATCGGCGCGGCGCATGAACGATCCGATATAGGGGGAAACCTCGTATTGGCCTGATACCGCTGATCAGTTACCCTACGTCCACGTTTCGACGCGAGTCGATTCGAATCCGGGCTCCGGTCGATCGATCCTCCCGGGTCGATCCAGGGGCAGAATATGGAGAGGGGTTGTTATGAAGGATCGGATCCGCGTTCTCTGGGTGGCTGGCTTGTTCAGCCTGACCGCTTTCGCCGGAGTCGCTGTTGCTGACGAGTTCCCCGAGGGATGCGTGTCGTGTCATGTAGAAAAGATCGGCGATGTCGATTTCCGGCTTAACACGCTGCTGGAACAGATCGGTCATCGCAAGGTCGATCGCCTGAAACAGGTCCCGAGGGACTGCGGCCGCTGTCACACCAGCGACCCGACGGAAGAAGAGAACTTCACGGCGATGATCCACGAGATCCATTTCGACGTTCCCAAGATCAATCTCTTCGTCACCCGATTTGACGGTGCCTGCATTCATTGCCATCAGGTCGACACGGAGACGGGCGAGGCGGGCCTGAAGAACGGGCCCAAGAACTGGTAGGGGGAAATCGATGATGGCGAGAAATCTTCGGAATCGAGAACGGACGGTATCTATATCTATGAGACGCATGGCACCCCTGATTGCTCTCTCGCTGCTCGGTTTTGGCGCTGCCGGCGCGGCCCTTGCAGATGATTATCCGGAAGGCTGTGTGAGCTGCCACGTGGGTGATGAGCCGAAACCCGCGGCGGCGTACCGCCTTGATCTGCAGCTAGCCGAAATCGGCCATGGCAAGGGTGGCGAGCGAACCAAGGAAATCCCGACAGGCTGCTATCGCTGCCATGCTTCGGATGGCGAAGGGGCGGCCGGTGCGCTTGGGCCGTATATCCATGTGGTTCACTTCCAGGGCGGCGACAAGAACCCGTTCCTCAAGAAGTACGGTGGCGATTGCAGTTCCTGCCATAGCATGGATCCCTCGAGCTGGCAGGCTGTAGCCAAGAGCGGGGATCGCAACTGGGGCCTGACCATCGGCGGTGTCAAGGTCGAAGAATAGCGCCTGACCTGCTTCCCGGCTCAGCCAGCCGGCCAGTCCCTGACCAGAACATGAAGGGCCGTTCTAAGGAGCGGCCCTTTTTTTCTGTCGTTTGCCCGCCAGGAGTGACGAGGCCAGGGGGGGCGGGGCATGGGGTGGCGGATCGCTTGCTGCCGCATCGAAGGTTCCCGCCGCGCGGAGTTCAGTCTTCCTTTTTCCTGCCGGCACCGGCTGCCGGATCTGCATGAAATCGGCCTTTCGGGCAGGTGCCGACAGCCCTCGCCAGTTCCCGATTTCTCTTGCAATGCGCGAGTTGCAGTGCCGCAAACCCCCGGAACCTCATGATTATTGGAAGTTCACCCTGAGGGAGCTTAAGTCAAAATGATTTTGCATCGCAAAAAATTCGGAGTATCCTCGTGGCCGTCACAAATCTGTAAAGGAGATGCCAAATGGCTGGACGCACTGCGCTCGTGACGGGCGGTACCGGCGCCATCGGCCGGGAAATCTCTCAGGCGCTGGCGGACGCCGGCTTCCGGGTTGCCGCGAACTGCTATCCGACTGACGTGGGCAGCGCCGAGGAGTGGCTGAAGAGCCTGAACGGAAGCGGCGACAGTATTCGCATTATTCCATTCGATGCGGCGGACTACGAAGACAGCGGCAGAGGGGTCGAGGAGGCGGAGAAGCTTCTTGGTCCCATCGACGTCCTGGTCAACGCCGCCGGCATTACCCGGGATGCCGTTCTCACGAAACTCGAGCCGGAAAACTGGGCGGCGGTCATCCGAACCAATCTCGACAGCGTGTACAACGTCACCCGGCGCGTCATCGCCGGAATGGCCGAGCGCGGGTTCGGGCGGGTAGTGAATATCTCCTCCGTCAACGGCCAGCGGGGCCAGTTCGGGCAGGCCAACTACTCCGCCGCCAAGGCCGGTATCCACGGTTTCACCATGGCCGTGGCCCGGGAAGTCGCGCGCAAGGGAGTCACTGTCAACACGATATCGCCAGGTTACATCGAGTCGCCGCTGGTGATGCAGGTCCCGGAGAAGGTCCGCGAGCGGATCCGCGAACAGATTCCGGTTGGCAGATTCGGACATCCTCGGGAGATCGCCCGCGCCGTGTTGTTCCTGATAGATGACAACTCCGGTTTCATCACCGGGGAGGATCTTTCGGTAAACGGCGGCTTTCACATGGACTAGGGAGGGTCCATGAACGCCCGGGTCATCCGAAAATATTCGAACCGCCGTCTCTACGATCCTGAAACCAGCGGGCACGTGACCCTGGACCAGGTCCGGGACATGATTGTTGCCGGAGAACGAGTCCGTGTAGAGGACGCCAAGACCGGCGAGGACCTGACGCGCAGTATCCTCCTGCAGATTATCGTGGAGCGCGAGGAAGCGGGAAGGCCGCTTCTGAGCGCCAGTCTGCTGGAGCAGTTAATACGGTTTTACGGCGGCGCCATGCAGGAGTTTTTCGGCAACTACCTGGAGCGCAGCGTCTCGACTTTTGTGGATCAGCAGGAAGATTTCCAGAAACAGCTGCTGGAGATGGTCCAGAACAATCCGATGACAGACCTGGCGAAGCGGAACCTGGAGCTGTGGAACGAACTGCACGGCATGTTCGGCTCAGCCTGGAGTCGCGCGCCGCAAAAAAAATCGGACGAGGAAGACGATAGATAACTCACTGAAAATATTGCTTTAGTTGCAATCCAAGCAAAAATATTTTGCAATGCAAAAAAAATTTGCTAAAGTTATATTTGCTGCGATGCAATATTCACAGAGGAAAGCGTCATGACCAACGACATTTTTGAGATTTTCGAGAAGGGCCAAAAGGCCCTGCAGCCCTATGGGAAGCTGAGTGAAGTGGGGATGGAAGCCGTCGAGAACTTCGTGAAACTCGAGGCGGACATCGCCAGCGATCTGATCGACCTGACTGTCGACCAGCTGCGCGCCTTCGGCACGGCCGAAGACGTGGCCGGCTACACCCAGGCGCAGGGTCGTTTGTTCACCGAGTATACGGGTCGGGCCCAGGAGCGGGCGGCGGCCTGGCTCGAGACCGTGACGGGCGTACAGAAAGCCATGTTTACGGCGGCCAGAACCGGCTACGAAGAGGCAGCGGCAGCGGCCAAATCTGCCGCGCCGGCGCCGAAGAAGGCGCCGCGAAAGAAGGCGGCCTGAGCGAAGCCAACCGGAACGGCGGCCCCTGCGGCCGCCGTTTTTTTACCGGATCGTCTAATGGCGGCGGCGCTTGCGGGCTGGCAACCTTGACCGACTGACCTTAATGGAGGGAGCGGGATGTCAGAAAACAAAGAAATCGTCGTTCTGAGCGCCGTTCGAACGGCAATAGGGACCTACGGAGGGAGCCTTGCCGGGACGCCGCCCACCGAACTGGCAGCCACCTGCGTCAAGGCCGCCGTCGAACGGGCGGGGATCGAACCTGCCGACGTCGGCCATGCGGCTTTCGGCAACGTGATCCATACGGAACCCAAGGACATGTATCTGTCACGGGTTGCTGCCGTAAAAGGCGGTCTCCCGGTGGAGACGCCGGCAGTCACGGTCAACCGACTTTGCGGCAGCGGTCTCCAGGCCGTCGTGTCGGCGGCCCAGCTTCTGCTCCTGGGCGATGCCGAGTGCGCGGTGGCTGGCGGCGCGGAGTGCATGAGTCGGGGGCAGTACTGGGTACCGGGCCTGCGCTTCGGCCAGCGCATGGGTGATGGCCAGGTCGTCGACGCCATGGTCGGGGCATTGACCGATCCTTTCGACGACTGCCACATGGGCATTACCGCCGAGAACGTGGCGGCCAAATGGGGCATTTCCAGGGAAGACCAGGATGCCCTGGCCGTGGAGAGCCAGACTCGCGCGGCCCATGCCATAGAGGCCGGATATTTCAAGGACCAGATCGTGCCGGTGGAAGTCAGGGTGAAGAGGGACACTGTCGCCTTCGACACTGACGAGCACGTGCGCGCCAACACCACCATGGAATCGCTGGCCAAGCTGAGGCCGGTATTCCAGAAGGACGGCTCGGTGACGGCGGGCAACGCCTCGGGCATCAACGACGCTGCCGCCGCGATAGTGCTGATGGATAGGGCTGCGGCCGAGAAGAAGGGGCTCGAGCCCATGGCGCGACTGGTGGGATATGGTTTTGCCGGAGTGGAGCCCAAGTACATGGGGATCGGGCCTGTGCCTGCGACCCGCAAGCTCCTCGAGCGCCTGAACCTGTCGGTTGACGACATCGATGTTTTCGAGGTCAACGAGGCGTTCGCCGCCCAGGCGCTGGCCGTGGCCAAGGATCTCGGACTGCCACCGGAGAAAACCAATCCCAACGGCAGCGGAATATCCCTGGGCCACCCAATCGGGGCGACCGGCTGCGTGATTACCGTCAAAGCTCTCCACGAACTCCAACGCACGGGTGGCCGGTATGCGCTCGTGACAATGTGCATCGGCGGTGGTCAGGGGATCGCCGCAGTCTTTGAAAAACTCTAGAAGCCGAGGTTGCTGTGCTGGAACAACTGAAGCCTGAAAACATTCGAGCTCAATATGAAATGAGCCGTCTCCTGGCCGGGATGTCGGCCGACGTGGCCAAGCTCTACCTGCGCTGGGCCGCCAAGCTGGCGACCCATCCGGGCGCCCCCGTGAAGGCGGGAGCTGGTCTGGCCGCCGACGTCATGGACATCTCCCGGGATGTCCTGCTGAAGGTCGCCGGCGAGGAAGTGGAGCCTCGCAAGCTCAACGGCGATCGCCGTTTTGCCTCCGAGGCCTGGGAGCAGAAAGCACCGTTCCGCGTATTGCGCCGCACTTACGATGCCTATGCACGGGCCGCTCTGAAACTGGCCGAGGAAACGCCGCGGCTGGACGACGAGGATCGCAGAAAGCTCCGCTTTTTCACGGGCCAGTTCCTGGACGCCATCGCACCGGCCAATTTCGCGATCAGCAACCCGGACGTCCTCCAGGAAACCGTGCAAAGCCGCGGCCGGAATTTCATGCACGGCATGCGAAACCTCTGGCACGATCTGGACCTGACCCACGGCAGGCTGAACATCAGCATGTCCGACCTGGGCGCGTTCGAGGTGGGCAAGAACCTGGCGACCACCCCCGGTGAGGTCGTGTACCGGAATGAGCTGATGGAGCTCATCCAGTACACCCCAACCACCAAGCAGGTGTCGCGCCGTCCGCTGATGATCATTCCGCCCTGGTTCAACAAGTACTACGTGCTGGATATGCAGCCGGCGAACTCGGTGGTCAAGTACCTGGTGGACCAGGGACAAACGGTGTTCCTGATTTCCTGGCGGAACCCGGATGAGGAGACGCCCGACAAGACCTTCGATGATTACATGCTCGAGGGCCCGCTCGAGGCTATGTCGGTCATCGCGGACATCACCGGCGAGTCGGAAGTCAACGCCATGGGCTACTGTCTCGGCGGTATTCTGCTGGCCTGCCTGCTGGCATGGCTCGACGCCAAGGGCCGCAATCCGATTCGTTCAGCAACCTACCTCACGACCCTGATTGACTACACGGATGTTGGCGACGTCAAGGTATTCGTCGATGAAAAGCAGCTGGAGCGGCTGGAGCGGCTGGGCAAGGCTAAGGGGTATCTTCCGGGCGACAACGTCGCCTGGGGATTCCGCCTGCTGCGGGCGCCGGACCTGATCTGGACCTTCGTCATCAACCATTACATGCTGGGCCGGGACCGGGTGCCCTTCGATCTGCTTTTCTGGAACGAAGACGCGACGAACATGCCGCTCTCCTGCCACATGTACTTCATGCGGAACATGTATATCGACAACAAGCTCAGGCAGCCGAACGCCATCCAACTGGCCGGTGAACCCATCGACGTGACGCGTATCGAAACGCCGGCCTATATCCTCTCGACGCGGGATGACCACATCGCGCCGTGGAAGACCTGCTACGAGAGCACGCAGCTCTTCTCCGGTCGCAGCCGTTTCGTGCTCGGTAACTCTGGACACATCGCGGGCGTCATCAATCCGCCGACGCGGGAGAAATACGGTTATCGTGTCGGCACCGGCAATCCGCCCGATCCGGATGACTGGTTCAGCCGGGCAAAGGAGAAGCCGGGCTCCTGGTGGCCGGACTGGGTCCGCTGGCTGAGACGGTATTCCGGCGGCAGGGTCAAGGCGCGCACGCCCGGAAGCAAGGAATACCCGCCGCTGGAACCGGCACCCGGGCATTACGTCCGGCAGATGATACGACCGGACAAGAGGTCGCTGTTCTAGAGAAGGATCCTGGCCCGAGAAGACGAAAGGGCGGTCGCGCTGCGACCGCCCTTTCGCATTTATTCGGCCTGGTGCGGGGACACCTCAGTACATATGCTGTCCGCCGTTGACCGACAACGTCGACCCGGTGATGAAGTCCGCCTCGTCGGAGACCAGGAAAAGCACCGCCCTGACAATGTCCCGGGTCTCGCCCAGTCGGCCCACCGGAATCCTCTGGATGATCTTCTCCAGAACCTTGTCGGGTACGGCCTGTACCATCTCGGTATTGACGTAACCGGGCGCAACGGCATTGACGGTAATGCCCAGCTTGGCGCCTTCCTGGGCGAGTGCCTTGGTGAACCCGTGGATGCCCGACTTGGCCGAGGCGTAGTTGACCTGGCCATACTGGCCGGCCTGGCCATTGACCGAACCGATATTCACGATACGGCCGAACTGCTTCTCACGCATGCTCTCGATGACGGCGCGGCAGAGGTTGAAGCAGGAGGTGAGATTCGTCCGTATGACGTCGTCCCACTGCTCGAAGGACATCTTGTGGAGAGTGCCATCGCGGGTAATACCTGCGTTGTTGACCAGCACCTCCACGGGTCCGAGCCGCTCTGCCACCGACGCGACCCCCTCCTGGACGGCATCGAAATCCCCCACATCGAACTTGAACGTGGGGACACCGGTCGCCTGCTCGAAGGCCTTCGCCCGTTCCTCGTTGCCACCATAATTGGCGGCCACTTTGTATCCGGCCAGATGCAGTGCCTCTGAAATCGCACCGCCGATTCCACGAGTCCCCCCGGTAACCAGCGCAACACGCCCAACCATTTCTTCCTCCATTGCGAGTCCATCCCGCTTGAAAAGCCAGATCGAACGCCATGGTGTGCCGAACTCACGCCGGTGCCAATTGGCCATTCGTCTAAGCCCTTTGCCCCGGCGGGATGCAAAAGGCCCCGCTGGTCGCAGGTCAGGAGCGGTTCATCGCGCGGGTCAGTCTGTCAGCGACCCGGTGCGTCTAATATTGAGTTGTCTGGCAGAACGACCCGGAGGCAGGAGCGTGGAGCTGAAGATCAACGGCCAACGGTACGACTACGAGGGTGACCCGGAGCAGCCGCTTTTGTGGGTGCTCCGGGACGAGATCGGGTTGACGGGCACCAAGTACGGCTGCGGGATCGGCCAGTGCGGCGCCTGCACGGTGCATGTGGACGGAGTTGCGCGTCGCTCCTGCGCGACGCCGATACGAAAGGTCGAGGGCCGCTCCGTGTTGACCATCGAGGGACTGTCGGCGGAAGGCGATCATCCGGTACAGAGAGCGTGGATCGAGGAAGACGTCTCACAGTGCGGTTACTGCCAACCCGGCCAGATCATGGCCGCGGTGTACCTGCTGCAGCGTGTTCCGTCGCCGACCGACGAGCAGATCGACGAGATGCACACCAATCTTTGCCGTTGCGGCACCTATTACCGGGTCCGCAGGGCAATACACCTGGCGGCCCGGTACATGCGGGAGGACAGCTGACATGTTGACGAACAAGCTGTCCCGCAGGGAATTCCTGAAGGTGTCCGCCTCCGCGGCCGGCGGCGTTATTTTCAGCCTCCAGGCGCCGTGGCTGAGGGCGGAAGAAGGCAGCAGCCGGTTGAACGCGTTCGTCACGATCGAGCCCGACGGACACATCCTGATCGGTGTCTCCCAGCCGGAAATGGGACAGGGCATGTACTCCACGATGAGCGCGCTGGTGGCGGAGGAACTGGACGCGGACTGGGGAAAGGTATCAGTGGAACAATTGCCCCTCATGCTGAAGCGGGATGCCGAGGGCAACCTGGCCTGGGGGCTCGTGCCCCAGGGTGCCGGCGGCAGCAACAGCGTGGTCAGCCTGTATACCCCACTGAGGCAATTCGGCGCCGGGGCACGCCATCAGCTGCTGCTGGCGGCCGCAGAGAAATGGGGCGTGCCCGCCGAGGAACTGACGACACAGCCCAGTAGGGTCCTGCACGCAAAATCCGGCCGGCGGGCCGACTACGGAGCGCTGGCCTCGCGAGCGGCGGCCATGCCGCCCTCGGATCATGCGCCGGAACTGAAGTCACCCGAGACGTTCAGGCTCATCGGGCAGACCTTCGAGCCGAAGGCAATCCGGGAACTGGTTGATGGAACCGCTATCTACGGTGTCGACGTGCGCCGGCCCGGGATGCGCTATGCGGTGATCGCCCGATGCCCCTTTTTCAGCGGGAAACTTCTGGACTTCGATGACGCGGAGGCCCGCAAGGTCGAAGGGGTGCTCGACGTGGTCGAGGTGCCGGGTCCCCCGGACGATGGTTATTACACGACTCTTGCGCCCGGTGTGGCCGTGGTTGCCACCTCCACGTGGGCGGCTATCAAGGGCCGGGCGGCCCTGAAGATCCGTTGGGACGAGGGCCCTTTTCGCCAGGAGACCACCGCATCCCTTGATGCGGAGTGCCAGCAGGCGCTGGACAAGGGTGAAGGCCAGGTCGTGCAGGACGTGGGGGACTTCGACGCCGCCATGAGCAGGGCAGAAAAAAAACTGACCCGGCGTTACCGGCTGCCTTATGTGCATCACGCCACCCTCGAGCCCCAGACATGTTTCGCGCACGTTCGCGAAGACGGTTGCGAGATCATCGGTCCCATCCAGATGCCGGCAACAGCTTCCCGCATGGTCGCACAGCTCACCGGTCTCGATCGCCTGGCTATCGACGTGCAGATGTCCCGGCTTGGCGGTGGTTTCGGGCGCCGTCTGACCGTCGATTACGTGGCGGAGGCCGTGCTGGTTTCCAAGGCCGCGGGTGGCCCGATACTGGTCCAGTGGACCCGGGAAGACGACATGGCTCACGACTTCCTGAGGCCTGGTGGCTGGCATGAGCTGACCGCCGGCCTGGACGAGAACGACAGGATCATCGCCTGGCGACACCGCGTCGCCAGCCCGTCCAAGTATTACAGGCGACCGGGTGAGGAACACTGGCGCTCAGAGATCTACGTGGATGATCCGCCGGTGGGTCTCGTGGACAACGTCCGCTACGAGTATTTCGACATGAGGTCCGGTGCCTGGCGCGGCTCGTGGCGTGCCCCGGCCCATACGGCCAACGCTTTTGCCGTTCAGAGCTTTCTGGATGAACTGGCCCACGAGACCGGCAGGGATCCGCTGACGCTGCGGCTGGAGCTGCTGGGCGAGCCCCGCCAGCTGCGGTACTCGGACCATGGCGGTCCCGAATGGAATCCGGGCCGGCTCGCCAGAGTTCTGACCGTGGCCGCCGAGGCGGCTGGCTGGGGTGAGGATCTGCCGGAGGGCGAGGGTCTTGGTATCGCCGGACACTTCACTTTTGGAGGCTACGCGGCGTGGGTGGCACACGTATCCGTGGCCTCGGACGGCAGCTTTCGTGTGAGACGACTGGTCGGCGCTATCGACTGTGGTCTGGCGGTGAATCCAAACGGGATCCGCGATCAGATGGAGGGCGGCGCCTGTGACGCTCTCAGCACCGCGCTGGATCAGGAGGTGACCATAGAGGGCGGCCGGCACAAGGAGACCAATTTTCACGAGTACAGGATGATGCGCATCGCCGATTCGCCGCCGGAGATCGACGTGCACATCGTGCCGGGGTCCGATATACCATCGGGAGTCGGCGAGCCCCCCGTACCGCCGATCGCGCCCGCCGTGACCAGCGCTATTTTTGCCGCCACGGGGAGGCGTATTCGGGCTCTTCCCGTGGGAGACCGGATCCGGTCGTAATTTCGACTCGTGGAAAACCGAAGTCCTTGATCTGGATCACGGAAGTGGCCGGGCGGCTGCGTAGACTCGATCCCCGCAGGAAATGGCCATACTGACGAGGGGGGATGATGTCGCGGCGCAAATATCTCTGGCCGCTCGTGGTTTTCACAGTTCTGGTTGGCGCAGCCACTTTCGGCTTCAGCGGCCAGTCGTCTTCGACGGGAGAAATCCCGGAGGACACCGTCTGGGTGGAGGATGCGCCGCGACCGGCACTGGGATCCGACGACGCCCCCGCCGTCATGGTTGTGTTTACCGACTACCAGTGCCCGTTCTGCATGAAGTTTTTCGAGGAGCGACTGCCGGCGCTGAAGGAGAAATTCGTCGACTCGGGGGACCTCCGGGTCGTGGTCCGGGACATGCCCCTCGCTCGCCATCGTTTTGCACGACCTGCCGCTGTCGCGGCTGTCTGCGCCGACAACCAGGGCGCCTACTGGCCGATGCATGAGGCCCTCTACGCACGTCAGGCGATCCTTCCGGACGTGGACCTGACAGAGCTGGCCGGGGCACTGGACCTGGATCGCGGGCGATTCGATGCCTGCATGTCGGATGAAGCCGCCAGCCGGCAGATCGACGAGGACCTCGAGTCAGCCAGGGGCGCGAAAATCAGCGGGACGCCGGCCTTCCTGATCGGCGTTCCGAGAGACGGCCGTATCTATGGCCGGGTTATCGTGGGTTACCAGCCCCTGAGCGTTTACCAGACCGAGATCCGCGATGCTCTAGAGCCTGAAACCTCCCCCTGATCGGGAAGGACGGTGGGGGGGCAGCCTCTGCTGTCTGAACATTCCCGCTTTGCGATACGTACAAATCGTAGTTCCACCGGACCTTGCAGAAACTATATTTCGGTTAGGCGGAGAGCGAGCCGCCGGGCTTTTTGTCGTTCCGACAGCGTCGAGGCGGACGCAGATCTTCACCTTGTTGGACAGCCATTCAGGCCAAGAATGCCTGGAGGGAGGTCGTCATGAGGTTCTTTGTCATCATTCCCTTAGCTATCGGCCTCGCCGCAGGATGCGGGGGCGGAGGCGGGGGTTCCAACTTCAGGCCCGTGGAAGACCAATCACCGAGTGGTTTCTGGGAAGGGACGGTAGATTTCGATACCGGCGAATCGCTCGGAATAAGCGGTGTCGTGGCGGAGAATAACGAGGCCATTTTTGTGCTCGAGGACGGCCAGATGATCTGGGGCTTCGCCTCGGTGTCCAACAACAACCAGGTGGCTGTGGATTACACCTGGAGCATGGGTCTCTTGAACGAGACTCCCGGCGGCGCCATCGACGGTACAGGAGCCTTGATCTGCACCCTGGTCGAACGCGTCAGCATGGACTGCACGTTTAGTTCTAGGAGCAGCGTCGGCGAGATTTTCGAGGGTGCAGGTACTGTCGTGTACGACGACCTGTACGAACGTGATTCCTCTACCGCCGTAGTAAGCGGCAACTGGACGGACAGCGAGACCGGCGAGGAACTGCTGAGCATCGACGCTGCCGGGCGGATCTTTTCGCAGGATCCTTTGTCCGGTTGCATTCTCGGAGGGACGATACAGCCGATAGATACCAGTTATAACGCCTACGACGTAAGGCTCACGATCAACGGCTGCAATATCGACTTCGCCGAGCTGAACGGCACAACGTTCGACGGTCTGGGCGCGCTGGTCGATGAACTGGAGCCCGAGGACACCCTGGGCATCGCGGTACATACGACCATTATGGACATTGCGGTGGGACTACCGACGGAGTACCGGCGGCTCTGAGGAGCAGGGGTTCCGAAACTCGGGGCTTGAGAAGGCCACGACTGATCTCGGCCGGCCGCATGGGTGCTCACGAATTGCCCGATGCGGCCGGCGTGCCTTTATCCTCCTCAGCCACAGGCAGAACCGGCGCCCATGGCGCAAGGGCGCAAGTTCGCGTCTCCGACTTCGCTGTACCGACGTCGGGACGCGGTCATCTGAGTTCCGGTAGCGATGCCCGGGTCGCTCATTCTTGACGGCGACATGGGGTCCGCCGGTTAGAAGCAGGAGGGATACGTTGCCACTGGAAATCGAAAAAGTCATCGACGCCCCGGCCGTGGTGGTCTGGGATCAGCTGACGCGGGTTTCCCAATGGCCCCGCTGGGGTCCGTCCGTGATCGAAGTGGAATGCGCGGACGAGCATATCCAGCTGGGGACGATTGGCCGCGTTCGAACGGTGTTCGGCCTCTGGCTGCCTTTCGAGGTGGACGCCATGGAGCCGGGGCGGTCGTGGCACTGGCGGGTGGCAAATGTTTCCGCTACCGGTCACCGGGTCGAGCCGGTGACGCCCGGGAGCTGTCGTCTGGTATTCGAGATCCCTTTCTGGGCGGCGCCTTACGGTTGGGTGTGCCGACGGGCAGCGCGGCGAATTGCGCAAATCTGCGCGGAATCCGATGCTCGGGGAAGTATTTGAAGTCACCGCGCCCGAATTCCCGGCGGTTGGCGTTTAGATCTGCGGGGGCATACGGGTTCGTCGCGCCGCAACATAAGAATATTCGAAAAATCAGTTGATTCGGACAACCTGAAAAAACCTTCGCATTCATTATCAGCCCCCGTGATGCGACCTTCGCATTTCTCCGGACTGTCTATACTTGACTCAAGCCGGGCACAGGATGGCCTGGCGTTGCGGGGCATTTTGCTCCCGGAGCGGGGGAGATGGATTTTGCGTTGCAGTATGGTTTCCGGCTCGGAACGCTGGAGGTCTATCCGTTACGCGGCGAAATCGTCGGGCCGGACGGCCCGGTTCATCTGCAGCCGAAGGCAATGGAGGTGCTCGTCTGCCTCGCAGAGCGGCCCATGGAGGTCGTCAAGAGGGCGGAACTGCTCGATCGTGTCTGGGGCCGTTCGGCTCGGCAGAATCATCACGCTGACGATAATCTGAATCGCTGTATCAGCGAGCTTCGACACCAGCTCGGCGATCATCCTTCCGATCCGCACTACATTCAGACCGTCCCGCGACGCGGTTATCGGCTGGTACTGCCCGTACAGCTGATGAACGACGAGGAGGCTGTCGCCGCGGGGTACGACTCGTACTTTGACGAGGGCCACGTGTCCTCGGCAGTTCGGGAAGCGAGTCCCCAGCCCTCACGAGGCGGCGGGAAAACCCGCCGCGCCGATCCGTCGCGTGGGCCGGTGTGGTCGATGGATCGCCTGCTCGGCGAGATGCAGAGGCGGCGTGTATTCCGGGTCGCGATCGGTTATCCGGTCATCGCCTGGGGCATTCTCGAGGTTGGCGACTTCATGGTCGAGAGAATCCTCGCCGTTCCCGAGGTCATGCAGCAGCTGATCATGCAGCTCATTTTCGCCGTGCTCGCCATGGGCTATGCCCTCGCGCTTTACCTGGCCTGGGCCACGCAGCTCACCCCCGAGGGGGTCATGGTGGAGCCGGACTCCCGGATGCCGGGATTCCTTCGTCGGGGTCCGCAGGTCTGGCTGGCCGCGGCGGCCGGGATCGTCGCGCTGGGAGTGCTGGGATTATGGTTTTTCGGGGACGGGCATCGTTCCGAGACGCTGACCGCGAAAGATTGTGCACGCACCATCGGCGTGCTGCCCTTCGAGAACTTCAGTCCGTCCAGCAAAGACGATTATCTGGGCCGGGGGCTGGCCGAGGAAGTGCTTCACCTTCTCGCCCAGATCGCCGACCTGAAGGTCGCGTCGCGGACCGCGGCATTTTCTCTGGATACTACCGGCCTGAGCATGCCGGAAATCGGAAGGCGGCTGGGCGTCTGCAACATTCTCGAAGGCAGCGTCCGCAGGGAGGGCGACAAGCTGCGTATCACGGCTCAGCTCATCGAGACCAGCAACGGGTTCCATGCCTGGTCCGGGACCTTCGACAGACAGGTCGAAGACATCTTCAACGTGTATGACGACATCGCCATGGCGGTGGTCCGGGCCATGCAGATTGCCCTCGAGGAACCGAAACAGGGTCTTTTGACCTCCCGCCCGACGAAGAGCCTGGATGCCTATGATCGTTACCTGCAGGGCATGAGTATCCTGGCCAAGGCTGATGACGAGGCGAGGGTGCTGCGGGCTGACCAGCTGTTCGAGAGCGCGCTCGAGTTCGACCCCGAGTTCGCCCGCGCCTGGGCAGCACGATGTGACGCCAATGCCCAACTGTTCGAGTTCACACGCTCCGCGAAGTGGATGGTCGAGGCGGAGGAGTACTGTGCCGAGGCTCTCGGGAGGGACCCATCGCTGACGGACGTGCGTGTCGCCCTGGCCAGGCTGATGACGCTGGCCGGGCGTTACGACGAGGCGATGGACCAGCTCAATACGGCCAGAGCGACGGATTCGGGCAACGCCGACGTCTGGAGAGCGTTCGGATTGGTCTATGAACGGCAGGACAAAAAATCCGCCGCCGAAACCGCTTTTCTGCGCGCCGTCAAACTCGCGCCCGGCGACCTGCGGATCTATCAGGATCTCGGGACCCTTTATTTCGATCATGGTCGGCTCGAGGACAGTGAAGCCATATTCAGGGAGATGGTCGCTGCCAGCGGGGGTTCTGCCGCTGCGTACACGGGTCTGGGATCGGCCCTGTTGCTCCAGGGAAGATTTGCTGAGTCGGCATCGGCTTATCGCCAGGCGATTGTCAATGAACCGAACCCCCGGACCTTCACAAATGCGGGGACAGCCTACTTCTACCAGGGGAAATTCCGGGACGCGGCCGTCATGATGCGGGAGGCGGTCGCCCTGTCACCCGATGACTATCGTCTTGTGGGGAATCTGGCGGATGCCCTGATGCAGATGCCCGGTGACGAGGAAGAAGCTCTGATCCTCTACGGACATGCGGCGGATCTTGCCGAGCAGTCGCTGGCTTTGAACCCGGAGGATGTTTATGCCTTGAGCATGATCGCTCACTTCTACGCAGAACTCGGCCGCGAAGATGATGCTCGGGTCGCCATCGAGAGAGCGGTCAACCTGGGACCGGAGCAGTTTTACATCCACTATTTCGCCGGCCTGTCCTGGGTCGATCTGCAGCGCTACGACGAGGCGCTCGAGTCACTGCGCCTGGCAGTGGAGTCCGGGTACCCGAAGAAATTGCTGGCGGCCGATCCTCATCTGGACCAGATCAGGAACACGCCGGAGTTCCAGGCCATCATCGGAGGCTGATTCGGCGGCTCCGGAGCCCGCCCCGCCGGCCGAAGTCTATTCCGTCGTTTCCGGAGCCCGCCCCGCCGACCGAAGCCTATTCCGTCGGCTCCGGCATCAGAGCCGTGGGCGTGATGAACTCTTGCCAGGGCTCGCCGGCGTTCCCGTCCGGCTCAATTCGGATATGCTAATCAGGCGAGGGCCGCAGGGAAGGGTATATGGGATTCGCAATCCAGCACGGGTTCCGGCTCGGAAGCCTGGAAGTCTATCCCGGGCACGGAGAGATCCTGGGTTCGGAGGGACCGGTCGAGCTTGGTCGCGATGCGTTCCGCGTACTGGTTGTTCTCGCTGAGCACTCTCCGGACGAGGTTGCAGCCCGGGACCTGCTGCAGGCCCTCGATGAATCCGGGGAACGGGAAGCTGCACAAGCGAAAGGCCGGCTCGCGCAGGTCATCGACGAGCTGAACTCTTCCCTGTCCGTGGAGGTCCCCGCCGCAGAGCTTATCGACGAGAGCGACACCGGCTATCGCCTGATGGTGTCGATCGAGCCCCTGGATGCGGTGTCCGATTACGCTGCCGGTTACGATCCCTACTACGCAGACGACGACCTGATACCGGCAGAGGAATTTGTCGACCTGCCTGTGCCCGCAGCGAAATCGGCGGGAAACAGGAAGCCAGCGGTCAAGGCCGGGGCGGATGCAAAGCGCTCTTCGGCGCTCCCTTCGGAGGCCGGCCACCTCAGGATCTTCGTTTCCTCTCCCGGAGATGTTCGGGAAGAGCGGAGAATTGTTCGAGATGTCCTCAAGCGCCTGCAGGACGAAATCGAGGGTGTGGCCACGCTGGAGCCGGTTTTCTGGGAAGAGGAGCCGCTGCTCGCCACCGACACCTTCCAGACCCAGATTCTCCGGCCGTCGGACTGCGACATCATGGTGGCAATCCTCTGGTCGAGGCTCGGCACCCCGCTGCCTGTTGATATCACCCGGCCTGACGGAACCCGGTACGAGTCCGGTACCGAATTCGAGTTCGAGGATGCCGTGCGGGGGTTCAGGGAGAGCGGCCGGCCGCGGCTGCTTCTTTACCGGAAAACCGTTCCGGCATCGGTCACGCTGGATGACGAGAGGAGCCTGCTGAGAAGGGTAGAGCAAAAAAAGAAGCTGGACGCTTTCATCGATCACTGGTTTCGCAACGCCGAGGACGGAAGCCTGACCGGCGCGTTTCATGATTTCGAGACCACAGCCGAGTTCGAGCATCTCATAGAAGGGCATCTCCGCAAGATCATCCACCGCCTCCTGCCCGAGACCGCGGCGTGCGGACCGAAAGGACTCCACGAGGACAGTCATGAGGCGGCGGGCCTGTTTTCGCGGACAGTCGCCGATCTTCGCGAACGCCGGGTTTTCCGGGTCATCTTCGGATATCCGGTCTTTGCCTGGGTCGTACTCCAGGTTGCCGATGTCCTGGCCAATTTCATCGGCATGGAGGCCCGCGACTTCCAGCCCCTCCTCGCGGTCCTGATAGGCGGTTATCCGCTCGCCATATTCCTTTCCTGGCTGCTGCAGATCACGGGTGACGGACTGGTCATTCATCCCAGCCACAAGAATGCCGACGGAAGGGTTGTCCCCTTGCGCCCGCTGGCAGGTGGGCTGGCGGCTGGCGCGATCGCGGTGGCTATCGGTGTCTGGTCTTTCGCGTTCCTGCAGCGCACCCCGATCGCGGACTGTGATAGGACCATTGCGGTGCTGCCGTTCGAGAACTTCAGCCCTTCGCCGGAAGACAATTACGTGGGACGCGGATTGGCCGAGGAGGTGCTCCACCTTCTGACCAATATCGGCGATCTCCGCGTGGCGTCGAGAACGGCGGCTTTTTCGCTGGACACGACAGACCTGAGCATGAGGGACGTGGGGCAACGATTGGGTGTCTGCAACATCCTGGAGGGCAGCATTCGCCGAGAGGGCGACAAGCTTCGTATCACGGCGCAGCTTATCGATACCGAGACGGGCTATCACGAATGGTCCGACACCTATGATCGCCAGATCGAGGACATCTTTAATGTGTACGACGAGATCGCCAGCGCAGTGGTTCGTGCGCTGAAGATAACGCTGACGGAGGACGTTGCACAAAGACTGGCCTCCCGACCTACAGAAAGCATCGAAGCTTACGATCACTATCTTCAAGCGCGGAGCATGCTCGCACGGGCCGACGACGAAGGCCGATTCCAGAGAGCGTCACACTTCTTCAGCCGGGCTGTCGAAACCGATCCAGAATTCGCGCGTGCCTGGGCTGGTCGTTGCGAATCGGAACTCGGCGTTTATCGATTCTCGCGAGAGGTGGACCGCATCCAGCAGGCAGAGACTTATTGCAGGGAAGCGCTGTCTCTTGACCCCGATCTAGTGGAGGTCCGCATCGCGCTGGCCGAGCTCTATCGCATCAGCGGTCAGCTTGACAGAGCCGATGAGGAAATCCAGCTCGCATTGGAGGGCTATCCGGCAGATCCCGATGTCTTCAGAGCCCTGGGCTGGATACGAGCGGACCAGGACGACATTGGTGCTGCGGTTCGAGCTTATCGAAGATCCATAGAACTGGCGCCAGAAGATGTTCGAGCCTATCAGGATCTAGGTCGATTGCTGTTTTCTGTGGGACAGTACGAGGCTTCGGCCGAGATCTATCGAGACATGGTGGATGCCACGGCCGGATCCGCGGCAGCATATAACGGGCTCGGGACTGCACTGGTGATGCTGGCAGATTTCGACGAAGCGGCTGCGGCGTTCCGCGAGGTCTTGTCGAAACAGCCGAACCCGCGGGCATTTAGTAATGTCGCATGGATCTATTACCACCAGGGGAAATTCAAAGATGCGGTGCAGATGTCCAGGGAGGCCATCGCATTATCTCCGGGAGATTACCGTCTTGTTGGCAATCTCGGAGACGCCCTCAAGCAAATACCCGGACGTCTTCAAGAGGCGCAAGACGAGTATCGACAGGCAGCCGAGATGGCCGAAGCTCTGCTAGCCGTCAACCCGGCCGACGTTGATGCCCTGAGCAGCCTGGGGCATTTCTATGCGCAGCTTGGGCAGGTAGAAAAAGCCAGGACATTTGCGGAGGCTGCGGTGGAAGCAGCGCCCGATGACGTCTACGCTCATTACTATGCCGCTCTGGTCTGGCTCGAGACCGGTAATACGAGCAAGGCGATTGACGCCATCAAAGCGGCCACGGAACTGGGCTATTCGACAGTTTTGCTTAAGGCGGATCCGCAATTTGAGGCTCTCGCCGAGGATCCGCGTTTCATGAGTCTGCTCAAGACAACAGAATGAGAACATACGCGCAGGGCGCGAAGGAGGTTACATGCCTGATATCGGATTCAAATGCGTTAATGGTCAACCGACTCTCGCGGTCTGGCTTGAGTCAAACGGAATGGGGGTACAGAGGTTCCGTTGCGATAAACCATTCTGGATCAGGTTCAAGAATGAAGACTGGCCGGGAGAGGGTAAAGGTGTCGGCCCCGGTGGAACCGGGCCTAATTTTTTGAATGCGCAGCAATATTACTCGGGAGAGGTCGTAGGAAATAAAGCCATGATCCTGCTGAGATTCTGCGACGCTTCAAGCTTAACGCGCAACGAAATTGTGGCCCCCGGTGCAACGGAATATGACTTCGCGGTTCGGATAGAGGATTGTGAAGAAGAGTGGGATCCGAGACTCATCCCAGACTGAACCGAATTGTGAGAAAGATAGATCAGCAGGGATAGGAATCCTTCAGCGCCCCGTCGATGACGAAGGGCGCCCCCATCTGACGGAACACGGATTTGCCGGCGAGGTATTTCGCGACCTCGTCGGCGAGTTCGACTTCCGTTACCGTTTCGGGGACGCAGAAACGCTTCTTCCTCGAAGTTGCCTCGGCGGATTGCACGCCGTCCACGTAGCCGGCCACGTAAGCGGCCGCCGCTTCCTTCCCCGCCTCGTCGCTTTCATACATGCCCAGCCACTGGGCGCCGGTCATGAACGGCTTCGGCGGCGCATCCGCTGCTGTCGCAAGCGTTGATGAGAACAACAAAGCTGCTGCAGCAAGCAAGATTTTCTTTGTCATGGCAGGTCTCGGCTAGAGTGACCCGGCCTCCAGGGGCCGTTCCCGGTGAATCAGGATCCACTCCGCGTGCTCGTCCAGGGCGGCATTGCCCAGGGCCCGGAGTATTTGCAGGCGCTGATTGTCGTTGGCGGCTTCATTCAGCTTTCGGCGGGCGTTCTTGAAGATCCTGGACATGAAGACGTACTGCTTGATCAGTTCCTTCTCGGCCCGCTTCTGGGCGTAGGCTTCCCGGACCGCCGCGATCAGTGGCAGGATGCCCATCAGGACGATCAGGGCGCTGGACCAGGATTCGTTGAGCCTGTTTCCCGCAATGGCGAGTGCGGCGGTGACCCCGATACCGGCCCACAGGCAGGCGGTGCCGATGGTCTCGGTCAGCTTGCTGTGGCGGATCCGCTCGTCGATCTTGCGGACGTAGTAGCCTAACTGTCCCTCGGGCCCGTCCGGTTCCCCGCCGACCCATTCCTGGATGGCGAAATCCAGCCCCGTCGCCGGCGGCCCGGACATCCGGTCCACGCCGCCGTGGCCGGCCACGCGCATGACGTTGCGGATCCAGCCCAGCTCCACGTCCTGTTTCTGAAGAAAGTTGTCGTGGGCGTACTTGCTGTGGCGTTCGCCCTTGACCCCCGCAGCGGCCCAGTAGAACTGGACACGCAGCCCCTCGGCCAGGGCCCGGTAGTCCAGGTACTTTCGGTGCCAGGCGCCCCGGTCCGCCAGTTTGTAGATGACAAAGCCTATGCCGAACAGGCCGAGAAACGCGTACACCATGAAGTCTCCGCCGGGGATGTCGGTGTAGGCGATGAAGGCGATACCCATGAGAACCGCCAGTGAGTAGATGATTCTGAGGGCAAGGGTCACGCGGGTCTGGTAGTGAATCGCCAGGTAGTCGGAGATGCGGAACATGCGGTCGATCTTGGAGACGGCTTTCTTCAGGTCCTCCGGCGCGTCCTTGGGAAGCAGCGGCCAGGACCCGGTCTCGATCTGTGACTCGTATTTGACAGCGTCTTCGTTGAACTGCGAGGTGCGGCGGAAGATTTCAACGTACTGCGGCGGCAGTTCCTCGGTTCGCGGGTTCTCGGCATCGGTGGTGAACCACAGCGCCTGAAGGGGTCGGAAGGACTCGGCCGGTTCCCCGTCCGGTCGGTCCCGGGAACAGACGATGTGGTAAACGAGGTCGCTCTCGTCGTCGGCCAGGATCTGCCGCATGCGGGTGTTGTCCCCGGTGAAGCCCGGCATGATGTCCCACTGGTGAAACTGGATCACGTTGGCAGTGCCGCCGATCATCTGTGCCGGCTTGCCGTCCCAGAGCGCCAGCAGGATATGGCAGTGGGAACAGATATAGACGCCCATCTGGGCGTACTGCAGGTTCCGCGCGTGTCCGGGTTCCAGGATGGACTCGATACTCTGGCCGTCCACCACCCCCAGCTCGTAGACCTCGGCGCCCTCGCAGAGCGACTCGAATTCCCGCCGAGAGGCATCGGTTCTGAAGTCCTCCATGTAAAGCGCCCTGGGCATGGGCAGGGGGACGATCAGGGGAATGCCGAGTTCCCTGGCCACCCGGGCCACCAGCCGGTCGGCGCCCTCGGACAGGGGCGTCATGATCTGCAGGGGGAGGTGGCCGAAGCGCCCCTGCATGGTGATAAGGAATCCCCGGACTCTCTTTTCCAGTTCCGGGATCTCGGACGCGACCAGGTCACGGTGGCCGGTAACGCCAATGACAAGCGGCACGGGTTCTGGACGCGCTGCTTCGGCGCGCGTTGGCGCGGAAGCCGACTTGTCCGAAGCAAATGGGTCCGACGCGTCGTTCATCTGACCGAATGACCTCCCTGAAGGGAACTCATTCTAGGCCAGAAAGAAAAACGCCGCCTCCCGGAGGAGGCGGCGTGATTTCAAAGACTCCAAATAGTGCCAGAATTCGGCTACGGCCTCGTTCTGCAGGTATCAGGCCCTGGTCCTCCCTCGCTCTCTCCAGGGATATCCAATCCACAGGGAG
>Ga0209536_100003098_pt1 | contig 26890 bp, 25 predicted proteins | sample DeeMarSeWOR28_12_FD_187461 | JGI IMG/M metagenome (GOLD analysis project Ga0209536, IMG submission 187461) | Marine sediment microbial communities from White Oak River estuary, North Carolina - WOR-2-8_12 (SPAdes) (version 2) | ecosystem: Environmental > Aquatic > Marine > Intertidal zone >... | reverse complement strand
GGGATGATGGACTATGAAAGCTGCCTGAGCTACGAAAAAATGGTGGTTGACGCCGAGATCCTTGGGATGGCAAAACGCCTGGTCGCTGGGATTGATGGCCGCCAGACACCAATTGCGCTCGACATCATGCAGGAACTCGGACACAAGGGAAACTATTTGAGTCATCCCCATACGAAGAAATGGTTCCGCGAGGAATTGTATATCCCATCTGATGTGATTGACCGAGACACCGTGGAGACATGGGAGAAGAAAGGCTCAAAGTCCACCTGGGAACGGGCGCAGGAGCGAGTGGATGAATTACTTGCGAAATATCAACCTTCGCCAATGCCAGATGACATCAAGAAGGAATTGCGTGACATCACCACCAAAGCGGCCAATAAAGCCGGCATGCAAGATTTGCCCTCACTACCAAAGGATTAGCTCAGCCGTATCTGTATCTGTATTAACGAGCTTTGTTTTTTCTTAGCGGTCTTTGCGCACTTCACCGTGAGAACGCATTATCCCTTCGAGTACATCTCCCTATAATCGATCAGCGCAATGATCAAACTGGCGAATAATATTAGGAGAAAAGTAAACAACATCGAAAACCCCCAACCATCCATCCGGATGATATAGCGCAATCCAAGCATAATTACCGGGAATGAAACCATCATCGCAATACCATGCAATAACATGCGCGACTTCGCCCCCTTCCAGTGGATGCTTTGGATAAAGGTCAGCAGCAAAGCAGCAGCCATTCCACTCAGCAAGTCTGTCTTCCAAGTGAGCCAGACTGTGTCCGCGCGGAAGTAATACACAAAGGGAGTAGCTAACGTTACAAAGAGCAGGAAATTGAAAAGTACACTCACCCAACGCACCTCGTGTTTAGCCTTGTGCAATTTGGGTTCTACCAAACGTGTGGCTAGCACACCTAATGCCATACCGATAACTAAAGCAGCCAGTCCAGCGACAAGATTATTACCCCAAAGCCGGGCTGCGACCACAAAGCCGAGAATCATTGGCAGATTTTCGAGGCTTTCCCACATCCAGACAGTTAGCAATTTCATATAGAAGATTTTACTAGACAATGCTCTCTTCGCTGTACCCCCCGTCTCGGGCCGACGCCTTCGCGGGGCGGACGGCCATGCGGGGCACATTCCGCGGCGGCGAGGACGCTACCGGGAGCAAGAATTGAGCAGTTCTATATTAGGACTGAATACCCCACCAGCGTCATGCCTCTTTATGTAGTTTGTCACTTGTACGGCCTGCTGTTTTCCATTATTCTTACTTTGTACTTCAATACACAATGAGTAAATCAAATTCTCTATTCCGAAAGCAAATCGCCATCCCGCAAGACCACGGCTCGTGGGTATTCATCCTGAGTCCGTTGCTGATCGGTCTATTCGCGGGTGGGCAATTCACGCCTGCATCCGTCAATCTGACCGTTGCGGCTATGGGCGCCTTTTTGCTGCGGCAGCCGGTCAACATTGCGGTCAAGGCTTACGCGGGTCGCCGCTCACGTACAGACCTGCCTGCTGCGCGCTTTTGGATGCTTGTTTATGGCGCAATCATCCTGCTGGCACTTGCCGGGTTAGTTGCTGAAGACTTTACCTATATTCTCTATCTGGCCATCCCCGGCATCCCGGTTTTTATCTGGCATCTGTATCTGGTCAGCAAACGTGCCGAGCGAAAGCAGCCCGGGGTAGAGATACTGGCGACCGGCGCGCTCTCGCTGGCTGCTCCGGCAGCCTATTGGATCGGTCAAGGTGGTTATGACCTGCTCGGTTGGGCCCTATGGTTGCTGACCTGGCTGCAGTCGGCGGCATCCATCGTCTATGCGTATCTAAGGCTTGAGCAACGGACACAGGTTGAAGTCCCGGAAAGAAGCGGACTGTGGGCCATGGGGAAGCGCACTTTGCAATACACATCCTTCAATTTGGCCTTGAGTCTTATGTTGGGTTGGTCCGCATGGTTGCCGCAGTGGATTTTCATACCGTACTTGTTGCAATGGCTGGAAACGCTGTGGGGTATCACCCATCCCGCCACAGGCTGGAAACCGACTGCTATCGGCGTCCGGCAGTTGATCGTGAGCACTCTTTTTACCGTTCTATTTATTGTTACCTGGAGGTTGTGATGAATGAAATGAAATGGGAAAAACTAACCGACATTTATGGCCGCCTGGAAGCTGATATGACCAAGAGTTACCTGGAGGCCGAGGGCGTGCCAGTTGAACTGTTTCAGGAGGCTGTCGGGCATCACGCTTTTCCAACCACCATTGATGGCCTGGGACGCGTGCAACTCTTCGTGCCAAAAGAGAAAATTGAAGAAGCCCGAAAACTGCTTGATGCGCTTCAAGACACGCCAGACGTTACCATCTCTGATGAGGATGAGTAAAGAATCAATCATTACTGCTTAGGAGAAAAAACACACATCGCTATGGCATCTCCACGTCGCTCCAAACAGGCCCGTCGCCTGCTTCTACTCCCAGTCATTACTCTTGGCCTGGGGCTGCTGCTCTTCGTCTCTTCCGTCGCATCAGCATCACCCGCGCCTCAAACGACCGAAACACCGTTTGCCACCGTCACACCAACCTTCGATCTCTCGCGTCTCGACGCACCCGTCACAGCCGATCCACCGGGTCAAATTGATCGGGGAGCAATCCATTATTGGGGCGTGTGCATGGCCTGCCACGGGGACTATGGCCAGGGTTTGATCCCTGAATGGCGAGAAGCCTTCACCGAAGATAGGGATTGTTGGCAATCTGACTGTCACGGCCCGGATCATCCACCAGAGGGGTTTGAGATGAAAAAGGACAACCTGGCTCCACCCATTGCGGGGCCGGGGAAGTTGGCGAGTTATAGCAACGCATTTGAACTCTACCAGTACATCTATGAAACCATGCCCTGGTGGAATCCTGGCTCGATCACGCGTGAAGAAGCCTGGGCTTTGGCTAACTACGTGCTGAAACTGAACGGCACACGTCCCGAGGGCCTGACCCTGACCACCACCAATGGATACGCCGTTCCCGTCCATCGCACTGTATCTCTGCCCGGGAAAGAATGGCCGGGCGTGTTGGTGTTGGCCGGAGTGCTGGTGTTCGCCGCAGTCGGTATGGTGCTGCAAGCCGCATCAAAACAAACGGCGGGGACAGCCGTTCTTCCCAAACCCAATTTCATCCATCACCTGCATCCGCCCAGCATTCCGATGTTTCAATCACGCTTTCGCTACACCCTAGGCGCTGGTGGAATATCAGTGTTCCTGTGTCTGGTGCTGCTGGTCACCGGCATATTGGAAATGTTCTTCTACATCCCGTCGGCCGAGCACGCAGCTACTTCTATCGAGGTTATCACCACACTGGTGCCTTTTGGCAACCTGATCCGCAACCTGCATTACTGGTCGGCGCAATTGCTAGTGATCGTAATGACCGTCCATCTGCTGCGCGTGGTGCTGACCGGCGCCTACGCCAAACCGCGCCGCTTCAATTTTCTACTCGGGCTGGCGCTGCTGGTCTGCATCCTGCTGCTGAATTTCACCGGCTACGTGCTGCGCTGGGACGAGGGCATCCGCTGGGCACTGGTGGTTGGCACCAACCTGCTCAAGACTATCCCCTGGATCGGCGAGGGTGTTTACCAGTTCGTGATGGGTGGCCCCGAAGCCGGCCCGGCTGCATTGACGCGCTTCTATGCCTGGCACATTTTTGGCCTAACTATAAGCGTGGCTATCCTGGTCGGCTGGCATGCCTTCCGCGTGCGGCGGGACGGCGGCATCGCAGTTCCGCCACCAACAAAGCGAGTGGACAAATCGCGCATTACACGCTTTGAATTGGTGCGCCGCGAAGTACTGGCAATGGTCATCACCGGGATTGTTCTGCTGCTGATCTCCGTGCTCATTCCGGCCCCCATCGAGCAGCCGCTTCAGGAAACAAGCCTAGCTGCGTCCGATTCGCGCGCACCCTGGTTCTTCCTGTGGGTGCAGCAACTGCTCAAATATGGCGACCCGTTCATTTGGGGCGTACTTGTTCCGCTATTGGTTGTGCTTGGCTTAGGACTCATCCCATACGCACTGCCCAGAGCGATGAGTGAAGATTTAGGACGCTGGTTCCCACGCGGCAATCGGATCGCGCAGGTACTGGTCGTCCTCATCATTCTGGTAATCACCATACTCACCGCGCTTGCAAACCTTCCTATTTTCAAATAACATTTCCTATGAACAAATTATCTTCACGTCGCGATTTTCTAAAACTCATCACCAACGCCTTCTTTGGCCTGAGCGGATTTCTTGGCCTGGGCGGCCTGTTCCGCTTCTTCAGCTTCCAACCAGATCCTGGCCCACCCACCGAATTCGACCTGGGTCCTGCGAGCGATTATCCCAAAGGAATCCAGGTCATCCGGCTGGACATACCCGCTGCCATCCAACATACAGATGAGGGCATCATCGCCATCAGCCTGGTGTGCACGCACCTGGGCTGTACCGCGGAAGAAAACGAGACTGGCGAGGGGTTTATCTGTCCCTGCCATGGTTCGCGTTACAGTAAAAGCGGCAATGTATTGGAAGGCCCGGCAACAAAAAACTTGCCCCGCTATCGGATCGAAGAGCAGGAAGATCGCAGATTGAGGTTATTTACAAAGTAGGGGGTCGGTATATAATTTATTTGCGGATGTCGTTGCGAGGCTCTGCAAGAGTCGTGGCAATCTCACCGAAGCATGAGACTGCCGCGTCGGGCTACGCCCTCCTCGCACATTGTCCCCGTAAAGGAAGTGACACAACAAGGCCAGAGGAGGAGCAATGGATTTCGATCTCAATGAAGAACAACGTATGTGGCAGAAAGCTGTCCACGATTTTGTGACGGCGGAGGTACGCCCGTTTGCGCGTGAAGCGGATGAGACCGGGGAATTCAACTGGAAGGCCGTGCGCAAGATGGGACCGTTGGGAATGCTGGGGCTGAACATCCCCGAAGAATTCGGCGGCCCCGGCATAGACGCTGTTAGCGCGGCCATCGCCATCGAAGAGCTAGGTTGGGGTTGCGGGAGTATGGCCCTCGCCATCGCCGCGCACAATGGCCTCGGAAGCACGCCTATCGTCCTGTATGGAAGCGACGCGCAAAAAGAGAAGTGGCTGCCACTTGTTTCCAGTGGTCAAAACAAACTGGGAAGTCTGGCTCTGACCGAGCCGGGCGCGGGGTCAGATTTGCAAGGCGTCAGCACCAAAGCCGAAAAAGATGGGGACGAATGGGTTATCAACGGGACGAAGATGTGGTGTACCAACGCCTCCATTGCTGAATACATCATCACGCTCGTTCGGACCGCCCCCGCAGGCGGCTCCCGTTCCTTGAGCATGATCATCGTCCCCACTGACACCCCCGGCCTGACCATAGGCCCCGCTGAGAAAAAGATGGGCCTGCACGGCTCCCCCACCCACGCCGTGACCTATGAGAACGTGCGCGTGCCGCTAGATGCGCTGCTGGGCGAAGAAGGTAATGGCTTGCAGCAAACGCTCTCCACCCTGGACGGTGGTCGCATCAGCATTGGCGCCATCTCGGTGGGATTGGCACAGGCGGCCTTTGAATATGCTACCAATTACGCACGCGAACGTCAGGCTTTCGGCAAACCCATCGCAGATTTGCAAGCCATCCAGTGGATGCTAGCTGAAATGGCAACCCAGATTGAAGCGGCACGCACATTGTTGTACAAAGCCGCCTGGCTCAAGGAGCAGGGACGCCCTTATACGATGGAGGCTGCCATGGCCAAATTGTTCGCCACCGAAATGGCCGAAAAGGTTTGCCGGGATGCCATCCAGGTGCACGGCGGATACGGTTACAGCCAGGAATACCCGGTCGAACGCCTGTACCGTGATGCGCGCCTGATGACTATCGGCGAGGGGACGAGTGAGATTCAAAGATTGGTGATCGCCCGGCAGGTTTTGAAGATGGAGTTTTGATATTTAGACCCTAAAGGTTTTTGAAACCTTTAGGGTCTTTTCAAACCAGATGCGACGCACCCATTTAAACCATCCCCCAGCATCATGACAACCTAACTCAAAAATGCTATTCTGTAATTAGACAGATAGTGTTCGAAAGGATTTGAAAATGAACGTCAGTGATCTACTTCTGGGAATGGCACTCGTGAGCGTAGGCTGGGGAATTGTCTCAATGATCGCGATCACAAACTTCGTGTCTGAGCGCGGAACGAAGATCAATTTCTTCTTGTACAGAATCTACATTTTCAAATATGTCAGCCAATACAAACAGCTCACCGAAGCAGAGAACGGTGAGCCGGGTCCGTGGTTTTATTCGTTTGTGATTTCAATGAACATGGCACTGGTTTTGACTGTTGTCGGGGCAATACTTAAATCTTCAATTTAAATAAACGAAACCTAATCCTTGTAAACAGATACTTCAAGATCAACGTTCAAACGATCTGCCACTTCTTCCAATTCATCTTCCCATTTATTTTTAGGCAATTCTGGCGGTGCCACAACGATAGCATCCATTGTGAAGAGTGGTGCGCCGCTCATAGGTGCAGGCACCACATTTGTGTCAATCGATTCGATATTTATCCCTTGGTCTGACAAATGCTCCGCGATCTCATGGATGATGCCTTCATGGTTAGCCCCACGCACTTCGATCTGATATGGCAGCCAATCACCACGCTGCGTAGCCACTCCCCACTCAGTCTCTGTGACTGTAACCTTGAAACCTTCACCGGAGAGTTTTTCGGTATTCTGCGACAAATGCTCCACCTCGGTCTCCGGGATGGAAACCAACAACAGCATGGCAAACTCGCCCCCCAGGCGCGCCATACGGCTGGCCTGCACATCCCCACCGCACTCCAGGATCAATTCGGTTACATGCTCCACAATCCCAATTTTGTCGGAGCCGGTTAGTGTAAGCACAAATCGTTTTGACATAATAAATTCATCCTTTTGAAAAAAACTCATTCTGGTTTTTCAATCACCACCCAGGCATTATGATCCGCTGCATAGATGCTGGTAATTGCTGAGTCAAATGAAAACAAACCTACAATCTTACTCGGCGCAAGAAAATGGCTGCGCATCAGCAGCATCTTTTCAGCGACAGCGATCAGCTTGACATAGATCGAGCGGATATCCGGCTCTTCGATGACGATGCGCCCGCCGGGTTTGAGCACACGGTACATCTCGCGCGCGGTCTGTCCCTGGTGGATGACGTGGTGCAGCGCGTCCACCATGATGATGCGCTCGAAGGAGGCGTTTGGGAACGGGAGCGCTTCGGAGTTCGAGCAAGTAAGCCCGAACTGAGTCTGATCCGCTTCTCGCAACATCCCCAGGGATGGGTCTGCAATGACCACTTCCCCGGCGTGTTCGCGAATGGTATTTGCCACACGTCCAGTTCCGCCACCAGCATCCAGCACACGTCCTTGCGTGGGCAGGTCAGCCTGCTCCAGCAAAGTCTCTAGCGATGAATATTCAACGCGGGAAAAGATGGGCGCAATCAATCCAAAATGGTCAAAGGGCATTATTCATCCCCAACTGTGATCAGGTCTTTGATCTCTTCGTAGGTCGCAGGGCCAATACCAGGGACATTGACAATTTCTTCGATAGCGGCAAACGGGCCATTTGCTGTGCGATAATCGATTATATTCACCGCCGTAGTTTGCCCGATGCCCGGCAGCTTATCCAGTTCTTCAATGGAGGCTGTGTTGATATTGATCAGATCTTCCCCGGCGAGCGGCGAGGGCGTGCCTTCGGTCACAACCACAAAACCTTGTGTCTCCTCCGGAACAAAACCGGCTACAAATGGAATATCCAAACGTTCGCCGTCTTCCAGGTAGGCTGCCAGGTTGAGCGCATTCTTGTCAGCTTCAACCACAAACCCGCCGGCAACCTCCACTGCGTCATCCACACGGCTGTCCTTTTCCAGAGCGTACACGCCAGGGCGGACTACCGCCCCGGCCACATGCACGCGGATCGGTTCAGGCGTGGGCGCAGGGCGCAATACAACGCTCTCGCCCTGCGGTGTGCGCGTGCTGGCGTAAATACCTCCTGCCAGCAGCAAGCCCACCAAAATGCCAATAATGATATACAAAACTGTTTTCATAGTGCCTCCCCTAATTCTATCCTAACTTCATCACCAACAGGGTTTCATTTTTACGAGTAAGATCCATAAAAAGTCCTACCAGACGTTGCAGTCGCTGATAATAGCGAGGCGTTTCATCTGCTTCGAGCGCGCGAAAACCGAACTTCTCGTATAACCCGCCCAGGCCCGAACGACAGGTGAGATAGACCGGGCGCGGCGTATTTGCCAGCAAATGTTCAATCAAGGCACGTGCTATGCCCTGATGACGATGGGTAGGTTGTACAGCCAGGGATGCCAGTTCCGTCAAACCGCCTGGTACCGGCTTCAACTGGGCACACCCGATCATATCACCCCCGGAAACTGCCACCGTAAAACGTCGCCAATCCAGCTTTGTGGGGTTGATGCGTACCTGCCGGATGAGCGCCTTGATAGCCTGGAAGTCGGCTTCGGTTGCAAGTCGGAGAGAGTAATCAGCCAATTACACCCGCCGCTACAAGGATTATGAACGAAGCTATGAACCAATGGATCAAGAACGGATACAAGAACGAACGCGTGCGCCAGGCCACCCAACCAAAGGCAAATCCGCCGAAAACAGTAGAAAGGGTTTCGATCCCAGGTTTACCGATATGCGCCAGCGCAAACGGAACTGCTTGCAGCCACAAGGCCTCCGCCCCAAACTTGCGGGCGTAGCCAAACAGAATCCAGCCACGGAAAAAGAACTCCCAACCGATCAAATTCAAAAATGTATTCCAGGGCAAGCCATTCACATGTGGTTTGTAATAATCAGCCATGCCGGAATCACTCTTCCCCAGGAACCAGATAACCGGCGCCATCAGCAGGATCCCCGTCAAGGTTATGATAAAGCCAGCCTTCCAATCACCAAGAGTGAAACCGTAATCGCGCGGATTCTCTCGAAAAATGAAAAGGGTAAAAGCAAGAGGAATCACAAGGTAAAGAACGACACGATCCCAATACTGGTCCGAAGTTATGGGGTAATAGGCATCCACTATCAACAATAAGGTACTGATAATTGTGATGGTGACAATCTTCCAATCAAATTGAAGTTTGGGGCCAAGGAAGGCTCTCATTTGGTATCCTGATTATTTGTGTTCAGTTATCAGTAAGGGAAGTAGGTTTTATTGCCTGTCGAGCTAAGCGATGCAGCTATTTTATCCGCATCGTGAGAAAGTTCAAAGCCCCAGTTTGTAAATAGCAAAAGCACAACCAGGAATACAGGCCTTACCGTTAATTTGCCAGTACAGGAATATCCTCCAAGGAAACGAAAGCTATTCTTTCATATGGTGAACAATTTCCAAGTAAAGCGTACCCGCTGGAAACAGGGCTGGATTTGGGCGGTTTTTATAATCTTCCGCATGAATCAAGGGTAAAATCTGTACCGGGGTGCTTGCACTTTGAGTATTACCGCCACACTAAACGAAACGAGACCTTATCAAATTTTATGGCACATGTATCTCATAAACTAAAAAACGCAGTTGAAGGCGCATTGGCTGGCGGAGGCGATCCTGCCACCTCGCCCCTGTATGTATTCGGCCCATTCTTGAAACTCATCGTGGTGGCTGGCGTAGCACAGGTCACCTTTGGGGCTTCGGTCTGGATGGTGATCCTGACCATCGCGGTGGTATCAGCCATGTACCGGCTGGTAATGCGCTGGGTAACTGATGGTAGCGGTGGAAGCGGACTGAGTGAAGAAGAGTTCGGCAGTTGGGCTGTAAAAGTTAACGCGGCCATCACTTTTATAGAATACACACTGACCTTTCTCGTCAGCATGTCCGCTATGGTGACGTTCATCGCAGACCGCATTCCGGCGTTAAACAACACTATCTTGTGGATGCAGTATCGGACGCTCCTGGCAATCGCGCTCAGCGTCCTGACCGGTTGGCTGGTCAACCGTGGACCGAAAGTTGCCGCGCGCGCATTTGGCCCAGCCACGGCCGGGGTTTTATTGCTGCTCTGGGCAATGGTCATTGCAACCATCTGGGAGACTGGCTTCCACTTACCTGAGTTCGATCTGCGCGCTTTCCAGCCGGAGTTCATCGGGTTCACTATTAACGGGTATGCGCGCATTCTAGCGGTGATGACCGGCATCGAAGTATTTGCCAATCTGGTAGCGGCTTACGATGGAGATGCAGCACAGAAAAGTAAGAAGGCTTTCAACAGCCTGTTGATCATCATGGGCACGACCGGGATTACGATGCTTGTGGTTGGCCCGGCTATCTTCCAGCTCTCCGATCCGACTGACCCGCATGTTTCAGTATTCACGCAGACCATGGACCAGCTTCTGCCCGATCCGCTGCCCCTGCTGGGAACGCTGGTTGGCGTGGCGGTATTGATGTCTGCTTCAGCGGCCAGCGCACAGGGGTTACAGAACCTGGCTCTCGGGCTGTACGAACGTAACTACATCCCACGCTACCTGGGCGAACGTAACGAATTCGAGGTAGCGGATAAGCCGGTCTGGCTGGAGGTCACCATTGTCAGCCTCTGCTTCGCCTCCTTTGGCACGCATGAAGAAACATATTTGGCGATTTACGCAGCGGGTGTCTTTATTTTGCTGAGTATGACGGGTTGGGCAGTTACAAAGCGCCTGATCCGTATGCTGCGAGAAAAGTTCGAAATCGGCACGGTCTTTTTGATTGGCGGAACGATTGCCGCGGCTCTCCTGACCACAGGCTCCACCGGTATCATCTTTGCCGAACGTTTCTTCGAAGGTGCATGGACGTACTTCATCTTCATCCCCATTCTTTACGCTGCCTTTTCGTACTTCCGCCGCCACATGGGAGCACCATCCGCAGAGATGGAATACCTGGGCATGCTGGACTCGGCACAGTTGGCAGGCTTTGGCTTTGGTCAATCTCCCACATCTGAAACTATATTAGAAAATGGAGAAAAAGCGCTGGAGGTTACCTGGCAACCAGATCCGAAAGAACTCAGCACCTGGCGAGAAGAAAGAGCCACTATTAGGGATCTTGTTGTGCTCCTGGACGGCTCTACTCATGCAGCCCAAGCCCTTCCCACAGCAAAGATGCTGTGCAAAACTATCGGTGCCAAGCTGCACCTGCTTTCAGCCGTCAAAAATCAAACGCAAGCGCAAAAGGATGAATTCAAGAAAAAGGCTGAGGGGCGCAAGGTTTATCTTGAAAATCTTGCAAAGGCACTGATAAGCGAAGGTTACGATACCAGCTTCGCAGTTCGCCCTGGCTACATTGCTGATGCAACCGCTGCTTATCTAAAGGAAACTAATATCGACCTGGTGATTTTGTCAACCAGAGGAAAATCGGGGGAAAAGCACTGGGAGAAGGGCGGCGCATCCCGCAAATTGGTGCAGAACATTTCCAAGCCCATCCTGATGGTGCAAACCGAACATGCCGGAAGGGCTGAAACGCACTGGGTACCCAGGCTTAAGCGCATCCTGGTTGCGCTGGATGGATCCATCCACTCAGAGCGCACACTCCCCTATGCGCGTGCCCTGGCACAAACCTTCAAGAGCCAAATCTATTTGGTTTCAGTTCCAGCCGTCCCCAACGCCAGCGACTACCGCGCCCCGGCAGAATATCTTGAATCACTACGGGGTAAAAAAGATGCCAACATGCGCAAATTTATTAGCGCTGTTGCCCGCGGGTTGCGCAAGGACGGACTTAAGGTGCAGACCATAGTGACCGGCTCGCTCCCGGCAAAGACCATTGTTGATGTGGCCGCAGCCAAGCACGTGGATATGATCATGATGACTTCACGAGGACGCGGTGGGCTAAAATTACTATTTATGGGCAGCGTTGCCGAGCGGGTTGTAGAAGGTGCAGATCAAATGGTATTTATGATTCCAATCCCTGACCCCAATAACGGAAACGGCTAACAAAAAAGAGCAACTGCCAGGTAGCAGTTGCTCTTTTTTGGAGAAATTCTTCCCGAGCGGAGTTATTCGTCTTTGCAATGCTTCGCTCAGAACTTTGTTCACCTGTGCCTCCTAAAGGAAATTGGGATGATGTGGGACACTGGCGTAGGCAGCGAGAATGTTACCCTGAAGCCAGCGCAACCAACGCGCGGAAGGCGCTGTAAGCCGTGATCATATCGGGCACGGACATGCTCACGCAGGTACCATCACGCTCAGCATCTGGCATACGCATGGCGTTGTCGGCCATGACAGAGTTGAAGAATTCCACCGAGAGCAGAACGGGCTCTTCCAGCGCAAAAGGTTCGGGGACTTTGCGCTTGGACAGCCTGCCAACTGCTTTTGCCGCCGCCTTTTCGATCATATCCTGTGCAACCTTGGGTGGCAGGCATTCAGCGGAATAGCGTCCGGTTGCATGTTTAACCACCACCGTCTCCACATTCCCCAGCAACTCAACCGTTTGCATACAAGCCGTCTGGTCACCGGTGACCATTAATACGGGCACATCGAAGTGACCGGCCACCGCCGCATTGAAGCCATACTCCCCCACCAAAATATCATTCAGCCAGACATTTGCAACCGTTTTGGATGACCAGGTATGATCGAGAATGCCCTCCGGCGAGCCGGCGCGGGCATGGTAGCCAACAAAGATCACACCATCCACTTCGTCTACACCCTGCACCATCGAAAGCGGGCTTGGCGAACCGGTATTCAACGATGCCCGCGGATCGAGTTCTTCGATCAGGATGTTCGAGCCGCTGGCATGTCCGTCGGTAACGAAAACTTCTTTTGCACCAGAATCAAATGCGCCACGCACAGCCGCATTGACATCTTCAGTCATGAGGCGGCGGAAGCGTTCGTAATCGGGCTTCCCAGCCGTGACCTGGTCCCAGGTCGTTACGCCGGAAATCCCTTCCATATCTGCTGCGATGAGAATTTTCATAATTAGCCTCCAATGAATGCGATGGGGCTATTATACGGCGAGAAGACTGAAAAGTATGTTTGTGTGGAGTTTTCTTGTATACTTGAATGCGGAGCCCCAAAAAGTCTCATAGACAGACCTTAAGCGGCTTTTCGTTACAATCATCACTGATGAAAATTGCGAATGATATACCGTAGTGCCCCCTTTCTATCCCCCCATTTCAAAAACCATAAATGGGGAAGACTTTCTTACCCAAGGCTTCCTCAAGGTTCAGCTTACCCTGGAAAATATAAAAAACAAAAGTTAGCACACGGTATAATAATTCCATCAACTAACTTGCTACCGGAGGATACATGAGCGACACGGCCATATTCCCTTTTTCGGATGAACATAAAATGATCCGCGATGCGGCGCGCAACTTTGCGCAGAATGAGATCGCGCCTATCGCCGCAGAGTTCGACGAGAGCGGGGATTTCCCTTTGCAGACCATCATGAAGATGGGCGAGATGGGTTTCATGGGCATTGAAGTGCCGGAAGAGTACGGCGGCGCGGAAATGGACACGCTGTCTTATGTGCTGGCGCTAGAAGAGATCGCCAAGGTAGACGCTTCGCATTGCGTGGTCATGTCAGTCAACAACTCGCTGTACTGCCATGGCATCTTGAAGTTCGGCACCGAGGAGCAAAAGAAAAAATTCCTGACGCCAGTCGCGTCTGGAGTTTCTGTCGGCGCGTATTCGCTGACAGAGCCGCAATCAGGCTCGGACGCGGGCACAATGCGCACACGCGCTGTTCGGGACGGCGATCATTACATCTTGAACGGACGCAAATCCTGGGTCACGAGCGGTCCGGTCGCTGATTATGTGGTGGTCTTCATGATGACCGATCCCGAGAAAAAGCAGAAGGGCATCACGGCTTTCATCGTCCCCGCTGACACACCCGGGTACAGCCGCGCCAAGAAGGAGCCCAAGCTGGGCATCCGCGCTTCGGCCACCAGCGAAATCCTGTTCGAAGACTGCCGCATCCCGGCTGAGAACCGTCTCGGGGAAGAAGGTCAGGGCTTCAAGATCGCTATGACCGTGCTGGACGTGGGACGCATTGGTATCGGTGCGCAGGCGTTGGGGATCGCCGAAGCCGCCTACGAGGCCTCGCTCGATTATGCGCGCGAACGCGAAGCCTTCGGACAGCCCATCGGACAGTTCCAGGGTATCGGCTTTAAATTAGCCGACATGAAGACGCGCATTGAAGCCTCACGCCTGATGGTCTACAATGCCGCGTTGGCCAAAGAACGCTCCAAGACAACCGGCGAGCGCTTCACGCTTCAAGCCTCGACTGCGAAGCTGTTTGCCTCCGAGACATCTATGTTCTGTGCCCACGCCGCTGTCCAAATCCACGGCGGGATGGGATACAGCAAGGAATATCCGGTAGAGCGATACTTCCGTGATGCCAAGATCACAGAGATCTACGAGGGCACCAGCGAGATCCAACGATTGGTCATCAGCCGCAGCGAATTAGGGCTAAAATAAAAACTCAGTTGCTTTCAAGCACAAAGTCACCAAGGCGCGAATTCAAAATCTTTTGGTTTAATGCCTTGGTGACATAGTGACTTCGTGGTAAAACAATTTCCCAATATGGACACGATCAAAGCCTTCTTATCCCGCGTCAAGCAATCACTGCCTGGACGCTGGTTTTGGCTATTGGTCAGCCTCGGCCTGATCATCAATGGCGTCTACCTGATGCACCAACGCGGAGTCAATAGCGATGCCAACCAAACGCTTATTTCCTGGAACAACATATATCATCTTGAAATCGTAAACATCCTGTATTTCGCGGTAGCAATTCCGTACCTGCTGGTAGGCGGATTGATAAGCGCCTTAGCCTTCATTCCCCTCTGGCAAACACAAGAAGAAATCCAGACGCCAACCGAGAACAAGGAAAAACCGAACTGGGCTTACTTCTTACCGCGCATAGCGATGACCATATTGCTGTTTGCCCTTCTGATTTTTTTCCTGGCACAGCACAAATACACACCCATCCTGGCCTGGCTGTGGGTATACATCGTGGCTATGCAAACACTTCTCTTTTACAAGCGCGAAAAATCTGTTGGAGCGAATTTTTCTCCAAACATCACCCAGGTTGACATCTTGTGGATGGCTTGCTTATTTTTAGCCGGATTAGGGATCGGTGCCTTCGCGCTCAATGACATTCCCAATATCATGGTGCCCGATGAAGGCTCTTTCTGGGAAACTGCGCGTGCCATTGCAACAGGCGATTTCAAGCCGGACTTCTTCAATTTCGGTGTGTACACCTTCCCGGTTGCCAGTTCCATTTTCCAGGGCTGGGTGATGCGGCTGGTCGGCATAAACTTGTGGGGGTGGCGATTTGCATCTGTGCTGGCCGGTACTCTTACAGTTATTCCGCTCTACCTGCTGGCACGCGAATGGTTCGACCGGCGCGTCGCAGTGATGGCCGGGGTGCTCATGCTCACCAGCCCATACTATCTAAGTTTTGCACGCATGGGCTATAACAACTCACAGGCGCTCTTCCCTGTCGTGCTCAGCCTGTATTTCTGGTCACTGGGGTACAAGCGCGGTAGCAACCTGTATTATTGGCTGGCCGGTGTGGCCGCCGGATTGGGTTTTTACACCTATCCCGCCGCCTGGCTGGGTTTGGTCACGATAATGATCGCAATGGCGTTGTTTATCATCATGCGGCGCATCAGATTTCGACAGGCCCTGGTCACTACAGCAATTTTCCTGGGGGCCATCCTTATCACCGCCTTGCCGCGCATTGTCTATGGTGCCAGCAGTGACAATTCCGAACCGTTGTTTTATAAAATGGTCGAGACCAGTTTCGTCAGTGACTTTTATGGCAGTGCCTACTTCAGCCCCGAAGAACTGCATCCGGAAGGCAACTCTTACTTGCTGGGTACGAACGAGATTTTCTTCGCGCTGGATGTCTACACCAAGTTGCTGACTCGCAGCATGGTACGAACTTTGGCAGCGCTGGTCAATCCCTTCATCGTGACCGAACATTTCATGACAACCAATTTTGCAGGTGGATTCCTGCCCGCCATCGGCCTCGCCCTCGGACTTAGCCTGTGCCTACGTACCATTAAACAAACCCGTTCCATCCTGCTGCTGATCTGGCTGGGGGCCGGATTATTCTTCCTGAGTATCATCGCGGCTTTTCCACCTCGTCATACACACCTTGTCACCATCATCCCTGTCCTGGCGCTGCTCTCTTCTATCGGGTTTGTTGCCAGCATCGACACATTTACACACGAGCTGCAAAAAACAGGCAAGCCAGCACTTATCGCCTGGGGGCAAACAGGACTGATTTTGATCATCAGCGCAGCATTAGTTTTTAGCGGGGTGAGGCAATACTTTACCGTTATGCCTGATCGCAATCCACCACTTTTCGAAGATATCGTTTCCTGGATAGCCTGGCGTAATGACAAACCGCTGACAATCGTTTTCGTAGGCACCGACGCCGAAAGACCCCATCGCGTACAGTATCATGTTGATACACTCATGGTTCCGCACAAGTACATCAACACAACCCCAGCCAACTTCAACTGGGAGGATATCCCTTTTGGGAGTATCGTTTTCTACGAGCAACAAGATGGGCGCATTCCTCCCCCGCCAGTTGAATTCAACGTCTCTGCTACTTACACTACCCAAAACGGGCGTATTATTGGTACTGCCTGGGCCAACACGGACGTAGACCTGCAACCTGCGCTGCCATTTTCCAACGTAAAGGGGAAAACTCCAGCTTCAACCATTCTCTTATTCACAGTTCTGGCTATAATTGCATTCGCCCTGGCAACTTTGCAAATTCACGTCACCACTGAAAAAATGGTTGATGAACCCGGCATACGTATTCAGGCAGAGATCGCATTACGTAAACTCGGAAAGAAAACAGAAGATTATAAAAAGTAGAGTCAAGCAATCATGAAAACTATCCTTTTTCACCAACACGGCGGACCAGAAGTCCTCGGATACACCGATTTTCCCACCCCTGAGCCCCGGCCTGGCGAAGTACTGGTAAAGCTGCATGTTGCCGCCCTCAACCGTTTGGATATATTTGTCCGTAACGGCTGGCCTGGTCTGAAACTGAAAATGCCTCACATCAACGGCGCTGATGGCGCTGGAAAAGTGGCAAAGCTAGGAGATGGCGCCACTGGCTTTGAAATTGGTGAGCGTGTGGTCATCAACCCCAACATAGGCTGCCAAAAATGCAGCTTTTGCCTCTCTGGCTGGGACAACATGTGCCGTAACTGGCACCTGCTGGGTGAAACTATGCGCGGCACGTATGCAGAGTATGTGTCCGTACCTGCCCGCCAGCTATATAAATTGCCTGATGACTTTGATTTCCACATAGCTGCTGGAGCTGCACTGGCTTACCAGACAGCCTGGCATTCGCTCATCACGCGCGGGAAGCTACAGGCCGGAGAGACGGTGCTTGTGGTCGGCGCGGGGGGCGGGGTCAACACCGCCAGCATAGATATCGCTAAATTTAGCGGCACGCAAGTCCTGGTTGTGGGTTCTGATGCGAAAAAACTGGAGAAGGCCGAAGCGCTCGGCGCGGACATCCTGATCGACAGGTCCAAAGAAGAGAACTGGTCCAAGGCTGTCTTCCTGGCGACAAACAAACAAGGCGTCGATGTAGTTATCGACAACGTTGGCACCACCTTTATGCCCAGCCTGCGCACGCTCAAAAAGGGTGGCCGCCTGCTGACAGTGGGCAACTCTGGCAGGCCAAAATTCGAGATCGACAATCGCTATATCTTTGCCAAACATCTCTCCATCATTGGCTCCACTATGAGCAACCTGGCGGACTTTGCCACTGTCATGGATCTGGTTGTAGCTGGTAAGCTCAAGCCTACGCTGGATAAATCCTTCCCTCTTAGCGAGGCTGCCGCCGCACAGGAGCACCTGTGGAACGGCAAAAACTTCGGCAAAGTCACGCTCGATATCGGATGATCTCTTGAACCTGATTACCAAGCTAAAACGCCTGCCCTGGTTTGAAATCGCCATCGTGATCGCCCTGCTGGGCATCAGTGGCTATGCCGCTTTTTCCGATGCATATAACCTGCCAAACCACTGGTTTACGCGCGACGATGCCTATTACTACTATAAGGTTGCTCAAAACATCAGCGAGGGGCACGGCAGCACTTTCGATGGCATCAATCTAACCAACGGCTATCACCCACTTTGGATGCTGGTGTGTGTGCCTATTTTTACTTTGGCACGTTTCGATCTAATTCTGCCGCTTCGGATTCTAATTCTCATATTGGCAGGCTTGCGCGCTGCTACCAGCATCCTGCTCTATCATTTGCTAAAGGATGCCATTGCCCGGCCAATCGCCATGCTGGGGGCGTTGTATTGGGCGTTCAATACCTACATTCATTGGACAGCTTACCAACAGGGATTGGAAACCGGATTGGCTGCCTTTTGTCTGGTTCTGTTTCTCTATCTGCTTCGACGCTTCGAACACGACCGAAAAACTGCCTCCCCGAAGGGGACGATGCCCGTTACTTTGAAGCAAATCGCAACCCTGGCATTTGCCGCCACATTTGTCATGTTCAGTCGGCTGGATATGGTTTTCCTGGCCGGGTTGTTCGGGCTGTGGATCGTCTTCCGTGATAAACCACTGCACTACCTGCTGCCACTCGATATATTTCTTTTGACAGTTAGCACTACAGGTGCATTTATCTTCCGCATAGGGTTTCCAGATTACTATCTTTATGCAAATACTGCCATCATCACCCTGGTGATAAGTCTCGCCCTGAAAATACCTCTTTTCTACTTCCTAGGTTTATACCAGCATCCCAAAGCGCATTCGGCCATCCACCTTCTACGGCAGAGCACTATCGCAATTGCTATCTCCGGCGTTGCCACGCTTGGCATTGTGCTTGGACTCACCAGCCTGGGTTTCATTGATGGAAATTTTCCGCGCACAGTTCCCCTTCTTGATGGGGTATTATCGATGATACTGATTATTTTCAGCCGCCTGGCAATTGTTTTATTCAGCCAAAGGGAAAATATACAAGCAGACACCCCTATAAAAGCACTCAAGGCCAACTGGATTGGATGGTTACGCGAAGGGAGCGTTTATTATGGCATTTTGGGCGGCTCTCTGGGGCTGTATATGCTGTGGAGCAAACTTACCTTCGGCACAGCCTCCCCGGTCAGTGGCCAAATCAAGCGTTGGTGGGGTTCTTTTTCCAGTCGCGTGTACGGCGGTTCAGCCCGCTCCCCGGTGGCCTTCTTTGGTATAGACCCGGAAGGTGATTTCAACGCCTGGGCCCCCATCACCAATATCGTCGGAAATTGGAACAGCCAGATCGAAATGATCACGATCCCGATCGATTACGATTTGCGCTACATCATCATGCTTGCCATGTTGTTGACCTTGCTTGGTCTGCTCTTATTCATCAACCGCAAACGTTCTGCCCGCATTTTACAAGGGTTGGCAATGATCCCATTGCTGGCCGGCTCTTTCTTACAAATCATCCAGTACAATATCAGCGGTTACTCAGCGCTCAAAGAATGGTACTGGGTAAGCGAAATGGTACTTGTCGCACTGGCGGGTTGTCTATTGCTCGATATCCTGACGCAAAAGCTGCGCCGGTTTCCAATCGCATCCGTCACGATCTATGGGATGGTTTTTGTCTGGGGTGTATTCAGCGGACTCTCGTTCGCACGCAACGTTGTGGCACAAATGCCTTACGGTGTGAAACCCGCCAACACGCCCTACATGGAAGTGGTCACATTTGTCGAAACGCATACTCTGCCTCATACTCTGGTAGGCATGACGGGTGGCGGCAATGTTGGCTACTTCATCCAGGACCGTACCATCGTCAACATGGACGGACTGATCAACAGCTATGATTACTTCCAGGCTAACAAGAACCGCCAGGGCAGCGATTATCTCTACAACATGGGCCTGGATTACATATTCGCCAACCCCAACTTTCTTGAAGGCCAGCCCTATCGTGGCCAATACACTGGAAGGTTGGATATCATGGACTACTACGGAGGTAAAGCCATCATGCGCTTCCTCGACCCAAATCCAGTCCGATGAAACGTCCCTTTAGTGTAACGATACTACTATGGCTGGTGTTAAGCCTTACAGTGTGGAGCGGATTGCGCCTGTATTCAGCCATCCGGTGGTGGTATGTGCTGTTTGAGTTTGCAGCTATGCCCGGCCCCTGGTATATTGCTATCAGCGGGGGGATTTGGTTGATAGCCAGTATCACCCTGTTATGGGGCATGTGGCAGGCCAAAGCCTGGATACGGTATGCATTACTCGGAACGGGAGCAGGCTTCACAGTCTGGTATTGGTGCGACCGTTTATTCATCCAGATGCCCAGCGAGAACTGGCTTTTTGCCTTGCTGGCGAACGTCTTGATATTGATCATCTTATCTGTTTGCGTGTTCGTTCCGGGCACGAAAAGTTTCTTATCGAAGAGAGAGGCACATGACTGATAGTCCAAAAATTCAACATTTGAGAGAACTGAAAGCCCAATCCCGCATGGGCGGTGGAGAAGCTCGCATCGAAGCGCAGCATAAAAAAGGTCGCCTAACCGCCCGCGAGCGCATTGATCTGCTGCTCGATAAGGGTTCGTTCCGAGAAATCGACGCCTTTGTCCAGCATCGCACAAACAATTTTGGGCTGGAGAAGCAAAAGATTCTGAGTGACTCGGTCGTGACCGGTTGGGGCACAATTGACGGACGGCTGGTGTATGTCTTTTCACAAGATTTCACCGTGTTTGGCGGCTCTCTGGGCGAAGTGCATGCCGAGAAAATCGTAAAAATCTTGGACATGGCACTAAAGAATGGCGCGCCTGTGATCGGTTTGAACGACTCGGGTGGCGCGCGCATCCAGGAAGGTGTGGTTTCCCTGGGCGGCTACGCCGATATCTTCCTGCGCAACACACTGGCATCGGGCGTAATCCCGCAAATTTCGGCCATTATGGGGCCATGCGCGGGTGGTGCGGTGTATTCCCCGGCGCTGACCGATTTTATTTTTATGGTACGCGGCTCTTCTTATATGTTCGTAACCGGGCCAGAAGTGGTCAAGTCGGTAACACACGAGGAGGTGACACAGGAGGAACTAGGTGGCGCAAGCGTACATTCGGAAGTCTCTGGTGTGTGCCATGTAGCTGCCGACAGCGAAGCTGATACGCTGTATCTCATCCGCAAATTGTTTGGCTACCTGCCTTCCAACAACATGGAAGACCCACCCGTCGTGGAGGGCGGAGACAATCCGCTGCGCATGGATGAAGCGCTGGACACCATTATCCCTGACGATCCCGGGAAACCTTACGATATCAAAGACGTTATCCAAATGGTTGTGGACGACAGGCAATTTTTTGAGATTCACCAGGCATACGCACAAAACGTTGTCGTCGGCTTCGCGCGCCTGGGCGGGCATTCGATTGGCATCGTGGCCAACCAGCCAGCCATCCTGGCAGGTGTGCTAGATATCAACGCATCAGACAAAGCTGGGCGTTTTGTGCGTTTCTGCGACTCATTCAACATCCCCATTTTAACTTTCGAAGATGTGCCCGGATTCCTGCCCGGCACCGGGCAGGAACACGGCGGGATCATCCGCCACGGGGCCAAGCTGTTGTATGCATTCTGCGAAGCAACCGTTCCCAAACTGACAGTGATCACCCGCAAGGCCTACGGCGGCGCCTACGACGTGATGTCGAGCAAGCACATACGTGGCGATGTCAACCTGGCCTGGCCCAGCGCTGAGATCGCTGTAATGGGCCCGGAAGGTGCGGTGAACATCATCTTCCGCAAGGAACTAGAAAAGGCCGTTGACCCGGTAAAACGCAAAGAAGAGCTGGTCGCGGAATATCGTGAGAAGTTCGCTAACCCCTATGTCGCGGCCGAGCGCGGCTATATTGACGACGTGATCGAGCCGCGCGAAACGCGTCCACGCCTGATCAATGCGCTAGAAATGCTAAGTAACAAGCGCGATGCCAACCCTGCCAAGAAGCATGGGAATATCCCATTGTAGACAAAGGCAATCCGATGGTTGAGTAGCCCTGAGTGAAACGAAGGACATATAAAAGCCATCTATTTCAGGTAAGATTTCATTTGTTGGTTACATGTTGGTTTCGATACGGGCTGCGCCCTACAAAACCAACGGAAACTTAAGAGAGTATATATGTTCAAAAAAGTACTAGTTGCCAATCGAGGTGAGATTGCCGTCCGCATTTTACGCGCCTGCCGCGAACGAGGTCTGGAAACGGTCTCTGTCTACTCCGAAGCGGACCGGCAAGCCCTACACGTACGCTATGCAGACGAAGCCTACTTGCTCGGCCCCGCGCCCTCGCGCGAATCTTATCTGCGTGCAGACAAAATCATCGAGATCGCCAAAAAATGCGGCGCGGATGCAATTCACCCCGGCTATGGGTTTCTGGCTGAGCGTGATGACTTTGCCGAGGCCTGTGAAGCAGAGGGGATCATCTTCATCGGCCCGAAACCATCCGCGATTGCGGCCATGGGCGATAAGGGCGTGGCACGCGCCACTGTGATCAAGGCCGGCGTACCGGTTGTGCCGGGCACAGAAGATGTCGGCAACATGACTGATGAGCAATTGCTGGCACAAGCGCCAAAAGTGGGCTTCCCCCTGCTGATCAAAGCGACCGCGGGTGGTGGCGGCAAGGGCATGCGTGAAGTGAAGAATATCGAGGAGATGCCCAACCTGATCCAGTCTGCGCGGCGGGAGGCCGAATCCGCCTTTGGAGATGGAAACGTTTACCTGGAGAAGCTGGTGGAAGGGGCGCGGCACATCGAAATCCAGATTTTAGCAGATACGCATGGGAATGTTATCTACCTGGGTGAACGCGAATGCTCCCTGCAGCGCCGTCACCAAAAATTGCTGGAAGAAGCGCCTTCATCATTTGTCGATGATGAACTGCGCCGCAAAATGGGCGAAGTGGCTGTGAAAGCTGCTCAATCTGTTGATTATGTTAATGCTGGGACGATCGAATTCCTGGTAGATAAGGATAAAAATTATTATTTCCTTGAAATGAACACCCGCTTGCAGGTGGAGCATCCCGTCACGGAGATGGTCACAGGCGTGGACATTGTGTCAGAACAACTACGCATCGCACGCGGACGACAACTAAGCTATAAGCAGGAAGATATCAAGTTCAACGGTCACGCTATCGAATGCCGCATCAATGCCGAAGATCCTTACAATAATTTCCTGCCCTCTACGGGCCGCATCACGCACAGCCTGCTGCCTACCGGTCCCGGCATCCGCGTGGATACGGGGGTGTATCCCGGCTTTGAGATCACCCCGTATTACGACCCGATGATCGCTAAGCTGATAGTGTGGGGCGAGACGCGCGGACAGGCAATCCTGCGGATGCGCCGTGCGCTGGAAGAGTACCGCATTGTAGGCGTGCGTACCAACATCCCTTTCCATCAAACCTTGATGGATTCGCATCGCTTCATGGGCGGTCAATATGACACACGCTTCGTGGAGGAACGCTTTTCCATGGAGACGATAGAAGAGAGCAAACAATCCTTCGATGAAACCGCCGCGATATTCGCCACTCTGGTAGCGCACACTGAAACCCAGCGCGCTGCACAAATTGTCCGGCGCGGAGAACGTGACACCAGCAACTGGAAGTGGGTCGGTCGCTGGGAACGCATGCACCGTTAGGATACTTTTATGAAATATATAAGCACAGTAAACGGAAAAGAATATACGATCGAGATCATCGATGAGCGGCATGTGATTGTCAACGGCCGCAAACTCACAGTGGACTTCAACTCCGTTAGCGGGCAACCAGTTTACTCACTACTGGTGGATGGTAAGTCTCTCGAGGGCTTTGTCTATCCTGGCGAGGAGGAGTGGGAAGTGCTGTTGATGGGGCGTCAATATCCGGTAATGGTTGAGGATGAGCGCGAAAAACGTTTAAGAGCAACAGCCGGAGGGTCCGTGAGCGATGCGGGCAAATATTATCTCAAGGCCCCCATGCCTGGCATGGTCGTCTCTATCCTGGTGGAAGAAGGACAGGAAATCGAACAGGGAGAGGTGGTGCTGATCCTCGAGTCGATGAAAATGCAGAACGAACTCAAAGCGCCTCGCGCCGGAACGATAGGCCGGGTGCGCGTTAAACCGGGCGAATCAGTCGAACAGAGGCAGACTTTGCTCAGCATTCAGTAAAAAACAAGGATTGTTAGTGCGCCAAGCCAATTTGTGGTGGCTGAACGTCTTCCCCATTTTCCCCTGGATCGTATTCAATATACAAGGAGTTATCACCATTCAGTTTGACCGTATACCCAATAATCTGTGAATGGATGCCTTCCGGATCGCTGCTTCCATTAATCGTGATGTTGCAATAAGGGGCGAAAATAGTACCTGTAAATTTGGTGGATGCATTTCCCGTGATCTTACAATCAGTGAAGCCGCTTGCTGGTGGGGCAACGTAGGTTAAATAATTTTTGTACGGTTCTATACCAGACGAATCAAGCTCCATTACGCCGCCGCTAAAATCAAATTCCCCGCCAGACAAAATGTATATAAATACATCGCTCCCGCTGACTGCTGTTTTGCTGGACACCTTGAAATCGTCGACACAATAATTTCCTGGCTGCATCACAACGTTGGCTTTGCCCGCAGCTTTGGGAGGCACGTTGTCATAATAGCCGGGATAAATTCTGACAGTTTCGGAGTCAATTGTCTCTATCTTGCCCGCAGTGCCACACTCATCCGGTTGCGGAAGCACAAGATCAGGAGGAAAATCGATTTGAGCGACTCCTTCCTGCATTGGTCCTTCGAGGTTGCCTGAGCAGTTCTTGTTGAGATTGATATTGCCAACAGAAGTAATGCCACCCCCATCGATAAAGTCCAGGGTAGTTTTGCAGCCATCTTGAACAAACGCGCCACAGGTTGTACTTCCCATATCATCAACCGTGTTATCGGAATTGACAAACATACCCCCGCCTTTTATAGTAACCGTTCCACTGCCCCCAACAATAAACTCTCCATCACAGCCTTTTCCTGTAGGCGCTAGGGCTACAATGGCATTCCCGTCAAACATCGGACCAGTATCGTCATCGTCGGCCAGGGCGAGCGCCTGCACACGGTTATGCAACCGCGGGATACCGATCACTCCTGCAAAATAAGTATTGACATGTGATGTAATGACAACTTGCACGTAGTCGCTATCGCCTGCATAAGGAGCAGCACAACTTGCATCGACTTCGTCACAGGTATATATCTCAACAGTACTTGTGATCAGGTTGTTGGTGTACCCATTGCTCTCCGCGCGATCTAGGGCTGCCAGGCGCATGGGAATCCTGGCCTCAAGCTCCGACACCGATTCTTGCGCCTGTATCTTGGCTAATGCACCTGCCAGAGCAGACGTATCGGCTGCATTTTGTGCATGCCTACGGTCGGCTAAAACTATACTTCCATCGATAGCAAGCCCGGTAATGCCAATCAGGCCAATCATGACTAGGGCGACAATGACCAGGGCTTGTCCATGCTCAGAAAAGGTTTTTTTGTTCATCATAAATCTCTTCCAGCTCTAAGAAGTAAATTACAAAACTTATATCAAATGATACTACGTCATCATCCCCCGTATACCACGGCACAAGCGGGTGTAAAGACATTGTAAGGGTGAGGACACGGCCTCCTAAAACCTGGTTCATGTCACTCTGAAAATCTTGCCAGGACGATAAAAGGTCTCCTCGACAAGTGCGATGCCTTGCTACGCTCAGCATGAGACTGCCTGGAAATTTTGTTTGAAAAAGTGCTGACCTCTGGAAAAAGAAAGCCAGATGTATGCAAAAAGGCCAGTTCACTCAGCGAACTGGCCTTTCTTTTTTCGTTAGTGAGATGAATCTCAGGCTATCGTGTAATGCCTGTCTTTGCCGGATCGGGTATGTAGGGATTCAAATCACTATCGTAATTGATGTATAGATCAGCGCCGCCATTGATGGTCACGTTATAACCAATGACTTGCGAGTTGATCCCATCAGGGGGCGTATCAGCAGTGCCATTGATTGTGACGTTACAATGCGGGGCAAATATTGCGCCTTCATATACATTGCTGGCATTGCCATCAAATGTACAGGCAGTCACTGATCCATCATAATCGGGAGCGGCGATAAACAGATAACCCCTATATGCTTCATTTGTTGTATCATGAGGAGGATATGTCTTGTCCGGATCATCTGGATCTTCAAATGTCGCACGCAGCCGCACTACACCACCATTAATGGTGATGTTTCTCCCCTCGAGTACATAAATGGTCACGTCATCTCCAAAAACGCGAACAAAATCTATAGTTTGCTTCAGAACCGAATCGACACAGTAAACGCCAGGAGCTAGCACAATCGTATTTTCTACATCAACACCATTAATCTTTTTAGGAGGAAACCCATTGTAGTAGCCAGGCGTGATAAATGATGCAGTTACGTTGGCACCGGTAACGGGGTCAGTGAAAGAGCCTTTTGTGTGAGACGGCCAATTGGTTGTATCAGCACCATTGCATTCAGGCGGCTCAGGAATGTCGGGTACATCAGCATGGTAATCCAATTGAGTTCCACCTGTAGAGGTATCACCAATCATTGTTGCTTGGCAATCCCCACCCCATTTAAAACCGCCGCCTGCAGTAGTAATCAACCCTTCTTCAGTACAGACGCCATACTCATCGAATGCATTGCAAATCGTTAACGAGCCCGCCGAGGTCGAACACTTCACTGCACAATCATCATCCGCATTTGAGAGCATTCCACCCCCCTGAATTGTTATATCAGCGTTACCTGATATAACCAAACTTCCATTTTCTGGACAATTAGGATTTAGAGCCACAACACCCGCACCACCAAAGAGTGAGCCCGAATCGTCAGTATCAGCCAAGGCGATAGCTTGCACACGGTTTCTTAACTGCGGGATGCCAACCACCCTTGCAAAATAAGTATCCACATTTGAGGAAATAATCACCTGCACATATTCGCCGTCGCCTGCATAAGGAGCGGCACAACTCGCA
>Ga0209536_100003097_pt1 | contig 26890 bp, 20 predicted proteins | sample DeeMarSeWOR28_12_FD_187461 | JGI IMG/M metagenome (GOLD analysis project Ga0209536, IMG submission 187461) | Marine sediment microbial communities from White Oak River estuary, North Carolina - WOR-2-8_12 (SPAdes) (version 2) | ecosystem: Environmental > Aquatic > Marine > Intertidal zone >... | reverse complement strand
GGGTCCGACATCGAGCGTCTTTAGGACGTGGTTGACTAGGCCTTGGACCTGCTCGTGACCCTGAACGTAGTTGACCAACATGCGCGACAAGGGCCCGACCTCCATCGGCACTCCGTCGTAGCGGGGCGACTTCAGCCAGGAGTACTTCTTCGACGTGTCGAGGCGTTCGAAGGGTGGCTCAGGGCCCGTGTAGTTCGGCTTGGTTTCGCCCGCCGACGGGTGCAGCGCTTGGTCCTCTCCGCCCGCATAGTCGTACCAGGAGTGCGTGATCTGCTCGGTGATCTTCGAAGGGTCGAACTCCTCGACCTTTGAGAGGTCGCGAGCCCTGATGATGCCAGGCTTGATGAAGCGCTCCGGATTCGCTGCATCGTCGAGCGGGTACTCGCCATACACCATGTAGTTGCCGACGCCTGCGCCGTAACCGGCCCAGTCTTTGTAGAACGAAGCGACCGCGAGAAGATCCGGGATGTAGACCTTGCTCACGAACTCCTGCGCGCCGGCAATCAGCTTCTTGAACTCCGCGATTGTGTGGATGTTCAGCGACGCCTGCTTGTCCGGGTCGACCGGTGTGGCCATGCCGCCGACGAGGAAGCTCTGCAGATGGGGGTTCTTGCCGCCGAGAATGGCGTGCATCTTGATGAACTCACGCTGCCAATCGAGCGCTTCGAGATAGTGGGCGACCGCCATCAGGTTCGCGGCTGGTGGTAGCTTGTAGGCCGGGTGGCCCCAGTAGGCGTTGGCAAACGGCCCGAGCTGGCCTCGCTCGACCAGCCCTTTGACACGGTCTTGAATGCCCTTGAAGTACGTAGCGCTCGACTTCCCCCAGTCCGAGATCGACTGGGCAAGCGCCGCGGTTTCCTTCGGGTCGGCCTCGAGCGCCGACACGATGTCGACCCAGTCGAGCGCGTGCAGGTGATAGAAGTGGATCACGTGGTCTTGGATGCACTGGGACGCGATGATCAGGTTTCGGAGGATCCGTGCATTGGGTGGCGGCTTCGCGCCGATCGCGTCCTCGACGGCGCGAATCGAAGCGATGGCGTGCACCGTCGTGCACACGCCGCAGATGCGCTGGGTAAAGGCCCAGGCATCACGCGGATCGCGGCCTTGCAAAATGATCTCGATACCTCGGAACATGGTCGAAGAAGACCATGCATCGGAGACCTGACCTCCCTCGATTTCCGCCTCGATGCGCAAGTGGCCTTCGATGCGGGTGACCGGGTCGACAACGATATGAGTCATTCTGCGCCTCCTTCATCGGTCCGCGTGGGCGGGCCTTCGGGTGGGTGATCCGCGCCCGTTCCAACGAGCTTCTTTCCGAGGTGGACCAAGGTGTGCCCCGCAAACGCGGTGGTGACACCAATGGTCGCCCAGAAGCCGATCTTGTCGATGTTCGAGCCTTTGCCGAAGCCGGGGAAGCCTGGCAGGTGCGCGTAGAACGGCGTCATCTTGTCCCAGAAGTCCGGTTCGGCGCAGCCGATGCAGCCGTGGCCGCATGCGATCGGCCAGCTCGTGTTGTCGTTCCAACCGACGTTCGGACAGTTCTGGAACGAAACAGGGCCCTTGCAGCCCATCTTGTAGAGGCAGTGGCCGTCGCGGTGGGCCTCGTCGCCCCATTGCTCGACGTACTGTCCGGTGTCGTAGTGCGCGCGCCGCTCGCAGTTGTCGTGAATCGACTTACCGTAGGCAAAAAGCGGGCGATTCAGCTTGTCGAGGGCTGGGAACCGACCGTAGGTCAGGAAGTAGACCAGCGTCGCGGTGAGATTCTGGGCGTTCACCGGACAGGCGGACAGATTGATGAGATTCTTCACGCCGGGCACGGCGTCAGACACACCGAGCGCGCCGGTCGGATTCGGCGACGCAGCGGGAATGCCGCCAAACGATGCGCAGGTTCCGACTGCAATCGTCGCGAGCGCGCCGCCGCAAACCTCCTTGGCAATGTCGATCGCCGCCTTCCCGCCGACGGTGCAATACGCGCCGTTCGCGCCGGTTGGGATCGAGCCCTCGACGACCGCGAGGTATGCGCCCTTCTGATTCGCGACGACGTTGTGAAGGTTCTCCTCGGCCTGGTGACCGGCCGCCGCCATGATCACCTCGTGGTAATCGATCGAGATCAGATCGAGGATTACCTCGGCAGCGGTCGGCTTGCTCGCGCGGAGAAAGGATTCGGTGTTGCCTGCACAGTCCTGGAAGTTGAGCCAGACCAGGGTTGGCTTCGGCTTGTTCTCGATCGCGTCGGCGATCATCGCCGTCGCCCCTTTCGGCAAACCAAACATCACCGCCATCGCAGAGCAGAAGCCCATGAACTCGCGACGTGAAACGCCGCGTGCCTCTAACTCCCGCCGGAAGTCATTTCCCGGTTCATTCATCGGATCCTCCTCGCAGTTGCAGAGCAAAGGACGCGGCACTAGTGCTATCGGCCGCCTGTGAGAGGACTCTACCTTCGCGAAGACGCAAAAAACAAGGTTCTCGTCGCTGTTGAGAGACGTTTTCGACGCGTCGCGCGCATCTTTCGTTTCGAGCCGATCAGGCGCAATATTTGCACCGATATTTTCCGGGCGAGTCGCGCACGCGGTAGCATGCCTCCAATGACTGCCGAGTCAGAAGAGTACAGGTTCTTCGAAGTCGTCCAGGGCTACATCGAGCAGGCGGCAGCGCTCACCGGCCTTCCGTCTCATGTCAAGGGCATCCTCGAAGAACCGAAAAACGAGCTCATCGTACACTTCCCAGTGCGCATGGACGGCGGCGAAACCCGCGTGTTCAAGGGCTATCGGGTTCAGCACAACAACGTGTTGGGCCCTTACAAGGGTGGAATGAGGTATCACGAACAGGTCACGCTCAACGAGCTGAAGGCGCTGGCGACGCAGATGACTTGGAAGTGTGCCCTGCTTGGCATTCCCTTTGGTGGCGGAAAAGGCGGGATCAAGTTCAACCCTCGCGAGCACTCGCTCGATGAGCTTCGACGCATCACCCGCCGATTCACCCACGCCTTGGGCAGCAATATCGGACCGGCACACGACATTCCTGCGCCGGACATGGGGACGAACTCGCAAACGATGGTCTGGATGATGGACACGTACATGAACACCGGGCCGTCCTATGAGAAAAGCGACCAGCGCGCTGTAGTGACCGGTAAGACCATCAATTCGGGAGGCTCTGAGGGCCGCGAAGCGGCGACCGGCCAGGGGGTGGTGCATTGCATCAAGGAATGGGCGCGCGAGCACCACTTCGATCTCGAAGGTGCCACGGCAATCGTACAGGGCTTCGGCAACGTGGGTTCGCATGCATCGGTGCTGCTCTCGAAGCTCGGCGTCTCGACGATCGCGACCGGAGATCACTCCGGCTATCTCCGCAACGAAGAAGGCTTCAATGCGCACAAGCTGCAGGACTACGTACAGGCTAAGGGTTCGATCGAAGGCTACCCCCGCGGAGAGAAGATCACGCGCGACGAGTTCTTCGAAACGAAAGCGGATCTCTTCATCCCTGCTGCGCTCGAGAACCAAGTCGGCGCCGAGGAAGGCGGCAAGCTCAATGTGAGATTGATCGCAGAAGGAGCGAACGGCCCGATCAACCCGGACGGTGCTGCTGTGCTGGCCGATCGCGGGATCCCTGTCATCCCCGATATCCTCGCGAACTCGGGCGGCGTGACCGTCAGCTACTACGAGTGGGTACAGAACCGAAACAGTGAGCACTGGGACGCTGAAGAAGTGCAGCGACGCTTGCTCCACATGATGCGCCGAGCCTATCAGCGAACGATGTTCTACGCGGCTGAAAAGAAGGTCGATCCCCGCATTGCCGCATACGCTCTGGCGCTTGAGAGCCTTGCTACCTCCTATGACGAGCGTGGGATTTTCCCCTGAGTTATCTGGAAATTCTGGACCTTCGTACCCAGCTGGCGCAGTAGCAAACAGCTTGACAATTGGGGTCTCGGGAAGCACTTCAATCAGCCATGGTTGGCCAGGCGGTATTTGAGGGAACGATCCCGGAGGGAGGCGTCGGAGACCTTCTTGGTGGCCTCGAAAAGGTCGGCACGACCGGCGTCCTGACCTTCGAAAGTGAGCACGGCTCCGGCGCCGTTAACCTCGTCCACGGGCAGCTTGCCGGCGCCGAAACCTCCGCCGAGGAAGAGCGCGCGCTCCAGGTCCTGCTCTCGCTCCGTGAAGGCGAGTTCGCCGTGTACCCGAAGCTTCCGCACCTCCCGGTTTCGCGCGGGACCGACACCACGCGTCGCGGCTCGCTGGCGGTACACCCGCCTGCCGACTTGATGCGCTATTGCGAGAGCGCGGGACTCACCGGAAGGCTCTTGCTCGAGCACCGCGGGCGACTCGCGATCGGTTACTACGAGAAGGGCGAGCTCAACGACGTCAGCATCGACGGTGGAACCGCCGCGGACTTCGTGCTTGCGCTCGAATGGACCGAGGGCACCTTCCGTGTCGATGCTGTGCCGCCTCCCCGAGAGACCTTGCCCGACGCGCTTCGCGACAAGGCATCCGATGCGCCTCCGAAAAACCCAACCACGCTTCCCTTGCTCGAGGCCTTTGAACAGGGTCTCGCAGACCTAGGTCGTGCCGACGCGACGCCGGTTTCCGGGCTTTGCCCGCGCATGGAGGAGCTCGATGAAGATGCGACGATTCGCATCATTCGGCGGCCCGGAGAGGAGGATCTGCCTGAGCCGCGCGCGCGCTGGCGCGCACTGGACTATTCTCCCTCCTTCCCGACGGAATCTGCTACAACTGCTCCTGTGAAGTCGAAGGACGACGGCAGGCCGATTGGCACGTTGCGCACGCTCGGATGGGTGGGCGCGGTTTTTCTCGTGGTGGCCGCGTGCCTCTGGCTTCTCGCGTCGCTCCCGCCTCTGGAGTAACCTGCCCGTCGTGAGCCCGCGCTTGCGACCGGGACGCTGGCTGCTCAGCCTGATCGCCTTTCTTCCTCTGGTCCCGCTGCTGGCCATGGATCTTTTCGTGCTGCCTTTCGCGTCCCCCGCGATCGCGATTGCGCAGGAGGCCGACACCAGGGGCGTGCCCTATCGTCCGGGCGACGTCGTTCCCATCCCGCCACCGAAGCAAGAGTCCGCGGACGACGAGCTTCGCGACCCGTACGGTGCCGCAGGCGAGGGGCGCCATGCGGATCAGGTCTCGTCGCAGGTCCGCTACGTCCTCGAGGGCATCGTCGTCACTGGTAACAAGCGAACCAAGGCGAAGCTGATTCGAAAGTTCGTTCCGCTGAAGCAAGGCGACTTCCTCGATCCCGAATCGACTGAGCTCTTGGCGACTGAATGGCGGCTGATGGGCACCGGTTGGTTCGACAGCGTCCGCATTAGCCTCGAGCGCGGCGCTGAGCACGGCTACGTCGTGCTGGTCGTCGAAGTGCGCGAGCGCAACACGATCGTGATCGAACAACTGGTCGCTGGCCTGTCCGAAGGGGTGCGAAAAACCACCGACCGAGGCCGCACGCTGTTTCCCTGGCTGGGGTTCAAAATCACTGAAACCAACCTCGCGGGCCTCGGGATTGGCTTGTCCGGTACCGCATTGGTGAGCGAATTTCAGCAAGGGGGACGGCTGGACCTTCGGTACCCCAAGCTGATCAAGGGTGAGTACGACGTCCGATTCGGGACGTATTTTCTCAACGGACGAGAGTTCTACGGGAACGGTCCCCTGGTCAGCGTCCCCTGCGGCCAGCCGACCTGCCCCGGCACTTCGGAAGTCACCGCTGCGGTGGTTCGCTATCGTCGGGGCGGCTTCATGGTCGGTACGGGCAAGGACTTCACGTCCAAGCTCCGCTACAGCCTCGACTGGATCGGCGAGATCGTCAGCGTCCTCAGTCGTCCCGAGGCGGCCAGTGAAACGGTTGGGAATGAGATCAAGCCGATCGAATTCGCGATAGAAGATGGCAGGAGCTTCGTCTCTTCGTTGCGCTTTGCACTGACCTTCGACAAGCGCGATGACCCTGGGATCACGAAGGAAGGCGTCTTGTTCGTTGGCGATGTCATGCTCGGCACGCGGGCGCTTGGCAGCGACTACGACTTCATCAAGCTCGACGTTTGGGTGAGGCGCTGGTGGCGGCTTCCCTGGCTCCACACCATACGGCTTGGCTTTTTTGGCGGCGCCGCTTTCGGCAACACACCGTTCTTCTATCTCTTTCACATCTCGGACCTCTCCGATCTCATCCCGTCGCGATTCCTCGAGATGCAGCTCGACGGGCGTCCACCGCCTAATCTTCTCGGCACCTCGATCGAGAACAACTATCTCGGCGATCTGGCCTGGCGCCTCGACATCGAATACGACGTCCCCGTCTTCGAACGACCTCGGGATCGCGGCCTCCGAGAGGTCAACCTCTATTTGCTGGTCGGCTTGATCTCCCTGTCGGACTTGCGAGACCAGCGCACTGGTTTCGGAGTGCTCAGCGGCTACGAAGGCGCGTCTCGATATCCACTCGACCTGACCTTCGACTTCGGATTCCGATTCGATACGAGCGTCGGTGTTTTCCAAGTCGGTCTCTCGACAGTGGTGGGGTTCATCAGACTGTGAGACTTGCTCTTGCAGCCATGGTCCTGTTGATCGCCGCGGTTGCCTATGGGCAATCGCAGTTGCCCCTGCGCGACTTCGGCGTCGCCTGGTCGCAAGGCGCAGCGAAGGTGTCGTTCTCCGCGATCGATCTCGCTGACGAGCGAGTACGTCGCGAGCTTTCGAGTGGCCTTCGCAAGCGCTTGGTAGTGACCGTCGGTGTGCACCTCAATGGATCCAACTGGCGGATGGGCGTGCGGCAGTTCGGCTGCGATGTGACCCGGGACCTCTGGGAGGACGGCTATTTGGTTCGCATCGGCGATCGGAGCGAGCGGCTCGACACGCTCGAACAGGTGCTCGACCGTTGCCTGCTCGTGCAAGGCTTGTTCGTCGGCGATCCGAAGAGCTACGAGCTGCAGAAGGGCAAGGACATCTACTTCGCCGTGAGGGCGGAGTTCAACCCTATCTCGAAGAAGCAGTGTAGCCAGCTCATTCGGCCAGCCACTGGTGGCGATCCGGTCGGTCCCATCAGCGTGAACATCGTCCGGCGCCGGATCTGCCGAGCCGAGCGAACCGTCGAGTTCCGAAGCCAGCTCCTCAGGGTGCCCGAATGAGCCGCTTCGAGCGAAAGATCCTCTTTGCGATCGGCCTATCGGTGTTCTTAGCTCTCGGCGGCAGCATCTTCTTGGCTCAGGGGGCGCTCCGCGACGTGTACGCGGTTGGCGTCAACGAGCGCTTCGGCACTGAGCTCGTCCATGGTGTCGAGGCACGCCAGAGTCATCTGATGGCGCTTCGCACGGGCTCTGACCAGGTCGCCGACGCCGTGGTGTGGGCAGTCGAAGCCGAGGTTGCGAAGAGGGGCGAGAAGTCAGCACTCGAAGCTGTCTTGCAGAACCTCCTCGAGCGCTACGAAGTCGTACAAGGGATTCGTGTCGTCAATGCCGGGGACGAGGTACTGGCGGAGGTCGCTCGTCCGCTCGATTCCTCTTCAGAGCCGCTCCGGAGCACCGTTCGGAAACGAGAAACACAACTGGGGGCCGGGAAGGTGCGGGTCGCGGTGGAGGTTGCCGTTCCCGAACGATACTTTGAGCGATTGCAAGAAGCGGGCGAGGTCGCCGACGTCTACTCGCGATTGCAGCGCCAAGGCGCATCGGTGTCGGACGTGTATGCCTGGGTCTTTGGCGTGCTCGCGTTTCTCGTGATCGTCGCTGCGTTCTTGATCGGCGCGATCGTGTCGCGGCGGGTGACGCGACGCGTGACCGACTTGGCCGAGGCCTCGCGCAAGGTCGGTGCTGGGGATCTCACGGTCTCGCTCCCCACAGGCGCCGAGGACGAGGTCGCCGAGCTAACCAAGGCTTTCAATCAGATGGTTCGCGACCTACGGGATTCGCGCACGCGCATCGAGTACTTGCAACGTATCGGCGCCTGGCAGGACTTCGCGCGGCGTCTCGCCCACGAGATCAAGAACCCGCTCACGCCGATCCAACTCGCCGCTCAGGAAATGGATGAGACCTATACCGGCGAAGACAAAGCCTACCAAGAGAAGCTCGCGCACGCACGAGCGATCATCGAGGAAGAGGTTGCGACCCTCCGCCGTCTGGTCGGCGAGTTCAGCGCGTTTGCCAAGCTGCCGCAGGCCGATCTGTCGCCGTCGGATCTTTGTGAGCTCGTCCACGGCATCGAGAATTCGATCCCCGCGGTCCTCGAGGATCTAGGCGAAGGGGCCGCTCGGGCAGTGGAAGTTCGACTTAGTTGTGCAACGGAACCCATCGCCGTGCGTATGGACCCGATGATGCTCAAGCGCTGCGTCGACAACATCTTGCGAAATGCGATCCAGGCGGCGTCCCGCGAGCATCCACACGGAGGAGGCCTGGTCTTGCTCCGCGCATACCAGGGAGAGCGCAGAGCCTTCGTCGAAGTTCGCGACAACGGTCCCGGCATCGATGAGGAAAACTGGGAACGCGTTTTTGATCCCTATTACACGACCAAAGCGGAAGGCACCGGCCTCGGCTTGGCAATCGTGAAGAAGGTGGTCTTGGAGCACGGTGGCGAGGTTCGGCTGGATCGCGCGCCCGAAGGGGGAGCGCGATTCAGCATCGAGCTACCCCTGATGGAGTCGCGATGAACCAGCAGGAAAAGCCCCCGCAGCGAAGGTGGATTCACTGGTTCGTGACCGCGATGGTCTTCGTCGGGGCCTATGCCTGGATGACCCGCGGCAACGCGTCCCCTCTCATGGGCAAGCAAGCGCCCGAGCTGAGCATGGCCGTCGCCGCCGGGGCGGAGCCGGACGGTCCAAACAAGGTGACCCTCTCGGAGATGGCTGGTGCTGTCGTCGTTTTGGACTTCTGGGCGAGCTGGTGCAGTGCCTGCAAACGCGCCACTCCGATTCTCAATGAGCTCCGCGAGGAGTTCGCGGGGCAGCGTGTCGCATTCTATGCCGTCAACGTCGAGCCCATCGATCGCCAGAGTCTACAGGCGGCTCATGCAGCGTTTGGCACGAAGTTTCCGAGCCTGCACGACCGGACCGGCACGGTTCAAAGGCGATATGCCGTCAAGATGCTTCCAACCGTGATCGTGGTAGGCACCGACGGCCTGGTTCGCTGGGCTTCGACGGGGGTCCCGAGCAAAATGCGGCTTCGAGGGGCGATTTCCGAGGCCCTTGACTAGCCGGCTTCGGTCACGGTTGACGTCCTGGGATCCCGCTGATAGTTTCGCCGGCCGCGCGGGGCCCACAGTGTAGGTTCCCCGGGAGTGGAGGAAATTCCTTGGTTCAAGCGCTTCAGGGTCCAAGCTTAGAGGAGCGAGTCGCCCAGCTTCAAGAGCTGCTGGATAGCGCCGATCCAAAGGCGCGCGAAGAGTATCAAGAGCGCTTCGACATCGCCTGGATCTATCACGACAGCGCGCTCGAAGGCGTCGTGTACTCGATGGACGAGCTCCGGGCTGCCATCTACGACCAGGTTGCCGCCGACCCCACCCTCATTCCGGTCTACGACGAGATTCGCAACCACATGGGCGCGATCGAAATGATTCGCGAGATGTCGTCGCGCCGTCGCTTCACACCCAACCTCGAGGTCATCAAAAAGCTATACGCTCAACTTGCACCCGAGGAGCTCGAAGGGAAGGGGCCACCGAAGTACCGCAAGGACATGCCGCTTCACCGCCTGTACTTCCACGAAATCTCGCAGCCCGACAAGATCAGTTATCGCATGCGTCAGCTCGTCGAATGGCTTTCCGATCCAGAAACCAAGAAGACGATGCATCCGGTTCGCATGGCGAGCAAGGCGCACTACCAGTTGCTTCACATCTATCCCTTTCCGCGACACAGCGGCAAGGTTGCACGGCTGGTGATGAATCTCATTCTCATGCGCGCCGGTTTTCCGCCCGTCGTGATCCATGCAACCGAGAGGCAGCGCTACTACGAAGCGCTTCGCAGCGGTGAAGACGCAACGGCGAATTTGGTGAACCAGGCGCTTGGCGCGGCGATCGAAACTGCGATTCAGCACTTCGAAGACCTGAAGTGACGCCCTAGAACGCGTCCCCGAGGAAGCGCGGAAGCGCCGAGATCGCTGCGAGATAATTGGCGCCGGCCTGAAGAGTTGCTTCCGCATTATCAGGTGTAATTCCGCCGATGGCCACCAGTGGACGGGACAGGGCCTGTCGGACCTTCGCGAGCGTTGAAAGGCCGACCACGGGGTCGGGGTTGTCTTTGGTGTTGGTTTCGAAGACCGGGCCGAATGCGATCAGGTCTGCGCCCTCTGCTTCGGCGCGGAGGGCCTGTTCCAGGTTGTGCGTTGAAATACCGATCTGGATGCCGCCAACGACCCGCCGTGCATCTGCGATGCAGAGATCATGCTGCCCGAGGTGCAGGCCATCCGCCTCGACGAGGTGCGCAATGTCTGCGCGATCGTTGACGACGAAGGGAACCCCCGCACGCCTGCACGCCGACCGGACCCGCGTCGCGATCTTCAGGAACGCGAGGTCGTCGAGACGCTTCGCGCGAAGTTGGAGGATCGCGCATCCGGCATTCAGGGCCTCGAACGTCAACTCTAGGGGGCGTTCCGCGAGCTCTACGTCGACGATCGCGTAGAGAGAATCAATCAACGGGCTCGTCTCCAGTCAGCTTGTCATAGAGCTCCGGCCGGCGATCGCGGAAGAAGCCCCAGTTGGCACGGTAGAGACGAAGCGCGTCGCGATCGAACGAAGCACAAGCCACGCCTTCTTCCTCTCGCCCGAGCTCGGCGCGAAGATCACCGCGCTGATCGCAGACGAAGGAGCTGCCATAGAAGGATAGATTTCCTTCGGTGCCAACGCGGTTGGCCGCGGCCACGGGCATGGCGTTGGCCACCGCATGACCGATCATCACGCGTCGCCAAGGCGGCTGACTGTCCTCCTCCGGCGCCTCCGGCTCACTGCCAATTGCGGTTGGATAGAGCAAGGCCTCGGCTCCTTGGAGGGCCATGCTCCTAGCCGCTTCCGGAAACCACTGGTCCCAGCAGATACCGACACCGATGCTGCCGTGGCGGGTTTTCCAGACCCGAAAACCCGTGTCACCGGGCCGAAAGTAGAACTTCTCCTGGTAGCCAGGGCCGTCTGGGATGTGGCTCTTCCGGTACAAGCCGAGCCGCCGCCCGTCGGCGTCGATCGTCACTAGGCTGTTGTAGTAGGCTTGGCCCGCGCGTTCGAAGAAAGAGATCGGAAGAACCACCTCGAGCTCGGCAGCCAGGGCTTGCATGCGCGTCACGGTGGGATGTGAGTCGAGTGGTGCCGCCAAGTCGAACGCACGCTCGTCTTCGGTCTGCGGGAAGTAGGGACCTTCGAAGAGCTCCGGCGTGACGATGATCTGCGCGCCGCGCCCTGCGGCCTCGCGAACCAGAGCTTCGATTCGGGCGACGTTGGCTTCCAGCGAATCGCCAAGGGCGCACTGGACGATTCCGATGGAAAGTGAAGAGGCGGTCATGGGGCGCTGGGCTGAGCTTGTGTGACGCAGTGAAACGCTCCGCCTCCCCATAGCAGGTCTGCGGCCGGCAAGCCGATCACCTCTCGACCCCGAAAGGCGTTTCCGATCTCGGCGAGCACGGCTCGGTCTTCCGGGAGGCCGTAGGTTGGAACGATCACGGCAGCGTTGGCGATGTAGAAGTTGCAGTAGCTGGCTGGCAGCGGCTCCCCATTGGGCGCTTGCAGCACAGACGGCGACCGAATTTCGATCACGTTCAGTCCGCTTGCGCGCAGCTCCCGCACGATCGAATCAAGCACGGCGGCGTTCGGTTTCCCTGGGGTCGACTTCATGCAAAGCACCGTATCGGCTGCCACGAAACGCGCGACCATGTCGACATGACCATCGGTGTGGTCATGCTCCAAGCCCGCATCGAGCCAAATCAAACGATCGATCGATACCAGATCGCTGAGGGCCTTTTCGAAAGAAGCGCGCGTTAATCCCGGATTCCGATTGGGGTTCAGGGCGCACGAAGCGGTGGTTAGAAAGGTTCCCTGACCGTTCGTCTCGAGGGCGCCTCCCTCCAAGACGAGAGGACAGTCGAGGCGCATCGCCCCGAGTCGCTCGGTCAGCCAGTTGCTGACCCCCGAGTCGAACGGGATCGGGTACTTGCCACCCCAGCCGTTGAACTCGAAGCAGAGGCCGCCGAGGGAGCCGTCGCTCCTGTGCCCTAGGAGCGGCGCCGTGTCGCGCAACCAGCAGTCGCCGTAGTCAGCCGTGACATAGTGAACATTGCGAACCTCACCGATCAACGAGCGCGCCCGCGTCTCGACTTGATCGTTCTTCACGAGAAGCCGCACGGGCTCGTTTCCAGCCTCGGCGATTGTTCGACAGAGTGCCGCAATTGACCGTTGTGCCTGGCCGAGGTTGAAGGGCCATTCCGCTTGAGAATACGGAAATCCGAGCCAACAAGCGCTGTGCGGCTCCCATTCAGCCGGAAGCCGAAGTCGTTCGTTCACCGTCGAAACCTACCACGCGAACACGCGGGCCTCACCAAACCGCGCGACCATGGCGTTGACGTGCTCGAGGACCGCACGACGCCGCTCTGCGAGTCCCTCGAGTTGCTTCTCATTGAGCACTGGAGCAAGCGGATCTCCACGCAAACGGGCAGAAAACGCGTCAATATCGAGCTTTCGCACCGCTTCGATCGTCGAGCGACGAAAGCGCTGAAGGGCCCTCAAGCGAGCCTCCATCAGGCCGAGGCGCTGCTCTCCGAGCCAGAAGCCGGCACCGTTGTCCAAGTAGATCAGCGGGCCACCCTCTCCCCGCGATCGAAGGTTGGTGAAGTCGCCCCCCCAGCGGTCGACGTTTTGGGTGAGATAATCGAAGACGATCAGGTCGGAGAGCTCCGCGGGCCGCTGCGCAATGTCAGGGGTCTTTGCGATCGGTCGACTCGGATCGGTCGCTTCGCGAATTCCCGGGCGCCTGTTCAGATCGGCGCGATAGTCTACAGGTCGTTGGTAGGGAGTGATCGGAAGCGAGCTCTGAACCCGTAGCCAGCGCTCCCAGTTGCGACCCACGCGAATGCGTTTGAGTGGCTCCGGGATCCACCAGATGAACGCGCCCTTTAGCGTGCCATCCGGCGCGATGCCGAGCTCGCTCACCCGCGGATCACTTCCGGCGGCAGCTCGCAGCTCGCTCCACCGAAATCTGCGACCGCTCGTCGGAGGTACCCGGCCCAGCCCGAGCTCGCGATCGAGATAGTACGCGGCGACCTCTGAGTACCAGTGGGCCGCGGAGAAGGTCTGCTTGGGCTTGAAATAGCCCCGAGTCCCGTCCGCGAGCCTGATCTCGAAGGCCAGGCTGCGGCCCCCTTTGCCCTTGTTTACCCCCGCGATCTCCTCTGTCCTCAGCGCTGCAATTCGCTCGCTATCCGCCTCTCCGAGAAAGGCGTCTGCGCTGCTCTGCGCGGCGACCGTCCAGGGCATGAGGAGCGCCATCAGCAGGGCGATCGAGGCGACTCGCAGCACCGACGGGAGCGTACTGCCCGTTCAGCTCAAACCCACAGTTTTGGGGTTCAACGAATCCCAGGCGGTGCCGCACATCCGTCCGACAAAGTATTACTTTTGCCCTAAGCGGGTGAAAAAAGCGGAGTTTTGGGCCTCAGCAAAGCGGCGCGCTTAACCCCTCTGGCTGGCGAAACGCGAGGATCTGTCGCAATAATGATCCTGCATGAGTCTCGGGGGGATGATCCATACGACGCGGCTACTCGTGGTGGCCTCTGCGATTGCGCTCTTGGCTGGCTGTGAAGGCTTGATCGGTGACGCCGAGGGCGGTCCAGCCAGGGCTGCGGAGGCGTTCCTCTGCCAGAATCCCAACGCAATCACAGTCGGGTCATCTCCGGTGAGACGCCTTACGAACACCGAGTACGAAAACACCATACGCGACCTCCTGGGTGGGAACGTTCCCCAGGTGCCAGAACAGCCGAGCGATGCAGTCTTGGAAGGCTCCTTCGAGAACGACGCACAGTCTCTCGGCCCATCCGATGTTCGTATTGCGCGCTATGAAACCGCGGCGATGACCCTGGGCGAGCACGCGGTCAACGACTCCACCGCGCGCAATCGCGTGGTTCCTTGCGCAACGGCGGATGCCGATTGCGGCCGGCAGTTCGTCGAGAGCTTCGGCAAGCGAGCGTTTCGTCGCCCCCTTACCGAGGCCGAGCTCAGCCGCTGGGTCGACTTCTTCGAATCGCAGCGCGTCTCCATCGACTTCGATGCCGCAGTCCAGTTGACCGTCGCCGCAATGCTGCAGACGCCACAGTTCCTCTACCGACTCGAGAGCGAAGGCAGCGCGGCAGACGCGAATCACATCGAGCTGAGCCAGCACGAGCTTGCGAGCCGACTTTCGTACTTCCTCTGGGAAACGATGCCGGATGACGCGCTCCTTGCAGCGGCGGACGCCGGTGAGCTCGAGACCGACACCCAGCTCGAAGAACAGGCTCGGCGGCTTCTTGCGGACAGGCGCGCGCGCGACGCAGTACGGAACTTCCATCGCCAGTGGCTGTACCTCGATCGGGTGCTCGACGAGGACAAGGTAGCGGAGCTCTTTCCCATGTGGGGCCCGCAGGCACGCGCCTCTGCCAAAGAAGAAACCCTCCGCTTCATCGAGACCACCTTCTTCGAGGGGGGCACGGTCGAGGATCTGTTCACCAGCAATCTCGCCTATGTCGACGACGTGATGTCGGAGCTCTACGACATCCCCGCACCCTCCGAGCCCTGGGCTCAGGTCGAGCTCGATCCGACCGAGCGCGCAGGCCTTCTGAGCCGCGTCGCATTCCTTGCCGGCTTTGCACACGAGGCGAACGGCTCTCCTCCGCTTCGCGGCGTCTTCGTGATGGAGCGTCTGCTTTGTGAGCCGCGTCCCTCGCCACCTGCGAACGCCGATACTTCCGTGCCGGAGCCCGATCCCAACGCAGGGCCAGTGACCAACCGCGACCTGTTTGAGGAACGCGTGGCTCCGTCGGCCTGCCAGGGTTGTCACGTTCGAATCGACGGCTTTGGCTTCGGATTTGAGAACTACGACGCCGCTGGCATATTCCGTAGTGAGGAGAACGGGCTTCCGGTCGATGCATCCGGCTTCGCAAACGGCATCGGAAACGACGCCGCGTACGAAGGCGCCGTCGAGCTGCAAAACCTTCTCGGCCAGAGCGAAGTCGTTCGCGATTGCGTTGCGAAGCAGTGGTTCACCTATGCGAACGGCCGACCGATGGAGCCCGCCGACACCTGCCAGGTCGAGGCGATTCAGGCCGAGCTCGAAGCAAACGGAGGCGACCTCGTCGAGCTACTGGTGAGTATTGTGACCCGCCCCGAGTTCCGGCTCCGCACCAAGGGAGAGAGCTAATCCCATGAGCCGAAGCCCATTCATCATCGATCGTCGCCGTTTCCTAGGCACGCTGGGTTTGACCGCAGGGTCGCTGATGTTGCCTTCATTCCCGGGGCGCAGAGCCCATGCGCAGTCCGCCCCGAAGCGTCTCGTGCTTTTCATCACACCGCATGGCACGGTGCCGGGGCGTTGGCACATGCGCCAACCGGGCCGCGACAACGAGGAGTACGACTATTCGCTCAGCGGCCTGAGCGAATCCCAATTCAGCCAAATTCTTCGTCCGCTCCACCGTCACCGAGACAAGCTTCTGATCGTCGACGGCTTGGCACGCATGGTGACCTATGCCGAGGAATACCGCGTGGCAGACCTCGGGTACGCTGGTGACGTCAACCGTCACCACATCGGCCAGGCGCACCTGCTGACGAATACCTGGGCGTTCCAAGGTGCGGCTACAGCCCGTGGCGGCGCTCATTCCATCGACCAGGAAATCGGCAATGCGGTCGGTCAGCCGGGACGCTGGAATAGTCGCGTCTACGGGTTCAATCATCAGCACGCCTACAATTATGTGGGGGCCAACCAGCCGGCACCGCGGGAGCAGAACCCACAGGCCGCGTTCAACGACATTCTCGGCCTGGCGCCCGCGCCGAGCGAAGCCGGAGAGCCAAGCCGCGCCGACATGCTCGATGCTGCGCGCGCCAGCGTTCTCGACATGGCAAGCGAGGAGTTCGCCACGGTGCTGCCGAAGCTCAGCGCCGCGGATCGAGAGAAGCTCGAGCGGCATCGCACGCTCGTCCGGGACCTCGAAGTCGGTGTGAACCTCAGCGCTCCGATGGGATGCGACCCATCTTTCTCAGCTCAGGGGCATGTCATCGATCAGTTCTCGCGACTCACGACGATGGCGCTCGCGTGCGACCTGACTCGCGTCGTGACCCTGGTGACGCAGGACATTCCAGGAAACGAATTCGGCGTATCGCCTGGGATCGACATGCACCAGGACATCGCGCATTCGTCGGACGAGAACAGCGGCAGCTCGCAGGGTGTCGAGGGGATGACCGAGTACAACCGGGTGTACGCAGAGCACTTCGCGTACCTGCTAGACCAGCTCGATTCCGTCCAGGAAGCGGGCGGCACCCTGCTCGACAATAGCGCGGTGGTGTGGGTTTCGGAGCTTGGAACGGGCACACACGAGATTAGTCGCGTGCCAAACGTGATCGCCGGTGGCGCCGGGGGGTACTTCAGGCCCGGGCGCTACGTGCACTACCCTCAAAGCGCGCTTACCGTGGGCTGGGGCCACCAAGCGCAGGTCGGGCCGGCCCACGAGCGGCTGAACGTCAGCTTGATGCATGCGATGGGGATGACCGATCGGAACTACTTCGGCCTCGAGCAGGTGAGCATCGGCGGGCAAACCATCTCGCTTCGCGACCCAGTGCCACGCCTCACCTAATCGCTTGGCGGCGCGACACCGATCAGGTCGATTTCCTGGCCGACCGATTGTGCCCTCGCCGTGTCGTAGATCGCCCGCGCCAGCGAGACATCCTGGATGGCTAGGCCCGTCGAGTCGAAGATGGTCGTCGTCGAGACGTCCGGTTTGGGGAGTAGACCTGCAACCACTTCGCCCAGGGTGCCGGCGAGCTGGTCGACCTCGAAGTCACCGGCCGCGAGGGGGACGTTGATTTCGCCACTTCCGGTCGCCTGATGGATGTCGTCAATATAGACCGCCGCGTTGTTCAGGAGCTCGGTCGCGAGCTCTTGCTTTCCCGGCGCATCGGCGCCCATCGCGTTGATGTGTGCACCGCTTCGAATCCATTCGAGCTTTATGAACGGGGTTCGCGATGGCGTCGCCGTACATACGATGTCCGCGCCAGCAGCTTCCTCCAGGGAAACCACGCGGGCGCCGACCTGGTCGGCGAAGGCGGCTGCGGTCGCTTCGTTGCGGTCGTACGCTAGGCTTTCGAAGCCATCGAACACGACACAGTGCGTACCATGCAGCGTGTACGCCTGCGCCCCACAACCGATGAAAGCGATCGTCTTGGGGCTGCGCTGCGCGAGGTGCTTGGATGCGATTGCGCCGGCTGCGCCTGTCCGAAGCGAAGTGAGCCAGGTACCATCCATGAGCGCCAAGGGGAACGCGTTGGCGGGATCATTGAGCACATACACCGCCATGACCGTTGGCAGACCGAATCGCGTGCGATTCTGCGCATGCACGTTCACCCACTTGATTCCCGCAGAGTCGCCGAGGCGCGACGGCATCGCACGGAAATCACCGTCGTGATCCGCGATCGGAAGATACACCTTGGGGGGCATCGTCGCCTCGCCGCGACCAAATGCCGCAAACGCTGGCTCTGCCGCAGAGACCGCGAGCTCCATCGTAGCCAGTCCTTCGACGTCCGATCGTGTCAAGAGCAAGGTTCTCATCCGCTCAGCCTCCCCGGAAATCCTATTCGCGACTTGGCGCGTTGGGTATAGTCCGCCGGCCCCATAGGAACTAGGAGAATGACCATGTCCCCCTCTATACTTGCGCTCGTCGGCTATGTCGCGTGGACGATCTTGTTGACGACGACGATCGTATTTTATCGCACCGTGCTCGTCTTCAAGAAGGAGCGTGCTGCCAACCAGTTTCTACCTAGCGGCGAAGACGTTTCTCCGTTCTCGAATCGACTTTGCCGCGCACATGCCAATTGCTACGAGAATCTTCCGGCTTTCGCGGCGTTGATTCTCTTGGCGCTGGTGACCGACAACGCCGGCATCACCGATCCGCTGGCACGCTGGGTCCTGGTCGCGCGAGTGGCACAATCGACGGTGCATCTTATTTCGACGAGCGAAATGGCCGTGTCGCTTCGAGCGGCCTTGCTCCTCGTTCAGCTAGGGATCCAGGCCTACTGGGTCGTTCAGCTTGGGCTCATGGGATTTGACTAGCCCTGATTTCAGTGAAAGTCGCGGGATTGGTGCGTGTGCTCGGCGAGTGAAACGTCTGGGGCCCATAGCGACTTTGCGATCAGGTGAATGACGCCATCGGCTTTTTGAATTTCTCCCGTCACGCCGAGTAGGGATGCGGTTTTGGCAAGCACGGCATGGCGGTCGAAGACCTGCTTCCAAACGACGACGTTGACGAAGCCGGTTTCGTCTTCGAGGGTGAAGAAAGTAACGCCAGACGCCGTGCCCGGACGCTGGCGGCAGATCACCATGCCGACGTACTCGAGCTCGTCCCCGTGTCCGCAGCCATGGATTCGGCTTGCTTCGGGTATGCCTCGTGAACGAAGTGCGCAGCGAAGCCCTCGCATGGGATGGCCGCGTGTGCTGTGATGACTCGAGCGGTAATCCCAGATCACCTCATCCTCACTTGCCAACGATGCGAATGAGATCTGACTCGGTCCAGGTTCGAGCGATAAGGAATCCTGCACAAAGCGTGACAAGCTCCGTACCTGCCAAATCGCGTCGCGCCGGTTGAGACCGAAACACTCGAAGGCGCCCGCTTCAGCCAGCGCATGCAGGGCCTTCTTGTTGAGTCCGGTCCGTCGAACGAAGGTCGCTAGATTTGGCAGCGGCAGCTCCGCAGCTTCGATGCGCTCTCGCTCGAGGACTCCGAGCCCCTTCACATAGCGAAGTCCCATCCGCACCCCGTAAAGACGACGCTTTGCGTCGTTCAGGGGGCTTTGCCCCATCTTGCTGTCTATCGGGAACAGGGTGCAATCCCATTGGCTTTTGTTGATATCGATGGGGTACACCTCGACGCCGTGGCGTTTCGCGTCTTCAACCAGCGTGGCCGGGCTGTAGAAGCCCATCGGCTGGGCGTTCAAGATCGCACAGGTGAACACCTCGTGGTGATGACGCCGGAGCCAAGCGGTGACGTAGGCCAGCAAGGCAAACGACGCGGCATGGCTCTCTGGAAAGCCGTACTCACCAAAGCCACGAATCTGCGAAAACACACGCTCCGCAAACTCCTCGGGGATGCCCTCTTCGAGCATACGCGGGACCATGCGTGCCCGGTGTTTCTCGATTCGGCCGGACTTCCGCCATGCGGCCATGTCACGGCGCAACTGATCGGCTTCGCCTGCTGTGTAGCCGGCGGCTTCGACGGCTAGCTTCATGACTTGCTCTTGGAAAATCGGGACGCCGAGAGTCTTCTTCAAGATGCGCTCCAACTTCGGGTGTGGATAGACGACTTCTTCTTCTCCCTTACGCCGACGCAGGTACGGATGTACCATGTCGCCTTGGATCGGACCGGGACGCACGAGCGCAACTTCGATCACCAAGTCATAGAAGGTCCGTGGCTTAAGCCGTGGCAGCATCGCCATCTGTGCACGGCTTTCGATTTGAAAGACCCCGACTGTATCGCCTTTCGACACCATCTCGTACGTGGCCTCATCTTCGGCAGGGACTGTCGCGATCTCGAGGTCCTGCCCTTTGTGCTCGCGCAGTAGATCAAACGCACGGTGAATGCAGCTGAGCACTCCGAGGCCCAAGAGATCGACCTTGAACAGGGCCAAATTGTCGACGTCGTACTTGTCCCACTGGATGACGGTGCGGGCCTCCATGCTTGCCGGCTCGATTGGAACGATCTCGTCGACGGGACGATGACCTAGAAGGAACCCGCCCGGGTGAATCGATAAATGCCTTGGAAAATCTAGCACTTGAGTCGCTAGAGACCAGAGCAGCTGAGTAGCCGGAGCGTCCTTGTCGAGGCCGGCTTCTCGAAGGAGCTCGGGGTTGAAGCTGTCGTCGCGATGCCTCAGTAGTCGTGTCGCGGTCTCCAGATCCGTTCGGGCCAGGCCGAGCACTTTGCCGACATCACGGACCGCAGAACGAATACGATAGCGAATGATGTTTGCGACCATCGCGGCATGGCGGCGCCCGTATTTCTCGTAGACGTGTTGAATGACTTCTTCGCGACGCTCGTGCTCGATGTCGAGGTCTATATCTGGTGGCTCGGCACGCTCGACGCTCAAGAAACGTTCGAACAACAAGTCCATGCGCACGGGATCGATTGCGGTTATTCCTAGACAAAAACAGACTGCGCTGTTGGCTGCACTGCCGCGCCCTTGACAGAGGATGTTTTTCTGACGGCAGTATTGAACGATTTCGTACATCGTGAGGAAGTAGCCGCCATAGTCCAGCTTGCGAATGATCTGAAGCTCGCGTTCGATCTGAGCGCAAACGTCATCGGGTACTTTGCCCCGGTAGCGCGTCCGCGCACCGCGAAACGTGAGCTCGCGCAACCAGCCTTGCTCGTTGTGGCCGGAAGGAAGACGCTCTTCTGGATATCGATAACGAAGGTCATCGAGGCTGAACGTGCACTGTTCAGCGATCTCGATCGTGCGACGAAGGCAGGCAGGGTCGTCCGAAAAGAGACGTTCGAGCTCCTCGGCAGGTTTGAGGTCGTGCTCCGCGTTTGCGCAGATCGTACGGCCGGCTTCCGAAAGCACTTTCCCCTCGCGAATGCAGGTCAAAACGTCCTGAAGTGGGCGCCGGATCTTGTCGTGATAGAGGACTTCGTTGACACCGACCGTCTGAACTTCGAGCTCTCTTGCGACAGAGCGCAAGGTTTTTTCTTTTGGCTTTTCGTGATCGCTCAGATGACGAGCGCAAAGGGCGAACACCGAGGAAGGTCCATGGCTCGCGTGCAGGGCGCGCAAGGCTTCAGGCCTTGTGGAGAGAAAGAACAAGTCGTGCAACGGATCCAGCTCTTTGCTGTGAATGAGAGAAACTCCCTTCTCGCAGCGGGCATGACCGATTGACAAGATTCTGCAGAGATCAGCATAGCCGCGTCGCGTCTTGGCGAGAGCAACGACATGCTCTGCATGCCCTTCGATCTCGACCATGAGCTGAGCCCCGGTCACAATTCGGATCCCGAGCTCTTTGGCTCTCATATGTGCGCGTACGAGGCCATACACCCCGTCACGGTCGGTCATTGCAACTGCAGAAAGACCGAGCGCATGTGCACGTTCGACCAGCTCTTCGGGAAAGGATGCGCCTTCCAAAAAGCTGTGGTTGCTCTTGACCCACAACGGCACGTAAGCGCTCATTCAATCGAGCACTCCATGCAAGAACCAGCGCCTTCGCGGACGATCGTAGAAGAGCCAAAGCAAGTCGCCCTGATCGGTTTCTGCGTAGTAGTAGTCGCGTTCGACGAGACGCTTCCACCAGCCACCGCTCACGCGATACGGGCCATACATGTGCTCGATAAAATGCTCTTTCGCGAGTGAAGGCCCGGCCTCGGGCTCCTCGGGGATACGGGGAGGGAGCGGCTTGGGACGAGCAAAAACCCTTCTAACCATTGAGGAAATTGGGCCTATCGCGGCTTGCTCGCCCATTCGAGCCTGCTGAATGGGCTCCCAGCGAAAGGAGGCCTCCGGCAAATGCGCCTCTCGCAGGCGTGCCCGGGTCACCGACTGTTCGCCGTATGCTGCACGAACTCGGTCGAGCGCGCGATGTGCAGCTCTCATGTCGCGACGGGCTTGATGACCGGGGAGCGCAACTTGCTCTGCCTGTGAGCGCACCGTCTTGGCGACGATCTCCACTTCTTCGACTGCGCCTTGCAAGCTCCGTTCGCCGAGGCGAAGGCGGATGAGCTCGAGTAACAACATCAGATCCAAGGTCGGTGATGCTGGCTCGATTTGTTCTTGGTGAAGAGGTGCGCGCTCCAAGTGCAATGAAAGCTCGAGTGCTTGAATTGATTCTCCACGCGCCCGAACCTGATGCAGCAAGGAATGCAGAGCGCCTTTGACTGCAAACAGCAAACGGCTCTGATCTCTGTCGGGGGGCTCGACTTGAAAAGCGATGCGAGTGGGCTCTTCGAATGCATGTGGCTGAATCGGCAGCTGCATGTCTTCGCAAAACGAATCGTGAAGCGTGCTTGCCCTAGTGCCGAAACGACTCAGAAGCTCTCCTCCAGGAACTGCGAGAAAATCGCCGAGTGTTTCGATGCCTAATGCATCAAGACTTTCGCAAAGATCTCCAGGCAGATCGAATTCACGAAGCAAGGTTTTGTTCGAACGTTCGATCTCTTCCTCGACGCTCTTCGAGATGTAGACTCCGCTCTGTGCCATGGAGACCGCGAGCGCTCGCTGGCGATGAAAGCCAACGGTCACCGAGTTACGCCAATGTCGGGCCCGCAAATACCGGTGAATCGAGATCGCCCAGTTGCGATAACCGCCATAAAGGCGCCGTAAACCTTCGGGATCGAGCTGGAACGCGCCAGCCCGATCGAGCGCTTCGACCCGGGGAGAGAAGGTTTGAAGCGCAGAGATCAGCTCTCGGCTGACTTCCGAGGTCTGCTCGGGCAAGAGGACGGCGGTATGCAGGTTCGGAAGGAGATCACGCGCCACGGTTTGTCGCATGCCAATGCGAAGGCGGTTCTTCTTTGCAAACGCGTTGAGGTGCGTGATGCGGCCGTTCGGGCCTTCGTCATCGACAAGGGCAACGGGTGCTGCGCGCCAGCACGGCTTTTGCCGCAAGAGAATTTGCAACGGGAGCATCGGCAAAAGAACGCAACTCACCCGCCTCATGAGCTGCCTCGCAAACCGGACGGAGCGATTGGGATGATCGACGAAAGCTCGGTTGCAATGCCGACTTTGTCTTTGAGAACATGCGTGTGAACTTCGAAGTGATCGGCTCGAAGAGAACCGCGTTGCGGCTCAACGCGCAAACCAACCAAAGGGCCGGATGAGGGTTCCTCTCGAGCATTCGAAGTGAGTAAGAGAATACGTCCGTCATGCTTGCGCAAGAGTCCTTGAAGACGGCCTTGCCAGTTGACCGAAGAACCGGGCGGGAGCGCATCGCTGAGGTCGATGACCGTCAAGCCGAAGGCACCAGAACGCGCAAGCCACTCAGCAACGCGAACCAACGCGAACGGACCTACATGACGCGGCACGTGAATTGCGATGAACGAATCGAGGTTCACTCCCGCCGCATCGAGGTCGGGGGGAAACAAGGCGCCGTCTTTGGGCTGTACCCAGGCGACCAGCTCGGCGCGCGCCTGCGCCTGGATCACACAGGACACCGCCGTGGTCGTCCGCGCACAGGCATGCCTGCCAGAAACCTCGACCAAGCGCCCCCGAGGCAGGAGCTCCGAGAGCGGTAAAGCTTTCGCTCTAACCCGCCGAGCTTCAAAATCGATGACAGTCCCAAAAGCCATGGGACCACCCAATATACTGAACAAAGTAACAGTTACAAGGAGGATGCGCGTCCGCCTCCTAAACTATTGAAAACAAAAGGAATTTATGCTGGACCGGTCCATCTAGCCGGCTTGAGGGGCTTGTTCAGACAAGGTTTTGCACCTCCTGTGCCATCTCGGAAGGCGTGCGATCGCCAAGCCCTGCTGCATGCTGAGTCGCGATGCCGCGAACGACTTCACTCTGGTCCTGCATCATCTGGCTCAGCGCTTCTTCGTGGGACATCGAGCGCAGGGTTACCCCGAGCGCGGCGGCAGCAATGCGCGCTCGACGCTCCGCCGGCTCTCCTCGGTCGACGATCACTAACACCGCCTCGCGAAAATAGCCTGGCAATGTCGCTTCCAATACTTCGTGGCTTGCTGCCTGCAAGCGATTGTTCTCGCTCGTCACGCCTCGCCAAACCAAGGCGAAATTTTCCTCGGCATGCCTGAGACCCATCAACGAGAACGCTTGCTCCAAGGTTGCCCGCTCCTTGTCTTGGAGCGCGATGCGCAACAGCTCTGCATCTGGCGTATCCGGACTGCCACTGCCTTCGATGGCCGCGCGCCACTGGAGAAGCTGCACCACGCGTAGCAAGCTCGCGCGAAGCTGTTCCTGCAAGAGCGCGTCGTCGAGAACCGTAGAAGGATGGCTCGCTTGTAAGCGGCCCAGGGCTCGAAGGATCCTCATGCGCAAGCCTCTTTCCTGCTCCCGACCCAACTGCCGAAGTAGAATGTCAGCAGCTTTCTGTGGCTCGAAAAGGATGATCGTATATGGAATGCGAAGACGTACCTTCCAGGGCACCGACGGGTCCGAAAGCGCCGTTTCGAGCGCATCCAAGGCCTGGGGTCCGATCGCCAGGATCGCTTTGCGCGCGCGCGCTCGCAATTCGGAGCTCCCGAGAAGCGACAAGAGAAGCGGCAGATAGGGTGGCTCCGGATTTCCCTCCATGGCTCGCAGGGTCTGGAAGCGGACCGAATCGTCATCGCTCACGATCAGCCTGGTCAGGATTTCGTGGAAGACCGCCCCGCCTTCGTGCGGAATCGCACCTGCGCGGGGCGACTGAGTATGCGAGTTTCCGGTGCCAATCCATTCATCCGACTTGGCGGCCGTCCCGCCGCTACTGGAGAATGCCTCGCGCTCGAGCCGCATGTCGATGACGCCGTGCCGAAGTCGCGCGCGGAACTGATCCACGTACTGACGGCGCGTCGACATGATCGCCATGAGCCAGCCTAGGACGAGAAATAGCAGCGACATGGCGAGCTGCCGGGTGCTCAGCCCCACGCCGACAGCCGCGATGATGAGCAACGATGCCAGCGCCTGCCCCACGCGATGCCCGAACACCTCGATCAAGCCCTTCGCCCGTTCGCGCCGTCGGCTGTCGAGCGGCAGGTAGAGCACCTCGATTGCGCCTCGATAGAGCGTGTGACGCAGGCTCCCATCGACCGCTTTGAGCGCCACGGCAAAAGGCAGAATCGGCCCGATGGCTAGGCCGAGAGCGCCGCCGAAGACCAAGGCAGGCAGAAGCGCCGAGCTTCGATGGGCGCCGAATGCACGCAAGAGCCAGCCCGCGCCAACGAGCTGCACCAGTAGCGCCACCGTGTTCAAGCCGAGGTAGAAGCGTGCGAAAAACGGGCCGAGCCCGGCGGGTGGAATCTCGGCCGCGACCGTGCTCTTGAAGACGAAATCGACGATCGTCAGCGTAATCGTTCCCATCAGCACGAACCCGAGGATGCGTGCGAGATACTTGTCCCGAAGAAGCCAGCGCATCGATTGCCGCGGTTCAACGCTGGGCTGGTCCGTGGGCGCGACGCTCCGGCTCTTCCATAGAAACGGTGTAGCTCCGGCGAGCGCCAGAACCGCGGCGGCAGTGAAGACGAGCGCAAGGGGTGAAGCTAGTCGGAGCACGCCTTCTGAAAGCAAGGACCCGAACGTGGCGCCGGTCACGCCGCCGGCTGCAATGGCGGGAAAGATGCGTTTCGCTTGCCTCACTGTCACCGCGTCGTCGAGCAAGAGCCAAAACTCGATCAGGACGACCGTAATCAGCAATCCCGTCCAAATGTAGAATCCAAACGGCGCCCAGGAGCCAAGCTCCTCGAGCAGTGCCCAGAAGCCAAGCGTCACCAGCGCGCCAAACACGAGGGATGCCGACAATAGCCGTCTTCGATCGCGGACGCGGCGAAGCACCTGCTCGTGGATCTTCAACTCCACGATCGCGAGCACGGCAATGGCCAGATAGGCCCGTGGCAAATGTTCGGCCGGTAAGCTCGTCAGAAACAAGGTGTCACGGGCCGTCTCCATGACCGAATGCGCAGTCGTGATCGCAAGCAAGCCGATGAAGCCCACTGCCAAGTTCCTTCGATCCTCGCGGCGAACGGAAAAACGCATGTTTCAGACGCAACTTATCGTCAAAATCGAAACAGGGACATTTCTAGTGCATTGAACGCTCCATGCAGAGGAGCTAGCCGCCACGCCCCGACTCCAGCTCTTCGACCGAGCGCGGCCAGTCGCCCTTGAGCAGCCTCGAAAGAGCACGGTCGGCGAGGAGCTTGCCGTCGGTTTGGCAGGTCGGGCAGTAGTTGGTTTCGCGACTCGCAAAGACAATTCGCTGAATCGGGTCTCCACAGCTCGGGCATGGCTCTCCGTACTTCCCGTGCGCCGCCATTTCTGGCCGAAACGCGGTCACCTTCTCTGGAAACGATTCGCCGTGCTGCTCGATCAGGCGCGCCGACCATTCTGAGAGGACATTCTGCGTCGCCTCGTGCAAGCGCTGGACTTGCTCCTCCGTCATTCGCGTCGTCCAGAGCAGAGGGGAGAGCTTGGCGCGGTGAAGAATTTCATCCGAGTACGCGTTGCCAATGCCGCTGAAGATCTGGGGGTCGGTCAGCGCGCGTTTCACGGTGTGGTTTCGTTCGAGCAGCGCATCCTTGAACTCGGGGTAGTCGACTCCGAGTGGCTCGATTCCACCGGGGTCGTGTGCGAGGAGGCCGTCTTCTCCGCGGCAAAGGTGTAAAGCCGCGCGCTTCTTCTTGCTGGCCTCCGTCAGCAGAAGCGTTCCCTCGTCGAAGTCGAATGCGGCGAGCCCCATTCGACCGGGGATCTTCTGTCCTGGGGTTTTCCAGCGAAACCGGCCAGCAATCATCAGGTGGATCACGATGTACAGGTCATCCTCGAGACCCAGCACGATTCGTTTCCCGAGTCTGCGCAATCTGAGGACTCGCTTCCCCAGCAGCTCGTCGACTGAAGGTTCTACCGTCCGGAGCAGGAACGGTGATGCGATGCGGACAGCGCGGAGCGTCTGGTCGAGCACCCGCGGCCGCAGTGCGTGAAGGTAGAGCTCGACGTCGGGAAGCTCGGGCATGTCTATCGGAGTCGAGGGTCGAGCCGGTCTCGCAAACAGTCGCCGGTGAGATTGAAGCCGAGGA
>Ga0209536_100003096_pt1 | contig 26892 bp, 31 predicted proteins | sample DeeMarSeWOR28_12_FD_187461 | JGI IMG/M metagenome (GOLD analysis project Ga0209536, IMG submission 187461) | Marine sediment microbial communities from White Oak River estuary, North Carolina - WOR-2-8_12 (SPAdes) (version 2) | ecosystem: Environmental > Aquatic > Marine > Intertidal zone >... | reverse complement strand
ATTCTTTAGACACCAACAAATTGGAATATCAACAACATGATAATAACCATATGAATCACTATAATCTTCACGATACTCCTCATGAAAATACACACGAACAAGAGCACCCTCAATTGGATTGTTACTAGAATCTTTAACAAAACCAGATAAAGTACCTTCATTAGAAGGATAAAGTGTAAAATCATAGGTTGTATTTTCAACTATTGCTAGTAATACCCATTCAGTACGATATCCATTTTTTGAACAAGTAGCATTCTTTAAACAATAACATATAGGAATATCAACAACATGATAATAACCATATGAATCACTATAATCTTCACGATACTCCTCATGAAAATACACACGAACAAGTGCACCCTCAATTGGATTGTTTTCCGAATCTCTAACAAAACCAGATAAAGTACCGTTATACTGTGCATTCAAAATATTTTTTATATAAATATTATTTTCTTTAATTGTAAAACTCTGAGTAACTGGAGAAAATCCAACTATAATAAGTATTATAATAAATATTGTTGCAAAAACTTTTATTTTTATAATATTATTTTGCATATGTTACTCCTCCCAAATAACAACTAATTAATAAGTCCATATAATATATAAAGATTTTGGCATCTTTTAACATATACGAGGAACTGGATCGCCTAAAGGTTTGTGTAGATTTCTTCTACCACCAACAGTCGTTTCTAAAACAACACCCTTTATCTTGCTTGATACCTCACCAATTATCGCAGCGTTCTTACCCAAAGGATGCTTTTGAATTGCTTTTAAAACTTCATCTGCTTTTTCTTTAACTACACCAAGAACTACTTTACCTTCGTTTCCGATTTCCAAAGGGTCAATTCCCAACATATCACATGCTGCTTTAACACCTTTAGGAATTGGAATTTTTTCTTCATGTAGAATAATTCCAATTTTTGATTTATCTGAAAATTCATTGACAGTATTTGCAAGACCCCCTCTTGTTGGATCCTTTGCAGAAACAATACCACCAACTGATAATGCTATTTCCATTAAACCGTTAATTGGAGCTATATCTGATTTTATTTTTGTTTCAAAACCATATCCTTCCCTAAAAGACATTAATGTTATTCCATGTTCACCTATATTTCCAGAAAGTATTATTTTATCATTATCTTTTAAATTAGAATCAAGGAGCCATCTGCTTTTAAAATCACGGTATTTCTTTATTATTTTAATATTATTATCAAGTAAAGCTGTTCTTTTACCAATTCCACTTGTATTAATCATAAACTCTTGTATAGCACCTTTTTCTACAACCTTAGTATCACCTGTAATAATTGGCACATCTGCAGTTTTTGCAACCATACTCATACTATTTACTATCTTTTCAAAAACTTCTATTGAAAGACCTTCTTCTATGATAAAACCTGCAGAAAGTGCAACAGGTTTTGCACCCATTACTGAAATGTCATTAATAGTTCCAGCAACAGCTAGTGAACCTAAATCTCCACCAGGAAAAATTATTGGATAAACAGTATGAGAGTCCGTTGAAAAAACAATATCGTCAATAACTGCTGAATCATCAAGCATAGTAAGAGATATTTCTGCTTTACCTTGATTTTTTTTAAAATATTTCATAATTTTTTCTTTTATAAGTTTGTCCATTAACTGTCCACCTGCACCTTGTGCAAGTCTAATTTTTTCGGTCATATGACTCACTAAAACAAACCATGATACATAAGTTTTATTTAACTTCTATTATTCAGGGTAGCTAAATGTTGTGGCAAGATATTGTAATTGCACTAGTTAGTATATTATTTGGTTTCATTTTAATTCCTCAATTAAAAGATGTATGGACTGGTAAAACTATTTTAAATGGATTTACAGCAGCCCTAACAACTGTTGGTTTGTTTATTCTTGCAGTAACATTTTTTACACTCGGTTTATATATTTCTGTTGTTGCTGAAACATTTTCAGGTATAATTTGGTTATTATTGTTTATCTTATCTGTTAGAAATAATAAGAAAAATAAAAAATAATCTACTTTTAGTATCTGCGAAAATGTTAATATTAGTATAATTTATGTTATAATTGGTGAAATACTGGAGAATAAACATATTGTCTCAGGTAAAAGTTCTCTTATATTATCAATCGTAGGATTTCTTGGTGCTTTCCTTGTACCTATATTTGGAAGTATATCTAATAAATATTGGAGTGGCTTAATGAGTAGCGAACTTTACTTGGTTTTTTTCATAATATTTTTTATTCTAAGTTTAATAGGATTGATACTTGGATTAGTGATTTATATTAAAGAAAAAGATAGGTATGGTTTATATGCATTTATTTTCGGTTTATTGGGATTTCTAATTAATGGATTTTGGACAATAATTGGAATAATGCTTATGATATCTTCACCATAATAATTTTATTTTATAAATCTCTTTAGTAAAATTCTGTTAATTTGAGGATGACCATATTTTTTTATAAGAGCCAGTGGAGTGATTAAAGCAAATTCTAATGCATTGTGACATTCACATATTCTTTTATATTTTATTTTTGGTAATAATTTCTTGATTATATTTGCCATATGAATACTATTTTTCTTCATGGTTTCCACAACAGATGTAACAGTTACATCCTCTTTTCCTTCATACCAGCAATCATAATCTGTAACAGAGGAAATTGCACATAAACACATCTCAGCTTCACGAGCAAGTTTTGCTTCGGGTCCGAGTGTCATTCCTATTATATCCATATTCCATGTTCTATAAAGATTTGATTCAGCTCTTGTAGAAAACTGTGGGCCTTCCATGCATAAATATGTTCCACGATGTGCATTCACACCTTCATCTCGTATAACATCAAAAACAAGATTTGATAATATTTTACAAAAAGGATCTGCAAAACCAACATGAGCAACAACTCCTTCATCAAAAAAAGTATTTATTCGTTTGGTAGTTCTATCAACAAGTTGATCAGCTATTACAAAATCCTGTGGTTTAATTTCTTTTTTTAAACTTCCAACAGCCGCGGTAGAAATCAGATACTCGACACCACACTCCTTTAAAGCAAATATATTTGCCCGATTATTTACTTTATGCGGAGGTATTGTATGATTTTTCCCATGTCTAGATAAAAAAGCAATATCAATTCCATTAATTTTACCAAAAATTATTTTTTCAGAAGGTTTACCAAAAGGAGTATTAACTTCTATTTCCTCCATTTCTTTTATTATTCCCATTTTGGATAATCCACTACCACCAATAATTCCGATTTTGGTTGACATAACTTTGACGAATGAAAATAACTAAAAAAGCTTTTTGCTTTACATTGAAATATAAAGTGAAAAAATGAGTAAAGAATTATCAGGAAATATTGTTGATTTACTTAATCAAAAAATTTTTTCTGGAACAATTAAGATTAATAATGGAAAAATTTCTGAAATTATTAAAAACAATCGGGATTTTAAAAATTATATTATACCTGGATTTATAGACGCTCATATACATATAGAAAGCTCTATGCTAACACCTTCAGAGTTTGCAAGAGTTGCAGTTATTCATGGAACAGTGGCTGTTGTTGCGGACCCACATGAGATAGCAAATGTTTTAGGAATGCAAGGAATATACTATATGATTAATAACGCATCCAATATTCCTTTTAAATTCTTTTTTGGTGCACCTTCTTGTGTTCCATCATCAATTTTTGAAACCAGCGGTGGTTTAATAACTAAAAAAGACATTGAAACACTTCTAAGAGATAATAACATTAAATTTCTTGCAGAAATGATGAATTATCCTGGTGTAATTCATAAAGATAATGAGATAATTAAAAAAATTGATATTGCTAAGAAATACTCAAAACCAGTAGATGGTCATGCCCCAGGTTTATCTGGTATTGATCTAAAAAAATATGTAGCTTCAGGAATATCTACAGATCATGAATGTTCATCTATTGAAGAAGCTATTGAAAAAATAAACCTTGGAATGAAAATACTATTAAGAGAAGGCTCAGCTGCAAAAAATTTTGATGATCTTAAACCTCTTTTAAAAAAAAACTGGCAAAGTTGCATGTTCTGTAGTGATGATAAACATCCTGATGATTTAGTTAAAGGTCATATTAATTTAATTGTTAAAAATGCTATCGAAAATAATATTGATCCAATGAAAGTTTTTATTACTGCTACATTAAATCCTATTAAACATTATAATTTAGATGTAGGTTTATTAAGAGTTGGAGATCCTGCTGATTTTTTAATCATTGATAGTTTAGATAAACTTAATGTAATTTCTACATTTATAAATGGATTTGAAGTTGCAAGAGCTGGAAAAACACTGATAAACAGAATTAAATCTAAAAAAATAAATAATTTTAATATAGAGAAACTCAAACCTAATGATTTTGCTTTAATTTCTACAGCAGAAAAAATGAATGTAATTGTTGCAATTGATGGACAGATTTTTACTGAAAAAATTAAAGAAAGAACAAAAATTATAGATGGTTATGTTATTTCTGATTTAGATAAGGATATTTTAAAAATTACTGTTATTAACAGGTATAAAAAATCTAAACCAACAATAGCTTTTGTAAAAAATTTTGGTTTAAAAGATGGTGCAATAGCTTCCAGTGTTGCACATGATTCACATAATATTATTGCTGTTGGAGTTACGGATGAATATATTAGTAAAGCTGTAAATCTTATTGTTAAAAATAAAGGTGGAATTAGTATAGTTGGAAAAAATCATGCAGTTGTTCTTGCTCTTCCAATTGCAGGTATCATGAGTGACAGTAGTTATGATCAAGTTGCTAATAAATACACAGAAATAAATAATCAAGCAAACGCTCTTGGTTCAAAATTAACAGCGCCTTTTATGACGCTTTCTTTTATGGCCTTACCTGTTATTCCACGCTTGAAAATTACTGATAAGGGTCTTTTTGATTCTGAAAATTTTAAATTTATAGATTTATTTGAGCAATAAACAACAAATTTTTTATAAATTCGATAATTTTATTTAATTTTTAGTGTTAAAACAAATGTATGAAATATCTTGTAATGTGCGTAGGTAATAAAGACGGTGGAGATGATTCACTCGGACCGTATATTGCTGATAAATTAATAAAAATTAATCATAAAAACTTTTTAGCTATCGATTGTGAAACGGTACCTGAAAATTACACATCAGTTATAAAAAATCAAAATCCTGAGAATCTTATTATTATAGATGCTGTTGAGATGGGGCTTAATCCTGGGGAAATTAGAATTATTCCCAAAGAAAAAATTGGTGTAATGCACATAAGTACACATGGAATTCCAATTTCTGTTTTGATAAATTATATTGAAAAAACTGTAAAAAACATAATTTTTATAGGAGTTCAACCAAAAACAATGTCTGGTAAAATATCAAGTATTGTAAAATTAAGTGCTGATAAGTTATTAGATTTAATTAAAAATGAAAAAATTAAAACTATTAAGATACTAGATTAGTAAGGATATTGTTTACCTAGAGCTTCTGTTGAGGATAATGCAGCAATAGCACCAGCGGCACAAGCTGTAATTATCTGTCGTAAACCCCCAGTTACATCTCCTGCAGCATAGACGCCTTTTATATTTGTTCTTTGTTTTTTATCAACAGTAATATAACCTTTTTCATCAAGTTTACAACCAAGCTCTTTTGCAAGTTTATTTTGTGGTTCTTCACCGATTGATATAAAAACTCCATCTACAACAATTTTTGATTTTTTTTCTGTTTTTACGTCATGAACTTGTAGGTATTCAACTTTTTGATTTCCATAAATACTTTCTACATGTGTATTATAAATAATTTTCACGTCTTTTTTTATTGCTTCATCCTGATAAATTTTCTCAGCGCGTAATTGATCCCGTCTATGAATTAAAAATACTTCAGCGCATCCTACTTGTTTTAAAAAAATCGCTTCTATTAAAGCAGAGTTACCTCCTCCTATAACTGCTACTTTTTTTCCTTTGAAAAAAAATCCATCACAAGTAGCACAAAATGAAACACCTTTTCCAGATAGCTCTTTTTCACCTGGTACATTTAATTTACGATAATCTGTACCCATACAAAGAACGATTGCTTTTACATTGTATGTTTTTTTATCTGTTACAACTTGGAATTTATCTTCTATTTTTTCTATTTTTTTAACTTCTTCTTGAAAATTTATTTGAGTATATCTACTTGCATGCTGCTTCATTTTTTCCATTAGATCCATACCAGAGATTGAGTTAAAGCCAGGGTAGTTGTCAATTTTTGGTGAAACATTTGCAAGACCTCCGCCCATACCTTTGTCAATTAAAACAGTTTTTATTCCTGCTCTAACTGCATAAATAGCAGCAGTAAATCCTGCGGGTCCTGCTCCAATTATAGCTAACTCGTAATCCATAAATATCATCCTGTGAAATTCTTTTTCAAATTTGAAATTATATCCCTCTTATATCACTTTTTTTAAAGTAATATTTAATTTCATTGTAAGTTTCAATTAGGTATTCTTTAGAATATGGAATTAAATCATTAAATTTTTGGGAAATAAAAGGAGGGTTGTTTTTGAATTGCTGAAGATAGTAATTTTTTGCTCCTTTTAACCATTTTGCTATCTCTATTATATCTTCTTTTTTAAGAAATTGTGGAACAAAAGTTGTTCTAAACTCATAATCAGGCGCATCGGTTTTTATTATCTCTATTGATTTTTCTATTTTTTCTAAATCAGTTTTAACACCTGTTAGTTCATCGTATTTTTCTTTTGGTGCTTTTATATCCATTGCTACATAATCAACAAGTTTTTTATCAATTAGTTCTTTTAGTTTTTTAGGATAACAACCATTTGTGTCTATTTTTAGTAGATAACCTAATTTTTTTATTTCAATTGCAAAATCAACTATATCCTCCTGTAATAATGGTTCTCCACCGGTAATCACAACTGCTTCAAGTAAACCCTTTCTTTTATTTAGAAATGATAAAATTTCTTCTTCTTTGTATGTTTCAGTATTTCCTAATACAAGGTTTTTATTGTAGCAAAAGGGGCATCTAAAGTTACAACCAACAGTCCAAATTATTGCACTTATACAATTAGGATAGTCAATTAGTGATGTTTTTTGTAAACCGCCTATTTTCATGCAACTTTAACCATTTCACTTTTTTCTAACTTATTAAAAGTTTTACGATCTTTGAATTCCTGCTGTTTACCACGATTCCACTGATTAACTGGACGTAAGTAACCCACAACTCTAGAATATACCTCACAAACTGTAGTTTTCTTCTGATTTGCACAAGTCGGACATATTTCATGTTCACCTGGTATATAACCGTGCTCAGGACAAACGCTAAAAGTAGGAGTTAAAGTGTAATAAGGTAAATGATAATTCTCAGAAACTTTACGAACTAGTTTCTTTGCAGAATCAGAAGAAGGCTCTTCTCCAAGGAATATATGCAAAACTGTTCCACCGGTATATTTTGATTGTAATGAATCTTGTAAATCAAGTGCTTCAAAAACATCATCTGTAAAACCAACTGGTAACTGAGTTGAATTTGTATAATATGGTTCTATTCCTCTGTCTCCATTGTATTTTTCTTGGTTATAAATTCTAATATCTGGGTAATGCAATTTATCAATTCTTGGTAAACGATAACATGTTCCTTCTCCAGGAGTTGCTTCAATATTAAAAATATTTCCTGTTTCCTGTTGATAATCTGCCATTTTTTCACGCATATGATCTAAAACTTTTTCGGCAAAAGCTTTACCTTCCTTATCACCAATACTTTTATTCATAAAATTAAGTAAAGCGTCATTCATACCAATCAAACCAATTGTGGAAAAATGATTTTTCCAATATTCTCCAAAAGTTTTTTTGACATCATTTAGATAGAAACGCGAATATGGATGCAAGCCACTGATTGTCAAATTTTCAATAAGTTCTCTTTTAATTTCAAGGCTTTGTTTTGCAAGATCCATAAGATTATCTAGTCTTTCAAAGAAATCTTTTTCGTCTTTTGACAAGAATCCAAGTCTTGGCATATTAATTGTAACAACACCTATTGAGCCTGTTTTTGGATTTGCACCAAATAATCCGCCTCCACGTTTTTTTAGTTCTCTATTGTCCAATCTAAGTCTGCAGCACATACTCCTTGCATCATCAGGTTTCATATCAGAGTTTATAAAATTTGAAAAATATGGAACACCGTACTTTGCTGTCATTTCCCAAATTGGATTAAGAACCTCATTTTCCCAATCAAAATCTTTTGTTATATTATAAGTTGGAATAGGAAATGTAAACGGTCTTCCTTTTGCATCACCTTGATACATAACTTCAGCAAATGCCTGATTAAACATATTCATTTCATCAGTAAAATCATTATAGTTTTCATCTTTTAGTTCTCCACCAATTATTACAGGTTCCTCTATCATATAATTTGGAATAGTAAGATCTAAGGTACAATTAGAAAAAGGACTTTGGAATCCAACACGAGTCGGTACATTCATGTTAAATAAAAATTTCTGCATTTCTTGTTTAACATCTTTATAGTTTAATCCGTCGTATCTTATAAATGGTGCAAGCAGACTGTCAAAATTTGATAGAGCTTGCGCGCCTGCTGCTTCTCCTTGCAAAGTGTATAAATAGTTTACAACCTGCATCAGTGCTGTACTGTAATGTTTTGCTGGTTTACTTTCAATTTTTCCAGATACACCTTTAAAACCTAGTAGCAACAGATCTTTAAGATCCCATCCCACACAATATGCACCCAGCGTTCCAAGATCATGAATATGATAATCACCTTTAGTATGAGCCTCTCCAATTTCTGGTGGATAAATCTTATTCAACCAATAATGAGATATGATGTTTTCTGTGGCATAAACATTTAATCCCTGGAGTGAATAGGCCATGTTACTGTTTTCATTAACCTTCCAATCCATCATACTAAGATAACCATCAACAACATCTATATCTTTGAGTAACCCGCCTATTTCACGCATGTCCTGATGTTGTTTTCTATATAATATGTAGGCTTTGGATGTTCTTGCATGTCCTTCTTCAATTAGTGTTTTTTCAACAATATCTTGAACCAGTTCTACTGATGGTAATTCACCTTTTTTTAGAGTTTTTTCAAGCATTTCCATTACTTTGTCTGTTAGTTGGACTGCTTTTTTGTAATCTTTACCACCTACGGCCTGTGCTGCTTTCCATATTGCATCTGTTATTTTTATAGGATTAAAGTCAACGACTTTCCCATCCCTCTTTTTTATTTTTCGTATCATTTTTTAATTCCTCCTGTTTTTTTGTTTTATTAGATTTTTAACTTCTTCTTGAAAAGAAGAAATATCAGTAAATGATCTATAAACAGAAGCAAATCTGATATAGGCTACATGATCTGTTTCTTTTAGACTTTCCATTACATACTCACCTATAACTTTGCTTTCTATTTGTTCTGTTCCTGCTCTTCTTATCTTTTCCTCGATCTTATCGAGTATTTCTTCAATTTTCCCGTGTTCAATTGGACGTTTTTCTAATGCTTTCATTATTCCGTTTTTAATTTTGTTTCTGTCAAATTTCTCTAATCGCCCATCTTTCTTTTTAACATATAGGGGGGTTAGTTCAATGTATTCATATGTAGTGAAACGTTTTCCACATTTGAGACATTCTCGTCTTCTTCGAATTGATAAAGCTCCTGTGTCACGAGAGTCAGTTACTTTTGTTTCAATATAATGACAGTATGGACATTCCATCTATTTCCCTCCAGATATACCCAAGATACAATATATTGTATATTAAAAACTTATTACTACATTGTATTGTATTTTAAAATGGTATTTAAAACTTTTGATAATTTTTGATATAAGTTAAAATTTGTTTGCAATAAATTGAAACAAATAGTTATTTTTTTATAATTATGTTTAGTATATAATAATTCAATAAAAGTATATATATTAGAAATACTTTAAATTAATAATAAGCGGGGGCAATAAATTTGAAAAGTAGGATTTTATCAAATACAACAATTATTTACTTAATTTGTTTATTATTTTTATTAGCATCAGTTTCTCCAGTTTTTACTGCAGATAAGTTAAATAATGAATCTATAAATTTATTTGATTTAAAAGTTGTTAATATACCATATAAACAATCATCACAATTTAATAAATTGATGAATCAACATCTAGATATTATTGATATAAAAAATACGGAAATTACAGCTTATGTTAATGCCGTTCAACTTGAAAATTTATATGACTCTGGTTTCAATCCAAATATACTTTTTGAAAGCATTCAAGAAATGAATAATTATATTTATGGTTCTGAAATTCTTGATTTTCACACATATACACAGATGACCCAGGAATTACAAAATATAGCTAATACTTATCCTCAAATCTCAGAACTTTATGATCTAGGCCATAGTGTACAAGGTCGAGTTATATGGGGTTTAAAAATCACTGATAACCCAACTGTCGAGGAAAACGAGCCTGAAGTTCGTATTTGTGGTAATCATCATGGAAATGAACTAATGTCTGTTGAATTACCTTTACTTATGGCTTGGCATCTGGTACAAAACTATAGTATAAACCCAAATATTGAAGAGTTGATTGATAACCGTGAAATATGGATTATACCTATGGTTAATCCTGATGGTAGAGAGATGGGCACAAGATATAATGCCCATGGTGTTGATTTAAACAGAGATTATGGTTATTTATGGGGAGGAGAAGGCGGTAGTCCTTCACCTTTTTCTCAACCTGAAACCCAAGTTATTAGACAACATGCTCTGGATAATAATTTTGTACTTTCATTATCTTATCATTGTTCTGGTGATATAATAAACTATATTTGGAATTATAAGGGTGAACCAGTTGTTGATAATACAGTAACAGTTTTTTTATCTGAGCAGTATGGTTCACATAATAGTTATTGGGTAGTAGAAGGTTATGACTGGTATCAAACACGGGGTGACACAAATGATTTTAGTTATGGATGTCGCGGGGATATAGATTGGACAATAGAAGTTCAAAGTAGTAATATTCCCCAAGCATGGAATCTAAACCGTGAGGCTATGCTTGAAATTATTGATGCAGCAAACATGGGACTGTCAGGAATTGTAACAGATGAAGAAACAGGTAATCCACTTGCTGCAACAATCTGGGTTGAAGAAGCGAATTGGCCATGTTTTACTGATCCAAAAATGGGTGATTATCACAAAGTTCTTTTACCGGGTTCTTACACTGTTCATTTTCAGGCAAACGGATATGAAGAACAAGTTCATAATGTTATTTTAACAGATGAAACAACAATTTTAAATGTTGCATTATCTCGTGAGAATAATTTTTATGCGTATCAAGTTACTATGTGTGACTTTTACGACCCATATAATTATCCAAATAACTTCCAAAATAATCCAACTGAGGGTATTTCTGCTCTTGGTCCACCAGATGGTATTTGTGCATCATTAGGTGTAGGAGGATATATTGTTTTAGATATGGGTAGTGAAGGAATAATTATTGACCATAAGAATGAATCTGATTTTAAAGTATTTGAAGGTGATACAACTCAAGATGGATATACTGTATATGTTTCTTCAAACTGGTCTGGTCCATGGGTGAATATGGGACAAGCAATGGGAAGTGCAGAGTTTGATTTAGCTAATGTTTCTGTTGAATCTGCACAGTTCATAAAAATAGTAGATGATAACAATGGAAATCCAAGTGAACTAAATCCTGGAGTTGATATAGATGCTGTACAACATTTAGTTTATGAAATTATTCCTCCTAATAATCCTCCAAACACTCCAGAAATAAATGGATCAACAAATGGGAAAGTAGGTGTTCAATATACATATGATTTTCTTGCAACTGACCCTGATGGGGATGATGTGTACTATTTTATTTTTTGGGGCGATGGAAATAACAGTGGATGGTTTGGACCATTTAATTCTAGTATAGAAATATCTATAAATTATAGTTGGAATGAAAAAGGTACATATATAATAAATGCAAAAGCAAAGGATGTATATGGTAACGAAAGTAACTGGGCAACATTCACAGTTACTATACCAAGAGATAGAACAATTATAAATTCTAGATTAAATCAATTGTTGGAAAGATTTCCTATACTAAAAAAATTATTATCTTTAATAAAGTTATAAAACAAGTATTTCAGAATTTTTAACTGCCTCTTCTGCAATTTTTTTAATATTTAATTTTTTTTCCTCTTCTAAAACTGCTTCTAGTTTTGCTTTTGTAGCAGGTCTATCTGGAACAGCATTACATCCATTAGAAGGAAGAATAGATAATTCATAAGTACCAATTTTTCTAGCAATTTTCACAATGTCTTCTTTATCAAATCCAATAATTGGTCTAAGCACAGGTATTTTTACCGCAGAATCTACAACACGAAGGTTTTGAAGGGTCTGAGAAGCAACTTGACCTAGGGAATCACCCATAACTATCGCATATGCTTTTTCTTTTTTTGCTATTTTTTCTGCATATCTTAACATCATGCGTTTACAAAATACGCAAATAAATCTGTTTTCACAATTTTTCTTATATGAGTAAAGAGCCGGGCCATGAGGAATAATATACGCTTTTATTTTTGATTTAATTATTTTCTTAAGATATCTTGTAATCAAAATAAAATTGTTTATTTCTCTTTCATCTGTTAATGGTCTGTTATCTGAATGTATAAAAATTAATTCTTTTGCTTTTTTTGAAATTAAATATGTTGCAACTGGTGAATCAATACCGCTGGAAATAAGTGATACTAATTTCATAATGTTTCATTTTTAATATATTCAAGATATTCTTTAAATCCATCTATAACTGGTAAGACAATAATATCTGGTAAATCATATGTATGAAGAGATTTTATACGCTTAATTACATTTTTAACATTGGGTTTATTTGTTTTTGCTATTATAACATATTCATCATCACTTTCAATTTTTCCTTTCCATCTATATATAGAATGTATATTTGGAATTATATTAACACATGCAACTAATCTTTCTTCAACTAAAATATTTGCAATTCTTTTTGCCTCTTTTAAATCATTAATTGTTGAATAAATAACTGACACCATGCTTTTCCTCATTTTTCAAATTATTATTATCGACATTATATTAGAATTTAAGTATTTACATATTCTTAAGACTTAGAAAAATAATTTGTTTTTTTATTACGATAGTTTTATTAATTTAATATATACATTAATATAATAATTATATAATATGGGTAATTTCTATACAACAAAATTTATATATAATAGAATTTGAATTTATTTTGTATTTAGAAATGTTTAATGGGGGAGAAAGTTAAGAAAGTTCGGACATTTCTTCTTTTTCCTACAATATAATAACCAAATAAGAATGGAGGAAAAATATGAAAAAAATTAGGTATAAAAAAGCTATTGTTTCCTTAATTGTGTCGTTCGTTTTTTTGATTACTTCAGTTCAGGCAGCAAACGTAATAGTTATAAATAAAGATAACAGATTGACAGAAGGCATGGGGTGGTATTGGAAACCATCTTATCCAAATTATTCTCCACAAGGTCTTCCGGATTTTGACCAAAAGCAAGGTCGTTGGAAAAAAATAAGTCCGGGGCCAAACGGGACAATAGACTCAGTAGTTGATGGTGACGATGTATTTAATATTGATGAAAATTGTATAGCTCCTGGACCCGATTGTTATCTTAATAGTACTGCAGTTGAAGATGACATTGAAGAATGGGTTTTTTGTGGTCCAGTTGCTGTTGCAAATTGTTTCTGGTGGTTTGATTCAAAATTTGCAGATCCGCAAGGAACTCCTGGTGACGGCCAAGATCAATTCACACTTGTCCAAGATTATGGTTCAGGTGATGATCATGATATATCCAATGTTCCATTACTTATTGAAAATCTTGCACGAGCAATGAATACAACCGAAAAAGGAACAACTTATATTGATGATATGCAAACTGCGATAAATAATTGGTTTATATCAACAGGTCTAACGAATAAATTTATCGTACAAACCTATGACCAACCAAACTTTAGTTTTATAGAAAATGAAATCGAACGAAGTCAAGATGTAATTCTGTTACTTGGGGATTATGATTATATAATTGGATCTTTATTGATTGATCAATCTCAAATGTTAGGACCAGTTCTTAAGGTATTACAAACAAATCCATTATGGGATTCCCAAGGATTTGTACCAACCGCAACTAGACTTGATGCAATAGAAATTATGCTTCAAAGTGTCAGTACATTTCCACCATGTGATGTGGAAGTGAATGTATATGATAACCGCCCTGGGACTCTTCTTGGACAATCTGTTTTCAATCCGGGATATCTACCTGTTCCAACTTGGGTTCGATTTAATTTTAATCCAGGTATTTCACTTACTCCAGGATCGACCTACTACTTTGATGTTCGCCAACTGATTGATGATCCTCACTACTATTGGTGTTACGATATTTCTGATCCTTATCCACCAGGTTTAGCATACAAGGATAATATCCTTTCTTCACTGGATTGGGCATTTATTACACAGTACTATGATCCTCCACCACATTCTGAAAAAAAAGCAGGACACTATGTTACTTGTTCAGGAGTAAATTCTGAAGAATTTATGATTGCTTTTAGTGACCCAACTTTGGATGTTGCCAATCCATCATCAGGTAATCATAATGATGCGTCAAACGTCTCGCATGATATATATAATGTTTCTACTGTTTCACCTCAACCAGATATTAACTGCCAGTGGTGGCTTCCGGATTATCAAATAGGATATAATTATACAGTTGTTGAAAAAGCAATTATTATCTGTCCTGTACCAGATACTACACCACCAACAGTTGAAATTACAAAACCAGGGAATTTTTTATATTTCATGAATTTTGAAATCTTCCCAATAAGTTCAGCTATCGTCATTGGAAAAATTGATATCGATGTTGCTGCATCAGATGATGATTCAGGTATAAATCGTGTCGAATTCTATATAAAAGATCAACTTAAATCAACAGATGATACCGCCCCATACAGTTGGACATGGAGTGAAAGAGTATTTTCGACCTTTGTTATCGAAGTTATTGCATATGACAATGAAGGAAATAATGCCTCAGCAATTAAAGGTGTATTTAAAATTTTTTAATCCATTTTTTTCTTTTTTTTAATTAATTTTTTATTTCATAACGCATCATATAAAGATTTTTAACAACTTGAATTATTTTTTCAAAAGGGCCATAAAATAAATGACTTTTACATCTGCAATCACTGCAACCAAAACAAGGTATGATACTTAGTTGTTTATCAAAAGTTGCTGCAATATTACATTCTACTTTAGTTATACTTTCTTTATAAAAAATATCGATTATATCTGCAAAATCTAAAAAATAATCTATATGCCAGTGTTTTTTCTTAGTTTTTTTAATATGTCGATTTACCCTATTTTCAAGTCCATTTAGAGCAGAGCCAACATAAATATAAAAACCTTTTTTAAAATGTATTTTTTCAAGTTTACCAATCTGAATTTCTTTATCCTGTCGAAGTTTAATAACAAGAATATAACTTCCTTTCATAAAAATCTAAGCAATTTTATTTAACAAATTATTCAAATCTTTCATAAAATCAGTTTTTTGTAGCTTATTTGGATATCCAATAGACTCTTCCAGATTTTTATCAAAACAAATATTTCCAAGGTATTTAATTTTCATCTTAGAAATACTTTCTTTTATAAAATTTGAATCAGTCATTTTCATATTTTCTATGACACCAATAATAGGTAGCTTAAGTTCCATTAATATGTAAAGAAGTTTACTAACTGCACCCATTGATACCTTAGAAGGAGTTGTAACAACAAGAAACTCATTTTTTTTAGTAAGTCTAATAATATCTAGAGTTTCCTCGCCAATTCCTGGTGGCATGTCAATAATTAAATAATCCAGTTTATTCCATTTAGTAATTGTTAGAAGTTCAATTATTACATTAGAAATATCTGTTCCTCTGAATGGAGCAGGTTTATCTTCAGTAAAATAAACAATTGACATAAATTTAATGCCATTAATATATGGAGGAATAATTCCTTTTTCTTCCTCAGGAAACTCATATTTTTCAATTCCAAGAATAATATGAGAAGATGGACCATATAAATCTAAATCCAAAAGTCCTACTTTGTGTCCTTTTTCAGAAAGACTTAATGCTAAGGTTGATGCAACGAGACTTTTACCAACACCACCTTTGCCACTAACAACTAAAATTATACGATTAATATTACTAAGTCTTTTTTCAATAACACTAATTCTTGGATCCATATAACTAAATTTCCCCATATTTTTTTAAAAATTCTTTTGCAATTTTTTTTGTTTTTGGACTAACACTATTGGTTTGTTTTTTAACAAAATCAATTATTGCTTTTTTATTTTCTATAGAATCAAAATAATCACAAAAAGATTCTATTACAGCAGATTTAACAAGTTCAATTTGTTTGCCAGTATAAATTTTTTCAATATCAAGTAAAATTTTTGTAATCTTTTCAATTAGATGTGTTTTAAAACTGGCTATTTTTCCTGAGGATTTTAATATATAAATTGAGGTAATTGTTTTTTCAGTTTTAAGATAACCATAAAACTCGTCAAACAATCTATCAAATTTTTTCTCTTTGTCAACAGATGTTAAATTTGCAATTATTAAAACCGCAGACATTTTATGATAATTATTTTTATTTCTTAGATGTTTTTCAAAAAATTCCCAATATGGATATAAAATATCTGGGTTTTTTTCTGATAAATTATAAATTACTTTAAAACAATTATAGCGATAAGTCTCATTTTTAGATAATAAACCTTCTAAATATTGTTTAATCAAATCTGGTTTTTTAATTATTTTTTCTGCATAAATTTTTGGATCAATATTTTTATTTTCAAGACCAGAAATCATATCATTTTTCACCTTTAATAGATGAAATTGTGACTCCTCTACCTGTTAAGATTTCAAAATCTGGACTGCCACAACTTGGACATCGTGAGTGAACCAGAGCAACTTCAGGAATAAAATGTATTGACTCGGATTCATCGTTGTTGAGTTTCTTTTTCATATCATAAAAACTCCAAACTTTTTCACAATTTTTACATTTTAAAGTACTTTTTTCGTTTTTGATTTTTATTTTTACATTTTTTAGTTTTTTATCTTTCATGATTTGATTAAGGGCAAATTTAAAAATATCTTTTTCAATTTGTTGTAGTTCACCTATAGCAATTTTAATTTCAGTAATTTTTTTTAATTTTTCTTTTTTTGATACTTCAATTGCTGCAACAATTACCGATTCAGCTAACGCCCATTCATGCATATAGGTATTGGAAAAAGAAAAAAGTGGTTTAAATGTTACTGTAGAAAAATAAAAAAGGATTTTCTAAATACCTGCTAATGGAAATAAATATGAAATACGATAAAAAGAAATTACTTAAAGAAACAATTGACCATATAGATATTAAAAAATTTAACAGTGTACCATTAATAGAATCTTTTAATCATATGGCTTTTCAATCTAGAAATCTAGCAAGAGCTTGTAAAATTTATGATGAAATGTTAAGGGATGGAAACTGCACAACTATTTTATGTCTCGCTGGTTCTTTGGTTAGCGCGGGACTAAAAAATACTATAATTGATTTAATAAAATACAATATGATAGATGTGGTTGTTTCAACAGGGGCAATAGTTGTAGATCAAGATTTTTTTGAAGGTCTTGGTTTTAATCATTACAGAGGTTTTGTAAATGCTGATGATAATCAACTACGAGAGCTTATGATTGATCGTATTTATGATACATTCATAGATGAAGAGGACCTGAGAGTTTGTGATTTGAGTATTAAAAAAATAGCTGACTCTATGAAACCTGGTACATATTCTTCCAGGGAGTTTATCATTGAGATGGGAAAATATTTAGATAAAAATAAAAAAAATGCACAATCTTTTATTTTTGAAGCTTACAAAAAAAATATTCCCATCTTTTGCCCAGCTTTTTCTGATAGTAGTGCTGGTTTTGGACTTGTTTTTCATCAGACTGAGAAAAAAGAAAATAATGTTTCTATAGACTGTGTAAAAGATTTCCGTGAACTAACAGAAATAAAGGTTAAATCAAAGGACACAGGGATTTTAATAATTGGTGGTGGTGTTCCAAAAAACTTTGTTCAAGATACTGTTGTTGCAGCAGATATATTGGGTGTTAATGCACCTATGCATAAATATGCAGTTCAATTAACTGTTGCTGATGAGCGTGATGGAGCGCTTTCTGGCTCTACCTTAAAAGAGGCTCATTCCTGGGGAAAAGTTGATCAGGGATTTGAACAGATGGTTTATGGTGAAGCAACTGTTACTTTTCCGTTATTGGTAAGTTATGTTTATCATAAAGAAAGTTGGAAACATAGAAAACCAAAAAAACTAAACTATGTATTCTCTAACTGAGTATAATGGAAGAAATTACAAACTCAATTTTATTTGAAGCATTTCTAAGAGCACTTTATAATGTAGCAGGCAGAAGAACTACTTTAAAATTCGCAGATGAAGCAATTGGTTCGACTATAAAAACTCTGGAAAGTAAATATGATTTTATGAAGTTTGTTAAAATTCGAAAATCCGATATCCCTTCGGGAGGTTATGCAATTCAAGTTTTACCTGATATTAATTTCGTTGATTCTGATTTAATCGGCAAAGCAATTGAATCACTAGTTAGAGTTGTTTATAATGATTTAAGCACAGATGCAGGTTTGTATTTTATTACAGAGTTGAAGGAGAAAGCTGGAGAAGAAATAACTAAAATGATTTCAGATATTGATGCGGATCTTGATCAAATTCAGCTTGAGCAGCATTATGCTTTTAGAAGACGGGAAAGAAAAAAAGTGATTTCTAAGGAGATTATATCTGGTAAAATAGAAAGAAAAAAACCAGATAATCTGCTAGGTTATACTTGGGATAATGTTTCTTATTGGAAACATGAGTCAGGTAGTAAATATTGTACATTATATGATAAAAAAGGTATTGTTTTAGATCGGCTAAACTTGGATAGAATTATTCAAAACTATGTGGAAAAACTATCTGGTTTTGTTGATGTTGATGAAAAACTAATTGAAAAAGAATCAGTTGTTTATGAAAAGGAATACGAATTTTTAAAGTTATTACTTGAGCAAGATATGGATGCAGAATTAGCTATGCATAAGTTAAAAATATCCAGAAAAGAATTAAATGATATGATAAAAAAACTTACACAGATGGAGATGTTACAATATATTAACTTTAATACTGTGGAAATAACAGACACTGGCGTTGGTTATTTGTCAAAAAAAGATAAGAAACAACATAATTTTTAAACAATTTATAAAAAAAATTTTTCGGATAAGAATTATATAGCGGTATTAATTTCTTTTTCTCCTGTGAAAAATAATACAAATTATAAGTTTAACAAACTTAAACAAACTCTGAAAGATATGAATAAGGTGGTAGTTGCCTATTCCGGTGGTGCGGATAGTACTTTTTTATTAAAAGTTTCATATGATCTGCTTGGAAAAAACGTAATAGCAGTAACTGGTGTTTCACCATCCTATACAAATAGTGAATTAGAGCAAGCAAAGCAATTTACAAAAAAAATGAAAATCCGACATATTATTATTAAATCAAAAGAGATGGAAAATGAAAAATTTATAAGTAATACTCCAAATCGATGTTACTATTGTAAAAAAGAGTTGTTTTCAGAAATAAAAAAGATAGCAATTAAGCAAAATATAAAATATATAATTGACGGGTCTAATGCTGATGATATTAATGATTATCGACCTGGGGTAAAAGCAATTATTGAGTATGGTGTAAAAAGCCCTTTAAAAGAAGCAGAGCTTACAAAAAAAGAAATAAGAGAGCTTTCTCTTAAAATGCAACTAAGTAGTTGGGATAAACCAGCTCTAGCGTGTCTTGCTTCACGTTTTCCATATGGTACAAAAATTACAAATAAAAAATTAAAACAAGTTGAACAAGCAGAGTCCTTTATTTTAAATTTTGGAATAAATCATGTTCGAGTTAGGTATCATAATGATATAGCAAGAATTGAGGTAAAAGTCGATGATTTTTCAAAAATATTTAAACACTCAAAAAAAATTGTAAAAGAATTTAAAAAACTTGGTTTTACTTATGTTACTTTAGACATTCAAGGATATCGAACGGGTAGTTTAAACGAGGTTTTAGAAAAATGAAGAAAACATTAAAAGATTATAAAGACGGAAAAATAAGTTTAAATGAGGTTTTAGAAAAAATAAAAATTTTACCATATGAAGATCTAGGTTTTGCAAAAATAGATACACATAGAGTAATTAGAAAAGGCTACATTGAAACCATTTTTTGTAAAGGCAAAACAACAAAACAAGTAATTGATATAATTAAAAGAATGACTAAGAATAATCATAATATATTAGCTACTAAAGCTGATAAAAAAATATTTAATGAAGTTAAAAAATTATATCCAAAAGCACAATATAATGACCTTGCAAAAACAATTGTTTTGAAAAATCAAAAGGTTAAGAAGAAAAAAGGAAAAATTCTGGTAATATCCGCAGGAACCTCAGATATTCCTGTTGCAGAAGAAGCAGTAGTTACTGCTGAGTTGATGGGAAATAATGTTGAAAAAGTTTATGATGTTGGTGTTGCAGGTATTCATAGATTGTTTGACATTAAAGAAAAAATTTTTTCTGCAAATGTTATAATTGTTATTGCTGGTATGGAAGGGGCACTAGCTAGTATCGTTGGTGGACTTACCTCAAAACCAGTAATTGCTGTTCCTACATCCGTTGGATATGGTGCTAGTTTCAAAGGTGTGGCTCCTCTTCTTACAATGCTTAATTGTTGTGCAGAAGGAGTTGTTGTGGTAAATATTGATAATGGATTTGGCGCAGGTTATTTTGCAAGTATTATTAATAGGTGAAATTTCTATGGTTGTTGCTTATTTTGATTGTTTTTCTGGTATTGCTGGTGATATGATACTTGGTGCGTTAATCGACAGTGGCGTTAAGGTTTCGTTTTTAAAAAAAGAGCTTTCAAAGCTTAATCTTTCTGGTTATAAGATTTATACAAAGCAAGTAAAATATAATGAAGTAACTGGTACTGATGTTACTATTGAAATTAAAGAGACAAATACTCATAGAAGTTTGTCAGATATAAATAAATTAATTCAACAAAGTAGTTTGGATATTGATATAAAAAAAATAAGTAAAGAAATTTTTTATAATCTTGCAAAAGCAGAAAGTAAAGTACATAATATAAATATTGAAGAAGTTCATTTTCACGAAGTTGGGGCAATTGATGCTATAATTGATATAGTGGGATCGGTAATCAGCCTTAAAAAATTGAAAATTGAAAAAATTTATTGTTCACCACTACCTTTGGGTAAAGGTTTTGTTAGTTGTTCCCATGGAATTCTACCGTTACCTGCACCAGCAACAGCTGAACTTTTAAAAGATATACCCGTTTATTCTGATGATCGTAAACATGAACTTGTAACACCAACTGGTGCGGCAATAATTAAAACTGTTGCTGATAAATTTGGTAATATGCCGCTTATGAAAATAAATAAAATAGGATATGGTAGCGGAAAAATCAAAAGTAAATACCCAAATATGTTAAGAGTTTTTTTAGGGGAATTTTTTAGAAAATAAAAAAAAGAAAAAAATATTTTTATGCTGTTTTTGTTGTTGGTTTATTTGATTTTTTATCAATAATTACAATTATAGCCCAGACAGCAATTGTTGCTATAGTAATTACTACGCCTAATAGCAAATCAAATACAATATTTTCTCCAATTAAAAATAGCTCACCATTCCATAGATGATCTACTAAACCAAATATGGCGCCTCCCAGAAGTAGGAGTGTTAACCATAGATGATGGATACTTGTTTTCATGCTTGCAACATTTTTTCTTGTTGCATGATGTATAATTGCTGCGACTGTGGGTATTGCGTAACATACCATGTTTTTAAACCTCCGATTATTTTTATTGTTTTTAAATATCCGTAATATACTTTTTCCTAAATACTTTTTGGTAGCAAAAAATTTAAATTCGTGTTACGTTTATCTGTAAAACGTGTTACTATGGCAGAAAAAATAACAAGATTTGGTGTATCAATGGCGCCTAATCTATTGGATAAATTTGATAAAATTATCAAAAAAAAGGGATACCTTAATCGCTCAGAAGCAATAAGAGATATTATTAGAAAAAGTATAGTAAAGGAAGATACAATTGATCCTGAATCAGAAGTAATAGGTACCTTAACTATGATTTATGATCATCATGAGGGAAAACTTACAAACAAGCTCTTAAATTTGCAGCATAAACATCACAATGAGATATTATCAACAACCCACATACATATAGATCATCATAACTGTCTTGAAGTATTAGTTCTTAAAGGAAAAACTAAAGAAATAAAAAAATTAGCAGATAATATAAGAGCTATTAAAGGAATAAAACACGGAGAACTAGTAATTACAAAAAGTTCATTATAGTTCTACTTATTTTGTAATGCGTTATTTAATTCTTCTACAAATGCTTCAACGTTAACTCCATGCACTTGAGCAATATCACTAATTTTTTCAAAAGATGCTGCTATACAACCGATGCAACCCATATTGTATTTTGCAAAAACGGGTACAACCTCTGGATATTTACTTATAACATCTTTTATATTCATATCTTTTGTAATTTTTTCTTGTGCCATTATTTACACCTGTTTTTGAGCTTGTTATTAGGCATCCCCATATAATACTTACTCTTGAAAATTTAATTTGAGGAGAAAATCCGGACGGGTTTACCGGGAGGAAAGGAAAAAAGAGTGGATAACCGGTTTTTTCAACCGTCCGGTGAAATCACTCAAACAATAAATTGTAAATTTAGATATATAAACAAAAATTAGAGGTTATTGAAAGTATTAAAAATGTCTGTGGTTTACAACATATATTAATGCAAAATAAGTTTAGAACTCCGTTTAAAGAAATAAAGCATCTGCTTTCAAAAAAAATCCCGTTTGAATTGTTAAGTAAAATACCTAATAAGTGGGAAAAAGTTGGTGATGTTTTAACTATAGTTTTACCAACGGAATTTAATGATTATAAGGATTTTATTGGAAAATATTATGCAAATGTTTTAGGTTGTAAAACTGTTTTAAACGACACTGGTGGAATAAAAGGGGAATTTAGAAAACCCTTAGTAGAAATCATTTATGGTCAAAAAAATACTGTAACAGTTCATAAAGAAAACAAAATTAGATTTAAGTTGGATCCACAGAAAATTATGTTTTCATCAGGCAATATGAAAGAAAGAATGCGTATGGCCAAAATTTCAAATAAAAAAGAAACAGTTGTTGATCTTTTTGCTGGAATTGGTTATTTTACTTTACCAATTGCTATATATTGTCAACCAAAAAAAATTTTTGCTTGTGAAAAAAATAAAGTGGCTTTTAATTTTTTATGTGAAAATATCGTTTTAAATAATGTAACATCAGCTGTTCAACCTTTGAAAGGAGATAACAGAATAATTGCACCAAAAAATATTGCAAATAGAGTTGTTATGGGGTATATTAATAAAACATATTTATTCTTACCAACTGCCATTGATTGTTTAGAAGATAATATTGGAATCATTCATTATCACGATATTTATCCTGAGGAGGTTGTACCTGAAAAACCTATAAAAATAATTGATAAAGAAGTTAAGAAAAAAAAATGTAAATTTAAACTTTTAAGATATCATAAGGTTAAATCATATGCACCAGGAATAAGTCATTTTGTTTTTGATATAAAAATTGGTATAAAATGAAGGAAAAAATAAAACTCATAATTTATCATGCAAATGAAGATGATCCGAAAAAGTGTACTGCTAAAAAACTATATAGATTTGGTTTTGCAAAACTTATAACAGATATTAAAAAAACACCAAAGAAAGCTATTTTATTAAATCCATTTGCAAAAAAAAGTATTTCAAAAGAAGATTTAACTATTGCAAAAAAGTATGGATTACTTGCTGTTGATTGCTCATGGGTAAATGCTGAAAAAAGTTTTGATTTTTTAAATAAAAGATGCGCAGCAAGAGCACTACCTTTTGTTGTAGCAGTTAATCCTGTAAATTATGGTAAGGCTTTTAAGCTTACCACTCTGGAGGCTTTTGCTACTTCTTTGTATATTCTGGGAGATACGGATCATGCTTCTGAGATTTTAAAAATCTATAACTGGGGTCCACAATTTTTAGAATTTAATAAAGAACCACTTGAAGATTATAAAAAAGCAAAAAACAGCACTGAGATTATTGAAATTATGAAGCAATATTTTTAGTTAAGAAAAAATATTTTACACTACTTTTAAGTAATAAAACACAATGTCTTTGGTTGAAAACATTATAAAATTTTTTAATGTTTTTAGGGAAAATTAATTATGAACAAAAATCTTGAACTATTTTTTAAACCTAAAACAATTGCAGTAGTGGGTGCATCTGCTAATCCAACAAAAATCGGTCATGCTGCTTTTAAAAATATACTTATTTCAGATTATCAATGTAAACTTTATCCAGTAAATCTAAATGAAAAAGAAATTTTAGGTTTGAAATGCTATAAGAAATTAACTGATATACCCGGTCCAATTGACCTTGTATTAATTTCAGTTCCTGCATCAATTGTATCAACAGTTGTAAAGAACTGCGTTGAAAAAAAAGTCAAATATATAATAATCATTACATCAGGTTTCAGTGAAATAGAAAATCATACAGGTGAAGAGGAGATAAAGAAACTAGTTGAAGGAACAGGTATTCGTATACTTGGTCCTAATACAATGGGCTATAAAAATGCATCAGATAGTCTTGATGCATCGTTTGTTTTCGGAACACCAAGAAAAGGAAACTTAGCACTAATTAGTCAAAGTGGAGCACTAGGTGTTGGTATGATTTATCTTGCAAATAACGAGTTTGTAGGTTTATCAAAAATCATAGGAATGGGTAACAAAATAGACATAGATGATGATGATTTAATTGACTATTTATCTAAAGACCCCGAAACAAAAGTAATAGGTTTATACATTGAAGCAATTAAAGACGGCAGAGTCTTTATGAACAGCATAAAGGCATGCAATAAACCTGTTTTAGTAGTAAAGGCTGGAAAAAGTGAATCAGGTGCAAGGGCAACAGCATCACACACAGGTTCTATGGCAGGTAGTGATGCAATTTATAGTTCTGCAATCAAACAAGCAGGTGGAATTAGATGCCGAGATGTAGTAGAACTATTTGATATGGCACGTGCTTTATCTGTTCAACCACCGGCGAGTGGTAATAGAATTGGTATAATTACAAACGGTGGAGGAGTAGGAATACTACTAAGTGATGCACTGGAAGAAAACGGTCTTTTTATACCAAAGCTTTCCAATAGTACTTACAAAAAAATTGAAAAGGTGCTTCCACCCTTAGTTAAACCCAACAATCCTGTGGATTTAGTAGGAGATGCAGGATTTTATAGATACTGGTCAGCAACACAAGCATTACTACAAGACCCAAATATAGATGGAATCATTGTTGCATCAATTCACGCGGGATATGCAAGACCAAAAGAGTACACTGGTGCCATACTAAAGATGGTGAATCAACAAAAACTACATCATGAATACAAAAAACCAATACTTGGTATGTGGGTAGGTGGAAAAGAATTTGAAGATTTAGTACTTGATTTAAAAGTAGTAGGAGTACCTATATATCCTTCATCCTGGAGAACAGCTAGAGTAATGTGGGCGCTCTGGCAAGAAGGAGAAAGAATAAAAAGAGAAAAACAAAAATAAATTTATTCAACCCATTCTATTCCTAATTCTTTTTCCCAGTCTGGAACTGATCCCTCCCATTTTTTTGCAATATCACTAGGTATACACTTTTTACAAATACCTATTATTTTAAAGTAACAGGATTTACAAACAGATTTTTTACATTTTAAACAAACAACCTCTGCCTTTTTTACACCACAAATCTGACAAGTACCTGACGGTTGATTAGATTCGTCTTCCTTACTTTTATAATCTTTTAAATTTTCTTTAGATTCATCAATCCATTTTTGTAATTCTTTGTTCATTGAAATATTTTCATCAGGCGACATATAATCTACACTTTCTTTAAAAAATAAAACATTTTGCTTATATAATTTATTTACTAAGTTTTTTTAGAAATTGCTTTTTTATTCACAAAATTTGCAAACAAATGAAAAAAGGGTGTGATAAAAACCAAAACTAGTATATGCCAAAGACTAAAACTTTCAAAAAACCAGTTATTATTTGTTAAACCAATAACTTGTAAAACACCTGCAACAACAAAACTAAAAAACAATGCACCTAAAATAAAATCAATTTGATCAAAAGGAATCCAATCCTCTCCACGACCTTTGCCTATTCTTCTTTTAAAAAAACTTTCAACAATATCACCAATCAAAGCACCAAAACAAATAGCTGCAATAATTGGAATCATAAAAGGAAAACCAGTAAAATCATTAATCCCTAAAAAAGCAAAATCACTTGCTGCAGCAAATTTAGCAACAACAGATAAACCAAAACCACCAGTCATTCCAACAAAAGCACCAGTAATTAGTCCTCGCCAGGTTTTACCATCGCCCAAAATTCTTTTATCGTCTTTCCAACTTTTACCAAAATCAATTGGTGTACCACCACCAACTAAAAGCGCACTTGCATTAGCAATGTAAGCAGGAAGTACAAGCCAAAGAGCCTGGATAATTATCTCATAACTCATGTTGAAAATAGGTATATAAACTGCTTTAAAATACCATTTGATTTAAATTATTAAATCCTCTAATCCTTTCTACTAAGCTTGAGTCCTTTGTAACAAAATTTATTTGATCGTTTAACCAAACCTTTTAATGCAAGATTTGAAAGATTAAAG